>ENA-OQVM01000835-OQVM01000835.1-marine-metagenome-genome-assembly--contig:-NODE-835-length-44546-cov-6.627246_pt1 | contig 44546 bp, 36 predicted proteins | sample MGYA00237776_ERZ505498 | MGnify/ENA primary metagenome ERZ505498 (study PRJEB26159, sample SAMN06265151) | marine metagenome | isolation source: Helgoland LTER site | place: Germany:Helgoland, sampling...
CCAATCCGCAGCAGTTGCTGGGTAGGTGTAAACCGAACCCTCGCCAATAGTAGTGCCATCAAAGGCTTCAGTTATCTCAATTCCTGTAGACGGCTCTGGATCTGTACCACCTGTATCGCCACCACCTGTATCACCACCACCTGTATCACCGCCACCAGACAAAACAATGTCCGTGATCACAACACCTACATCACGGGTATTGAGATACATAATCAACGAATTAAAGGTATTTGCACCCTGTGCCGGAACAGCAATGCTATAGGTCGCAGAGTCAGTACCGGTTACCGTAACAGCCGCTGTATCAAACGATGGCTCAGTAGCAGGATAAGGATTGGCTTCAAAACGGAAACGCACATCAGCACTGGCACCTGAAGGCACAGAACCGGTAAAGGTAATGACGCTGTCTTCAGCCAGAGTGATTGGATAGATAGCCGTGTTCATATTGGCAAAGCCAGCATAGCTCTCAGCAGATGCCGGGAAGGTATAAACCGAACCCTCGCCAATAGTGGTGCCGTTAAAGGCTTCAGTTATCTCAATCGATATCGCCGACCCTGTATCACCACCATTATCAACAACCGCGGCATTAACACCTGCCTCGGTATCCAAGGTCAGAACATCACTGGTATCAAGATCAGTTAAATCGGTTGCATCTGGAAAATCTGACAAATAGGCGACTGTAAGCGCCGCCACAGCAGCAATCTCAGCCGCTGCTTCCTGCTTAACAATAGACACAGCCGATGTATCACCAGCGATAAAGTCATCTACAGTAAGCGTGTCAAATGCCGCGGCAACAGTAGTCACAGTGGCCGACGTTGCGTCAAGAACAAAGTCGGCAATAGCATCGTCAACAACAATGCTGTTCAACGCCAACTCTGCTTTTACCAGAACTTGCAGGCTACCAATCTGGGCCGCATCGGCCAGATCAACATCAGCGGTGACTACAACCATTTTGGTCAAGGCACTCACGGCCGCCGCACTGGCTTGCTCTGGAGTAAGCTCGGCGCCGGCAATTGCAGCAACACCTTGCATAGCTTCAGCAACCAATAGCGTAGCAGTCATAACTTGTTGGAAAACCGTCTCAACCGCATGAGCCGTGGCAGCATCAGCGCCAGCAGCAAAAGGGTTAAAGGTGGCAATATCAACGCCAGCAGGCAAGCCCATTGCCGTAGCAAGGTCTGCCGCAGTAAAGGCAGGGTCAGCCACTTTAGCCGCTTCTAGAATGGTAGTAAGGGGAGTTACTACGGAACCAGTAGAAGAGCCTTTCAAGACAACGCCTGTATCGGCGTAGCTTTCACCGGAGATAGCATCAATGGTATCTGCTGTCATCTCGACAATAACGGTGTACTCGGCTGGAGCATCGGCCGAGTCAGCCAGGGCATAAGCACCAGTTGCATCGGTTAGATCAGACGGCTCGCCTTCATCGTGCAGGCCATTGCCATTGTAATCACCAAAAGCCTTGGCAAACTGAAACGGGCCATCGATCGCATTACCTTCTAAGTAAGTGATATCGAACTGGACTGCCGTATCGTCGGTGGTCGCCATCACTGTGACGCCATCAGTGCCGCCAATATCGCTATAGGCAACGCTAAGGGTAATTTCACCTTGAGTATCATCGGCAGTCATTACGCGAGAGGCGGTCCAGGAATCACCGGAACCCTCTGGGGTAGCAACAGAGCCACCAATCATAACCGTAGGGGCCATGATCGCTTCGCTAGCGGAAATCACAACGGTGACCACATCACCGACGGATACCGCGGCATCGCCTTCATCTTCTAAAATCGAGACGGACGTAAGCGTTGGAGCGCCGCTGACATCATTATCTGTCGAGCTGTAATCATCACTTCCTCCGCCACAAGCGGCGAGAAAAAGAGAAGCTAACAGAACGGAGACTGTGCTCAGACGTGTTGCCTGCCAAGCACGGCCGAAGAAGCCAATAAAAGTGGATGTGTGATGACGCATAATTCCCCCGAATAACAAGTGATAAATAATTCTATGTCCTGTCTATACGCAGGCATTAAAATTTTGAGTCACTGATTCTGCATGCAGAGAAAATCAAGAGACACCGAAAAACGGTAAGTGGTTGCTTATACGGGCTGAAGTGGCAAGCTGGGCGATCTGCCGAGGTTTAAAAGTGCGCTTCAAAGTTGGCGACTGTAACCCTTCAAAAAATAAGCGCTCCCCCAAATTGACCAGCTTTATTCACTCGAGTTTAAAGTGCTTGGCGGCGCAGCCAAAATCAACCCTAGAATAGTCCTCTAGAAGCACCGCAGATAGCAGATCTGCGCAGCCTGAGACAGCAACTGCCAGATCCTGAAGCAGCCTGCTTACAGAGGTTAATTCGGCAACTTTAAAGAGGCGCCAAGGGTGATCCGCCAGCTATAGAAAAATGCGAAAACGCCTCTATAGACTAGTATCCGGCTGGTCGAACCCTCTTTAACCTCAAAAAATAACCGTTTAACGCATATGCGTTGTTTGCCAGCCATGAACCGGTAGAGTGCGACTGAGGATGTAGTAAAAATATAAAAAGCGATAGCTGACCTATGTCCATAGATTTTTTTGTTTACCCAGGGGGTTTATCAGTATGTTATTTAAAAAGAAAATTCTTGCTAGCAGTGTTGCCTTAGCGCTAGTTGGAGCGGCTATTCCAGCTTATTCGCAAGACGGTGTGCTAATTGAAGAAGTGATTGTCCAAGGTGGTATCCGCGGAAGCCTTACCCGTTCCATGGACATCAAGCGCGATTCAGCTGGTGTTGTCGATGCAATCTCAGCGGAAGATATGGGTAAGTTCCCAGATGCTAACCTGGCAGAATCTCTGCAGCGTATCACTGGTGTGTCTATCAGCCGTCAACGCGGTGAAGGCAGCCAGGTAACCGTTCGTGGCTTTGGCCCCGAGTACAACCTAGTGACATTGAATGGGCGTCAGATGCCTACTCACAGCAACACTAGCCGTTCTTTTGATTTTGGTGATTTAGCCTCTGAAGGCATCGCTGGCGTCCAGGTCTACAAAACGGGCCGCGCCGATGTTCCTACAGGCGGCGTAGGTTCATTAATTAACATCTCTACTACCCGTCCTCTTGATAATCCGGGCCAGACTGCCAGCTTCTCAGCAAAAATGGTTAACGATACTTCGACTAGAGAAGGCGACGAAATTACGCCAGAATTCTCCGGTATCTACTCCAACACCTTTGCCAATGACACCATAGGTATAGCGATCACTGCGACATCGCAGACACGCAACAATGGCGTTAACGCAGCGGAGACCACAGGTTGGTTTACTAACCCAGGCGACTATTCCGGTGCCCGAGGCGTGCCCAACGACGCAAACCAGGTAAACCGCTCTACAAGCGACGCTGAGTTCTATTCCATTCCTCAGCAGATTGCCTACGCGATCAATGAGTATGAGTCGAAACGAATTAATGGCCAGCTGGTTTTACAGTGGGCTCCGACTGACAGGATTACCGGAACACTGGACTACATTCACTCAGAGCTGGATCTCGATCACACAATGAGCGACATGTCTGCCTGGTTCAGCAACGCCAACGCATCAAGCCAAACAAGTCTTTGGAATGATGGCGAACAGCGCTCTCCGCTAATGTATTCCGAGACCCACGATAACGCTGACTTCGCCATGGGTGTTCACCAGGATGGCCGTAAGAATGAAAACTCCTCTGTTGGCTTAAACCTTGAGTGGCAAGCGTCAGATCGTCTCAACATTGCGCTGGACTACCATGATTCATCAGCAGAGACCGGTGCCAACAGCCCCTACGGTACCAGCTCACTGGTGACTATGGCTTCCTTTAATAAGGTTGGCTCTACGGTTTTCTATGACACCGAGTTGCCAATACTTTCCCAGAACCTGAACTCAGGTGCTGACGGCGCTGATCGTCCGCTGTACAAAAACGATATGATCATCACTGGTAGCGTATTCAGCAACGAAGCCGCCAAGATGGATATCGAGCAGAGCAAGCTCAGCGGTACCTTTGAACTGTCTGATGCCACGAGCATCGACTTTGGTGTGCAGCTAACTGAAGTGAGCAACCGTTTTGTCAGCAGCAATGTTCAGCTCGACAACTGGGGCGGCTTTACCCAGCCAGGCGAACTCACCGACATTCTTACTCGCTCTTCAATAGCCGGTCAGTTTGATCAGGTGGACGGTGGCAATGACCCGCGTCTGCACACTGAATACTTCACCACGTCTCTCGAAGAAATCATTGCGGTTGGTGAGGCAAGCTACGCAGCGACTGGTACTACCTACGCTCAACTCGGCGATTGTGGCACGGGTTACTGTGCCTCTACCGACTGGAGTGTCGACAAGCGCACTACTGAAGAAACCTCTTCAGCTTACATTCAGCTGAACAGCGCTCTGGAATACTACGGTATGCCGGTTAATCTGCAGATGGGTCTTCGTTACGAAGAAACTGACGTTACCTCTGCAGCCCTTGCTCCTACCTATGACGAAGTCTACTGGCTCGGCGGCAATGAGTTCACTATGGTTGCAGCGTTGGACGAAAATGGCGAACCCATTCAAGCCTTCGACGACTACACTGGCGATTACTCACTGCTTCTGCCAAGTATCGATGTGGATATAGAAGTGGCTGAAAACGTGATTGTCCGCGCTTCATACAGCCAGACAGCGACACGTCCAAGCTTCACCGATGTCCAGGGTGGCATTACAGTCGGCGGCACCTCATTCAAGAATGACGGTGGTTTTGCCAACGGCGGTAACCCAGGTCTGATCCCAATTGAGTCAGACAACTACGATGTCTCTGTTGAGTGGTACTACGACGAAGGCAGCTACCTCTCTGTGGGCTACTTCCAAAAAAACGTGGCTAACTTTATCGGCTCTTCAGTCCGCAAAGGCGTGACACTGTTTGACCTGAACTTCCCTCTCGAGGGCGTGCTCTTCAACCAGGCTGTTGCCGACAGTGGTATCGACCCACTGCAGTACAGTGATGTTGGTGCCTACATCTTGGCCAACTACCCGGATAACGCAGCGATTGAAGACGGTCGTATCTACGGCGTCGACGGCGACCCACTGGTAACCTTCCAGATCACTAGCCCAGCAAACCAAGAAGATGCATCGGTTGATGGTGTTGAAATCAACTTGCAGCATAACTTTGGTGAAACAGGCTTTGGTATGATTGCCAACGCCACCATCGTTAATGCTGATGTTGCCTATGACAACATGCAGATCGACTCACAGTTTGTACTCAATGGTTTAAGTGACTCGGCTAACCTAGTTGCGTTCTACGACAAAGACGGTTTCCAGGCGCGTTTAGCCTATAACTGGCGTGACGCTTACCTCGCTGGTGTTGGTCAGGGTGCAGGTACTACCAGCAACCCAACCAATATTGAAGCTTACGGTCAGCTCGATATCAGCGCTAGCTACGACTACAGCGACAACCTAACGATCTTCTTCGCCGGACTTAACGTGTTGGAAGAGACTTACAATGTCTACGGTCGCGATGAGCTGCAAGTATTGCAAGCTGGTCAAACCGGTGCTCGTTATGACATCGGCGTACGTTACAGCTTTAAGTAGCCCGCCATGGTGAGAAATCACTAGAGTGATGAAAACGGAAGCCGCTTAAAGTATTTTGAGCGGCTTCTTTCATTGCGCCGTATATAAAAAGTAAGAGCAAGAAAGGCAGTGAGAGTAACTGCATTACTGCTATGCGCCTTTTATCGGGCCTGCAAAGGCTATAGAGTGAACGGATAAATATAAAAGATAGAAAGTCGTTATTAAGCACGGCAGCTTAAAAGCTGCGACTCAAAATAATAAGCCCTCTGGGTAAAACCGAAAGTAACTGAATTCGATGAATCATAAAATCAACAGAGTCATTATCGTCGGCGGCGGCACAGCTGGCTGGTTGAGCGCTGGCATCATTGCCGCTGAGCACTGTATTGCATCAGCAGGCAGCGACACAGCCGACTGTTTTCAGCTGACCCTAGTGGAGTCTCCTGATATCCCCACCATTGGTGTCGGTGAAGGCACCTGGCCATCGATGCGCAGCACCCTGCAAAAGATGGGTATTTCAGAAACCGATTTCTTCCGCGAGTGCAGTGCAAGCTTTAAACAGGGCACCCTATTTAAAGGCTGGCGCACTGGCGAAAATGATATCTACACCCACCCTTTCACTGCACCTCAGAGCTACAGCGACGTTAATCTGGCACCCCACTGGCAGACCGCACGAGAGCAAATCAACTTTGCTCAGGCAGTGTCTCCACAGAGCGCCCTGTTTGCGGACAAGCTCGCGCCAAAACAAATCTCCACCCCGGAATACGCCTTTAATGTTAACTATGGCTATCATCTGGATGCGGCAAAATTTGCCGAATTCCTGCGTAAACACTGTGTTGAAAAACTCGGTGTCACCCATATTAAAGCCAATGTCACCGCCGTCAACTCGGCGGACAATGGCGATATCGCCTCTATAGCCACAGACTCCCATGGCAATATAGAGGGCGATCTATTTATCGACTGTAGCGGTTCAAAAGCCCTGCTTATCGGTGATCACTTCGCAATTCCTCTGAGCAGCAAAAGTGACGTGTTATTTAATAACAGTGCTCTGGCAGCGCAAATCCCCTATACAGATGAAAACGACCCGATTGAATCCTGCACCCTGTCCACCGCACAATCTGCCGGTTGGATCTGGGAAATTGGTTTGCCTACAAGACGCGGTATAGGCCATGTCTACTCCAGCGATCACAATACCGAAGAGCGTGCCAGTGAAGAGCTGCTGAGCTATATAGCCAGCACCGTTAGCGAACAGGCGGCAGCCGCGGCGACCCTGCGCAAGGTGCAATTTAGCCCCGGTCATCGAGCCAAGTTTTGGCACAAAAACTGTGTCGCTATTGGTATGTCTGCGGGATTTATCGAACCTCTAGAAGCCTCCGCCCTGGTATTAGTGGAACTCTCGGCGGCGATGATCGCCGAGCAACTGCCGGCCAATCGCGGGGTGATGGATCTGGTGGCGAAACGCTTTAACGACAAGTTTTTATACCGCTGGGACCGCATTATTGAGTTTCTCAAGTTGCACTATATTCTCAGCCAACGCAGAGATACAGAGTACTGGCGCGATAACTGTGAAGCCTCGAGCATACCAGAGCATCTGCAAGATTTACTCGCTCTATGGCGTCACCAGAGCCCCTGGCATCGGGACAGCCACAACGTCGACGAAATGTTTCCCTCGGCGAGCTTTCAATATGTTCTCTACGGCATGGATTTCGAGACCCTGACAAGCCAGACACAGCGGCGCTCAGAGCAGGCCGAGCGGCTGCAAGCCGGTAGTCTGTTTCAGGAAAATGCGGCCCGCACTCGGCAGCTGCAAGCCTCGCTGCCAACCAACCGCGAGTTGATCAACAAAATTCACACCTTCGGGTTTCAAAAAATATAACCACTGAGGCTCTGAGCGTATTAACCTCAGGGCAACAACAGTATGCTGGAGCAAGCATGAGCAACTACAAGATACTAAGCAAAGAGGCGCACAAAGACTTACGGGTAAATACGGTTAGAAGTGCGGAGTTCGGCGACAATATTATGTACACCATGACCTTTCCCATGGAGTTCAGAGATATACAGTCTTGCTACCCGATTTTCTTTTGCAAAGACTCGGAATCCGGACAGCTCTACCCCGCCGCTCTACTGGGCTTTGAACAGGATCAAAATCTGTTTCTCAGCGACAGCGGCTGGGACGCCAGCTATATCCCAATGATGGTGCGTCGCCACCCTTTTCTGATCGGCTTTCAAGCGGATCCCAACGGTCCTGAGGGCACTACCAAGCCGGTGGTCTCCATCGATGCCGACAGCCCTCGTCTCATTAAGGCGAACGGCGAAGATAGCCAGGAAGGCGAAGCATTGTTTAAACAAAATGGCTCGCCCAGCGATTTTTTGCAGACCAGCATCAGCGCACTGGAGTCGATCCATCGCGGCTTAGAACACAATAAAGGCTTTATAGCCGCGCTGCTGGAACATGAGCTGCTCGAGTCCTTTAGCCTCAAGATAACGCTTAACGATGGCTCAAATAACGAGCTCAAAGGTTTCTACACCATCGCCGAACAAAAGCTTCAGGCACTGGATGGCGACACACTGGCCAAATTTAACGCTCAGGGTTACCTGCAATCTATTTATATGGCGATTGCTTCATTTGCCCGCCTGCGCCCAATGATCGACAAGAAAAATGCTCAGCTGCCATAGCCCTGCGCTTTTTCGACCCGCAGCATATAGCCTTGTATACAAGGTGAATCACTGTGCTTGAGATTAACGCTACGGTGAAAAGTATCGACGGCTGCAAGGCCGACTCGATCCCCGACGAGGTTTTGCACTCAAGTGAGCCACTGGTGCTGCGTGATCTTATTGCCCAGTGGCCTCTAGTTGCCGCGGCAAAAAACTCCGCGGCAGAAGCGGCGAACTATCTGCTGTCCTTTGATAGCGGCAAACCATTGACCGCTATGGTTGGTGATGCGGCTATAAAAGGGCATCTTTTTTATAACGATAATCTCAGTGGTTTTAACTTTGACTATCAGCGCCTGCACCTAGCCGAAGTGTTAGAGCAGCTGGCGACACATAGGGACAGCAGCAGCCCGCCTACACTCTATGTAGGCTCCACCAATGTGGATAATTGGCTGCCAGGATTTCGTCAGCACAATGACCTCAATCTAGCTGAGCAGAACCCCATTGCCAGTGTCTGGATTGGCAACCGCAGCCGTATCTCGGCCCATTATGATTTCCCGACGAATATTGCCTGCTGCGCCGTTGGGCGGCGGCGCTTTACCCTGTTTCCCCCAGACCAGTTAGATAACCTCTATGTTGGGCCTATAGACGTCACCCCTGCTGGGCAGCCCATTAGTCTGGTGGATTTTAACAATCCCGACTACCAGCGTTTTCCCAAATTTCGTCAGGCTGTCAAGGCGGCACAAGTGGTTGAACTGGAGCCCGGGGATGCCATCTTGATCCCCAGCATGTGGTGGCACCATGTGGAAGCTCTTGAGCCGCTCAATGTGCTGGTCAATTACTGGTGGCGGGACACACCCCATTATCTCGGCGGCCCTCTAAATGTGCTGCAGCACGGCATTCTTGGCCTCCGCGATCTGCCACCAGAGCAGCGTGAAGTGTGGAAACAGCTATTTGATTATTATGTGTTTAATCCGGATCCCGAGCATATAGCCCATATTCCCGAGCAGGCCCGCGGCGTGCTCAATGAAATAGACGAAGCCACGGCAAAAAAGATTCGCAGCATGCTGGCGCAAAAACTCAGTCACTAAATTAGATTATTGGAGAACCTGCAATGGCAATTAAGAATGTCACCAAGGTAGTGGTGGTGGGCGGCGGCACCGCAGGCTGGATGGCCGCGGCCTCCCTAAGCAAGCTGATTGGACCCAATATTCGAGTCTGCGTAGTCGAGTCCGATGAAATCGGCACCGTCGGCGTCGGCGAAGCGACTATTCCCACGATGATGACACTCCACCAATTGCTTAAGATTGACCAACGAGAGTTTATGGCTGCGGTTCAAGGCACCTTCAAGTTGGGGATTAATTTTGAGAACTGGAATAAACTCGGCGACAGTTATATGCACGCCTTTGGGCGCACCGGCCAGGACTGCTGGGCAGGCGGTTTCCAGCACTTTTGGAGTAGGGGCAAGCAACTAGGCATTAGTGAAGAGTACGGCCGCTACAGCGCCTCCTACGTGGCTGCAAAGGCCGGGAAGTTTGCCGCGCTGCCAGACCATAGCCTCAGTTATGCCTTTCATATGAATGCCACACTCTATGCCAAGTTTTTGCGCAAGATGGCGGAGCAACATGGCTGCGAGCGTATTGAAGGAAAAATTACTCAGGTGGATACCCATAGTGACACTGGTTATATCCAAAGCCTCAGGCTTGAGTCCGGGCAAAAGATCGAGGGCGATCTATTCGTCGACTGCAGTGGCTTCCGCGGGCTTTTAATCGATGAGACGCTGCACACTGAGTACGAAGATTGGTCCAACTGGCTACCCTGCGACAGTGCCGTGGCCGTTCAAACTGAATCCATTGCTGAACCGATCCCCTATACCAGAGCCATAGCCCGCGATGCCGGCTGGCAGTGGCGTATCCCACTACAGTCACGGGTCGGCAATGGCATGGTGTTTTGCAGCAAGTTCCTCTCCGATGAGGACGCCATTGAAACCCTATTAAATAATGTCGAGGGCGAGCCCCTGACCAAACCGCGAGTTATCAAGTTTCGCACCGGTCAGCGCAAACAGCACTGGAATAAAAACTGCATTGCACTGGGTCTTGCCAGCGGCTTTGTTGAGCCACTGGAATCCACCAGTATCCACCTAATTCAGCGCGGTATTATTCGCTTGTTACAGATGTTCCCCCACCAGGGTGTACGACAGCCTGATGTGGTTGAATTCAATCGACAGATGAGCGACGAGTTTGTCTTTGTGCGGGACTTTATTGTTATGCACTACCATCTCACTGAGCGCGACGACACGCCGTTTTGGCTTCACTGTCAGTCGATGCCGATTCCAGATAGCCTGCGCCACCGCCTCGATTTGTTTAAACAAACAGGTCAGGTATTTCAGGAAGCTGGGGATGTGTTTGCCGAAAATAATTGGGTACAAGTGATGCTAGGCCAGGGCTTGGTGCCAGAACAGTACCATCCCATTGTCGACAGTATGAGTGACGCTGAACTGAATAACTTTCTAAAAGGTCTAGCGGGCAATGTCAATCATCTGGTGAACCAACTGCCGAGCCATCAGAGCTTTATCTCAGAGTACTGCCCTGCCGAACCAGTGTAGATTCGCCGCCAAACTATTTGGCTCTGCGAGATGGATTTTTTATAAGTAGCAGACGAAAAAAAACCGCACTGTAACCAGTGCGGTTTTTTTCTATTGCTCAGACTAGCTGCTTACTGCTTAACCAGGTCGTATGTCCAGAAGACACCGTCGCCTGCTTCAAGCACTACAGACAGATATTCACTGTCAATGGTCAAAATAGTGTAGGTAATCGACTCTGGAGCGGCAGAGGGAGAAGTCAGCTCAGAACCGTTAACCACTTTCGCCAGACCCAGATGGGCGCCTTGACCGGTTAAGGTGATAGTGCCAGCATCTTCATCATAGGAGAAAGTTGCAGCAATGCTGCCGTCATGTGGCGCAACTGGTGCACCACAGCCATCGGCATCAGCACCCTGCCAACCTTCAACCCAAGTGGCATCGCCCATTTGGTTAGTGAAGGAGCCATCGGCACCGAATACAAAGCCATCATCAAACAGACAAGCTCGGGCTTCAATACCAGCGCCATTAGCAGCGTTAGTGGCAAACCACTCTTTGCTGCCAGCAGTTGGGCCTACACCCGCTGCGCCTTCACCGTCAAGTCTCCAAGTACCTGCCAGTGGAGAAGGCTGAGTTTTAGCCAGATCAAAGGTCCAGAAAACGCCGTCGCCCGCTTCAACTACAACGGATAAGAAATCGCCATCAAAGGTCAATACTGTGTAAGTAATCGACTCAGGCGCTTCAGAGGATGAGGCCAGTTCAGAACCATTAACCACCTTGGCCAGACCCAGATGCGCGCCCTGACCACTTAGGGTAAGGGTACCTGCAGCTTCATCGTAAGCATAAGTAGCAGCAATGCTGCCGTCATGTGGCGCAACCGGTGCACCACAACCATCGGCATCAGCACCCTGCCAACCTTCAACCCAAGTGGCATCGCCCATTTGGTTAGAGAAGGAACCGTCGTCACCAAACACAAAGGCATCGTCAAACAAGCAAGGACGGCCTTCGATTCCAGCGCCATTAGCAGCGTTAGTGGCAAACCACTCTTTGCTGCCAGCAGTTGGGCCTACGCCAGCGGCGCCTTCACCAGCAAGCGTCCAAGAACCGGTTAGGGTAATTGGCTCTGGCTCTACACAGCCCTCTGTGCAGTATTCAACAGCACTATCATCGGTGGTTGCACTACCGGCAACACCCTCGACACCACTGATATCGATATAGGAAATCGTAAAGCTAACAACGCCGTCCATATCCAGTTCGGTCATTTCACGAACAGCAGTCCAATCGCCGATCTTACCGGTAACGTCTGCGACAAAGCCGCCGATAGTCACTTCAGGCTGCATAAGAGCTTCACTGGCTTCAAAGGATACTGAGATAGAATCGCCCAACTTTGCGGTTCCGTCTGCGGAGGCATTTCTGGTCTTAGACTGCTTGATTGAAACACTCAGCAGAGTTGGCGCAATGCCGTCAGGACCGGGGTCAGCAGCATTATTGTCAGTAACAGTGTTTCCACCGCCACCACAAGCCGTAAGAATTAAAGAAAGAGACAGCGCGAAGATCGCACCGAAATGATTTGATTGTCGCAATCCACTAATCCGACTGAGACTGCTTAAAAGCGATCGATATTGCATACTTCCCCCTGAATGACTTCTTTTTATAATTCTTGGAACCTGATACGGCTACTACAGAATTTCGAAGCCTAATTCTCTGCGCCCTGCCCTTCAAGCTCCAGCTTTAAACGGCGAAGGGGGATTTTTATGCGATGAAGCGGCGATTGTTGTTTGAGAACTAAGCTATGGGGAAGTATTGCGAAGAAGTGAGCGGTTTTACCGGGAATATTAATCGGCTTTGTTAGCACCTAAGCACTGGGGAGAGTCAGGCGCTCGCTCCTGACTCTCGGCCCATTCGTCAGGGCTAAAGGTATGCAGTGCCAGAGCATGTATGGGCCCAGCCAGCTCCTCGGCGAGCACCGCATAGATAGCCTGATGGCGCTGCACCTGACGTTTGCCCGTAAACTGCTCAGTGACCAAGACCACTTTAAAGTGGGTCTCGGATCCTGCGGGCACTGAGTGCATATAGCTCTCGTTAGTGACCTGCAGCAGTTCAGCTTTAAACTGGCTGGCTAGCTTATCGGTGACAATTTTTTCAATGGGACCCATTGCTTTACATCCCACCGACAAGGTTGATCATCACACCAGCAGCCACTGCGGAACCGATAACACCGGCCACATTGGGGCCCATGGCATGCATCAGCAGGAAGTTCTGAGAGTTGGCCTCGAGGCCCACTTTGTTGGCAACGCGCGCCGCCATCGGCACAGCAGAAACACCCGCCGCACCAATCAACGGATTGACCTTGTGCTTGGCAAAGACATTCATCAGCTTGGCCATCAGAACACCTGAGGCGGTACCTATACAAAAGGCCACGGCACCCAGGGCGAGAATGCCCATGGTTTCAGGGTTAAGAAATTTCTCGGCACTCATTTTTGAGCCCACACCCAGGCCCAGAAAAATGGTGACAATGTTGATCAGGGCATTTTGCGTGGTATCGCTGAGACGATTAACCACACCGCATTCGCGCATCAGATTACCAAAACAGAACATCCCCAATAAGGGCGCAGCATCTGGCAGCAACATAGCCACTAACACCAATAGCGCTAAGGGGAAGACTATGCGCTCAGCCTTGGTGACCGGGCGCAGCTGAACCATTTTGATCTGGCGCTCCTCTGGCGTCGTCAGGGCACGCATAATCGGCGGCTGAATAATCGGTACCAGAGCCATATAAGAGTAGGCTGCCACAGCAATGGCGCCAAGCAGATCCGGTGCCAACTTGCTGGTTACAAAGATCGCCGTAGGGCCATCTGCACCACCAATAATCCCGATGGATGCGGCCTCCTGAATAGTAAAATCGAGAATGCCAAAATGACTTAAGCCAACTGCTCCCACCACAGTGGTAAAGATACCCACCTGAGCCGCAGCACCTAACAATAGAGTCTTTGGGTTGGCCAGCAGTGGGCCGAAATCCGTCATGGCGCCGACACCCATAAAGATAATCAGCGGAAACAGACCCGTCTCAATACCGGCGTGATAAATATAATAGAGCAGCCCACCGGGGCTCTCCATATGACCCATGGCATCATAGACCGGTGCGGCATCAAAGCCAGCACCTGGAACATTGGCCAGAATAGTACCGAAACCGATTGGCACTAATAGCAGAGGTTCAAAGCCTTTGCTGATCGCGAGATAGAGTAAGCCCAAACCGACCAGCATCATGACCAGCTGACCCGCTTGAATCTGTGCTAGACCTGAACTGGCCCATAAACTGAGTAGATTATCCATTTTGTAGGTGACTCCTTAAGCCAGGGTTAGCAATACATCGCCGACGGTTACGCTGTCGCCACTCTTAGCTCTGACCTCAACAATTTGACCGGCTTTTGGCGCACTGACCGATGTCTCCATCTTCATCGCCTCAAGAATCACTATGCTCTCCCCTTCGCTGACCTGCTGCCCGGGCTGCACCAGCATCTTCACCACGGTTCCCGCTAGGGGCGCAGAGACTGGATCGCCACCGATTGCCGGGGCTGCGGCGCTTGTCGCTCCAGTAGGGGGAATGGCAGTTCCAGTTCCAGCAATAGCCGTCACATCACCGCCATCGCTGACCGCCACTGTGTAGGAGACGCCTTCCACTTCAACGGTATAGATCTCTTCCCCCGCATCATTGGTCTGGGCTTTCGCCTTACCTGTGGGCACTGGCTCAAAGGCATCTGGATTATTTTTGTTCTGTAAAAACTTAAGGCCGACTTGAGGAAACAGTGCGTAGGTCAAGACATCATCAATCTGCCCTTCTCCGCTAATGAGTTCAAAGCCATGCTCTGCCGACAACCCTTCCAACTCCAGGGTCAAGGTTTCCAGTTCGGGTTCGATATTGTCTGCGGGACGACAGGTGATGGGTTCTTCCCCTTCGTCCAAAACTCGCGCCTGTAATTCTGTGTTCATTGATGCTGGCGTGGCGCCATATTCACCGCGCAGAACACCGGAAGTCTCTTTGGTGATCGACTTGTAACGCTCGCCAGTCAGTACATTTAAGACTGCCTGGGTGCCAACGATCTGTGAGGTGGGCGTAACCAGTGGAATAAAACCAAGATCTTCACGGACTCGAGGAATTTCAGCCAGCACTTCGTCGATGCGATCTTCGGCACCCTGCTGACGCAGCTGGCCTTCCATATTGGTGAGCATGCCACCAGGCACCTGTGCCACGAGAATGCGCGAATCAACACCGCGCATGGAACCTTCAAATTCGGAGTACTTCTTGCGCACCTCTCTAAAGTAGGCAGCAATTTCTTCAAGCTTAACAATATCCAGCCCCGAGTCGCGCTCGGTGCCTTTAAAGATAGAGACCACGGATTCCGTTGCCGAGTGACCATAGGTCATGGACATAGAAGAGATGGCGGTATCGACACGGTCAATGCCTGCCTCGGCACATTTCATAATGGTGCTGGTGGAGAGACCGGTGGTGGCGTGAGCATGCAACTGCAGCGGAATAGACACCGCCTGCTTAAGCTTGCTGACCAGTTCAAAACCGGCATAGGGAGTGAGCAGTCCGGCCATATCTTTAATACAGATAGAGTGAGCACCTGCATCTTCAAGCTGGCGACCCATATCCACCCAGCGGTCGATGGTGTGTACCGGGCTCACTGTGTAGGAGATAGTACCCTGAGCATGTTTGCCCACCTGAACCACGGCGCGCAGTGCGGTTTCGAGGTTGCGCATATCGTTCATGGCGTCAAACACGCGGAATACATCGATGCCGTTGATGGCAGCGCGCTCAACAAATTTTTCCACCACGTCGTCAGCATAGTGACGGTAGCCGAGAATGTTCTGGCCGCGAAACAGCATCTGCTGGGGCGTATTGGGCATGGCTTTTTTGATCTCGCGAATACGGTCCCAGGGATCTTCACCCAAAAACCGAATGCAGGAATCAAATGTTGCGCCGCCCCATGACTCCATTGACCAATAACCAATTTGATCGAGCTTCTCAGCGATCGGCAGCATATCGTCGATACGCATACGGGTAGCAAAGAGAGACTGGTGCGCATCGCGCAGAACAACTTCGGTAATGCCGAGGGCGGCAGGTGTCGAGGGCATATTCATGTCCATTTTGGTAAGTTGGTTTAGAATTGGTAGGCTACTTTTTGCTGCGGTGCTGATCGATCGCCGCCTGGATCACTTTGGCAATACGCGGTTCAACAGCGGCCGGCGCTATTACATTACCTGCCCCAGTGGACAGGGTGCTGGCGGGAATCTCTGGCTGCTCAATAATCAGCCCATTGACAATCTTCGACATCAGAGTGGTAACACCCACCAGCAGAGTCAAAAAGGTAAACACAGTACCCATACCGTAGAGCATTAGATCCAAGCCTTGCGAGATCAGTGTTGAGTCCATCGGAGATCCTAGATAATGCAAAATGAGTTAGAGTCGGCCACGGAATAGCCGAAGGGGCAAAACTATAGCAATCCCGCGATTATTTGCAAGTATGGCTTTGCTTTCCGCCGCTGGAAAACTACAATTCAACTCAAATTTTTGCCTCGCTCTTTATTTAGAGCCTGCCAGACCCAAGGAAAGTCACCATATGCGCATCAAAGAGCTTCTCAATCAGCGATTTTCCGCCGCCATGCAGGCCGCGGGAGTCCCCAGCGAATGCTCCCCGACTCTCGCGCTTAGCGGCAAACCGCAGTTTGGCGACTATCAGGCCAACGGTGCTATGGGTGCGGCCAAGCGCTTAAAAATGAATCCCCGGGATTTAGCTGAGAAAATCATTCAGCATCTTGATCTCGACGGTATCGCCGACAAACTTGAAATTGCCGGCCCCGGATTTATCAATATTCATCTCAGCAACGCTTTTCTGACCGCTAACCTGAGTACAGATACTCTTTATCCCAAGAGTGAATCAGGTCAGGGTGGCGACCAACAAACCGTGGTGGTGGATTACTCCTCGCCCAATCTCGCCAAAGAAATGCATGTGGGCCATCTGCGCTCGACCATTATTGGCGATGCGGTTGCTCGGGTTCTTGAATATCAGGGCCATAAAGTCCTACGTCAAAATCATATGGGGGACTGGGGCACTCAGTTCGGTATGTTGATTGCGGAGCTGGAACAGCAGCTCGGTGAAGGTGAACAGGCCGAGTTAGCACTGGGGGATTTAGAACTGTTTTATCAACAGTCAAAGAAGCACTTTGATGCCGATCCAGAATTCGCCGATACCGCCCGCGCCTATGTGGTGAAGCTGCAATCCGGGGACGCCCACTGCCGCACCCTGTGGCAGAAGTTTATTCAGGTCTCGGTGGCGCATAACCTGGAGATCTATTCAAAGCTCAATGTGGGCCTCACTGCCGAGCATATTATGCCCGAGAGTGCCTACAACGATGATCTACAAAATGTGCTCGATGATCTACAGACTAAGGATTTAGCGGTTGAGAGTGATGGCGCCCAGGTGGTTTTTCTCGACGAGCTGGCGGACAAAAATGGCAACCCTTCTGCAATGATCGTGCAAAAGTCTGGTGGCGGTTTTCTCTATGCCACCTCGGATCTCGCCGCCATGCGTTACCGTGTCGGCCAACTGCAAGCCGACCGTATCCTCTACTTTATTGATGCACGACAATCTCTACACATGAAGCAGGTTTTTGCCGCCGCCCGCAAGGCCAATTTCGTCTCCGATGCAGTGAGTCTTGAGCATCACCCCTTTGGCACCATGATGGGCAAGGATGGCAGACCCTTTAAAACCCGCAGTGGCGGCACCGTCAAACTCGCCGATCTGTTGGTGGAAGCCGTGGAGCGTGCCGAGCAATTACTGCGCAGTAAAAATACCGATCTCGGCGAAAAAGAGATTACCAATATTGCCCGCAGCGTTGGCATAGGCGCGATCAAATACGCCGACCTGAGTAAGACCCGCACCAATGATTATATTTTTGACTGGGACGCGATGCTGTCATTTGAAGGTAATACCGCGCCCTATCTGCAATATGCCTACACCCGGATACGCAGTATTTTCCGCAAGGCTGGGATCAGTGCCGAAGGCTTTAGCGCTGAGATCAGCATTACCGAGCCCCAAGAGAAAGCTCTGGTGATGAAACTTTTACAGTTTGATGATCTGGTGGATCAGGTTGCCGCTGAAGGCTATCCGCATATTCTGTGTAACTATGTCTACGAACTGGCCAGCGCCTATATGACCTTTTATGAGCACTGCCCAGTGCTGAAAGATGATGTAGAACAGACTGTTCAGAAGAGCCGCCTGCAACTGTGCAAGCTGACCTCAGAAACCATTGCCAAAGGTCTCGACCTGCTGGGTATTGAAGTAATGGAGAAGATGTAAGCGGGCTTTGATCTAGCGCTGTGGCTTCTTGAAATAAAGTGCACTGCGGCTTCTTGGAATAAAGTGCTGCCGCGACCTACTTACCTAAGCGGCTACGATAGAGCGCAGTGGTCACCGGATCAAAGCAGCAAAATACCACCGACTCAATCAACGGGTTGCGCCGCAAACCCAGAGTAACCTGCTGAATCGCTACATTGATCGCTCGATTGGCGGGGAAGCCCATAGGCCCGCAGCTGATTGGGGTAAAGGCGATACTGCGAAGATTGTATTGTTTGGCGAGATCCATGGCCTTGCTATAACAGGAGGCCAATTGCTGTTCCTCCTGATGTTCTCCACCGCGCCAGCGCGGCCCTACTGCCTGAATTAAAATCTGACTTGGCTCTTTATTTAGATGTTGATTCAGGCCTTGATGCCTCTCAGAGATAACCTGCACATCACCCACTCTCAGCGGTGTCAAACAATCTCCACTGGCAATTGCCAGCGTCTCAAAGGCAGCGCCATATGAAGGTGAACTGACAATAGCCTCAACCTTAAGCGTGGCAATTTTTCCCTGATGAATTTTTATCCGGTGCACTTTTTTGCCGCCCTTCCCGCCTGAAACTAGATTCTGGGAGTATATGACAAAGTACTTAACCGAATGTTGACAGCTGTCTCAATATGGGCGGCAAGCTGCTACTTGCCGCACACTGAGCGACTACGCGCGACCTCCTAACTTCGTGCGCATATCGTCAAACTGAATGCCAACAGCATCACTAACCGCTGGACTGCGCAGACTGACTAGCACTACGGCAATCGAGGACAAAATAAACCCTGGCACCAGCTCATAAATATCAAATATGCCACCACTGAGCTGTGACCAGATCATCACGGTAAAGGCACCCACCAAGACCCCAGCAAGGGCACCCTGAGAGGTCATAGAACGCCAGTACAGGCTGATTAAAATAGCGGGGCCCAAGGACGCACCGAGACCGGCCCAGGCATACTTGACCACATCCAACACCTTGCTTTCAGGATCCATTGCTAACCCAGACGCAATCACTGCCAGCACTACCACGGCAATGCGACCCACTTTCATGCGCAGCTCTGGGGAGAGTGATTTCTTCACCACCAATGGATACAAGTCCTCAGCCAATGCCGCAGAGCAGACCAACAGCTGGGAATCCACAGTACTCATAATTGCCGCCAAAATCGCCGCCAATAAAATACCCGCAACCAGCGGATGAAAAACCAAGCTAGTGAGGGTGATAAACACTGTTTCAGGATCCGCCAAGGGTTCATTGAGATAGGCAATGCCACAGAAGCCCACCAAAATCGCCATCAGGTAACCAAAGGATGCCCAGCTAACGCCAATCACTGCTGCCACGCCGGTCTCATCCCCAGAACGAATCGCCTTAAAGCGGGCGAGAATATGGGGCTGGCCAAAGTAACCCAGACCCCAACCCAGCAGGCCGATAATTGTCAGCCATCCCAGTGGCTCTCCTGCGGCGTTGGTAAACATATTTAACAGTTCGGGATTAGTCCCATCGATCTGCGCCACCACCGCCGAGGCACCACCGAGGTTGCCTGTCACCAATATAGGCACTGCAACCAGGGCAATCAGCATCAGTGAGCCCTGAAAGACATCGGTCCAGGACACCGCCAAAAATCCGCCAAACAGGGTGTAGAACAGAATCAGAACAACGCCGACAAAGACCGCAATATAGTAGTCGAGACCAAACACCACATTAAACAGTTTGCCCCCGGCAATCAGACCAGAGGCCACATAGAAGAGAAAGAACAGCAAAATACTGATGGCAGCAATCGACTTCAGCCAGACTTTTGAGTCCTGAAAGCGGCGCTGTAAATAGGTTGGAAGGGTCACGGCATCGTCGAGCATCTCAGTATAGATACGCAGACGTTTGGCCACCAATATCCAATTGGCTGCGACACCAACGGTCAGACCCAGAGTAATCCACGCCGCTTCTAAACCTGCAAGATAGGCATAGCCTGGTAGACCAAGAAGAATCCAACCACTCATATCTGAGGCCGCAGCGCTGATTGCGGCGACTAGTGGTGAGAGTTTTCGGCCGCCGAGAAAGTAATCACTGGCGTCTTTGGTTTTGCTGTAGGCATAGATACCAATCGCCAAGACGATGATCACATAGAGCATAAAGGCAATGGTGGTAGGCAGTGACAGTTGAGACATAAGATCCCTCTATAGTGCTGTTATTTTTTTAAGTGGCTGACAGGCTAACATGCCGGCTAAAGATTAATCGCTTTAATCTCGGTGGCCTGATCAATCTCTGGGCGTTCGATCTGTAGCGTTTCGAAATCAAATAGTTCGGTATCGGCAAGTTGCGATGGAGAGACACTTTTTATGGAGCTAAAAATACTCTCCACACGCCCCGGATACTGACGCTCCCACTGCACCAACATGTCTTTGACCGCATTGCGCTGCAGGCCATCTTGAGAGCCGCAGAGATTGCAGGGAATAATCGGGAATTCTTTAAGTTCCGCCAGTGCCACCAGGTCATCTTCCCGGCAATAAGCCAGGGGGCGAATCACAATATTCTTTTTGTCGTCGGAGAGTAATTTCGGCGGCATGGCCTTAAGCTTGGACTGGTAGAACATATTCAAAAATAAGGTTTCAACAATATCATCACGATGATGACCCAGAGCTACCTTGGTGCAACCGATCTGTTCGGCGAACCCATAAAGTGTGCCGCGACGCAGACGTGAGCAGAGACTACAGTAAGTCTTACCTTCGGGAACCTTGCTGGTGACAATGCTGTAAGTGTCTTTTTCGAGGATATGGTATTCGATGTCGAGCTTATCCAGATACTCGGGCAGCACATGCTCAGGAAAACCAGGCTGTTTCTGGTCGAGATTCACCGCCACCAGATCAAACTTAATCGGCGCACTGGCCTGAAGGCCCATAAGAATATCCAGCATGGCATAGGAATCTTTGCCGCCGGAGAGGCACACCATAATACGGTCGCCCTCTTCGATCATATTGTAATCGGCGATCGCTTTGCCTACGTTGCGGCGCAGACGCTTCTGTAGTTTGTTGGCTTCCAGCTGGATTTTGCGGATCGACATTGGGGCGGCTCTGAGTGCGGTGGTTTAAAAGCCGGTCATTGTAATTGCAGGATGGGGATTCACCAAGCCGGATGTTGGTGCTGGGTGATGGGCGACCAGTGATGGGGAGTTTGAGGTTCGAAACCATCCCCAGCCTGTCATCCTGAGCGAAGCCGAAGAATCTCCTTGCTGTATGGCACCTGTAGCTAGGAATAACACAGAAATTCAAAAGTTTGCTACCGACGGCAGGAGATCCCTCCACTGCGGTCGGGATGACTAAATATATCTTGTCATCCTGAGCGAAGCCGAAGGATCTCCATCAGACGGCAGAGACCCCATCAGTTCTCGAAACCAAAAACCTACAACGGCCAGCGCGTCTCCGGCGCATTAATCCGCTGGTCATAGGCATACTCTATATCCCCAGTAAAACCCAAAATATACAGTGCCTTATTGTCCTCAGCATAATGGGTAAAAAGTCGAATCAGCTGACGATCGCCATCGCCGCCGCCAAACTCATCCCGGTACCAAGAAAAAATCCTCGACACCCGCAGCTCACCCTTAGACACAGTCAAACCTCGGGGATGGTTGATAAACTCGCGAGCATACTGCTTTAACAACTTGTTGGTATTCACCGCAGTAAAAGCCTGATCATGGATCGCCGGGCAGCCAACCGAGGCACAGCTGAGACCAAAGACCATTTTATAGTCCTGCCAGATTGGCCGCAGAATACGCTGATCTATATCGGCTACTGATAACTTTTTCCCCGCCACAGAAACCCGGCGCTTACGACTGAGCTTATCCCGATCCACGGCACTTACTGGATAGACTTTAAGCAGCCCCTGTAGAGTCAAAGCGTTATACAGATTCAGCCAATAGGCCTTTTGCTCGGCCTTGCGATAATCACGGGGATCAACAGAGGCCATCTTGGCAATATACTTATTCAACAGCTTCGTATCGCCGCGGGTTACATCGCCATAGCGAAAGCGATTAATTCCCGAGGGATGGTTACTCACCACATAGGTTTTTAGAAAACCATCAAAGGCGGAATGATCTATAATGGCGCCATTGGTCTCGTCGCTGCTATTCCATATAGCCCAGTCTTTTTTGGCTATGGCATGTGAGGCGCAAGAAAGACCGATTAGGACTATCAAGAACAATTTGAACCGCTGCATAATCAACTCCGTTTGACTGTTTTTTTGAGATAAAATTTGGTCTAGGCTGACCTAAAATAGCTCGGCGAGATAAGCCGCGCCGAAACCACAACCTCTGTAGACAGGCTTTAGTAACATTGTCCCTATTAGCAATCAATTTGGAGTCAGTAGAACTTTGAACAGCATCACCAAAATCGAGCAACAAAATGCAGAACTGTTGCAAAAAGACCAACAGTTTGTCTGGCACCCCTACTCCTCATTGAGCGCGCCCATACCCGCCTATGAAGTGGTTTCCGCCAAGGGCGTGTATCTGAAACTGGCCGATGGCCGCGAATTAATCGACGGCATGTCATCCTGGTGGTGCACCATACATGGCTATAACCACCCGGTGCTAAATCAGGCAGCAAAAGACCAAATCGATAAAGTCAGTCATGTGATGTTTGGCGGCATAACCCATGCCCCAGCGGTGGAGCTCTGTGAAAAACTGGTGGCCATAACGCCCCCAGGGCTGGACAAGGTATTTCTCTCCGACTCTGGATCGGTGGCCGTTGAAGTAGCGATTAAGATGGCCTTTCAATACTGGATCTCTCAGGGCCACCCAGAAAAATCACAACTTTTAACCCTGCGCAGCGGCTACCACGGCGATACTTTTGCCGCCATGTCGGTGTGCGACCCCAAGACTGGCATGCACCATATGTTTGATCAGGTGGTGACCAAGCATAATTTTGCCCCAGCACCCCAGACTGGCGTCCATGAACAGTGGAACGAAGAGGATATTGCTGAGTTTGCCGAGATCATTTCCAGCAAGAGCAATCAGCTGGCGGCAGTGATACTGGAACCCATTGTTCAGGGTGCCGGCGGCATGCGCTTCTATTCACCGCACTATTTAAAGCGCGTCCGTGACCTCTGTGATCAGCACAATGTGCTGTTGATTGCCGATGAAATCGCCACCGGCTTTGGCCGCAGCGGCAAGTTATTTGCCTGCGAGTGGGCGGGAATTTCACCGGATATTCTCTGCTTGGGTAAAGCTATTACCGGCGGCTATATGACCTTGGCGGCAACTCTGTGCAGTGAAGAAGTCAGTCGCGGTATCTGTGAGGGCGAGGCTGGTTGCTTTATGCATGGCCCAACCTTTATGGGTAATCCCCTGGCCTGCGCGGTGGCCAATGCCAGTATTGATCTTTTACTGAGCAGTGATTGGCAGGGTAATATTCAGCGTATCGAAAGCCTTTTGAAGACTCAGTTGGCAGCCTTTACGGAACTAGATGCCGTGGACGAGATTCGCGTGCTTGGAGCCATAGGTGTGATTCAGATGAAAGAGCCAGTGAATCTGGCTGAGATACAGAAGAAGTTTGTCGCCGAGGGTATTTGGGTGCGTCCCTTTGGCAAGCTTGTCTACGTGATGCCACCCTATATCAGTACCAATGAAGAGCTAACCACCTTGGTAAGCGGAATTTATCGGGTGTTGGAACAGGCTTAGGGCTACTGCTTACTTGGCTGTGGCAGGTGCCAGATCGAGGAGATCCTTCGGCTCCGCTCAGGGCGACAGCAGTAGTGATCGAAATGCCATTAATAACAAATGCGCCAAGGTCACCAAGAGGGTTCCACGAAAGTACTACAATAATCCAGATAGACCCTGATCATACCCTTGCGATCAATCAGGGCCCGCTTATGGATGCCATTATTTTCAGAAAAAGAGAGCACTTGTCTGAGCGACAGCGAGTTGTGCGAACGCTGAAAACAATGGCATCCATGGGACCGATCGCAAGGGTATGGTCAGGGTCTATTCGCACCCAGCACTCAATTTGATTGCCAAAAGCCAACCCGAGACCCCTCGTCGCTGCGCTCTGTCGGAATGACAAGTAGATTTAGTCATCCCAACCTTAGTGGTGAGACCTCCTGCAATCGGCAGCAAACTTTTGGCCCTGTGCATGTTCCCAGCGGCAGGTGCCACACAGTGGCGCTTACTTTCGCACCTGCTGAGGTGCTTTCTGCAACAACTCTGGGTCATAACCCAAGCCGATCACAAAGTCGCGCAACTCGGCGTATGTCTGATCCGGGATCTGCGCGTTGCGCGCCATAATCCACACATAGTCGCGACTGTTGCGACCGATCACGGTGTACTGGTAATCCTCATCTAAATAGACAATGCGATAGTCAGCCTTGATCGGCCAGAGAAACTGCATACCCCACTCGGCATTGGTGTCGCTGTTGCGAATAAATCCTTGGGGATGATAGACCTTCTCTTCACCCTCAAAAGATCCATCGTTGAAGGCAAAGGTCGTGGCAATGGTGCCATCCTCATTCAGCGCGTAGGACTCCACCGGGTTGTAGGCATCTTTCTCGAGAAAGGTGGGGATATTGGCAATCACATACCAGTCACCCATAAAACGTGGCAGATCAACTTGATCCACGGTGGCCATGGGTGGCTGACTGCTACAGGCGCTGAGCACTGTCATCAATATGGCCGCAGCCATTAGTCTTAATGTTTTCATGTTATCCAGCCTCTACTGTGCAAAATGTTTATCCCCTAAAAAACACGCTGATAACGCAGTGTGCCGCCGATTAATAGTTCGGTTTCCAGCGACAGCCACTCACCGGTAGCATCGTACTCCAGATCTATATCAGCTTTCGGCAAGACAATTTTTATATGGGTAATATTATCCTGCTCGGAGATCCGCGAACTAATGGCCACCGGGACATAGACCCCCGACTCAGCATTGAGCAGGTTATCCCCCTCTAGCCACTGGGGATTCCAATAGGAGAATCCACGCACACAGCCAGCAAGAGTTTGTGTTCCTTTTGGCCCCTCAACCAGCAAACCCGCTTGATCGGTTTTAGCCTCGACAGCGAAAGCTTTGCCCTGCTTTTCGGTTTCACTTTGCAGCGCCACCAAACAGCTTGAATGCCACAGTTCATTGGCCTGATGCGAGTATTGAATACGCTTGATTCTCAAAATTTTAAAATCCAGCGTCATTGTTGAAGAAACCTGAATCGAGTCACCCTGTTCTAGCAGTTCAAACTGATGTCGACCCACTTCCCGATCATTTAAAAATACCTCGAAATCCAACTGTCTGGTAGTCTCAGATTCAACCGCCACGACTTGGCCAACAGTGACTGTCAGTAAAACAATGAATAAACTGCGAATCATAGATCTGTGCCTATTTTTTGCGCGGGCTTCCAAGGGATAAACGCGCTGGTGGTTTCCATATACAGTCTGTAGTCCGGACGGCGCTCAGTGATGCCCCGCTCCATATGACTGATACCGGATAATTTTAATAGCAGGGCTATCATAATCATCGGTGCCAGCAAAAGCCAAGGCAGCGTCGCGGCACTGGCCGCGGGGACAGCAAACAGCACCCAGCCACACCAGACACAGCATTCACCAAAATAATTGGGATGGCGAGAATAGCGCCACAGACCGCTGGTCAAAGTCGCCGATTTCCGCACCACCAGTTGGTTAAACCTATACAGTTGCAGGTCGGCTAAGGCTTGCAACAGAAAGCCCGACAACCACAGTGCAGCACCAGCTGTGTGCCAGTAATTCCAGCTCAGGGTCGAGGCTGAACTCAGCGCCACAGCAAATAGCGAGCTGAGGATCCAGATCAAACCCGCCCGCAGCAGAAAAATTTTAAACAGACTTTTAATCGCGAAATTAGGCGACAACCTTTTGCGTATGGCCTGATAGCGACGCTCTTCTCCACGGTTGCGCCCACGCAATACTAGAAAGCCGCTGAGACGCAGAGCCCAAAGGGCAACCATGATTAAAAGTACTAAATTGACAGGACTGAGACTATTTTCAAAGCCCATCTGATAGGCGTAGGTGGCGGCGCTACCTAACAGCATCAGCGACCAAAAGTAGTCGACAATACTGACATCCTCAATCACTAGGCTCAGCAACCAAGCGCCCACAGCGATTGAAAAGAGTAGCGGAACAGCCTCAAACATAAGTTGTATATCGAGACCCATAAATAGATTCATAGGTTGACCCAGTGCTATTGACTCAGCGCTAATGACTCAGCGCTTTAAATTATTCTAATTATTATTGGGCCTATACGCTGGTTTCGAAGAAAAAGATCAACTGACGCTGCGGGTTGAGGCTACGCGCCTAGGGTTTATAGTGCCCCGCCTGCTCGAGCTTTTCACTGGTATTCTGACGCGCGGCACTGCCCTTTTTAATCAACACATAGGTGGCCCCCAAACCGCCGTGATACTTCTGGGCAGTGTGAAAAGCCAACACCTGATCAAACTGCTTTAGCCAGTGATTGACACAACTCTTGAGCACAGCGGGCCGCGCCAGGTGCTCGCCCTTGCCATGGGTAATCAGTGCGCAGCGCACCGAGTGTTTCTGACAGTCGTCGACAAAGGTCCACAGCGCCGAGCGGGCCTGCTCCACCGTGTGGCGGTGCAGGTCGAGGCGCGATTGAATTTCATACTTGCCCATGCGCAGATTTTTATACACTCCGTGCTGCACACCGGGACGGGAAAACTCCAGTGGGTCGAGGGGCGCGACCTGTTCAATAATACTGTCCGGATCGAGGAAGTTACCCTCATCCTGAACCTCCAATTGAGCCGCCTCGCGCCGCGCCAACACCCCCGGCGTCAACTGGGCAGACTTGGCCACAAAGGCCGCGCCCTTGCCGTTCAGAGATTCAACAGGATCGCCAAACAGGGCATCAAAACCCTCATCGAGATTATCTTGGCTGCCACCCCCGGCATCTATTTCGCGGTCTTTACCTGCCCCTGACATGACTGCCATTCTCCTTCACTCAATTGATTAAATTAATCTTTAACTATTAATACTGCTAAATTTTAGTACCGCTAAACTAAAGCTGGCAATTAACCGCTCTTGCCAATGTTGCCGCTGGCGCAACTGATGTAAACTGCGGGCCTCAGAATTCTTGCACCAAAGGTCGCCCCAATGCCCGTCAAACACAATCACGTTATCACCCTTCACTATCAGCTTAAAGACGATAATGACAAGATCCTCGATAAAAGTTACGACAGCGAAGAGCCAATGGTTTATCTCCATGGCCACCGACAGATGATTAGGGGTTTCGAAGCGGCTATTGCCGGTGCCGAAGAAGGTGAAAAACGCGCCTTTAGTGTTAGCCCAGCCGAGGGTTATGGGCTGCGCAATGTGAATAATATGCAGCGTATACCGACTAAGTACCTCAAGCATGAAGGCAAGTTATCCGCCGGTCAGGCGATTAACGTCAATACCGAAAATGGTGTTAAGCCGGGAACTATCATTAAGCTGGGTAAGTTCAATGCCGATGTGGATATGAACCACCCATTGGCGGGCAAAAACCTGCACTTCGAAATTGAAGTGATTAGCATTCGCCCGGCCACCGATGACGAAGTTGGCCACGGCCATGTTCACGGTAGCGGCGGTTGTGGTCATTAGAGCGGGCACTAGAGTGGCATTCTAAATGAACGTGGATTTACAGTGGTATCAATTTGCGCTGATTATTATCGTCTTTATCTGGAGCGGCTTTGTGCGCGCTGGATTTGGTTTTGGCGGTGCGCTGTTTACCATTCCGTTTCTGCTGTTAATCCACAATGATCCACTGTTTTTCCTGCCGATTATTTCCATACACCTGCTAATTTTTGCTGGCCTGACACTGTTTTTCTCTCAGCGAACTGCTGCTTCAGGAGAACAGTCCGAGGTACCCCAAGCAACCATTAACTGGCGCTTTGTTCGCTATGCCTTGCTGATCATGCTGATCCCGAAACTAGCAGGTGTTTTGGGTCTATTAATTCTGCCCAGCAACCTGATGAATGGCATTATCTTTCTGTTAATTGGCGGCTATGCGATCACCTATATTATTGGTAAGCCACTGCAGAGCAATAGTCGCCTGCTGGATACGGTGTTTCTAATATTGGGCGCCTATATCAGTGGCACCTCGCTGCTCGGCGGGCCGTTGGTGGTTGCCGTAGCCATGCGCCATATCCAAGCCCATGAGTTCCGCAATACGCTGTTTGTAATCTGGTTTGTGCTGGTCAGTATCAAACTTTTCGCCTTTGCCCTGGCCGGAGTCGACCTTCAACTGATGGCGTCACTCTGGTTGCTGCCCTTCGCTGGAATCGGTCATCTAGTCGGGCAGAAATTCCATCACCGCCTGCTGCAAGCCAGCAATGCACGCTTCTATCAAATTCTTGGCTGGGTGCTGTTGAGCACTAGCCTTGTGGGGCTGCTACAGATCGTCGTTTAGCCTCCTCGGCTTTAAAAGTTGACTACTATTAAGCAAATGTTCCTTAAGAAGCAGTGAGCCGGTTCTATGTCATCGACAATTGTGCGTCTTATATTACCGCTTACCTGCGCGGTAACCGCTTTAATATTACGCTACCTAGTTGCTGATCAGTCGCCAAACAATACTAGCCAGCTAGAGTTCTTGCTGCTGCAGCTACCCTATATTTTACTCGCCCTGGCCGCCCTGATGGCGCTGCTGAGCAATCATGCCCTGGAGGCTGGCATCACCATTAGCCTGCTCTGTGCCTACTGGGTAATTCAAAGCTTTTTGCAGTCGCCGCTAAACTCACAGCCCGCCAGTCAAATATTCTATTTGCTAACCCTACTCAGCCCAGCGCTGATGATTACCTATGCACTGCTGCCACAGAGCAGCTGCCTACAATTACAGGGGCTGCTGGCAGTATTGCTGACGCCATTGATTATTCTGCTGATCGCCGCTCTATTGGCGATTAATCAGCAACTGTTTTTAAGCGCAGCCACTAGCGCGATCAATAATACCGTTGCCGGCAGTCACCTCTCGACACTGAGTTGGCTGCTTTATTTTGTCGCCATCAGTCTGTGCTTGGGTTTAAGTCTCTATCAACAGCAGAGCCTTCACAACTCACTGCTAGGCTGTTCTCTTATGAGTCTGATTACTTACGGTTGGATCCAGCTCAACAGTGTTTCAGCCTTTATGTTTTCCGGTATGGGTCTGCTGCTGTGCATCAATCTCACTGTCAGTCTGTTACAGATTGGCTATCGCGATGACCTCACTCAGATTGGCAATCGCCGCGCCCTGCAACAGACCGCCAAGACATTGCGCGGCCCTTATACTGTCGCCATGGTGGATGCAGATTATTTTAAAAAGATCAATGATCAGTTTGGCCATGATCTGGGGGATCAGGCGCTGCGGGTGATCGCCAGCCTACTCAAGCAAACCGCTGACGGCGGCAAGCCCTTTCGCTATGGTGGTGAAGAGTTCTGCCTGCTATTCAAGGGTAAAACTGAGCAGGAGGTATTGGATGCGCTGGAGGCCTGTCGTCAGGCCATTGCCAATTACGATATGGTGGTGCGGGATAAAAAGCATCGTCCGACAAAGTCGAAACAGGGTGAGACCCGACGCGGCGCCAGTAAGAGAAAAAGTAATTTTCGCCTAACTGTGAGCATTGGTGTTGCCAGCAGTGACAGCGCCAATCTGAACAGCAGTCTTAATCCATTTGAGCAGGTTTTGAAAAGTGCCGATCAGGCGCTCTATCGAGCCAAAGCATCGGGCCGCAACTGTATTCAGGCGGCCTGATGTTAGGTTAGGCAACTAGCTATGGAAGGTCGTGGACTGCTCTAGAGGAGCACGGTCGGTGCGCAGATTATTGGCACTATCATCATGATCCACATAGCCAAAAGACAGACCCATCATCAGTTTAAACTGGCTCTCGATACCCAACTCTTCACGAACCAGATCCGGATAGCAGCTCACTGAAGTCTGTGGGCAGGAACCCAAACCGGCATTCTCTAGCGCCAGCATTAATGTCTGAGCATACATGCCAGTGTCTCCCGCCAAACGCACCAGCTCGGGAAACTCATCGGTAACAAAGATAAACGCAATATGCGGTGCATCGAAGAATTCAAAGTTGCGCATCCACGACCAGGCGCGCTTTTCTTTATCTTCCCGGGTGACACCCTGATGTTCCCAGAGGCCTAGGGCTGAACAGATCTGGCGCTCGCGATAGTCGCCGCTAAATTTGCCCTGCCAGGGGAAATCTGGGTTGCCGCTGGGCTCTTTTATGGCCGCGGCTTTCATCTTCTCACGCATGCTGTTGCAGGCGTCGCCGGATAACACATGCACATGCCAGGGCTGAACATTGCAGTTGGAGGGCGACCAGCTGGCCAGTTCAAAAATGTCTTTTAAGGTCTTTTCGTCCACTGCCTTGGGTAAAAACCCTCGGTAGGAGTGCCGCGCCTTAACCACATCTGCAAATTCCATTGTCTTTCCCCGTAATTATTTTATCAGCGCCGGACTGTAGCAATGCAGCTATAGCCTGTCACTTATTTCAGTCGTATATTAAGTATTCAAAAGCCACAGGCGTAAAAAAACCCTGCAACGCAAACTGCAGGGTTTTTGAGCTCTTGTTTACGAGCTAGCCTTTACTCAAAGTAGCTAGTCGGCATGGCCATCAGGCTTTCAAGATTAGCACTCAGGGTTTTAGCATGAGCATCGGCACGGGGCAGAATACGCTCAAAGAAAAACTCGGCACTGTGCAACTTGGACTCGAGGAAGTTCTTATCTCCCTCACCGGCTGCCAACTGCTTGTGCGCAGCGAAACTCATCTGCGCCCACATAAACGCCATATAGGTATAACCGGAGTACATCAGGAAATCGACTGAGGAAGCACCGACATTGTCCGGGTTCTTCTTAGCACGCATGGCCAGGCGATAAGCCAGATAACGCCACTTAATCGCCAGCTTGGTAATGGTCCAAGCCTGCTTGCGCATCTGCTTGGCCTGGGGTGTTTTCTTCCAGGGTAAAAACTGGCCGGCAAAGCTCAGCATCTCGCCAGTAAAAACATTGAGCTGCTTAAACTTATCCATCAACACTTTGCGGCCAACCAAATCCAATGCCTGAATACCGGTGGTGCCTTCATACAATGTGGCAATGCGGCTGTCCCGAAGAATCTGCTCCATGCCCCACTCTTTGATATAGCCGTGGCCGCCAAATACCTGGACACCATGGTTGGCTGCTTCAACGCCCAACTCAGTAATAAAACCTTTCAATATTGGTGTGCAGAAGCCCAGACGAATTTCCGCAGCATCACGCTCGGCCTGACTATTGCCGCCGCGATAGACATCGGCGAACTGACTGGCGTAGGTCACCATGGCACGACCGCCCTCAGCGATAACCCGCTGAGTCAGCAACATGCGACGGACATCTGGGTGCTCGACAATGGCATCCGCTGGACCCTCTGGATTCTTGATGCCAGAGATGGAACGCATGGCCAGACGCTCACGAGCGTATTTCGCGGCACCCTGATAGGAGCGCTCAGCTGCCGCAGCACCTTGACTGGCTGTGCCGATACGGGCCACATTCATATAGGTAAACATTGCCGCCAAACCCTGATTGGGTTCGCCGATCAAAAAGGCTTTGGCATCGTCAAAATTAAGTACCGCAGTACCGTTTCCGTGAATACCCATCTTGTGTTCAATGGAACCACAGCGAACGCCATTGCGCTCACCGGCAGAACCGTCTTCAGCCACCAGGAACTTAGGAATAATAAATAGCGACAGACCTTTGGTACCCTTGGGTGAATCTGGCAACTTGGCCAGTACAATATGGACAATGTTTTCGGTCAGATCGTGTTCACCGGCGCTGATAAAGATCTTCGTGCCATTGACCTTATAGCTGCCATCGTCATTGGGCACAGCTTTGGTTTTCATCAATCCGAGGTCAGTACCACAGTGAGGCTCGGTGAGACACATGGTGCCACTCCAGACGCCGCTGATCAGTTTCATCAGATAGTCTTTCTTCTGCTGCTCAGTGCCGCTAGTTTCGAGAGTTGCAACCGCGCCTTCACTGAGACCCGGGTACATGGCCCAAGCCCAGTTGGCAGTGGTCATCATTTCATTGATGGCGATCCCAATAGAAGACGGCAAGCCCTGGCCGCCCATCTCGGTGCTACCGGTCAAGGTGGTCCAGCCAGCTTCGATAAACTTCTGGTAAGCCTCTTTAAAGCCTGCAGGTGTAGTCACTACACCATCATCCCAAGTACAGCCCTCGTCGCCGCTCTGATAGATCGGCGCCAATTCGTTTTCACAGAATTTGGCTGCTTCAGTAAAAATCGCCTCAACCATATCAGTGGTGGCTTCGTCTCCGCCCTGTACGTCTTTATATTTGCTCTGCATATCGAGCACATCGTTGAACAGAAACAGGTAATCATTTACCGGGACTTTATAATCAGGCATTTACTACTCTCCTATGAGATTTGGCCTAGCAAGTGGAGGACTCCACTCTGTGTATTTTGTAATGAGAAGCTCTCACCCTGAGTGTTTACGGCGCTATTAAAAACTACCTCCGCGGGTAAGAACAGTGGGCGATGGAATGCCACGTCGACGCTGTAGCCTGCATTCGGCAATCTATCTTCAAGTGCGGCTAAACAGCGTGCCTTCGACCACATGCCGTGGGCGATAGCCTGTTTAAAACCAAATAATCGGGCGGTGATATCAGACAGATGGATGGGGTTGTAGTCAGCCGAGATCTTGGCATAGCGACGACCTGTATCTGCCTCAACGATCCAATCTTGAGTATTGCCCTGGGGCAAAATTTCTTTCTGTCGCACCCAGGCCACGCCGGTCTTGCAGCGATTCAGATAGGTTGAGGTACTGGACCAAACCAGCTGATTGTCCACCACAGCGGTCACATCTATATCCCACTCAACGCCACGGCTGGTCAATTCACTTTTGCCTATTGTGGCTTTCATGCTGATCGACGCCCGCAGATCAAACTCTTCGAGTACCGAGATCTGATTGCGCAGATGCACCTGCCCCATGGCTTTCATAGGGAAATCTTGCTGAATCAGCAGATTTAACGACAGCGGAAACGACAACATATGCAGATAGGTGGCTGGCAGCACTGAGGTATTGGAAAAACCGCAGAGCGCTCGATAAGCCTGCAAATCATCCTGGCGGATACGCAGGTGATTAATCTCGGTGCTCAGAGCCGGCAGAGTATCACCCAGCTGATAGTAGCCAGACTTAAACGCGGCACGGCCCAACAGCGACGGCATATTCGGCAAATGGTCGAGCACAATAGGCGGCAAGCCAACCTCTGCTGGGTCGCTATGGGCGTTATTGGATTGGGGATTAGAACTATTCATTTTTATCATTCTGCTTGAAACCTCCCTGGTAATCATTGGCAGTAAAAAAACTCTATATTGTCATTTCGGCCAATCGTGTATGATATGGGCCTTCGACAATTTCTTAGAGCAACTGAGTAAGTGTATGTCAGGTTTAACCGATGCGGGAACTTTAGTCAGACTGGCATATCAAGGTTTGGCCAATCTAGGTGTCGATGCCGACGCCGTGCTGCGTCGCAGTGGACTGGATCCCAAGCAACTTTATCAAAGCAATCTACGCACTCAGTTCTCGGCCCAGCCGCATTTTTGGAAAGCTGCGGCGGAGCTCTCCGGCGACCCCTGCATCGGTTTGCACCTGGGCGAAAAGATGCCGGTCTACAAAGGTCAAATCCTCGAATACCTATTTCTTAGCAGCGCCACCTTTGGCGATGGTCTGCGCCGGGTTATCGACTATCAGCGCCTGATCAGCGATGCCCTCCATGGCCAGCTCAGCGAACAGCCAAGGCCCTGCCTGACCAGCTATTTTGCCGAGCATCAATACGCCACCTCCCACTTGGCCGAAGCCATGGTGCTGGGACTGATCAAATCCTTTCAAGCGGTTACCGACGGCGCCTTTAAAGCAGAAAAAATTGTCTTTAATCACCCCCCAAATACAGATCTAGCCGAGTATCAAAGGATATTTCAGTGCCAAGTGGAATTTAATGCGCCCTCGTTTCAACTCCATTTTGCCCCCGAGATCCTCAACTACCGATCTCTGAATGCAGAGCCCGAGCTGCTCAACCTTCATGTTAAAGCCGCGGACCAGCATCTGGCGCGACTGCAGCAGCAGGATTTTGTGCGTCTGGTGCGCAACCAGATTGCAGCACTATTGGAGAGCGCTGAAGTAACATTGGAACGGGTTGCGGAACAGCTTGAGATCACGCCGCGCAATCTCAGACACCAGCTCAATACCGCTGACACCAGTTTTCAGCGGCTACTCAACGACCACCGCCGCTCATTGGCCAAGCGCCTGCTGTCGCGCACTGATGAAGAGATCAGTGAAATTGTCTATCTCACTGGCTTCTCTGAACCCAGTACCTTTTACCGTGCCTTTAAACGCTGGGAGGGGACTACACCGATTGAGTACCGCAAGCGAACCAAAGCCAACAGTTAATATCAACAGCCAAAGCCAGTGACTGGTGATCGGCGGCATTTCCCCCACCAGTCACATGCAGTAGAATGCAGCTCGGTTCAATTTTCCCATCTTACAGAGCAACAGTCCCTATGACCCATCACCCAGCGTTTGAGCTTTTGCGCGAGCAAGAGATACCTTCCCTTAATGTCCGCTACCAGGAATATCGCCACCGAGTTACCGGTGCACAGCATATTCACCTCGCCGCCGACAATAAAGAGAATGTATTCCTCGTCGCCCTGCGCACTGTGCCGATGGACTCCACTGGTGTAGCGCATATTCTCGAGCACACTGCACTCTGTGGTAGTGAAAAGTATCCGGTGCGCGACCCGTTCTTTATGATGATCCGGCGCTCACTGAATACCTTTATGAATGCCTTTACCAGTTCTGACTGGACTGCTTATCCCTTTGCCAGCCAGAACAAAAAGGACTTTAATAATCTCCTCGACGTGTATCTGGATTCGGTGTTTTTTGCCCGCCTAGATCCCTTGGACTTTGCCCAGGAAGGCCATCGTTTAGAGTTTGCCGAGGCAGCCGACGCCAGCTCTGAACTGACCTATAAGGGTGTAGTGTTCAATGAAATGAAAGGCGCCATGAGCTCGATTAACTCGACTCTCTGGCAGACCATGAGCAAACACCTCTATCCCACCAGCACCTACCACTACAACAGTGGCGGCGAGCCAGCGGATATTCCGGATCTCAGCTACGATCAATTTAAAGCCTTCTACAAGACTCACTACCACCCGAGCAATGCGATCTTTATTACCTTTGGTGATATTGCTGCCGCCGAGCATCAGGCGACCTTTGAAACCAATGCCCTCAGCCGCTTCGAAAAACTCGACTGCCATATAGCCGTGACCGACGAGCAGCGTTACACCAGCCCGCAGTATTTCGAAGAGTTCTATGCCGCCGATGACCAACAGCCATTGGAAGACCATACCCATATCGTAATGTCCTGGCTGCTGGGTGACTCCACCGATTTAGAAGCCACCATGGAAGCGCGCCTGCTCGCCAGCGTGCTCCTCGACAACAGCGGCTCGCCACTCCTTAAAGCATTGGAAACCACGGATCTGGGCACTTCGCCCTCGCCTATGTGCGGCCTTGAAGACTCTCAGAAAGAGCTGTGTTTTGCCTGTGGTGTCGAAGGCTCCAATCCAGAGCAAGCGGATGCCGTTGAAAAACTGATTCTCGATGTGCTGCAAGATGTTGCCGACAATGGCCTGCCTCTGGAGCAGGTGGCTGCCAGTCTGCACCAGCTGGAACTGTCTCAGCGTGAAGTGTCTGGCGGCGGCTATCCCTACGGTCTCAACTTGATTCTTACCTCACTGACCAGCGCCACCCATCGCGGTGATCCGGTGGATCTGTTAAATCTGGATCCAGTTCTAGAAAAGCTCCAGCAGCAGATTCAAAATCCAGAGTTTATTAAATCACTGGCTCAGAACCTGTTGATCAATAACCAGCACCGTATTCGTCTGGTGATGAAACCCGATCACCAGCTGGCTAACAGCAAAGATCAGGCGGAGAAAGATCAGCTAGCAGCCATTCAGGCCAAACTCAGCGACAGCGAAAAACAGGCCATAGTCGACAGCGCCGCAGCCCTTAAAGAGCGCCAGGAAATGGAAGAGAATCTGGATATTTTGCCCAAGGTTGGCATTGAAGATGTGCCAGTGGATATTGCCTATGCCGAGCGTCACAGTGTCGACAACTCACCATTGCCCCTAACCAGCTACAGCGCTGGCACCAATGGCCTCGCCTATCAGCAGATCATTATGCCGATGCCCGCCCTAACCCAGCAGCAAATGGATCTGCTGCCCCTCTACAGCACCTGCGTCACCGAGATGGGTGTTGGCGATAGAGACTATCAGGCCACACAGCTGTGGCACTCCAGTGTGGTGGGCGCCTATTCCGCCTCTGCATCTGTACGCAGTGATAAAGATCACTTGGATCAACTACACGGCAATATTAACTTCTCGGCCAAAGGTCTGGCCCGCAACCAAAGTGCCATGAGCGACCTGATGCATGAGTCCATGCAAAATACGCGTTTTGATGAGCTGTCGCGACTGCGAGAGCTAGTGTCTCAAATTCGCACTCACCGTGAGTCTTCCATAGTTGGCAGCGGTCATGTACTGGCAATGACCGCGGCGGCCAGCGGTCTCTCGGCCAATGCCTATTTAAACCAGCGTTGGGGTGGCATGAGTGGCCTGGCGCAAATCAAAGCACTGGATAAGAGCCTTGAAAATCAAGCTGGCCTAGAGTCTCTAGCAGCCCAGCTTGAAGAGATACATCAGCTGGTACTGGGACAGCCACGAGAGTATTTACTGGTGGCCGAAGAACATCGACTGGATGGCTTTAAGCAGAGTATTAACAGCACCTTTGGTGGCGACCAACAGGTGGCAGCCCTGGCAAGTAATCTAATCGACTACCAACCAAACCTGCAGCCGGTTAATCATTGCTGGACCGCCAATACTCAAGTGAGCTTCTGCGCCAAAGCCTATGCCACAGTGCCTTCAAATCATGCCGATTCAGCAGCCCTCACAGTACTGGGTGGCGTGCTGCGCAATGGCTATCTACACCGCACCATTCGTGAGCAGGGTGGTGCCTACGGTGGTGGCGCATCACAGGACAACCAGTCCGGGGCATTCCGCTTTTACTCTTACCGCGATCCGCGCATTGAAGGCACATTGACCGACTTCGACGACTCAATTAAATGGCTGATGGACAAACCTCTGACCGGCGATAGCGTGGAAGAAGCCATTTTGGGCGTGATCGGTGGCATGGATAAACCCGCCTCCCCCGCCGGAGAAGCCATGCAGGCATTTCACGGCGAACTCAATGGTCGCAGCAAAGCCTCAATCAGTGAGTTTCGCAATCGCGTATTAGCCGTGACCGATGCGGATCTAAAACGGGTTGCAGCTGAGTATCTGCGTCCTGAAGTGGCCCAGACGGCGGTGATTACCAATACCGATCTGGCGGCTAAAACCGGCCTGGATATTATTGCGGTTTAAGCCCTATGAGCGACAAGCCAAAACTCGATAATCTGTTTGCCAGCCCTCTAGGCAATGTCCCCCGCTTCGCCTTTGACGAAGCGGTGGTGGATGTCTTTCCGGATATGATTCAGCGCTCGGTGCCCGGCTATCAGACGATTATTAATCTCTGTGGTGAACTGGCGGCGCGCTATGTGCAGCCAGACAGCAACTGCTATGACCTGGGTTGTTCTCTGGGTGCCTCATCTCTGGCCATTGCTCAGCAAATCAAGCAGCCCGGTGTTAAAATTGTGGCAGTAGATAACTCTGCCGCCATGCTCAGCCGCTGCGAGTCCGTATTAGAAAAACAGCAGACCATAGCCACAATCCAGCTAGTGGAAGCGGATATCTGTGATATTGAAATCAGCAATGCCTCACTGGTGGTGATGAATTTCACCCTGCAGTTTATTGCTATTGAAAAGCGCCAGGCGCTGTTGGAAAAGATCTATGCCGGATTAAATCCCGGTGGCTGTCTGGTGATTTCTGAGAAGTTGTTATTTGAACCTGAATCCTTAAACCAACTGCTGTCAGAACTGCATCATCAGTTTAAAAGTGCTCAGGGTTACAGTGATTTAGAGATTAGTCAAAAGCGTGATTCCCTGGAAAATTTCCTCCTTCCAGAAACCCTTGAGACCCATATCAATAGAATAAAGGCCTGCGGATTTAACTCCGCAAGCCCTTGGTTTCAATGTTTTAACTTTGCCTCACTAGTCGCTATTAAATAGTACGAATTAAATAGCAGCCTGTAATTAAGAGGCTTTTAATTAACAAGCTTGTAATAAAGTGCTTAGCGACTAACAAATCCCGTAATCGTCTTGATCAGCTTGCGTACCTTCGGCGTGTAGGGAGGGTGCATCATATGACCGCTGGCCCACTTGTCCTGCAACACACTGCGCTCATGGGAAAATGCCTTGTAACCCCACTCGCCACCAGACTTGCCAATGCCACTGTTGTTGACGCCACCAAAAGGTAGGTTGGGGTGTACAAAGTGCATCACCACCTGGTTGATACAGGTATCACCGGCACTGGTTTCTTCCAATACCTTATTGATCGCCGCCTTGTCGCGACCGAAAAAGTACAGCGCCAAGGGCTTCGGCTTATCATTGATATAGCCAATCACTTCATCGAGATCGCTAAAGGTCATAATCGGCAGCACTGGGCCAAAGATTTCTTCGTTCATAATCCGTGAATCAGCCGTCATCCCCTGAAGTAAAGTCGGCGCAATAAAGCGTTCCCCATCATCAGTTTGACCACCGGTAATTAACTCAGCGCCACCGGCCAAGGCCTCAGACAAGAGTCCAGAAATACGACCATGGTGACCTGAATTGACCACCTGGCAGTAATCGCCATTGGCTTGAGCATCGCTGCCCTCGCCATACTGTTTCGCCATGCTGGCCTTGAGCTCAACCATCAGCTCGTCTTTAATGCTCTCGTGAACAAACAGATAGTCCGGCGCAATACAGGTCTGACCATTGTTGTTGAACTTGCCCCAGGAAACACTGCGCGCGGTTTTCATCAGATCCGCACTCTTGTCCACAATCACCGGGCTCTTGCCACCCAGCTCGAGAGTCACTGAAGTAAGATTTTTTGCCGCCGCAGCCATAACATGTTTGCCAACAGCTGGGCTGCCGGTAAAGAAGATATGATCAAAGGGCAGACTCGTTAAGTAGCTAGAAACATCCGCCTCACCCTGAAACAGGCTGACCTCTTCCGGACGAAATGCCTCTTCAACAATCTCGGCAATCACCTTAGACATATGCGGCGTCATTTCTGAGGGCTTGATAACCACAGTACAGCCAGCGGCAATCGCTGAGATCATCGGGCCAAAGGTCAGATTAAACGGATAGTTCCAAGGCGAGATCACCAGACTGGTGCCCTTCGGCTCAGTAATAATTTTTGACGAGGTGCCCAGCATGGTCATGGAGGCACGCACGGATACCGGCTTCATCCACTTCTTCAACTTCTTGCGCGTATGAGCCAGCTCAGACAGCACAATCATAATCTCAGCAATATCCACTTCTGCACCCGGCTTGCCAAAATCCGCTAGGGCTGAAGCATAAATTTTATCGTAGGAGGCTTTGAAGACCGTCTCAAAGCGCGCCAGCACTTCAAGGCGCTGGGCACAGGTAGATTTGCGCAGCTTTAGGGCGTAAGCCTTGTGTGCCTCAAATGAAGCATCGATGGCAGTTTTATTTTCTGCACTCAGTTGTGGAATCGTCATGGGGTTCCCCTATGGAATCGAATTATTATTTTTATGGTTGTCGGTTGTTACCGATCTATCTTGTATGAGTCTTAGATTACACCATCGTAGCCGTTAATTGTGCTGAATTGCGACTCGACGGTATTAGGCCTTATTAGATTGAATTAGACTTACTTAATAGTGCGGCGGCTTCTCATTCTGCGAGCCATCACCCTCGGCAGCCACATCCTGCAGTGCTTCCATTCGCTGAACCATAGATTGGTGAGCCAGGGTCAAAGTATCGATCTCTTTCTGCTGGCGAAAGATCTCCTCACTTAATTCGGCATTGGTCATTTCTTGGTAGGCGAGCTTCTCTTCGAGCTGCTCAAATCGCTGTTCTATGGTATCGCTGTTCATGGGCTTAAAAACTCTAGTGACTATTTGTTTGCTAAGCCGCAAACCATAGCGGAAATGCCTTATAATTTCAGACTTAAATTTAAGGTATCCGCATGATCCCAGCATCACTCGATTATGGCCCCCTGTTCTCTTGGCTCGAAGAGTCCGAACTCAGCCAATGGAGCCAAGACCTGCCCGAACTCGTTGCCCAGCAACTGCGCCCCGAACGCTGGGGCGATATGCCCGAATGGGAAGAGACCCTGAGACGCCTGCCGGAAATCGACCCGCTGTTTACTGACTTTAGCAATGGCGTGCAGATCGGCGATATTAGTCTGATGGATAAACACCGACGTCTGGCCCTGCAAGCCACCTTGATGGGCCTGCACCCCTGGCGCAAAGGACCGTACAATTTATTTGGTATGCCACTGGACACCGAGTGGCGCTCAGACTGGAAATGGGATCGCGTATTGCCCCATCTGGCCCCCTTAAAAGGTCGCACCATTCTCGATGTCGGCTGCGGCAATGGCTATCACTGCTGGCGCATGCTCGGTGCAGACGCCGAGCGCGTGATTGGCATCGACCCCTCGGCAAAATTTGTCTTTCAGTTTTACGCCATCAAACGCTTTGCTGGCAATCATCTGCCCATCGATGTGTTGCCACTGGGCATTGAGCATATGCCGGAAAAAATGGCCGCATTTGATACGGTATTCTCCATGGGCATTCTCTATCACCGCCGCTCGCCTATGGATCACTTGCGTGAGCTGCGTCAGCTATTAAAGCCAGGCGGACAGCTGGTATTGGAGACCCTAGTGATAGAAGGCGCGGAAGATCAGCTATTAGTGCCACAGGATCGCTACGCGAAAATGCCCAATGTCTGGTTTATCCCCTCCCCGGATATGCTGCTTAGCTGGATGAGCAAGAATGGCCTAAAGAACCCCCGCATGGTGGATATCAGCACCACCACCATTGAAGAACAGCGCTCTACCGACTGGATGAAATTTGAATCACTGGCGGACTTTTTGGACCCCAATGATTCGAGTAAAACTGTCGAGGGTCATCCGGCGCCAGTGCGAGCCGTCTTTGTTGCTGAGGCACCTTATTAAATCGGTGCTACATTTAGTGGAGACTCTCTGCCTCTCTTATTAAGAGAAGCCACACTAAAAGGAATCACCATGAATAAACTATTCTTCAGCCTCAGTATCCCCCTACTGATGCTCATCAGCGCCTGTAGCAACCAGCCAACCAAAACACCCATCGAAAAGCGCCAAGTCATTATCGATATGCGCAATCAGGTGCTCCAAGACCTGTATAAAATCAAACCCGATGTCAAAGCGCAGATTAGCAATGCCGAGGGCTACGCGGTATTCAGTAATGCCAATATCAACCTGATCTTTGCCAGCGTCGGCGCTGGCCATGGCGTAGTGCGGGACAACAAGAGCGGTAAAAATACCTTTATGAAAATGGGTGAAGCCGGTCTTGGCCTCGGAATTGGGCTAAAAGATTTCCGCGCCGTATTTGTCTTTCACAGCCGCGATGCACTGAGCCAATTCGTTGAAGATGGCTGGGCCTTTGGCGTCAATGCCGACGCCGCCGCCAAGGCCAGTGAAAAAGGCGCAGCCGTGGGTGGCGAAGCGACCTTTGACAATATCACCGTCTATCAGCTCACTGAATCCGGATTAGCCTTACAGGCTACGGTAAAAGGCACCAAATTCTGGCAGGATAGCGAGCTGAATTAAACCTATCTACCCTGCTACCCGTTTAGAGAGCCCGCCATGATCACCACCTCCATTGCCAAGCGATACTGCGGGCCACCCCAATCTGGCAATGGCGGCTACAGCTGCGGCCTACTCGGCAAACAGATTGACGGCCCGAGCAAGGTTCGGCTGCATGTACCACCGCCCCTAGAAACTGAGTTAACCATTGAACCGATTGCCGATAGCTGGCAGCTAAAGCACGGTAATGAGCTTATCGGCACTGCCATAGCAGCGCAGCTGGATATGCTGCCGCCGCAACCACCGAGCCTGGAACAGGCCCAGCAGGCCAGAAAAAACTACAAGGGGTTAGGCGAACACAGCTTTCCCCATTGTTTCGTCTGCGGCCCAGGTCGCGACCAGGGTGATGGTTTAAGACTGTTTACCGGTAATGTTAAGGGTCAGGAAATGGTTGCCTGCGACTGGGAGCCGACGGCGGATTTACTCGATGCCAATGGTCAGGTTAAAAAAGAATTTATCTGGTCAGCACTAGACTGCCCAAGTTACTTTGCCCTAGATGTGCCAGTGGATCCCAACGCCATGTGCCTACTGGGCGAAATGACCGCCAGCATCGACAAACCCGTGCCCGGCGATCAACCCTTAATCGTCTATGCCTGGAAACGTTCTATAGAAGGCCGCAAGCATTATTCCGCCGCGGCCCTCTGCAATGCACAAGGCGAGGTGCTGGCGAGAGCCGAGCACCTGTGGATCAGGCTTAACAAGTCTCCCCGTTAAGCTTTTAACGCCTCATCCGCCGGCAGGTAGCTATAACCCAACGCATCAGCCACAGCCTTATAGGTCACGTGACCTTTGTGTACATTCAAACCGTTCTGCAAATGCTTATCTAAAAACAGTGCATTAACCGGATCGTCCGCAAGCGCTAGAGCATAGGGCAAGGTCGCATTATTCAGTGCCATAGTCGCCGTACGCGCCACCCCACCGGGCATATTCGCGACGCAGTAATGGACCACATCATCTACCATATAGGTCGGCTGCTGATGAGTCGTCGCACGGGACGTCTCAAAACAACCGCCCTGATCGATCGCCACATCCACTACCACCGCACCCTTCTTCATACGGCTGATAATATCGCGGCTCAATAACTTTGGCGCCGCCGCCCCCGGAATCAACACCGCACCAATCACCAGATCCGCATCCAAGGCATACTCTTCAATCGTCGCCATGGTGGAATAGACACAGTGGGCACGCCCCTCATACTTTGCATCCAGCTCCCGCAAGCGCGCAATAGAGCGATCGAGAATCGTCACATCAGCGCCCATACCCACAGCAATGGCCGCCGCATTATCACCCACCACACCGCCGCCAATAACCAACACCTTCGCCGGTGCTACACCGGGAACACCGCCCAGCAACACCCCACGACCGCCCTGGGCCTTCTCAAGGTGATAAGCACCGGCCTGCACTGACATACGGCCCGCCACCTCAGACATAGGCGCTAACAGAGGCAAGCCGCCGTGATTGTCGGTAACCGTCTCGTAGGCCACACAGGTGGCACCGGACTCGACCAACAACTTAGTCTGCTCAGGATCTGGGGCTAAATGCAGGTAGGTATAAAGAATCTGGCCATCGCGCAACATGGCACATTCCACAGACTGAGGCTCCTTAACCTTAACGATCATATCCGCCGCGGCAAACACCTCCGCCGCACTGTCAACGATCTCAGCGCCAGCCTCACGGTACTCAGCATCGCTAAAATCAATCCCCACACCCGCATTGGTCTCAACCATAACGCGATGACCGTGAGCTACCAGCTCAACAACAGACGCGGGCGTCAGACCAACACGGTACTCGTGATTTTTAATTTCCTTCGGAACCCCTACCAACATATCAAACCCCTTGTTTAACGGTTATATAGCTATATTTAGCATTAATTTTTAATGCTGCTACTTTAGATTTTTATAAAAATATTTATTACTTTTATAGGAATTAAAGTAGAATATTTTGCTATTAAGTGATCTTAAACAGGAAATATTGCTTTATGCCGAATAGCGAAAGTAGCGCGACCAAGAAACTCAGCAAGATCGACCGCAATATATTGCGCATCCTCCAGCGCGACGGCCGCATCAGCTACACCGACCTCTCCCGAGAAGTCGGCCTCTCCGTCACCCCCTGTATCGAGCGAGTCAAACGCCTAGAGCGCAGTGGTTATATCGAAGGCTACACCGCCAAGCTAAACCCCGAACTACTGAACGCCGGACTGGTAGTATTTGTGCAGATACGCCTCAACCACACCTCGCAAGAGAACTTTGAAGAATTTCACCGATCGGTGATGGACCTAGAAGACGTGCAGAGCTGTTATCTGGTATCCGGCAACTACGACTACCTACTTAAAGCCCGCGTCGCCGACATGACCGCCTATAGAGAACTGCTTGGCAGCCGCATACTCAAGCTTCCAGCCGTGCAAGAATCGACTAGCTATGTGGTCATGGAAGAGCTCAAAGAAACCATGCAGTTAGCAATTCCCCAGAGCTAAAAAAGGGCACAAAAAAACCCCTTAAAAGCCCCCAAGGATTGTTGACACAACCGCCCCGCCCCCCTATAGTACGCGGCCTCTGAAAGGAGACAGTAAAGCACTCGTAGCTCAGCTGGATAGAGTACCCGGCTACGAACCG
>ENA-OQVM01000836-OQVM01000836.1-marine-metagenome-genome-assembly--contig:-NODE-836-length-44512-cov-22.098954_pt1 | contig 44512 bp, 46 predicted proteins | sample MGYA00237776_ERZ505498 | MGnify/ENA primary metagenome ERZ505498 (study PRJEB26159, sample SAMN06265151) | marine metagenome | isolation source: Helgoland LTER site | place: Germany:Helgoland, sampling...
CAATTATAGTGTTTGTTGGAGCGACTATCCTTCCTTGAGCTAAATCACGCAGCAGGAGCATAGAGGCATCTATGCCATCACTTTCTCCTGGGTGGATACCATTGTTTATTAGTAAAATGTTTTTATTGCTTATTCTAGCCTTTGAGATAGAGGTGATGCTTTTACCTGTGGGGTCAAAATATATTACATGTAGCGGATAGCCACTGTCTGTTTGTCCTTCTTGTGTAATTGAAATAGTAGTATGTGCCTTTGCTAAATTTTCATAAAAAGATATTACATCTTTATATTCTGGGGTCTGGGTTCCCTCTGATGTTTCAAAAAGAGTGACTAGGCTTGTGTTTTCTTTTATATCACTACAACTTGTTAAAAGAATAATAGTGCAAATAAAGCAGCTATTTAGTATTATTTTGATGTTGTATTGTATTGCTTTTCGGTTAAAATACATGATTTAGTGTTTTTCTTTAAATTATGTGTTTATTTTAAATTGCTTTTCTATATTTGTGAATCAAAATTAAACTTTATTTAACCTTTAAAATCTTTTACTATGAAAAAAATTACTTTATTAGCTGCAGTTCTTTTGGCTTCAGTTACTATGAATTCTCAAACTATTGCACACAATGATTCTGATGAAATACTTGCAGGAACTACTGTTGCTTGTCCAACTGAGACAACTAACTATATCCGTGTTTTTGATTTAGCAGATGAGTTTGATATCACTACAGACTGGACAATTACTGGAGCTGCTTTTGGAACTGAAGTTTCTGAAACTGCAGATATCACAATTAATCTTTACACAGCTGATGATGTTGATCCAACTGGAGCTATTTTAACTCTTATCTATACTGGAACTGAAGCTACTGCTGATTTAGAAATCTCTGAGCACACATTGACTGCTCCTGTAACTGTTCCTGCTGGAAGTATTTTAGTTATGGAATTAGCAGAATCTGCTGATGGTATTGTATACAGAGTTGGTTCTAATGATGCAGGACAAACTGCTCCATCTTGGTTAAGTTCTGAGACTTGTGGTGCTGGTACTGTTGAAGGTTTTGGTTTTACTAACCACTACGTAATGAGTGTAACTGGTGAGGAAGCTTTAGGATCTGATACTAACTTATCTGAAGTTATTAACGTTTACCCTAACCCAGCAACAGATGTATTAAACATTGCTGTTCCTTCTTCTATTGATGTGAAGAGTGTATCTCTTTTTGATGTATTAGGAAAGAGAGCTAACGTTTCTTTGGTAAACGGTCAAGTTGATATTTCAGAACTTGCTGTTGGACTTTACCTTTTAAATGTTGAGACTACAAATGGTACTTTAACACAAAAAGTAATTAAGCAATAAGCTTAACAACATACTTTATAAAAGCCTCGCAAATTGCGAGGCTTTTTTTATGCCCTATATTTTGTTAGTTAAACCAAGTACTAGCTTGTTTTATTTGAAGCTTTTAAACGATACTCTATATCGTTTTGCCTGCATAGATACATCTAGCTAGCTGTATCTATATCTGTACCTTGAGATAGTTTTTGCCTTGTCCTATTTACTAAAAGTAATGTAGCACACAATGTATTTCTAATTGCAGAGATACGATCTTGTGTTCTTGATCTTGTACTTTAAGGGCTTTTTAAAAGACTATAGATATCTATGGAGTATGCCATAGAAATAAAAAAAACCATTAATGCTATGCAGCACTAATGGTTTTTCTGTTACTATTACAAGCTTCTTACACTAGCTATTCATAGAAATTAAGAACTCATCATTGTTTTTAGTGTTTTTAATACGATCGTTAATAAACTCCATAGCTTCAACAGGGTTCATATCTGCAAGGTATTTACGCAATACCCACATACGTTGTATTGTTTTCTCATCTAGCAGTAAATCGTCTCTACGGGTGCTAGAAGAGGTTAAATCTACGGCAGGGAATATACGGCGGTTAGATATCTTTCTATCTAGTTGCAGCTCCATGTTACCAGTACCTTTAAATTCTTCAAAGATCACTTCATCCATTTTAGAGCCTGTTTCTGTTAAGGCTGTTGCAATGATACTTAGCGAACCTCCATTTTCTATGTTACGAGCAGCTCCAAAAAAACGTTTTGGTTTGTTTAATGCTGCAGCATCTACACCACCAGAGAGGATTTTACCACTAGCCGGTTGTACGGTGTTGTATGCTCTTGCCAAACGTGTAATAGAATCTAGAAGAATCACCACATCATGTCCACACTCAACCAAACGCTTTGCTTTGTCTATTACTAGATTTGCAATACGTACGTGTTCTGAGGGTTCTTTGTCAAAGGTAGAGGCAATCACCTCTCCTTGGACATTGCGTTGCATGTCTGTAACTTCTTCTGGACGTTCATCTATAAGGAGTATCATTTGATATACCTCTGGGTGATTGGCCGCGATACCATTGGCAATGTCTTTAAGTAACATTGTTTTTCCTGTCTTTGGTTGCGCTACAATCATACCACGTTGTCCTTTACCTATAGGAGAGAATAAATCTATAATACGGGTAGAAAGGGTTGGTTGTTTCTCAGAGATGTTAAATTTCTCTTGAGGAAATAAAGGTGTTAAATGCTCAAAAGCAATCCTGTCACGAACTACATTTGGATTTTGACCATTAATTTTTATGACTTTGATAAGAGGAAAATACTTTTCTCCTTCTTTTGGGGGACGTACAACTCCTAAAACAGTATCACCACTTTTTAAACCAAAGAGTCTAATTTGTGATTGTGATACGTAGATATCATCAGGTGATGACAGATAATTATAATCACTAGAGCGCAGAAAACCATATCCGTCTTGCATGATATCCAAGACTCCTTCACTTTCTATAATGCCATCAAATTCAAAATCTGGCTCTTTATATCTGTTTCTGCTGTCTTTATTACCGTTGTTGCGGTTGTCTTGTTTTGGTTTGTTATCTCTTGGCGGTCTTTTGTTGTCGTTTCCACCTTTTTGACGGTTGTCATTTTGTTGACGGTTGTCTGTATTTTTGTTTTTGTGTTGTGGCTTGTTCTCTTTAGAAAGGTTCTCTTTGGAGGGGTTTTCTAGGGTAGTTTCTGCCTTATCGTTCTTTTTTTCTAGAGTACCTTCTTGTTGCGCTTGCTTGTTGTGAGAAGGGTTTGCTTTTTCTCTTGGAGTTTGTTTGGCTCTAGGGTTTGGTTTGTGTCTGGGAGGGCGAGGTGATCGTTCTTCTGTTTTAGTAGCTGCAGGTTCGCTAACAGCCTCCTTTGGTATTTCTGAAACGATAGCCTTTACAGCGTTTGGATTTGCCGCTTGGTAATCAAGTATTTGATATACCAAGTCTAATTTTTTTAAAGTACGGTACTTTGGTACTTTTAATGTGTTTGCTAATTCCTGTAATTCAGGTAATTTTTTAGCTTTTAATTCTGAAATTTCTAGCATGTAGAGAGTGATAATTTGATTAAAGTGAGGGAAATCTTTAGAAAAAGATTTGTGTCTGAAAATTTATTTGAAGATAAGTAACCTAGATTGAAATGGTTACATATTATTAATGCAATAATACAACAATAAATTAAACTCTTACCTACAATTTTTAAAAAGAAACCTTATTTTTGAGCTATATATAAAGACTCTTTTTCATGTTACAACGCATACAAACTATATATCTTATCCTTGCCACTTTTGTGATGGCGGGTTTATATATTTGGTTTCCTGTGGTAACTAGCACAGATGGAGTTGTTCTTATTAGTAATCAAGAACCGCTGGTTTTCGGATTAATATTTACTTGTATTGCCTTAACAATTATTGCTGTTTTAACTTTTAAAAAACGACAGACACAATTTGTGTTGAATCGTTTAAATATCATATTAAACTTTGTATTACTGGGAGTTTTCGTTTATAGGTCACTAAGTGTACCTGGAGAGACTTTGGTCTCACAGAAGGGTATTGGGGTGTTACTTCCTATCATTTCTATCGTTTTTTTAGCGATGGCCAATAAAGCCATCAAAAAGGATGAAGATCTCGTAAAATCTGTAGACCGTTTACGTTAACACAAGCTTAGTATTATTAGTGCGAGACCTCAAAGTATGCCAACTTTGAGGTCTTTTTTTATCGTTTTAGTTCAATAACCTCTAGATTTTTGATGTTACTTCCATCAATCTCAAACCTAAGCATGGTTCTAACTTTATGAAAACCATGTCTGCCAATTGCTCCAGGATTCATGTGTAATAATCCTGTTTTCTTACATCGCATTACTTTTAAAATATGAGAATGGCCTGTAATAAATAAGGTAGGTGGGTTGGCATAAATACCTGCTCTAATTCTTTGATTGTATCTCCCGGGATATCCGCCAATATGCGTTATGTATACCGCAACCTGTTCGCACATAAAGTGTAAGTCTAGCTCAAAAGTAGCTCTGGCCTTGGAGTCATCAATATTTCCATAGACAGCACGTAAAGGTTTTAAAGCGGCAATGGCGTCTGTCACCTTTACATCACCAATATCTCCAGCATGCCATACTTGGTCTGCCTGTTTTACATATTTTAATATAGTGTCATCTATATGGCTATGGGTATCGCTAAGTAGCAGTATTTTGGTCACGCTTGGTAGGGTTTTAAAAGTCAAAAATACGCTTAATCATTTAAGATATTTGTATTACTAAGACAAGATGATTAACAAAATTATCAAACCACAAGGTATTTACTTTTCTCTAAAGTGTACCTTTGTAAAAAAAAACCATTGTGCGGTACTTTATAGAAATAGCATACAACGGAACTAGTTATTGTGGTTGGCAAAGACAGCCCAACGCACTGAGCGTGCAGCAGGTTTTAGAAGAGGCTATGTCTGTTTTTTTAAGAACACCTATAACTGTTTTTGCTGCTGGAAGAACCGATGCAGGGGTGCATGCAAAACAACTCTTTGCGCATTTTGATTTTCCCGAACTTGAAAATATTTCTGAGACGCTTTATAGAATCAATGCTCTTTTGCCAAGTGATATTTCTGTAGCTAGCATTTCTAGAGTTAAAGAAGATGCGCATGCTCGTTTTAACGCCACAGCGCGCTCTTATGAGTACCATATAGAACTTTCCAAAAACCCATTTACAACTACCCTGGCGCACCAAATACACAAAAAACCCGACCTACATCTAATGAACAAGGCTGCTAGCCTGCTTTTAGGGCGTCAAGATTTCCAGTGTTTTTCTAAGTCTAACACAGAGGTTAACACCTTTTTTTGTGATATTACAATAGCGCATTGGGAATTGCAAGCAAACACGTTGCTGTTTTCTATTACTGCAGATCGCTTTTTAAGAAATATGGTGCGTGCCATAGTTGGTACGCTGCTAGACGTTGGTTTTGAAAAAACCAGCCTTGAGGAGCTTTCTAGTATTATAAATTCAAAAGATAGGAGTAATGCTGGGTCTTCTGCACCTGCCCGGGGTTTATATTTAACCAAGGTTTCCTATCCTCAAGATGTATTCATAAGTTAATATCTTTACACGCTATATGGCATCAGCAAATGCATTTGATTTTAAGTTATTTAAGCGGTTATTGGAATTTACCAAGCCATACCGCTTGGTTTTTTATTTTGTTGCCTTTACAGCTCTTATTTTATCTGGACTGGCAATTTTAAGGCCTTATTTTTTAGAACGCGCCATAGATGAGTCTATAATACCTCGAGATCCTTCAGGGCTTATTTACTTTATTGTAATTATGATAGGGGTACTGGTATTGGAAGTGATATTTCAATTCTCTTTTATTTTTTATGCCAATTGGCTAGGCCAGCACATCATAAAAGACTTACGTATTAGTTTGTTTGGCTTAATGATGCGTTTTAAAATGAAATATTTTGACACCAGTTCTGTGGGTAGGCTTACCACTCGTGCTGTAAATGATATAGAAACCATATCTAGTATTTTTAGTCAAGGGCTGTTTATGATCATTGCAGATTTACTAAAAATGGCTGCTATTGCAACCTTTATGTTGTATCAAAGTTGGCGATTATCACTCATTGTATTTGTTATTTTACCTCTTATACTTATAGCTACACGTATTTTTCAACGCGCAATGAAAGTAGCTTTTGAAGAGGTGCGGGCACAGGTGGCTAATTTAAATTCTTTTGTACAAGAGCGTATCACTGGAATGAAGATTGTTCAGGTTTTTGCAAGAGAGCAAACAGAGTACAAACAGTTTTTTGCTATTAATGAAAAACACAAAAAAGCCTGGATTAAAACCGTATGGTATAACTCCATATTTTTTCCTATTGCAGAGATGGCCTCTTCTGTTGCCATTGGTTTGCTGGTTTGGTTTGGGGGTTTAAATGCTGCTTCAAACGGCGTGATTACTCTAGGTTTGGTTGTTGCATTTATAGAGCTGGCTCAAATGCTATTTAGGCCACTGCGTCAAATAGCAGATAAGTTTAACACACTACAAATGGGTATGGTTGCTGCAAAGCGTGTTTTTGAAATATTAGACACTAAAGCGCACATCAACAACCAGGGTACCCAGGTGCTTACAAATACCAAAGGCGCTATCGTTTTTAAAAATGTTTGTTTCTCTTATGTGGAAGGGGAGCAGGTAATAAACGATATTTCTTTTACCGTACAACCTGGAGAAACCATTGCAATTGTGGGGGCAACCGGTGCTGGTAAATCTACCATCATCAATCTTCTCAATCGTTTTTATGAAATTAACAGCGGTACTATTTTAATAGATGGAGTATCAATTAAGGACTACACATTAGATTCTCTTAGAGATCAAATAGGGGTTGTATTACAAGATGTTTTTCTTTTTGCAGATACCATTCACAACAATATTAGTTTAAATAATGAGGATATTACTGCACAAGAAATACAACAGGCAGCAACTCAAATTGGCGTGTCAAAGTTTATAGACTCCTTGCCAGGGAAATTTCAGTATAATGTAAAAGAGCGGGGTGTGATGCTGTCCTCTGGCCAGCGGCAACTCATTGCTTTTTTACGCGCATATGTAAGTAATCCTGGTATTTTGATTTTAGATGAGGCAACCTCTTCTGTAGATTCATACTCTGAGCAGATGATACAAACAGCCACAGATACTATAACCAAAGACAGAACTTCTATTGTCATTGCCCATAGACTAGCTACCATTAAAAAAGCGGATAAGATATTGGTAATGGACGCTGGTAAAATTGTAGAATCTGGCACCCATAAAGAGCTGTTGGATCTAGATGGTTATTACCGAACCCTTTATAAAGTCCAGTTCTCTGCAGAGAAAAACCGGGAAAATTAACTTAAGTCTTTGTGGATTATTTCAGTGAGCTGCTCTAGAGTTTCATAGAGTACGAAATCTCCATCTTTAAGATAAGAAATCTGTCCATTCTCTTCGCTCACTACAAGACAAACAGCATCACTTTTTTCACTCACGCCAACAGCTGCTCTATGACGCAGGCCAAAACGCAGTGGTATTTTTTTATCATCAGAGACAGGGAGTATCACACGTGTTGCGGTGATGGTATTACCTTCTATAAGCATAGCGCCGTCATGTAATGGACTGTTTTTGTAAAAGATACTCTCCAAAATGGGCTGGTTTACCGCCACACTCATGGCATCTCCACTAGATTTTACAAACTCTAAACTATTGTTTCTTTTTATAACAATAAGGGCTCCGGTTTTACTTTGGCTCATATTCCTGCAAGCAGCAATAACGGGCTGTATGTCTGTGGTTGCAATGGTATCTGTAGAAATGGATTTAAATTGTCTAAAAATACGATTGGCCTTAAAATTGGTAGACCCAAGCATTAACAAAAACTTTCTTATTTCTTGCTGGAACACAACAATTAAAGCAAACATACCGACCCCCAAAAATCCTCCAAGAATTTTACTTAGCAGTTCCATTTCTAATAAATCTGTAAGCCACCATATACCATAGATGATCACAATACCAATAAATATATTTATGGCCACGGTACCTTTTACTAGCCTATATAAGTAATATAGCAGAGCGGCCACTAGTACAATGTCTATGGCGTCAATGATTCTAAAGTCTGTTAATTCGAAAAAATCCAAATAATTTTGTTTTAAAGGTCTGTAAATGTAGGATTAAATTTTTAGTTACTCATAGATGTATTAAGTTGCTTAAATAGCGTGATGCACTCTTTGGCCGGTTTTACATCATGAACTCTTAGTATACGCGCCCCTTTTTGCAAGGCTACCATATGGAGTGCCGTAGTTCCGTTAAGGGCCTGTTTGGCTGAAATATCTAGTGTTTTGTACACCATTGATTTTCTTGAAACACCCGCTAGTACTGGAAGGTATAAGGTTTCAAAAAGCTCTAAATGATTAAGTAGCTCAAAGTTTTGGTCTGTGTTTTTTGCAAATCCAAATCCTGGATCTACAATAATGTCGTTTATATTGAGGGCTCTAGCTGCTGCGATTCTTTCAGAAAAATAAAAGAGTACTTCTTTTGTAATGTTTTGATACTCTGTTAGGGATTTCATGGTTTGAGCAGTACCACGCATGTGCATCATTATATAAGGAATTTGAAGAGCTCCGATGGTCTCTAACATCCTGGAGTCTAATTTCCCGGCGCTAATATCATTCACCATACAAGCTCCCGCTTTTACAGCCTGTTTTGCAACCTCACTCCTAAAGGTGTCAATGCTAATGAGTGCCTCTGGAAATTGTTTTATAATGGCTTCTATGGCTGGAACCACACGATTTATTTCTTGTTGTTGTGAAATATCTGTAGCCCCAGGTCTTGAGCTGTAACCTCCCACATCAAGGAAAGTTGCTCCCTGCTCAATCATTTTTGAGGCCTGTTTAATAATTTGAGTTTCTGTGGTGGTAGCCCCACCGTCATAAAAGCTATCTGGGGTTATATTAATTATACCCATCACCCTTGGCTCAGCCAAGTCAATTAATGTACCTTTACAGTTGATTGTTTGCAATTTTTTATTTTGATTTATTTACCCGAAATTTACGCAAAATCTTACACATAATATGGCAGATACTTCCAAAGAATATAATGAGGTTATAGATACCTGTAGATCGCTCTTTCAAAAAAAAATGAAAGACTACGGTAGCGCTTGGCGAATTTTAAGACTACCCTCATTGACAGATCAAATTTTTATAAAAGCCCAACGCATTCGTGGTTTACAACAAAATAAACAGCAGCGCGTAGACGAGGGGCAAGTAAGCGAGTTTATAGGAATTATAAACTACTGCATTATGGCGCTTGTACAGCTTGAAAAAGGAGTGGTAGAACAACCAGATATTGTATTAGAAGAAGCCTTAGAGCTGTACGATCAAAAAATAGCTGCCACCAAACAGCTCATGATGGATAAAAACCATGATTACGGTGAGGCCTGGAGAGACATGCGGGTTACCAGCCTAACAGATTTAATTATTCAAAAATTATTACGGGTTAAACAAATTGAAGACAATCAAGGAAAAACACTAGTAAGCGAAGGTATAGACGCCAACTACCAAGACATGATTAATTATGCTGTTTTTGCTATGATTCATCTAGAGAGCTAAGACAACCTCTTGCCAGCTTGGCTAGTTTTTAAAAAGAAATAGTATCGAAATTGTAAGTGTATGAAAGTATTAGTAGGAGTTTCAAGAATATTTGTAGGAGTTTTATTTATTATAAGTGGTTTAATTAAATTAAACGACCCTGTTGGTTTTTCTTTTAAACTTGGAGATTATTTTGCTCCAGAGGTGTTAAACCTTCCTTTTTTAGAACCATATGCACTAGTTATTGCAGTTTTGGTTGTCATCCTTGAGGTACTCTTGGGTGTGATGCTCATTGTGGGATATGCCAAAAAATTCACGCTATGGAGTTTACTACTCATGATTGTGTTTTTTACTTTTCTAACTTTTTACTCTGCATATTTTAATAAAGTTACAGATTGTGGTTGTTTTGGTGATGCGCTCAAACTTACTCCCTGGGAATCATTTTCTAAGGATGTTGTACTGCTTGTATTAATACTAGTTTTGTACAAAGGAAGTAGGTATATACAGCCTTTTTTCTCAAAAGGGGTGAGGAGTATTACTGTTTTTATTTCCTTGATATTGTGTTTGTGGTTAGGGCTTCATGTATTGGAGCATTTGCCAGTAATAGACTTTAGAGCCTATAAAGTAGGAACAAACATAACCAAGGGCATGCAAACACCTGCAGATGCACCTAGAGCAGTATATCAATACAATTGGAGCTTTGATGTAAATGGCCAGCAAAAAACAGTTATAAATAGGGGAGAGGATCCCAAAATAGATGGTACATTACTTGGCGTTGAGACAAGTGTACTTCAAAAAGGGTACGAGCCACCTATTCATGATTTTAGTATAGAGCGTGATGGTACAGATTATACCACCCAAATGCTAGAAGAAGAACATCTTTTGGTAGTGATTGCTTACAACCTTAATGTAGCACAAAACGATGGCTTTATTGCTATTAAAGAGGCTACAGATACCGCCATTGAAAAAGGGTATACCGTTATTGGTATCTCTGCATCATCTACCCCAGAGACAGAGAAACTTGCAGCCAAATACGATCTCGATTTTAAATTCTATTTCTGTGACATGACTGCACTAAAAACTATTATTAGAAGTAATCCAAGTATCATCAGGCTCGAAAAAGGAACCATTTTGCAAAAATTACATTTTAATGATGTTGATCAATTAAAACTCAAAGCATTAAAAAATACTTCTTTGACTAATGATATTCCAGTTTCAACTTTAGATAGTATAAACTAATACATCGTGATAAAATATACATTTAAAAAAATAGGATATGCAACCCTCACGCTCTTTGGCGTAGTATCTGTGATTTTTATGTTATTTAACATGTTGCCTGATGACCCAGCCAAAATGATGCTTGGTCAAAATCAAAATAAAGAGCAAATCGCTGCGGTGCAAAAAAAGTACGGCCTTGATAAACCTATTTTTACCCAATATTTGTTATACATCAATGATCTTTCGCCTATATCATACCATAGCAATAAAGCTTCAGATTATACCTTTTTAGCTCCCAAAAAATACAGTGCTCTACATTTGTTTACCGCTGGTGGCGGAAGTGTTGTAGTAAAGTTTCCCTACTTAAGAGAGTCTTTTCAAAAAAGTGGAAAAAAAGTGAGTGCCGTTATTGCGCAAACCTTGCCTAATACTGTTGTGTTGGCTTTAAGTTCTATAGTGATAGCAATGTTGTTAGGGGTGTTTTTGGGTATTGTGTCTGTACTTTATAAAGATCGTTGGCTAGACAAAGCTATTCAACTAATAAGCACTTTAGGGATGAGTGTTCCTTCTTTTTTTAGTGCTATTTTATTTGCTTGGGTATTTGGGTTTGTGTTGCACAGGTACACGGGGCTTCAAATGACAGGCAGTTTGTATGAGGTTGATGATTTTGGAAATGGTACCTACATACAATGGAAAAACCTAATATTACCTGCTATTGTTTTAGGTATTAGACCTCTTGCGGTGGTTAGTCAATTAATGCGCAATTCTTTACTAGAGGTATTAAACCAAGATTATATTACAACGGCCAAAGCAAAAGGGCTCTCACAAACAGCAGTAATTGGAAGGCATGCTTTAAAAAATTCTTTAAACCCTGTTGTGACAGCTATTTCTGGATGGTTTGCCTCTATGCTTGCGGGTGCTGTTTTTGTCGAGTTTATTTTTGGTTGGAATGGCATAGGTAAAGAAATAGTAGACGCCTTAAATAAAAGTGATCTTCCTGTTATTATGGGAACGGTTATTGTTATTGCTAGTTTGTTTATAGTAATAAATATCTTTGTAGATATTCTATACGGTTGGCTTGACCCAAAAATTAGAGTCTAAAAAACAAAACAATGAAATATATAGCGGTATTGCTTTTCTTATTTTTTTCTAGTTGCTCTAAGGGGCAAGATCTTGTAGAGTTTCCTGACAAGGCACTGGCAGATGTTTTTGTGTCTATAGATGGATTGCAAACTAGTTTTGGAAGTGTTCTAGAAACCCACAAGGGAGAAACTATTTTTGTTGATATATGGGCGGCCTGGTGCAGAGATTGTATAAAGTCTATGCCGCAGTTAAAGAAATTACAAGAAGATTTCCCAAAAACAACATTTTTATTTTTATCGCTAGATAAAGGTATTGACAGCTGGAAAAAAGGAATTAAAAAATACAACCTCGAAGGAGAACATTATTTTATGTCATCTGGTTGGAAAGGTCCTTTTGCCACCGCCATAGATTTGGATTGGATACCAAGGTACATGGTTATTGATACAACAGGTAAAATTTCACTCTACAGAGCGATTGCCATAGATGATTATAGAATACAAGAGGCATTAAAAAACAATTAGTAAAACAAATACTGAATTATGAGAAGAAATATAGTAGCAGGAAACTGGAAGATGAATTGTGACATCTCACAAACCTATCAACTTTTAGACGCTTTAAAAGAACAAGACATCACAGATGATGTATCTGTTATTGTAGCGCCACCCTTTACAAATTTACAAAGTGCTAATCAAGCTCTTTTGGATACAGAGATTTTAGTAGCAGCTCAAAATATGCATCAAGAGGCTACAGGGGCATATACAGGAGAGGTTTCTGCAGCAATGCTCAAGAGTGTTGGCGTTGAGGTTGTTATTTTAGGACATAGTGAACGTCGCGCTATTTTTGGTGAAACCAATGCGCTTCTTGCAGCCAAAGTAAACACTGCTCTAGAAAATGAGATGACTATTATCTTTTGTTTTGGGGAAGAACTCTCTGACAGAAAAGCAGGAAACCATTTTGATGTTGTTAGACAACAATTACAAGAAGGGATTTTCCATATAGAAAAAGAAAACTGGAACAATGTAATTCTTGCCTATGAGCCTGTATGGGCTATAGGAACTGGAGAGACTGCTACCCCAGACCAAGCCCAAGAAATGCATCATTTTATAAGAAATACCTTGTCTGAGGTTTTTGACACAGATGTTTCTCAAGATGTTTCTATACTCTACGGTGGTAGTGTAAAACCAGGCAATGCTAAAGAAATATTTGGTAAAGAAGATGTTGACGGAGGCCTTATTGGTGGCGCGGCGCTAAATGCTGCAGATTTTACGGCTATTATTAATGCTTTTGAGTAGGTTTTAAAACCATCCAATTTTTATAGTATGGCTATATATATAGAGTATCATTTCACAGTGTCTCCCTTGCAACCAGGTACAGAAATTTTAATTGCTCAGCTTGGCTATGCCGGATTTGAGAGTTTTGTTGAAGATCAAACAGGTGTTTTGGCGTATATTCAAAAAGAGGAGTGTGGCCCGGCTATACTAGAAGACATTCAGGTGTTGGGCTCTCCAGAATTTGAAATAACATTTCAAAGAAAAGAGATTGCACAAATAAATTGGAATGCAGCTTGGGAACAAAATTTTGATCCTATTGTTGTAGATGATACCTGCGCTGTTCGAGCTCCTTTTCATGCTCCCTATAACTGCGCTTATGAAATAATCATAGAGCCTAAAATGTCTTTTGGTACAGGACACCATGAAACCACCTTTATGATGATGCAGCATATTCTTGAAAATGATTTTCAAGGAAAAACTGTTTTGGATATGGGATGTGGGACAGCAGTGTTGGCTATACTTGCTGAAAAAAGAGGTGCAACGAAGCTAGATGCTATAGATATTGATCCTTGGTGTGTAGAAAATAGCCAGGAAAACATCTCTAGAAATAAGTGTAGTTTTATTACGGTTTCTTTAGGGGATGCCACGAAAATACCCAAAGATAAATACCACACTGTAATAGCCAATATTAATAGAAATATACTACTTAATGATATGGTAGTCTATAAAGAGAGTTTGCTTGCTGGTGGTACTTTGTTTTTGAGTGGGTTTTACACCCAAGATTTACCTATTATAAAACAGGCCTGCAGCAAATTAGGTTTTACATTTGTTGGAAACAAAGAGCGTAACAATTGGGTAGGGGCAAAGTTTACCCTTTAAGGATTGATTGTATTATTTGAATTTACTTTTTAATTGTGATAAATACTAAAGAAAAAACACAAGAGGAGTTTGATACCCTGGAGCAAGAAGCCACAGAGCACCAAATTATCTTGTTTAACGATGAGGTAAACACCTTTGATCATGTTATTGAGATGCTTATATATGCTTGTGATCATACTCCTGAGCAGGCAGAGCAATGTTCTTTGATTGTTCATTACAAAGGCAAGTGTGGCGTTAAAACAGGTCCTTATAAGGAGCTTGAAAAGCGATGCAGTATCTTGCTTGAGGCTGGTCTTAGCGCAGAAATCCAATAATAAGGTGTAGCTACTTTTACTACTATTAATTCTGAATTTAGTGCCTTTGTCTTAGATTGTTAAAAGTATAATTACGTCAATCTATCCCAAGTAAAAATAAATATCAAATCAACAATTATTTATATAAAATACTAGCATTGGTTTATTCTATTTTTCTATATTTGCACCCCGAAACAAATCATTTTAATGTTTCAAAACGGCCTCGTGGCGCAACTGAATAGCGCACTTGATTACGGCTCAAGAGGTTACAAGTTTGAATCTTGTCGAGGTCACCACTATTTACAAGGGAATTAGAGAAATCTAGTTCCCTTTTTTATTTTATGTACACATTATTGTACACATTAATTGTCTTTTTTAGGGTATTAAAGACTAGATAAGATGCACGTGAAATTCTAATATTAACCTCTGACAACAGAGAAATTTACATACCTCAACACGTTATAAAGAAAATGGAACTTGTGAATAGCTCTGATTTTGACAACCGTGGTACCTTCGTTGGAGAAGACAAATTTGCAACAAGATATTTTTTCACCACTAATGGATTACCTGTTAAAAAAGGGGAGCACTACGTGCAATGGAATTTATATGGTCCAGATTTTCAATTTAGTTTGGGCAATAATATTGGCGTTGGTGTAATGACCTCATGGATAGGAATACCAATTATCGGAACAATAAAGAAAAGCTGGGAACTAGGAGAGAACACACAATTTGCTGTAGGTGGCCTACTAGGTACTGGTTCATGGTCAGATCCAGATTTTGGTTTAGCTTTACCTTTTGCTTCATTATCATATGGAAACAGAAGATCAAACATTGCCTTCTCTGCAGGTTATGGAGCTGTTTGGTCTGATGGTTCTTCTAATGGCGCTGCACTTGTGAGCGTTGCTGGAATGAAAAAATTATCTTCTAAAATTAGTTTGGTCTTTGACTCTATTATTCTTTTAAGCGAGAGCAATGATTTTACTTTGTTTATTCCTGGAATTCGTTGGCATCAATCACAAGGCAGGTCATTTCAAATTGGGTTTTCAGCACTCTCTATCGATGGTGAAATTGCTCCTATTCCAATGGTACAGTGGTATAGATCTCTATAAAAATGACACTCATAGTATAGTTTAATTACTATCATGAAAAAATCACTACCCATTTTTATATTTGTTTTGTTTTTTGCGCTCTCCATCAAAGCCCAAGAATCTACTTTATTTTCAAACACTAACCCTAGTACTGAGATAACAAAAACATCTTTTTTTGAATTTAATTTTGGTGTTGCCCTTGTGTCTTTTGATTCAGACGGATATGTTCCTTTACCAGGTGGCTCTGTACTTTGGGGTACCACATTTATAAATCAAGATAACTTTATTTTTGAGTACGAAGTTGGCTTTGCATTTCCAACCATTGTTACTGGAAAAATAGGAGTAGGGAAGCGGTTTAATACTACAAATGTTATTGTAGGTCTAAGGCCTTGGCCTACTACTGTGTACTTGCAAACTAGTTTTTCTACTACTAAAGAGAAATCTTGGATCGCTTCTATTGAGGGTAGTCCTATTGATTTCGGTTCAATAGGAAATATTAATGTTGGTTACAGATGGAATATTACCTTAAAAAAGGTCAAAATAGAGATAGAGTAACCTTAATGAGGTAGTTTTTTTCTTACTACGCCATACAAAAAAGTTCCTAAAACAGCAGCGAGTATTACAATTCCTATTGGCAAAAAACCGGCTCCCAGTAATGCAAACATAGGTCCTGGACAAGCGCCAGCCAAAGCCCAGCCTAATCCAAAAATAATTCCTCCAAAAAAATAACGGCTAAACCCTTTTTCTTTGTTAGGAAATGTAATTGCTTCACCATAAAAAGATTTTATTTTAAAGTGTTTTATGGTTTTAACCACTATTGCTCCAATAACTAGCGCAGAGCCAATAATACCATACATATGAAATGAATCAAAGCTGAACATTTCATAGATTCTAAACCATGAAGCAGCCTCAGATTTAAACATAGTAATTCCAAAAAGGATACCGATAAATAGATATATACCTGTTCTCATTTTTTAAAATATCATGGGGAAAATTAGGTGAACCATCAGTAGTCCTCCCATAAAAAAACCAATAACGGCTATTAATGAAGGGAGCTGTAAGTTGCTTAAGCCAGATATGGCATGCCCTGAGGTACATCCACCTGCATACCTGGCTCCAAATCCTACTAGTAAACCTCCAATACCTAGAAGTATCACTTGTTTTACATTTAAAAAAGCACCAGTCGAGTTTGTGATGACAAATAATTCCTTGGGTAGATATGCATTACCTGCACTTGCAAAGCCAAGTGTATTTAAATCAGCAATTGTATCTGGTGTGATACCTACAATTAGATCTTTAGACAGAAAATGAGCTCCAATATATCCTCCAATTACTGTTCCTGTAGCTACAATTAAATTCCATTTCTGTGATTTCCAGTCAAATTTAAAAAAATCTGTTTTTTTACCTGCTCCACACATAGTGCAAAGGGTTCTTAAGTTTGAAGACATTCCAAAAGACTTATCTACCATGATAAGCAAAAACATAATAAAAGCTATCATTGGGCCAGCAATATACCAAGGCCATGGCTCGTAAATCCAATTCATTTTTATTAAGTTATGTTGTAATTAATATTTTATTGATTCCTCCACTTCATATACCCACCTTTTAGGTCGTATATTTTTTCAAAACCTAGACCTGCTAATTGTTTGGCAGCTCTACTGCTTCTATTTCCAGAGCGGCAATAGATATATAGAGGCTTTTTTTTATCAAGTTTTGCAAAAGTTGCCTTAAAGTTATGTTGATTAAAAAAATCAACATTCACAGCGTTCTCTATATGACCGCTGCTAAATTCATTAGGTGTTCTTATATCTATGAGTTGCACATTGTGTTGTGTAACAGCCTCTTTAAGTTCATGCGTATCTATAAGAAATACAGATTCGTTTTTTTCGCTACCAAATAGAAAAGAGAATAAAGCCATGTTTTAGATTTTATGATTTGTAAATTATAGAGTAGATGGGCATACAAATTCTGAAATTTTAATGCCACTCTCTTTTAGAGCAGTGAATCCTCCCTTTATATTTATTATGTTATGTATGCCGCGACTTTTTAATATAGATGCTGCAATCATGCTTCTATATCCTCCAGCACAGTGAAGGTAAAAAGTGTTGTTTTCTGGAAACTGATTTAAATGCTCATGTATGGTATGTAAAGGGGTGTTAAGTGCATCTTCGAGGTGCTCGCTTATGTATTCACTCTCTTTACGTACATCAAATACTACAAGAGGTTCTTGTTTTTGCTTAAAAGTTTCTGCAGTTATAGAACTAACGTTATCATATACTCTGGCTGTCTTTTTCCATGCATCAAATCCTCCTTTTAAATACCCTAGGGTATTATCAAAACCAACTCTAGAGAGCCTTGTTACAGCCTCTTGTTCTTGGCCAGGTTCTGTTATTAATAAAAGTGGTTGTTTGACATCTGCTATTAAAGCGCCAACCCATGGAGCAAAACCTCCATCTAGGCCTATAAAAATAGCCCTTGGTATATGGCCTTTTGCAAAAGCATCTTGGTGTCTTACATCAAGTATGATTGCCCCAGTTTGATTTGCGATAGCTTCAAAGGCCTCTGGAGATAACTCTTTGGTACCGCGTTTTAGCACCTCACTTATATCTTCATAGCCATGCTTATTCATAGATACGTTTAAGGGGAAATATTGGGGTGGTGGTAAAAGCCCTTGTGTAACCTCTTCAATAAATTCTTGTTTAGTCATGGAAGCTCTTAAGGCATAGTTCATCTTTTTTTGATTGCCTAAAGTGTCAACGGTTTGCTTCATCATATTTTTTCCACAAGCAGAACCTGCTCCATGGGCAGGATATACGATCACTGAATCTGCCAAAGGCATTATTTTTTCTCGTAAACTGTCAAATAAAAATCCAGCCAAATCTTTTTCTGTTAATACACCCATTTTTTGAGCTAAATCTGGTCTTCCTACATCTCCTAAAAACAAAGTGTCTCCACTAAAAATAGCATGATCTTGACCATTTTCATCCCTTAATAGATACGTGGTGCTCTCCATGGTATGTCCTGGGGTATGTATGGCAATTATAGTTATGTTTCCTACCTTAAATTCTTGACCATCTTGAGCAATTAAAGCATCAAATGTTGGAGTAGCGTTAGGTCCAAAAACTATAGGAGCCCCTGTCTTTTTGGCTAAGGTTACATGTCCACTCACAAAATCTGCATGGAAATGGGTCTCAAAAATGTATTTTATCTTTGCTTTATCTAATTGGGCTCTCTCCAAATAGAAATGAACTTCCCTTAGTGGATCTATTATGGCTGCTTCTCCATTGCTCTCAATGTAATAGGCTCCTTGAGATAAGCATCCAGTATAAATTTGCTTTATGGTCATACAGTATTATTTTACTTTAGGATGTAAAATTAATAGGAACCAAAATCTCTCGCAGTAACTTAGGTTACATAAGAACATATTTCGCAAAAAAAAAGACCCTGTATATCAGGGCCTCTTTAAAATCATTATTTGATCGTTTTATTGTTTCACAAAAAACTCCATGTAGAATATAAAAATGGCCATTATAAATATAAAATATCCAAAACCTTTTTTTAGTTTACTACCATCAATAAAATTACTTAGGTAGCTCCCTATGAAAATACCAATTAAAGAAATCCCAGTAAATATACAGAGGAAGCTCCAGTCTATATCCATGGTTAATGCATCTCCAAGAAAAAACCCAAGTAAGGATTTAAAAGCTATAATAATTAAAGATGTACCAACGGCAACTTTCATGTCTATATTGGCTAAAATCACAAGCGCAGGAATGATAAGAAATCCTCCACCTGCACCAATAATTCCTGTAACCCCGCCCACTAGTAAACCTTCAATTAAAATTAAGGCGTACCTATAATTAACAGTACTGTTTTCTTTGTTCTTTTTTTCTTCACGTTTTTTAAGCATAGAAAAAGCAGCAGGAATCATCAATAAGGCAAATAGGCCAAACATGCCCATTCTTCTTGTAAACTCAAACGCATCAATAGTAAATATCACATCTGGTAAGGCTGGAACTACATAGTGTCTTACCAGGGTAACACCTATGATAGCAGGTGTTCCAAAAACAAGGGCTGTTTTCCAATCTACATATCCTTTTAGGTGTTGTTTAAACCCTCCAACTAAAGCACTAGCCCCAACAATAAATAAAGAATATGCCGTAGCCACTTTCTCGTTTACAGAAAACAAATAAGCCAACACAGGTACTGCCAAGATAGACCCACCTCCACCAATTAACCCAAGAGTGATGCCTATTAGTAGCGCACTTGCATATCCAAAAATTTCTACTAATTCCATGTGTTGTATTTTTTCTATGCAAAAGTAGGGCTACTTTTTTTATCTAGAGGTAACTTAAGTTACATTGCTATTCTAAAGTAATGATTTGTATGTAATTTCTATGGAGTTTGATTTTTCCAATGTTCTCTAATTTTTTTAAAAGTCTAGAGATTACGACTCTTGAGCTATGTAGGTCATAGGCTATTTCTTGGTGTGTGTTTTCTATTATCTTGTTTTGCGTTATTCTGGCTTTCTCTTTTAAATAGTTAAGCAATCTTTGGTCCATATTATCAAATGCAATACTATCTATGGTATGAAGCATTTCATTTAAACGGTTGTGGTAACTCTCAAAAACAAAATTTCTCCAAGACGTGAAGTTTGCAGTCCACTGTTCCATTTTTTGGACAGGTATCATTATAAGTTTTGCATCGGTTTCTACCACCGCTCTTATTTCACTTTTTGTTTGCCCCATACAGCAGGTCATTGTCATAGAGCAGGTATCTCCTTTTTCAAGGTAATACAGCAATAGCTCATCTCCATTGGTGTCTTCTCTCAATATTTTTATGACTCCAGAGACAAGCAGTGGTATTGCTTTTACATAAGAGCCTATTTCCATCATTTTAAAACCAGCAGGAACTTCTTTAAAAGTTCCTACTTGTACTATTTCATTAATTAATGCATCTTCAAAAAGATGGTTGTAACTTTTTTTTAATTCCTCAATCATTATAATAAGTTGTTGTTGCGCATTTGATGTTGTATAGAATCAGTGTTATACATATCTATTTATACTAGTATAGTTTAAAACTACTTGTATAAATATATACATAAAATACCATTTTACTTTGTTTGAGGTTTCAATTAATTTGCCTTACATTTTATGTAAAAACACAAACACTCTAGCAAACAAAATAAAATGGCACAAGTCGATGAGAGTTGGTAAGAATCAATTATTTTTGTTATTCATTAATACATTAAATATTATAATATGGGAGTAGGTGGACTTGTAATTGGAACTGCAGCAGTATGTTTGGTTTTAGCTATTATAGCTATGGTGAGCGAGAGCTTTAAGTAACAGTTTCTCCATACATTTTTTGTATTTCGGCTTACTTTGGTAAGCCTTTATTGGTTTTACTCAGTACATATGATACAACTACAAGATTATATACGCGATATTAAAGATTTTCCAAAACCGGGAATCGTATTTAAGGATATTACACCTTTGTTGTCAAACCCCCAGGCCTCTAGAGCTTGTCTAGAGCAGTTACTTAAGCTTGTTGGCAATCAAAAGATTGATAAAGTGGTTGGTGTTGAAGCCCGTGGTTTTTTCTTCGGAAATACGCTAGCACAATCATTAAACGCAGGATTTGTACCTGTGCGCAAACCGGGCAAGTTACCTCATACAACTATTTCTCAAACCTATGATCTTGAATATGGCACAGACACCCTGCAGATGCACAAAGATGCCATTGCTGTTGGAGATCGGGTGTTAATTCATGATGATATCCTAGCCACAGGAGGCACTGCAAGGGCTGTGTGTGATATGGTAGAAAATCTAGGAGGAGTTATTGTGCAGTGTAACTTTTTAATTGAGTTAGATTTTTTACAAGGAGCCAAAAAAATACATCAATACCCTATTACATCAATACTACAATACTAATCTAAGGCATTTTTTGTAACCCATAATCTATAACCAAAAAGGGCTAGTTGCATTTTTGAAGCTTTTGCTAAATCAAGCCTTTGTTTTGTAAAGCTTGGAAGTATCGCTTTATTTATTTTGGCTAGGGTTTTAAATAGTACGTTTTTCACAGTGTAAACATACAAAATAAAAAAAAGCCTACATATCTCTTTTCATCACTTTGTAGCCTATATTTTAAGATAAATAAACACCGTTTATTTATCTTCGCAGTATATATTACTTATATGAGCATACTGTTTATTTTTCTTGGCTTAGGGTTACTGGTTATTGGTGGAGATTTTTTGGTTAGAGCAGCCGTAGGATTGTCATTAAAACTAAAACTATCTAAGATGATCATAGGGTTAACTGTGGTCTCTTTTGCAACTTCTGCCCCAGAATTACTAGTAAGTGTTCAAGCCGCCATAGATGGCTTTAGCGACATTTCTTTAGGAAATGTGATTGGGTCTAATATTGCTAATATTGGCTTAGTATTAGGTGTTACAGCAATTATAACTCCTCTTTCCATAGACAAATATTTCTACAAATTTAACTGGCCGGTACTCATGTTACTCTCTTTTGGCCTTTACTTTATTTTGAAAAGTGGTAATGAAATTTCTAGCCTAGAAGGTGTTGCTTTGGTGGCTATATTAATTATTTACTTGGTGCTATTAATTAGTAGAGCAAATAATAACCCTAATAGTGATGCCTCTCAACAGGTTGATGGACAGTTGGCGGTTGTCTCTAATTTTAAAATTATATTGTGGTTACTCATCGGCGCAATTGCTCTTTATTTTGGTAGTATGTGGCTTGTAGATGGTGCTGTAGATTTAGCCAGCACTTTGGGAGTTAGCGAGCGTGTTATATCCATTACCATGATAGCTGTAGGGACAAGCCTTCCAGAACTTGCTGCCTCTGTCATTGCAGCTTTAAAAAAGGAGAAAGCCTTGTCTTTAGGAAATCTAATTGGCTCTAATATATTTAATATAGCTTCTGTTTTAGGCATTACTGCTATTATAAAGCCAATCGCTGTAAAAAGTCAAGAACTCTTCACCAATGATATGTGGTGGATGTTAGGCTTTGCAGGAGTGTTAATACCCTTAGCGTTTTTGCCAAATAAGTTTGAAATTGGGCGCATTAAAGGCCTTGTTTTACTTGCCTGTTATTGCGTATTTATTAGTTTGGCTGTATTGGGCTAGACAGATTTTGTCTTATTGCAATTATTTAATTCTAATGTCACTTTCTACCAGGCCATCACGAAGTCTAATTACCCTGTGTGCATGCTGAGCAACCTCCTCCTCATGTGTTACCACTATAACGGTGTTTCCTTGTGCATGAATAGCATCAAAAAGCGCCATGATTTCCAGAGATGTTTTTGAATCTAGGTTCCCTGTTGGCTCATCTGCCAATATAATAGAGGGCTTGTTTACTAGCGCTCTACCTACGGCAACTCTTTGTCTTTGTCCACCAGATAGCTGGTTGGGTCTGTGGTCCATTCTATCTGCTAGGCCAACTTCTGTTAATACTTCTTGAGCGCGTTTTGTTCTTTGGGTTTTTGAAGCCCCTGCATACACCATAGGAAGTGCTACATTATCTAGGGCTGTAGTTCTTGGCAACAAGTTAAAGGTTTGAAATACAAAGCCTATTTCTTTATTGCGTATTTCTGCCAACTCATCATCACTCATGTTGCTTACGTCATGTCCACTTAAAAGATAAGATCCTGCAGTTGGTGTGTCTAGGCATCCAAGCAAATTCATTAAGGTTGATTTACCAGAACCTGAAGGTCCCATAAGGGCAACATACTCACCTTTCTCAATTTGAAGATCGATACCTTTTAATACTTTAACAATTTCTTGTCCTAAAGGAAAATCTCTACGTATTGCTTTGATGTCTATAACTAAACTCATATTTCTTATTGCTTATGCTATAAATATAGCTGAAATTTTTAATAATTACGGGCACTGCCTGTTGTCATGTTTGCTTTAAATAACAACCATTTTTTACTTGAATTAATCACACTCATAGGTCGCAGGGTAGCCTAGAATGTTACAGCCGCAGTGTGAAATGTTGTTTTTCTTGCCCTTTTTTTAAAAAAACAAGCCCACAGTAAAACCCGTCAATACTTACTGTTACATCTTGGGAGGCAACCATGTGTTGCCATACTTTAGTGTTTGCAGTATTTGTATAGATGCCTTCAAAAATAAACACGCAGTTCTTGTGTGCACTGTGGAGCAGTTTTTCAAATAGAGATACTAGGTTTATGTTGCTATTTGTGGTGTTTATATATACCAAATCAAACTGTTTTTCAGATGTTTGCGTCTCAAAAAAATCTTCCACAGACCTTACACAGCTATTTGGTCTTGCCAAAGAGAAGAGTGAAGCTGCGTTTTTTAAATTGCCCACCACTAAAATCTCATTAGATTTAAAATAAGAGGCTATTTTATAGGGTATGATTTGCTTTTTTTTAGACATCAAGTGTTGTTTTGTGTCCTTGTGCTGTTTTTTGTAGATACACTTTGTGAGTAGCGAGTATACAAAAGGAGAGTGTACCCCGTGCTCATTTGTAGATTTCAGTATAAATTTAATGTATGATTTTAAAGTGTACAGCACGCTTGAGTGAGTTTATTGTTCCATTTTTTCAGAGAGCTCGAACCAACGCATTTCTTTTTCAGACAAACCATCAATGATGTCCTGCAATGTTTTAGATTGCTTATTAATTTGCTCCTGGTCCCAATTTTCTGTGGCAAATTTTTGTTGTAAAGAGTCGCGATCCCTTTCCAGTTTTGCAATGTCCCTCTCTAGGCGGTTATATTCTTTTTGTTCTTGATACCCTAGTTTGGTTTTTGTGGTAGCTGTTTTCCAATTTTTCTTTTCTGTTTTTGGCGATTCTTTATCTCTTTTTTCTGAAATTTTACTATCCTCATAGGTTCTATAATCACTATAGTTACCTGGGAAATCTAGTATTTCACCACCTCCCTGAAATACAAAAAGATGATCTACGATCTTGTCCATAAAATAACGATCATGACTTACCACAATAAGACATCCGGGAAAATCTAGTAAAAAACTCTCCAATACGTTAAGTGTTACAATATCTAAATCATTGGTAGGTTCATCCAAAATAAGAAAATTTGGATTTTGAATAAGCACCGTACACAGGTACAGTCTTTTTCTTTCACCACCACTTAATTTATCTACAAAGTCATACTGTTTTTTTCTATCAAACAAAAAACGCTCTAATAAACCCTGTGCGCTAATTTGGCGTCCTTTTTTTAATGGGATGTAATCTCCAAACTCTCTAATAACATCAATTACTTTTTGTCCTTCTTTAATATTAATTCCTCTTTGGGTATAGTATCCAAATTTTACAGTATCGCCAATAACAACTTTTCCAGAATCTGGCTTTAGTGAGCCCGTTAGTATGTTTAAAAATGTAGATTTTCCAGTACCATTTTTTCCTATAATTCCAATACGTTCTGCTCTTAGAAAATTATATTCGAAACCATTAAAAAGGGTGTTGTTATCATAGGTTTTAGCTATTTTGTGTATCTCAACTACCTTGGTGCCAAGTCTCTCCATGTTAAGTTCTAACTCTACCTGGTGGTCGTTACGTCTTTTATGGGCTTTGTCTTTAATCTCACTAAAGTCATCAATTCTAGATTTACTTTTAGTGGTTCTTGCTTTTGGTTGGCGGCGCATCCAATCCAACTCTTTTTTATATAATTGTTTTGCTTTGCCTGTCTCTGTAGTTTCAGCCTCTATTCTAGCGTCTCTTTTTTCAAGATAATAGCTGTAGTTTCCTTTATAACTGTATAGATTACCTTGATCTAATTCTACAATTTCATTACATACACGTTCCAAAAAATACCTGTCATGGGTAACCATAAAAAGAGTGAGATTTTCTTTTGCAAACAAAGCTTCAAGCCACTCAATCATTTCCAGATCTAGATGGTTTGTTGGCTCATCCATTACCAGTAAATCTGGTTTTGTGAGAAGTGCATTGGCAAGGGCAAGTCTCTTTTTTTGTCCTCCACTTAAATCACCTACCTTTTTGTTAAGATTTTCTAATTTTAATTTAAATAATATTTGGGTGTATCTTGTTTCAAAATCCCAGGCATCATGAGCATCCATAGCATCAAAAGCGGCTTGGTAATTTTCTGTTTGTTCTGGATGTAGAATTGCTTTTTCGTAGGATTTAATAACCTCCAATACTGGGTTATCGCTTGCTAAAATAGTCTGCTCAATGGTAAGACTAGTGTTTAGGTTTGGTTCTTGAGAGAGAAAAGCAACGTTTAGATTTTTTCTATACACTACAGCGCCTTTATCTGGAGTGTCTATCCCAGAAAGGATATTTAAAAGTGACGTTTTACCGGTTCCGTTTTTGGCGACAAATCCAATTTTTTGTCCTTGATTGATACCAAAGGAGATATCTTCAAATAAGATACGTTCACCATAAGATTTTGCAACATGTTCAACAGAGAGGTAATTCACAGTTTGATTTTTATGCAAATTAAGGTGTTTTTGCTTACTTAAATTGTAATATACTTTATAATTATCAGCAAATTCTACAATTATAGATACCTCTATTCAAAGGGAGTATAAGGCGTGTTTTAATTACCTTTTTAAATTCCTAACTAGATACACATACCTTATAAAAAGTGCTATTACAAGGGGTAGTAGCGCAGGAGCAAAAACTTGAACACCAGTAAACCAATGCACAACTAGTAGTGTTAAAAGAATAATTAAAAATGACACATAACTTTTTATCCATTTTTTTGGAACTTTTTTACTCACTAGGGTACAAAAAATAAGATTTAAAGGAAATGCCCAAAGTATATTATAATTAGTAACCGTTGCTGTATGGTCTGTGGCTGTCCACAATACAAGAAGCAATACTCCTATAATACCGGTTATCAAAAATAGAATACCATCCAACCATCGGCTGCGTTTTTGTTGTTTACTATCCTTAAGGGTTCTATATACAATACCTATGGCTAGTATTAAAAAAACAAAAAATGGACTCAGTAAAAAAGCAGCACTTCCAGATCTTGGACTAGCGTTGTTAATGGTAGTTTCTTTTTTTATTAAAGCAGTTGTCTTGCCGTTTCTAGTAACTGTTGCTGACTTTAAACTTTCCAACACATAATCTGGCAAAAATTGATGCTCCCAAGGGCTTGCAGTTCTATCTATAACAGCGCCTAGGGCAATATCAATACCTAGACTACCCCAAGAGTTCCAGTGAAGTCTTTGTTGTATAAGTTCTCTAAAACTATACAAAGAAGGAGCGTACTGTTTTTCTTGGTAGGAGAGTTTGCTGCCTAAATTTAATGCAATTACATCACGTATTCTTGTGGCGCAGTTATCAAAGAAAAAATCGTACTGGTATTCTCTGTTGCTGGGTTGAGCATTGTCTAATAAGTACTCAAAAATCGCTATTTTTTCTCCATAGGTAATATCAAGCTTTTGCTGCTTTATCCATCGTTTCTCAGCGATGTAATTTCTTAGAAAATCATCATAAGTACTTACAGATAATGCATAAGGAAGCTTTCCTTGACCAAACTTGATATAAAAATTTGGTGTATTAAAATCAAAGGTTCCGTAATTAAATGCTAAATCTTTGCCGCCACTAGGGTCAGAAACTCTAATAGCATTGTGTCCAAATGAATCATATAACTGTTTTCCCGGACCAATGGTGATGATGCTTATTTCTGCATCTTGTGCAAGGGTGTTTATTTGAGTAAGAGCTACAAAGTAACTCAGTAAGAAAATCAAAGTAAGGAAGGGCTTGTGCACGCGAGGGTTGTATTTCAAAAAATTAATCCTTAAAGATACTTAAATCTAATTTTATTGAAAATACATTACTGTACAAAGCTGCACTTTGATCACCAATATCTGTTAAAGCATAATCAATTTGTATTCCTTGATAGGCAAAGCCAACTCCAATGTTTGGTTGAAACCCCGTGCCTTGAGCTCCATCTAGCTGTTGTATGGTTTGGAAATTACCTACACCACCACGTAAATAAATCATGTCTATATATCCAAATTCAAAACCAAAGGAGGGAGTAATACTCAATGAAGCTGATGAAATAAGATCATTTGTTTGGGTAAAACGCATGTTAAGATCCATTTCTGTTACCAATGTAAAATCATGACGGTATACAAATTTGCGTGCAGCGCCAATCTGTAATTTTGGGAGGGTAATTTCAGTGGTTTCTGGTAATTCTTGATTTTGCCCAGCTACGGCTCCTTGAATTTCAGAAAACTTTTCCTCATTGATAGACCAGGTATTAAAACTAGTAGTGATGTCTCTAGCCATCACTCCAAACTGCCATTTTTTTCTATTAAATTGTATTCCGGCATCTAGGCCAAACCCCCAAGAGGAGGCAAAATCTCCAATAATACGGCGTATCACCTTGGCGTTTATCCCTATGTTAAGACCGTCTAGAGGTAGTCTTTTTGCATAACTTACTGTAAAGGCATAATCTGCAGTCGAGAACAGACTGATGCGGTCATAGTTGATTTGCCCTTGGCTATCAATAAGTTGTGTGGTGTTTAAAATATCATCTACACCAAAGCGTATCATCGATACTGCCACAGCGCTTTGATTGTCTAGCGGCATTGCAAAACCAGCATAATCATAATTAGCAATATTGGCAAAATAAGAAGCATGCATGAGAGATAGCTCACTGCTTTCAAGGTTTACTAAACCTGCTGGATTCCAATAACTAGCATTTACATCATTTGTAGAGGCAACAACCGCATTGGCCATCCCAAAGGAACTAGCATCTACTCCAATGTTTAAAAACTCATTAGAGTATTTAACAACTGTTTGTGCAGAAAGTAAAGTAGATACCAGTAGTATCCCAAAAAACAATGTTTTTTTCAATGTATTTTTTTTATGCAACAATGATTTTTTCTTTACCCTAATAAACTCGTATTTTAGTAACATATTGTACCTATAGGGAGCTAGAGCAAAATAGTTTACTATTTTTACAAAAGTACCATGTAAATTTACATTCAAGAAACTATTTTAGTAGTATTGAATTTTTCTTTAGGTGTCTTTATTAGTAAGCTGCCAATAGATCATAAAAAAATTATAGTATAACAAGACAAGAAGTGTTTTGTTTTGTAGACTAAAAGTACTTAAACACCTTGTATAAATGATTAAACAAATACCAAATATCATCACCTCTTTAAATCTACTTTGTGGCTGTGTAGCGATAATGTTTGCCGTCTCAGGAGATTTAGTTTCGGCATCCTTTTTTGCTTTTGCTGGCATCTTTTTAGATTTTTTTGATGGTCTTGCAGCAAGAGTACTCAATGCGCAAAGCCAAGTGGGCTTGCAGCTTGACAGCCTAGCAGATGTTGTAACTAGTGGCGTGCTTCCTGGTATTGTTATGGTGCAATTACTTAGTGAGGCTCTCACAGGAACTAGTTTAGATATTAGCGCCATATTTAGTGATACGGCAAACAATACCTCTATAGAAAGCTACTTGCCATTTATAGGCCTTCTTATTGCGGTGGCTTCTGGGTATAGGTTGGCAAAATTTAATGTAGATACAAGGCAAACAGCAAGCTTTATTGGTTTGCCAGTTCCAGCAAATACGCTTTTAATTTTAAGTTTACCTTTAATTATAAGTTTTCAAGCAAGTAAACAAATTACTGAGGTTATACTAACACCCTGGTTCTTGATTATAATTACACTTGTGAGTTGTGTGCTTTTAAATGCTGAGATACCTCTTTTTGGGCTAAAGTTTAAAACCTGGAATTTTAAAGACAATGCAGTACGCTATCTGTTTTTGATAGCTAGTATCTTGCTTTTGGTAGTGCTTAAATTTATAGCAATACCAATAATTATCTTTTTGTATATTTTGGTTTCTCTTTTTTGGAAACCCTTAGACTAGGCTCTTGAAGTTGATAGCCTAGAATTACTACTGAAAATTTAATTTCTTTTTACGTAGCTCAAAGTTTTGACCTAGGTATACTTTACGTACCATTTCATCTGCAGCAAGTTCCTGGGGAACGCCATGCTTTAAAATACTTCCTTCAAACATTAAATAGGTACGATCTGTAATAGCAAGTGTCTCTTGAACGTTATGATCTGTAATTAAAATACCTATATTTTTATCCTTAAGTTGCGCTATAATGCGTTGTATGTCTTCAACGGCAACTGGGTCAACTCCTGCAAAAGGTTCATCAAGTAAAATAAAATTTGGGTCTGTAGCTAATGCTCTAGCTATTTCTGTACGCCTGCGTTCTCCACCACTGAGTAAATCTCCACGACTTTTACGAATGTGTCCTAGGCTAAACTCCTCAATGAGAGATTCCATTTTCATGAGCTGCTCTTTTTTAGAGAGTTTAGTGAGTTGTAAAACACTCAATATGTTGTCTTCAATGCTTAGTTTTCTGAAAACAGATGCTTCCTGAGCTAAATAGCCAATACCGTTTTGAGCACGTTTATACATTGGGTATTTGGTAATTTCTGTTCCATCCAGGTAGATGTTCCCTCCATTGGGCTTAATAAGGCCTACAATCATATAAAATGAAGTTGTTTTCCCGGCGCCATTAGGGCCTAACAAACCAACAATTTCGCCTTGATTTACTTCTACAGTAATACCTTTTACAACCTTTCGGCCTTTGTACTGCTTCATTAAATTTTCAGCTTTTAACTTCATACGATGTTTATTAAATAAGAAATTTTATGAATTACAAATGTATTTGTTTTTTTAATGATAGTCTAGGGCGTTTAACACTGCCTTAGATTTTGGCTTTTTCTCTTCTTTTAGCCTGCCTAGCTAATACTTTTTTTGATATGATAATACTCAGTTCATACAATATAATGATAGGGAAGGCCACAATTACCTGGCTAGCTATGTCTGGAGGTGTAATTACCGCAGATAAAACCAGTACAATAACCAGTGCAAATTTCCTGTATTTTCTTAAATATTCTGGGGTAACGATTCCTATTTTAGTCAAGAAAAATATTAAAATTGGCAACTCGAAAATAAGGCCACTAGCTAGCACAGAGGTGCGTACAAGGCTTGTATAACTGCTAAGATCAAAATCATTAAAAACCTGTTCGCTTACTTGATAGCTTCCCAGAAAGTTTATAGACAGTGGTGTTACCACATAGTATCCAAAAAGTACTCCAGTGAAAAATAGTAATGAGGCTATAATAATAAACCCGCGGGAGTTTCTGCGTTCGTTTATATGCAAACCAGGGCTTATAAAGCGCCAAAATTCATATAAAATATATGGAAAAGCTACTACAAAACCAAGTGTGATAGACGTCCAAATATGTGCAGAAAATTGCCCCGCTACTGTTCTAGACTGTATCCTAAAAGATTCTTCTTTAAAACAGAAGCTGTCCTGTATACCAATCATGTTTGAGAATTTACAAAGTAATCTGTAGGTAGGAAATTCTTGACTCTTTGGACCTAGAAGTAATACATCAAACACGAAATGTTTTGCCAAAAATGCTGCCAAGGCAAGCCCTAATACAGCAATACTTATACGAATTAAATGCCATCTTAATTCTTCCAGATGGCTTATAAAAGACATTTCTTTTCCTTGGGTAGGTGTGCCTATTTGTTTTGTCATTGGGTGTATGTTTTCAATACTTGGTATTAAATAATTCCTTCTTTTGTTAAGTCATGGATATGAACCACACCACTATATACTCCATTTTCTTGGGCAAGAATTTGTGTAATACCATTGGTTTCCATGAGTTCCATAGCTGCTACAGCCATTGCGTTGTTGTCTATAGTTTTAGGGTTTTTACTCATAATGTCTTTTGCTGTAAGGCCCTTGAAGCTGTCATTAGTGCTCATCATTCTTCGTAAATCACCGTCTGTTATAATACCCACAATAGCACTACCATCTATAACGGCAGTTACACCCAGCATATTTTTTGATATTTCCATGATAACATCTTTAATGTTTGTATTTGGAGTTACTTGAGGTTTTTTATTTTGTTGTGTGAGGTTGCTAACGCGCAGGTAAAGTTGTTTCCCAAGAGATCCTCCAGGATGAAATTTAGCAAAATCACTACTTGAAAAACCCCTAAGGTCTAAAAGTGACATTGCTAAGGCATCCCCCATAACAAGTTGAGCTGTTGTACTTGAGGTAGGTGCCAGATTGTTAGGGCAGGCTTCTTTTTCTACATAGGCATTTAAAACATAGTCTGCCTCTTGGCCAAGAAAACTGTCTTTGTTTGACGTGATGGCAATTAGTTTATTTCCTATGGCCTTTATGAGAGGCACTAATACTTTTATTTCTGGGGTATTTCCACTTTTTGAAATACAAATCACACTGTCATTTTCTTGTATGGTTCCAAGGTCACCATGTATGGCATCTGCTGCATGCATAAATATAGAAGGGGTACCTGTAGAGTTTAGCGTTGCTACAATTTTAGTAGCAATATTTGCGCTTTTTCCTATACCAGTAATAATCACACGACCATTGCTTTGGTATATATAACGAACTGCTTCTGCAAATTCATGATTTACCAGTGAAACCAAATTTAAGATTGCTTTGCTTTCTGTTTCAATGGTTTGTTTTGCTACTGAAATAATTTTGTCGTTGTTCACAATTTTACGCTTTTTAAAGTTTGTCACTGTGTAAGAAATCACTATATTTAATATAACAAACTAAATATAGTAAGTCTCGTGGTAATAAATGTATTTTTGATACTACAAATACTATTTGTAGCCTACAAAACTACGATTGTTCCTAAGTAAAAACAATTATTTTGTAGTAAGACTCAAATAATAAAAACAATTAAGTCTCGTGAGTGACACTGAATTATACGCTGCACTAAAACATTTTTTTGGATTTTCTAAGTTCAAAGGCCTTCAGGAACCTGTAGTTAAGAGTATTTTAGATAAAAACAACACCTTTGTTATTATGCCCACAGGTGGTGGTAAATCTTTATGCTATCAATTGCCTGCCTTGATGCAGGAAGGAACAGCTATTGTGGTGTCTCCTTTGATTGCACTTATGAAAAATCAAGTAGATGCCCTTCGGGCTTTATCCTCAGAAGAAGGTATTGCTCACGTATTAAACTCTTCGCTTAACAAAACAGAGGTAAAACAAGTAAAACAAGATATTACCGATGGGATTACCAAATTACTTTATGTTGCACCAGAGTCATTAACCAAGGATGAGTACGTAGATTTTCTTCAACAAGAAAAAGTTTCATTTGTTGCTATAGATGAGGCGCATTGTATCAGTGAATGGGGTCATGACTTTAGACCAGAATATAGAAACCTAAGAACAATCATAAAAAGAATTGGGGATAATATCCCAATTATTGGCCTTACAGCTACTGCTACTCCAAAGGTGCAGGAAGACATTCTTAAAAATCTAGCAATGAGTGATGCCAATACTTTTAAGGCTTCTTTTAACAGGCCTAATTTGTATTATGAAATACGCCCAAAAACCAAAAATGTAGATTCAGATGTCATTCGCTTTGTAAAGCAAAATGAAGGAAAGAGTGGTATTGTATACTGCCTCAGTAGAAAGCGTGTTGAGGAGTTGGCTCAAATATTACAGGTTAATGGTGTCAAGGCGGTTCCGTATCATGCTGGTTTGGATGCTAAAACCCGTGTAAGACATCAAGACATGTTTTTAATGGAAGATGCAGATGTTGTTGTTGCAACAATAGCCTTTGGTATGGGTATAGACAAGCCTGATGTTCGTTTTGTTATACACAATGATATCCCTAAAAGTATAGAGAGCTATTATCAAGAAACCGGGCGTGCTGGCCGAGATGGAGGAGAGGGTCATTGTTTGGCATACTACAGTTATAAAGACATAGAGAAGCTTGAAAAATTCATGAGTGGTAAGCCTGTTGCAGAACAAGAGATAGGCCATGCACTGCTGCAAGAAGTTGTTGCTTTTGCAGAAACATCTATCTCTAGAAGAAAGTTTATTTTGCACTATTTTGGAGAAGAGTTTGATACCGATACTGGTGAAGGAGGGCAGATGGATGATAATATGCGCAATCCAAAAACAAAACAAGAGGCGCAAAAACAGGCCCAAAAACTATTGCGTATCATAAGTGAAACCAACGAGCAGTACAAGAGCAAAGACGTAGTAAATGTTATTATAGGAAATGCCAATGCGCTTATAAAATCTCACAGAACAGATAAACAAACTTTTTTTGGTATCGGTGTTGCTTATGAGGATCATTACTGGATGGCCCTATTGCGGCAGTTACTTGTTGCAAAATACATAAGAAAAGATATTGAAACCTACGGGGTTATCAAGCTAACCCAAAAAGGTGTTGATTTTATAGAAACCCCAACGTCATTTATGATGACCGAAGACCATTCTTTCAAACAGGCCAATGATGATGTTGTCGTTGTCGCTAATAAAGGAGCTGGTTTAGTTGCTGATGTAGCTCTTTTTAAATTGCTTAAATCAGAGCTCAAAGCCACAGCAGATAAGTTAAGCTTGCCACCGTATGTTATTTTTCAAGAGCCTTCTCTCGAGGATATGGCTTTAAAATATCCTATAACCATTGAAGAGTTGTCAAATGTTCATGGAGTAGGAGAGGGCAAGGCAAACAAATATGGAAAGAACTTTGTTGCCCTTATCAAAAAATATGTAGATGAAAATGAGATTGAGCGCCCAGATGATCTGGTGGTTAAATCTACGGGTAGTAACAGTGTCAATAAATTATACATTATCCAAAATGTTGACAGAAAATTGCCCCTTACCGATATTGCAGATTCTAAAGGGCTACCTATGGAGGAACTCATCAAGCAAATGGAGGCTATTGTCTATAGCGGCACAAAGTTAGATGTTAGTTATTGGGTGGATGAAATGTTGGATGAAGACCAGCAAGAAGAAATTCATGAATATTTTTTAGAATCTGAGACAGACAAAATTGATGATGCCATGCAAGAGTTTGATGGAGAGTATGACGATGAAGAACTGCGTCTCTACAGAATCAAGTTTATTAGTGAGGTAGCAAATTAGCAGCATATACTATAATAGTATTAGTGCCCTACTGTTTTATCAGTGGGGTCTTTTTTTTTGAGCTAGTTTGTGGTTACAAAATTTTAAAAATAAGTATTGATTTATGTAATGATAAACAGTAACTTTGCGCTTTCAAAATCCAAAGCATATGCTTTGAACAATCATTTAAAAAACGATTATGCAAGACGGTATTTACGTTAAAATAACAACAGAAAAAGGGACAATTCTAGGACAATTAACTTACAAAAGAACCCCAGGAACAGTAGCTAACTTTGTGGCACTAGCAGAGGGTAATCTTGAAAACAGTGCAAAGCCTCAAGGAACACCTTATTATGACGGCTTAACGTTTCACCGTGTCATTCCAGATTTTATGGTTCAAGGAGGAGATCCAGCAGGAACAGGCTCTGGAGGTCCAGGCTATAGTTTTGACGATGAGTTTCATCCAGAATTAAAGCATGATAAGCCAGGTGTTTTTTCTATGGCAAATTCTGGTCCATCAAGCAATGGTAGTCAGTTTTTTATAACACATGTTCCAACAAATTGGTTAGACAACAAACATTCTGTTTTTGGTTATGTTGTAGAAGGGCAAGATATTGTTGACACAGTTGCACAAGGAGACACCATGAACATGGAGATTATTCGTGTTGGGAATGATGCTCAAGCTTTTAATGCTGTTGAGGTTTTTAGAAACTTTACGGGAGCGAAGGCAGAAAGAGAAGCTGCAGCAAAAAAGGAGCAAGAAGATTCTATGAAAGATCTAGTAGCTGGTTTTGATAAAACAGAAAGCGGCCTTTACTATAAAATAATTCAAAAAGGAGACGGTGTTAAGCCAACTTCTGGACAAACAGTATCTGTGCATTACAAAGGGATGTTGCCAGAAGGTACCACCTTTGATTCTTCTTATGATAGAGGGACACCTATTGATTTTCCAGTAGGCATGGGCCACGTTATTGCTGGTTGGGATGAAGGTATCATGCTCCTAAACAAAGGTGATAAAGCTCGTTTTGTTATCCCAAGTGATTTAGGTTATGGCGCACAGGGTGCCGGTGGTGTAATTCCTCCAAATGCTACATTAATTTTTGATGTAGAACTCATGGATATTAAAGGTTAGTAACCTCTTTATAACTATATAAAAAACGTCTCAATGTTCTTGAGACGTTTTTTTATTTTAGCTCAAATTTAAAATTATGATTCAAACTTCTATACAATATCCAATAGGTAAACTCTCAATTCCAACCACCATAACCCCTGCTCAAGTTTCTGAGGCCATTGAGGTATTGCGTGTATTTCCACAACAATTAAAGATGACATTATTAGATGTCACCGAAACTAAACTAGACACCCCTTATAGAGAGGGTGGATGGTCTTTACGTCAATTAATTCACCATATTTCAGATTCACATAGCCACTGCTATAATAGAATGCGCTGGGCATTAACAGAAGATGCTCCGCTTGTAAAATCGTACGACCAAGATTTGTTTGCCGCTATGGATGATTATAAAACAGCACCCATTGCATGGTCATTAACCCATATAGAAATGTTACACCACAAGATGGTTTACATTCTGCAACGTATAAATGGGAAACAGTGGAATAGATGTTTTGTGCATCCTCAAACTCAGGCTGAGGTAAGTATTAAAGAAATGGCATTAACCTACGCTTGGCACAGTATGCATCATTTTATGCATATAAAAAATGCGCTGTAATTAGGGTGTTTTTCAATCAAAAACCTAGAATAACACATTGTAATTCTAGGTTTTTTGTTTTTAAATAGCTGCTATGTTTTCTTACTCTTATTTGATTATTGCTTCCATTTAATATTACAACCAATACTTGGTTTTTGATCCTTGTGCTGTGCTCTGTTATTTAAAATATGATCCATGGCTTCACGTAAATCTCTTCCATTTACAGGAATGCCGTTACCAGGTCTAGAATTATCAAGTTGTCCACGGTATACAAGTTTCAATTTCTCATCAAATAAATAAAAATCTGGAGTACATGCTGCATCATAAGCCTTGGCAACTTCTTGGCTAGGGTCATACAAATAAGGAAAAGGATACCCTTGTTCTCTGGCGGTTTTACGCATTTGCTCTGGGCTATCTTGAGGATAGTTTTCTACGTCATTACTGCTAATGGCCACAAAGCCAAAACCAGTCACTCTGTAATCATTACACAAACGCACCAACTCCTCATTAACATGTTTTACAAAAGGGCAATGGTTACAGATAAACATTACAACCGTTCCTTTTTTACCCTTCAAATCCTCTAAAGAGCTTAAGGTGTTAGATATGGTATCAAGCAATTTAAAGTTTGGAGCTTCTGTGCCTAAAGGCAACATTGTAGAAGGGGTTAATGACATTTTTTGTTTTTTTTGAGACGCTAAGATACAAGATAGGTCTTTAAATACTATATTAGATACAAATTTAACGTATGGAAATTTCCTGGAATGATTTTGAAAAAATAGAAATGAGAATTGGCACCATATTAAAGGTAAAAGATTTTCCTGAAGCCAGAAACGCTTCCTATCAATTATACATTGATTTTGGAGCCGTTATTGGAGTTAAAAAAACCTCAGCGCAAATTACTGCCTTGTATACCAAACAAGCTTTATTAGGAAGACAGATTGTAGGAGTCGTAAATTTCCCAAACAAACAAATAGGCCCTATGATGAGCGAGTGTTTAGTGTTAGGTGCGGTCTCTGGCAAAGAGGTAACGCTACTACATCCTGATATGAAGGTTGAAAACGGGCTAAGAATCAGCTAAGGGTATCTAGCAAAAAGATTACCGTTAAACTTCTGCATCCATCATATCTGTAACTACATGATAGCGAGGATCGTCAATAGCATCTTTAATAATGGTCTTAAACTCTGGATTCCATTTAAGTAGCATCGCTTTACAGTCTGGACTCAAATGCGTTAAGGTTACTTTTTTACCAGCCTCGAGGTATTTGTTAGAAATGTTATGCAAGGCCTCAACCCCTGAGTGATCTCCTACTTTAGATTCTATAAAGTCTATCTCAACATGAGCAGGGTCTGTGGATACGTCAAATTTACTATTAAAACCTGTTGTAGAACCAAAGAATAAAGGCCCCCAAATTTCGTATACCTTAGTACCATCTTCTTTAGTGCGTTTTCTTGCTCTAATCATTGTTGCACTTTTCCATGCAAAAGACAATGCGCTCATAATAACTCCGGCAATAACCGCAATGGCTAAATCTTGCCAAACTGTGATGGCAGATACCGCGATAAGTACAACAGCATCTGTGCGAGGAATTTTGTGTAAAATTCTAAAACTACTCCAAGCAAAGGTGCCAATAACCACCATAAACATAACCCCTACTAGAGCTGCAATAGGAATTTGTTCTATTAGAGGCGCTCCAAAGAGCACAAAACACAATAATGCTATGGCTGCAGTAGCACCAGATAAGCGGCCACGACCCCCAGAGTTAATGTTGATTATAGATTGTCCAATCATAGCACAACCACCCATACCTCCAAAGAGGCCATTTAAGATATTGGCTCCACCTTGGGCCACACATTCACGATTACCACTACCGCGTGTTTCTGTCATATCATCAATAAGGTTAAGGGTCATCAGGCTTTCTATAAGGCCAACTGCTGCAAGAATAAGCGCCGTTGAGCCAATGAGTCCCCAATGTCCTTTAAGGGTGTAAAATAAGGTGAATATTTGATCTTGAAAACTTGGTAGGCCGCCTTGAAGTCCTTCACCACCTCCGTCTTTAATGAATGAGCCAACGGTAGATACTTCTATATTTCCAAAGATGACAATTGCGGCAACTACCACAATGGCAATAAGTGCGGCAGGTATTTTTTTAGTAAGTTTAGGAAGTCCATACATAATGGCCATCGTCAGGCATACTAGTCCTAACATCATCCAAAGGTTATCCCCAGACATCCACTGCATTTCTCCGTTAATATTTTCTTTAAAAAGGCCAAGTTGAGACAAGAAGATTACAATAGCCAAACCATTTACAAAGCCCATCATTACAGGGTGGGGTATAAGGCGTACAAATTTTCCTAATTTAAAGACACCCGCCGAAATTTGAATAGCTCCAACAATTAATAAGGTAATAAACAACCATTGTAAGCCAAGGTTTTCAACCGGAACAGATAATGCATCTCCAACCTGATTTCCTTTTTGGATAAGAAAAACCATTACAACTGCCATGGCGCCTGTTGCCCCACTAATCATACCCGGTCTACCTCCAAAAAGTGCGGTAACAATACCCATCATAAAAGCACCATATAAACCTACAAGTGGATCTATACCTGCAACAAATGCAAATGCAACAGCTTCTGGAACCAGAGCTAGTGCAACGGTTAATCCAGAAAGGATATCATTTTTAGGGTTTTGTGTGAAATTTTTAATGGTTTTTTGTAGTAGCATACCTTGTTGTTTTTTCAAGCCGCAAAGATATGCTTTTGTATGGGCTTGGCTTGCTGGATTTTACTTTTTTTGATTGTTGTATAACAAGCAACGTTTCTGGTCTTTTTATTGGAAGGTTTTAATGCTACATTTAAAGTACTTTGTCTTGATTTTAATTTACATTTTTTAGGCTTTACCCTTACAGTATGTTTTTGTAGTTTTGAGAAAAAGCATTTTAAGTTATATGAAAGAAGAATTAGTAATCTTGGTAGATAAAAATGATACGCAAATAGGGCTTATGCCAAAAATGGAAGCTCATGAAAAAGGAATTTTACACAGAGCTTTTTCTGTATTTGTTTTAAATGATGATGGCGCTTTAATGTTGCAACAACGTGCATTACACAAATACCACTCTCCTGGATTATGGACCAATACCTGTTGCAGTCATCAACGAGACGGTGAGTCTAATATACAGGCCGGTACAAGAAGATTACAAGAAGAGATGGGTTTTGTTACAGACCTTACACATGCTACTTCCTTTATATACAAAGCACCTTTTGATAATGGATTAACAGAGCATGAGTTGGACCACATAATGCTTGGAAACTATAGTGGTGACCCAGTTATAAACAGGGACGAGGTAGCTGCATGGAAATGGATGGCCGTAGAGGATGTCAAGGCAGATATAAAAGCAAACCCAGATCAATATACGGTTTGGTTTAAAATAATATTTGACAAATTCTATAGCTTCATACGCCTATAAGTTTGACGATCTCCTGAAAAGTTCCCTTTAACACTACCCATAGGTTGTACCGAGAAAACTGAAACAAAAAAACACGTACACGTTTTTTGACCTGTAGGCCAGAGGATGTCTAATTGGCGTTGTTATGGTAAGAAAATTAAAGAAAAAACTGCTTTACTTTTGCAGGGTTATATTGTTTAAGAGTTTGTAACTTTGCAACTTATTAATTAGTAATTTAAAAACCGCACTTGGCGGAACACATTATGGCAAATAAGAGAGATTTAAAAAAAGATATCAACTACGTAATGGGAGATATCATTGAAGCTGTATACATTTGGGAGTTAACAAACCCTTCAAAAGAAACCAAAGAGTCTCAATCTATCATTGATGATGCAATTGTAGGATTTGATGAATTGATTGTAAAGGTTAACCAAAGAGACCTTGAGAATGCCAAAGCGCATTTTAAAGCAGTAAATCAAGAGCTTGAAGCTAAAGGAAGAGCCTTGATAGATAGAATTAATAAAATGTAATACACTTTTATCGATTACAAGTAAAAGCTCCACTGCGGTTTCGTAGTGGAGCTTTTTTTATGTGCCTAGTTTTTAGGTATAGGACATAAAAAAATCCCGTTGCATTTGCAACGGGATTTTTACTACGAAATAATATGATTATTGGATTGTCTTATTTTACTTTCTTTACAATTGCTTCAAAAGCTTCTGGATGATTCATTGCTAAATCTGCAAGAACCTTACGGTTCAATTCAATTCCTGCTGTTTTCATCCCTCCCATAAATTGAGAGTAAGACATTCCGTGTTGGCGTGCACCTGCGTTGATACGCGTGATCCACAATGCTCTAAAAGTTCTCTTTTTGTTTCTACGGTCTCTGTATGAGTAAGACATTGCTTTGTCTACTGCATTTTTGGCTACCGTCCAAACATTCTTTCTTCTTCCAAAGTAACCTTTGGCTTGTTTTAATACTTTTTTTCTACGTGCTCTTTTGGCAACGCTGTTTACTGATCTTGGCATAATTTAATTGTTTTTTGTAGCAGGCGACTCATTTGTGTAAGTTCTTTTATATTGGCCTAACTCCAGGGTTATAAAATTTAGTTAACCGCAAAGCAATTACTTCATTCGAAGCATTTGTTTTACATTACTCTCATCAGATTTGTCTACCAAACCATCGTGAGTTAATTTAAGCTTACGTTTTTTAGACTTCTTTGTTAAGATGTGACTCTTAAAAGCGTGCTTTCTTTTGATTTTACCAGTACCTGTTAGCTTGAAACGCTTCTTTGCACTAGATTTTGTTTTTTGTTTCGGCATTATTGCTTCTTTTAAATATTATTTCGTTGTTTCTCTTTTGGTACACGTACCTACCTGAGAGGTTATATAAATAAGTCCCTAAGGATCAAATTTCAGTTTCAATAGTTTTACACTATTTCTTTTTTGGAGCGATGAACATAATCATTCGTTTTCCCTCCAGTTTTGGCATTTGCTCTACCTTTCCTAATTCTTCAAGTTCTTGAGCCAATTTTAATAATAAAATTTCTCCTTGATCCTTGTAGATAATAGAACGCCCTTTAAAAAATACATATGCTTTTAATTTTGCTCCATCTTTCAAGAACTTTTCAGCATGTTTCTTTTTAAACTCATAATCATGATTATCAGTATTAGGTCCAAACCTAATTTCTTTGATGATCACTTTTGTTGCCTTAGACTTCAATGACTTCTCGCGCTTCTTCTGCTCGTAGACAAACTTTTTGTAGTCCATAACTTTACAAACCGGTGGGCTTGCATTTGGAGAAATTTCTACAAGATCTAACTCTTGCTCTTCCGCAATGGCTAATGCTTTGCGAGTAGGATAAACACCAATCTCAACATTGTCACCTACAAGTCGTACTTCTTCTGCACGAATTCTTCGGTTAATATTGTGTTGGTCTTCTTTAATGATCCTTGCAGGACCCCTACTTCTTTTTCTTCTTATTGCTATGGCTTCTTTTTTTTTGAATATTCATCTACTTGATGAGTACCTGTTTAATAATTATGGACTTACTCCACGTTAAATTCTTTAATTTCTTCTTTTACAGCTTTGTTTATCATCGCTGCAAAGGCTTCAACGCTCATTGTTCCTTGATCTCCTTCACTATGCTTTCTTACAGATATAGTTGCGTCTTTCTCTTCTTGTTCCCCTACTATTAACATGTACGGGAGTTTGTTGAGTTCTGCCTCGCGAATTTTCTTTCCAATAGTTTCATTTCTATTGTCCACAAGGGCGCGAATTTCGTGATTTTCAAGCAAATTTAAAACTTTTTGAGCGTATTTTTCATATTTTTCACTCAATGATAATATTGTGACCTGTTCTGGCATCAACCATAAAGGGAAATTTCCGCCGGTATGCTCCAGTAATATTGCCACAAAACGCTCCATACTACCAAAGGGTGCTCTGTGTATCATCACTGGTCTGTGTAGCTCATTGTCACTACCTTTGTATGTTAAATCAAAACGTTCAGGAAGGTTGTAATCTACCTGTATTGTACCTAGTTGCCAGCTTCTCCCAAGGGCATCCTTTACCATGAAATCTAACTTAGGACCATAAAAAGCTGCCTCTCCAGATTCTACTACATAATCTAGTCCTTTGTCTTTTACGGCGCTTAAAATTGCATTTTCAGCCTTTTCCCAGGTTTTTACATCACCTATGTATTTTTCTGGCTTGCTTAAATCTCTAACAGAAACTTGAGTTGTGAAATTTTCAAAACCTAAAGAGCCAAATACGTATAATACAAGATCAATAACATTTTTAAATTCTTGGTCTAATTGGTCTGGAGTACAAAATATATGAGCATCATCTTGAGTGAAACCTCTTACTCTAGTTAGACCATGTAATTCTCCACTTTGCTCGTAGCGGTATACTGTTCCAAATTCTGCAAATCGTTTTGGTAGGTCTTTATATGAAAATGGTTTGGTGTTATATATCTCACAATGGTGTGGGCAGTTCATGGGTTTTAACATAAACTCTTCACCCTCGTTGGGTGTTTTTATTACTTGAAAACTATCTTCTCCGTATTTCTCGAAGTGTCCAGAGGTTACATACAGCTCCTTACTACCTATGTGAGGGGTCATGACCATTTCATATCCCGCTTTCTTTTGTGCTTTTTTCAGAAAGTTCTCAAGACGTTCACGCAGTGCTGTTCCTTTAGGTAGCCAAAGCGGTAGTCCTTGACCTACTTTTTGTGAGAAGGTGAAAAGCTCTAATTCTTTTCCTAGTTTTCTGTGATCTCTTTTTTTTGCTTCCTCTAAAAGTGCTAGGTATTGTTTTAGTTCCTTTTGTTTTGGGTAACTAACTCCGTAAATACGGGTAAGTTGTTTGTTTTTTTCGTCTCCTCTCCAGTAGGCGCCAGCAATGCTCATTAATTTCACTGCTTTGACATAACCCGTATGAGGCAAGTGTCCTCCTCTACATAAATCTGTGAAGTTGTCATGATCACAAAATGTGATGGTTCCGTCTTCCAGATTTTCTATGAGTTCTACTTTGTACTGGTTTGATTGGTTTTTGTAGAAATCTAAGGCTTCTTTTTTAGAGGTAGAACGTAAAGAGAACGTGTGTTTTCCTCTTGCTATTTCAAGCATTTTGTCTTCTATAGCTGCCAGATCTTTTTCTGAAAAGCTAAGTTCTCCGAAATCTACATCATAATAAAACCCAGTTTCAATGGCGGGTCCAATGGTTAATTTTATACCAGGATACGATTCCTGTAATGCTTGTGCTAAAATATGTGCCGATGAATGCCAAAAAGCCTTTTTTCCAGCCTCGTCTCTCCAGGTATATAACACTAGGCTTCCATCATGGGTTAGGGGAGTGCTGCTTTCTACGGTTTGACCGTTGTATGCTGCTGAAATCACATTTCTAGCCAAGCCTTCGCTTATGCTCAATGCAACGTCCATTGGTGTTACTCCTTCTTCTAGTTGCTTTACACTTCCATCTGGTAAGGTAATTGCTATCATAGTTTACAAATTTTAAACAGCAAATATACTATTGTTGTTATAATACTCCGTATCATTTTATTGTTTTATGTCTACTTTTTTATGGCCTAAGCTGCACATAGCTATTGTTTGACAATAATATACTAAGGGCTTGTTTGCTTGCCAACTTTACTCAATGAAAAAGGGGCGCCCAAGTTTGTTTTGTTTTAAAAGGCTAGCCTTTGATCTGTCTTTTTTTAGAAACGAATCTCTTTTTACTTTTTTTAAGGCGAAATTTGACGTGTTTTTATTAAAAACTTAGTAGTCTATGCCTTTTGATTACCCTCTATTAACGGGGGTTTTACCTGTTTTTCTCTCTAGGGTGTTTAAACCATACATATATTAAGGTATAATAGGGCCCTTATTTTTTTTATACCCTAATCTATGCTGTTTCAATGATTTAAAAAACAATCATAAAAAAAACAAAAAAAAAGCTTGTTTTTGTTTGGAGCGCTAAAATAAACAGATGTATATTTGCAGCCGCTTACAAAACGAAATAACAGTAAGATTGCTAAGCCAACAACGTTCTTTAAATTTTTATTAAATATTTTTTCAAAAGTATTGTAGGTTTAAAAAACTGTTGTACATTTGCAGCCGCCAAAAGAATGAGTGAATCAAAAACACGAGTTACAAAAGCGCACAAAAGTAAAATAAGTTCATTGAGATATTGAAATTGACAGCGTATGAATTTGATTGGAAACGGTCATTTTCTTACAAAGAAACTAAACTAAGTTAAAAAATACCTGAGAAATTTTTTTGAGAGGGCTTTTGGTTGTATTAAATTTTATTTAAGATTTTACAATGAAGAGTTTGATCCTGGCTCAGGATGAACGCTAGCGGCAGGCTTAACACATGCAAGTCGAGGGGTAACAGAGGTAGCTTGCTACTTGCTGACGACCGGCGCACGGGTGCGTAACGCGTATAGAATCTACCTTGTACTAGGGGATAGCCTTTGGAAACGAAGATTAATACCCTATAGTAAGTATTTATGGCATCATTTATACTTTAAAGGTTACGGTACAAGATGACTATGCGTCCTATTAGTTTGTTGGTGAGGTAACGGCTCACCAAGACTTCGATAGGTAGGGGCCCTGAGAGGGGGATCCCCCACACTGGTACTGAGACACGGACCAGACTCCTACGGGAGGCAGCA
>ENA-OQVM01000839-OQVM01000839.1-marine-metagenome-genome-assembly--contig:-NODE-839-length-44420-cov-17.453217_pt1 | contig 44420 bp, 40 predicted proteins | sample MGYA00237776_ERZ505498 | MGnify/ENA primary metagenome ERZ505498 (study PRJEB26159, sample SAMN06265151) | marine metagenome | isolation source: Helgoland LTER site | place: Germany:Helgoland, sampling...
TTGAGACCGCCGTTGGTCAGCGGTGGCGGGAAGCCCTCGTACTCAGAATAGTTCATGGTCAGGTAGCGATAGGTTTGAGGCGCCTGGGGGATTTTTGAAAACTGACCGGGCATGAAGGCCTCGCTGGTGACGCCGACCGTCATGCTGGCGCCCGGCGCATGAGTTGCGCCAGCAACGACCTCTAACCAGTGGCTCGATACCTCGTCACCAGAGCCGCCCATCAGGACACTGCCGTCCTTCGTCAGGTTCTTGCCGATATAGATCGCATAGCTCGCCGAGCCAGCGGGCGTCCAGACAAGGCCCAGGCACACAAGGCAGAGGTACATCGAGCAAATTTGTTTGAACGGCATGAGATGTCTCCTCTGTAAAGCGCTAACGCGTCTGCACTGACTGTGGCGCAGTCCTAAAATGAATTCAAGGCGCATACGAGTTTTAACCGGGGCTTTAGAACGACCGACTAGAAGCCAAAACAGATCGATCTAAAGGGCAAACCCCCTTAGCGCCAGCGCGTAACCCGGCGCGCTTTCAAATACTGGACCAAGGTTAGGACCGCCTTCGCGATTGACCGCAGTACCCTTCTTGAATGCCGCTTCTCTGCATCCTGCTCTGAACCGAGATCTAAACCCGATTTTTTCGGCGCCGAGAATTTTTTAATAATCTATATTACGCGCACGAGCGTCTGCGACCCCATACCCACTGCAGGGGTCTTTATTCAAACCCGTGACGCCGACCATCATGACGTAAAGTACTTCGCGCATTACATGGGCCCGATAGGGAAAATCAAAATTACGAGTCAAGAGCGGCCACCGAACAGTATGACGTTCGGCAAATAAGAATTAGAGAGGTTACAAAAAAGAAGGGCCGACAGAATCATCCTTGACCCTGCCGACCCGAAGGAAAAATCTTTGTCCTTCAATAAATCATCAGACTGCCCGGGGGGGGCGGTGTCTGATGCGATGCGCATTATTGAGGAGTTTTGTTAAGATTTAATAAAGATAAGTGAATTAAGCGCGATCGATGCAAACTAATCAAAAATAATCACACAAAATGCGCAGAAGGCCTCGGCGGCGCGCCGATCTTAAAAAAGCTTAATGCGCTAAGAAAACCTCTGCAACCCCTTTAATCTAGCAATGCCTGATAGACCTGCGCCCGCAGCTCACGCCGCAGCGGATAGGTCGACGATGGCAACAATTGCGTCAAAAACACGACAAATAAGTCTTCTTTTGGGTCCAGCCAGAAAAACGTGCTAGCCGCACCGCCCCAGTGATGTTCACCAACCGAGGCGACAATATTGGCTTTGACCGGATCGATCACCACGGCCCAGCCGATACCAAAGCCAATCCCCTCGTAGTTGGTTTCACTCCAAACTGCCTGCCCCATTGCCGCAAGATCAGCCCCATTGGGCAATTGATTGAGCCGCATATAATCGATCGTTTTAGGCGACAACAAGCGCGCTTTATCCAAGATGCCGCCATTCATTAGCATTTGACAGAACCGACAATAGTCGTCAATTGTTGCCACCAAGCCCCCGCCGCCCGACTGAAATTTCGGCGTCTTAAAGTACGGGCTGGTTGCCATAGGATCCAATAACAATAATCCTGGATCACGATCCTTTAAAGGGTTCGCCGGCGGCGACTTCGCGCCCATGACCGCGCCAGAGGATGGTCGATATAACGATGAGAATCGATGGGCTTGATCCGCAGGCACGCTAAACCCAGTATCAATCATACCCAATGGACCAAAGATTTCTTGTTCAAAAAAGTCGGCTAGGGACTGTCCGGACCAAATCTCAACCAACCGGCCCAAAACATCGGTTGCAACACTGTAATGCCACTCAGTGCCAGGTTGGCAGAGGAGCGGGACCGCCGCCAATTGATCCACCCAGTCGGCCAAGCAAGTCTCTTTATTCTGATCCAGGCCGCGCGCGCGATAATCCTCATCAACCACATTCTGATTCATAAAGCCGTAGGTCAGCCCTGACGTGTGCGTCATAAGCTGACGCACCGTCATCCGAGTTGCTTGGGGCGCGGTGTTGGTCAGGTCGCCGCCCAGCCAAACCTGGGTCTGCTCAAATGCCGGAATGTACCGGGCGACAGGATGATCCAATTGAAAACAACCCCGCTCGTACAGCATCATGGCCGCAACCGTTGTGATCGGCTTGGTCATCGAAAATATTCGCACAATCGTATCGCCGGAAAAGGCTTGCCCGGAGGCTTGGTCCGAAAGACCCGCGGTTTCTTGAAAGACGATCCGCCCGCGTCGCGCAATCGCTAAACTCGCGCCCGCGAGGCGCTCTGAACTGACTTGGGTTTGCAGCCATGCGGCGACTTGTTTTAACCGCGCGCTACTGATGCCCACACTTTCTGGCTTCGTTCGTTCCACTGATAAATCCCTCATTAATCGCGGCCGGACGCGCTGACCGCTGCGTTATCGACAGCGACAGGCCGACCTGGTTGCTGCTGCGCCGACGCGGGCTACCAAGCCTCGACTTCGCGTTCAATTTCATGACCCAGCAAATCCAGCGCCGCGGCGCGTCGATTCGGCAAGGTGTAATCCGGAAATAAGGCCTCCGAGCTGTCGTAGTCTCTGAGCACTTGCCGCGCAATCGTGACCTTGTGAACTTCGGTCGGACCATCGGCGATGCCCATCACATAAGAGCTCAACAACATGCCGGATAAGGGGAGCTCGTTCGATACCCCCAGCGCGCCGTGGATCTGAATACACCGCGACACAACGTCATGATAGACCTTCGGCATCATGGCTTTAATCGCTGCAATATCCTTTCGAACTTTCACGTAATCGTTGAACTGATCGATCCGCCACGCCGTTCGGAGCACCAAAAGCCGAAAAGCTTCCATCTCGATCCAAGAGTCGGCAATTTTTTCTTGCACCATCTGCTTGTCGGCCAGCATCTCGCCTTTTGTTGTGCGCGACAAGGCGCGCTGACACATCATGTCAAAGGCCCGCTTGATTTGCCCCACGGTACGCATGGCGTGGTGCACCCGTCCACCACCCAGTCGAGTTTGCGCAACGGCAAAACCTTGGCCCCTCGGGCCCAGCAGGTTCTGCTTTGGCACCCGTACATCGGTATATCGAACATAGGCATGGGTGCCGTGTCCGGGCGGTTCATCTCCAACACCAACATTACGGATAATCTCAACGCCCGGCGTATCGGTGGGCACCACAATCATACTGGCCCGGCCATGGGCGGACGCTTCTGGATCGGTGACCACCATGACAATTAAAAAGCTCGCAAACCGCGCATTCGACGAAAACCACTTCTCGCCATTGATGACAAAATCATCACCATCCTCAACCGCCATACATCGGAACTGGGTTGGGTCGGCCCCGCCCTGGGGCTCGCTCATCGAATAGCTCGACGCCAGCTCGCCATTCAGCAAGGGTTGCAAATACTTTGCTTTGATCTCATCGCTGCCATAGTGGGCGAGGATTTCAGCGTTGCCGGTATCCGGCGCTTGGCAACCGAAGACGACCGACGCAAACCGAGATTGACCTAAGATTTCATTCAGCAGCGCCAATTTTAATTGACCAAAACCCAGCCCGCCCAGCTCAGGCCCTAAATGACAGGCCCAAAGTCCCATTGCTTTAACTTCCTGCTGCAGCGGACGCACCAAGCGAATGAAGTCCGGATCTTGATATTCCATGGCCGAGCCCAGAACCATGTCGAGCGGCGCCACCTTTTTCTCCACAAAGTCCGCCGTCCAATCCAGCAAAACTTGATATTCCGCATCTGTTTCAAAATCCCAAGCCATCTTTAGCCCCTTTTTTATTGTTATTAATCCACATCGTTTTTTCGGCGCTGTCCAGCGCGCGATTTAGACAACGCCCTTAATTTTTTTGGCAGAACCCTTGCGTCGCGTCCGTCATCAACAACGCCCCGACGCTCGATTTTGACGACATTCCCATCAAGCCCCTCTTAAACGTAACGACTTCTCGTTCAACCCGCAAGCGCTGGCTCAAACCGGATTGATTCAGTTATAGTGCCGTCTTAACTTCATGAATTACCCCTAGGAGCCATCGTGGTCGATACAAGCTTATTTGATCTTTCTGGAAAAGTTGCCCTGATTACTGGCGCCTCTAAAGGCATGGGTAAGTCGATGGCAGAGGGTCTTGCCGAGCACGGCGCGAAAGTTGTGATTTCCAGTCGCAAGCAAGATCAATGCGAGGAAACCGCGGCTGAAATTAACGATCGGTGTGGTCCAGGATCAGCCATCGCCGTGGCCTGCAACATCGGTTACAAAGAGCAACTTCAGAATTTGGTTGACGAAACGCATCGACAATTGGGCCCCATAGATTTTTTGATCGGCAATGCCGGCGTGAATCCCTACTACGGATCAATCCTTGAGATCCCGGATGAGGCGTACAACAAAATTATGGAGAGTAATGTCCGCTCGAACTTGTGGCTCGCCAAGATGGTTGCCCCGGATATGATCGAGAAAAAATGCGGCTCGATTGCCATTACCGCAAGCACTGGCGCCTTTGGACCTTCAGACGTATTGGGAACCTATAACATCTCAAAGCTTGCCGACATCGCACTGGTTCGAAACCTGGCGATGGAACTTGGACCCCATGGCATACGGGTCAACGCGATTTGTCCCGGACTGGTTAAAACCGATTTTGCCAAGGCGCTTTGGGACAATCCTGAAGGCGAGCGGCGCGCCAATGAAATAACGCCCCTGCGCCGACTGGGCGAGCCCGATGATTTTAAAGGTATTGCGGTCTTCTTGGGCTCGAACGCCTCGAGTTGGATCACTGGCCAGGCCATGACGGTTTGTGGCGGCACCAACATGTGGGGATAACCTAACCGGTTGTACTCATTTGAAGAACGGCCATTAGGCCATGCAGCAGCGCGACCAGCACCGTCACGCGGTGACGCATCTTTTGATAGTAGCTTGGCGCCGACCGAAACACCAAGCGCCAACGCTCAACCGCCAAGAGCCCGACAAACAACCCGCCCTGGGCGAGCAATCCCCACACGGGCGGCATTAAAAAAATCATCACGGCCAGGATCACTAGGGCATTACTGAGCCCGATCTCAAACCAAGGCATGTCCCCCAATGCCGTGCGAGTCAGCGCGATCCCCCACCAGCTGCCCAACAAAAACGCAGCGATAGCAAGACCATACACTTGGAAAATTTGGCTTGCCAAGGGCGCCTGAAATAGCTGGTCTGCAACGATGCAGGCGGCAAACGGCAATAGCCCTAAATAAGTTAGTGCAGGCACCCAAACACTTCGATCTTGCCAGCTTGGCATCACAGTTAACTAACTTTCAGCGCGACGTTTCATTTCACTAAACGCCGCAAGCGCAGCCTCTCTGGAGGCCTTCACCTCAACGATCGGCGCTGGATAATCTTTGCCAATGACAACCCCGGCCGCGCGGCTGATTTCAACCGGGCACGCCCAAGGCTCATACAAATATTTGCTGGGCATCCGCTTTAGCTCAGGCACATAACGCCGCGTGTACGCCCCATCGGGGTCAAATCGTTGACCCTGGGTAATCGGATTGAAAATCCGAAAATAGGGCGCTGCATCCGCGCCGCTACCGGCGCACCACTGCCAGCTGGCGCTGTTACTGGCGAGATCAGCGTCTACCAAACAGTCCCAAAACCACCGCTCACCGTGGTGCCAGTGCAGCTTCAGGTTTTTGATCAAGAACGAGGCCACAATCATGCGGACCCGATTGTGCATGCTGCCGGTTTGCCGCAATTCACGCATGCCTGCATCCACAATCGGATAACCCGTTTGCCCGGTCTGCCAGGCTTTCAGGAAAGTCTCGTCGGTCTCCCATGGAAAATGATCAAATTTCGCTTGCAGGTTTTTCTCTTGCAACGTGGGGAAGTGATACAACAGGTTGTAAGAAAACTCGCGCCAAACCAACTCTTTAATAAAATGCGTTTGGTTATCATCAGCGGGCGACTCGGCGCGCACGCTTGCTAAGATTTGATGCGGTGAAATCTCTCCGAAATGGAGATGCGCAGATAAACCAGAAACCGAACGCTTGGCAGGAAAGTCTCGACCTTCTCGATAATCGCCCATTCCGGTTGCCAGGAAATGCTGCAACCGACCCTGCGCGCCCTGCTCACCCGGCGTCCAGTCCATCAACATCGCCTCGTCCCATGCCACCTTCGGGCGTAACGCGAGCGATTCAAGTCCCGCTTGTTCCCCATGTGGCACCACCTGAATCCGAGCCGTGTTGAGCACGCCCGGCGTTCGGGTGGCTAGATTCGCCATACAATGCTTATAAAAAGGCGTGTACACGCGGTAAGGGTATCCATCTTTTTTTACCGTGTCCCAAGGCTCAAACAAGAGTGCACCGTTATAACTGGTAACCGAAAGACCGTTGGCTTTTAGCGCTGCTTTTAAACCTGAGTCGCGCTGAATCGTCCACGGCTCATAGCCGCGATTCCAGGTCACGGCCTCAATCTGATAGCGCGCGCACAAATCTGGAATCAGGGTTTGAGCCGAGCCCTTCAGCATCACCAGATTATTGTTAAGACTTGCATCCAGCGCCGTTAAAGATTGGTGGAGCCAAGCGCGAGAAGCACCGCCCAGCACCGACCGCACGGGCTCATCGGTGTCCAATATAAAAACCGGTAACACCTCGCCCTGCTGACAAGCCGCAAGCAACGCTGGGTTATCCTGCAACCGAAGATCGTTTCTAAACCAGTGAAGGGTTCGCATTACATTTCGCCTCGCATCAATGTTGTTTTGACCATTAAATTATTGCCGTGGCCGACGCTTGTGACCAAACCATAAACCCATCTTTTATGACCGGCGCTTGAACGTCATTGCGCAGCTCGAACAGCGCCCAATCCGAGCCTTGCGCCGTAATGTGCAGCGTTAAAGTCTGAGGCATCACGACCATACTGGTAAAACGCCCACCCAGCCGGGTGACCTGATCCACCGCGCCATCGAGCAGCTCACGGCTCAAGGCAGTCACCGACAGTGCAAGCGATGCTGTGCCATGCAAAATAATGTCTGGCAAGCCCGCCGCCAGCGCATAGGCTCGATCGGAATGAATCGGGTTGTAAATTCTTGCCGTCTCGGTATAGATGTTGCCGAGCCCTGCTGAAACCGCGATCGGTATTTCCCTTCTCGCGTCGACCGCTTGCTGCGTCAGATGAATGTCTGGCCAGGCGGGCGCTTGCGCAATGGGCGTTGCCGCGGGACCCTCGATCGTCACGCCCCGGCTCACATTGGTTTGCCAGGTTCTCGTCACCAAGTCACCGGCCTCATCATAGGTATCAAGCTGTAAACAGACCCTAGCGCCCTGGTGACCTGCCTGCAAATCAACGACCCTCGCGGTGGTTTGATAAGCCTGCCCAGGCACAATCGGCTTTATCACATGCAAATCATGGGTTGCATGAACCCCCCGGGCAAGCTCGTCATCGCTCAAGCCATCGTGTCCGGGTAGTGCTCGGCTATCCAAGACACTGGGCCATTCCAAACACACCGGAAACAAAGGGTGTACGCAGAGGCTTGCTTGGGTGGTATCGCGCAATCGCGGATTCTCGTCTTGCAGACCGGCCGCGTAGGCCATGGTCCAACGAGTATCAACCGCGTGGTGTCTTGGCGACGTGCACTGCCCCACGAGCTGGGTCTGAAGCGGCATAGGATCGATCCTCTTTTGATCATACTGGACTACTAACAAGGTGTGACAAGGCGAAGCCGTTTTTACTCGCTGCTTGCGCTACAGCTTAAGCGGCATCTCTAAGGCAAGATCGCTGCCGGCAACTGGATTGCCAATCATTTCATCAAAACTACTTTGATGTCTCAAGGTCGCAGCACCATATTCAATCCCAACGAGCGCTCGCTTCATCGCGCCCAAACTTCGGGTCATGAGTCGCTGACCATTGTCTGTTATCACGGCGTAGCGCGCACCGCCTACATCCGCCTCGACCAAATAAATCTCAGGATCTTGACTTTGGATCAGCAGATTCACGGACTCGTTTCGAGCCCGCTGGATCAAATCAACCAGGTTTATCTTTTTAAATGCCATTCTTACCTTTTATCCTTATCGAATCTTAACCCAGAGCCCCTCCCGGCCCTTTTTACTGGCCGATCATCAGGGGCGACCAACCCTGTCTTCAACGAGCCATTCCGACAAAGAGACCAGTTATGGTCACATTGTGCCTCAACTCACACTGATCTGATTTGATCAAAGCCTCGTATTTTTTTCTACCTGTCACGAAAAGGACCTAGACATGACGTCACTTGCCGCCTCATCAATTACCCGAAAAACTGCAATCAGCACCGAAGCTGCCGCCGTTAAAGACGCTTTGGTGCTCAAAGGACTTGAGACGCCGATGCTTGAAACTGGCCTGACTCGCGATGAGAAGTATCTTCGGATCAAGGCCGCTATGCGCGATGTTGTCACCACCTTGGGGCTCGACCTCAGTGACGACAGCCTAACAGAGACACCGCACCGCATTGCCAAAATGTATATCGACGAAATTTTCTCCGGACTGGATTACAGTCAATTTCCCAAGATTTCAGTCATCGAAAATAAGATGGGCGTTGAGGAGATGGTCAAAATCACTGACATCAACCTCACCAGCACCTGTGAGCACCACTTCGTGACCATCGATGGTGTTGCTGATGTTGCTTACATTCCCAATGAAAAGATTATTGGCCTGTCTAAAATCAATCGTATCGTGCGCTTTTTCGCTCAAAGACCGCAAGTTCAAGAGCGCTTGACCCAGCAGATCTTAGTGGCCTTACAAACCCTTCTCGACACGGACAGTGTTGCCGTCCGCATCAAAGCCACCCACTACTGCGTGAAGTCGAGAGGCGTCATGGACACGAGCTCCCAAACCGAAACAACCGCATTGGGCGGCCAGTTCAAGGCCAACCCGACCGCTCGAGCCGAATTCCTCAGTTGAGCGGCTTGTTTTGGAGCGCCGCGGCTGATCCAACCCAAAAAGCATCGCGTAAACTGTCCAGATTCGTCCAGATTGGATTTGGGCTCGCCGTACTTCTGCTGAATGGATGCAGCGCTCAACCGAGACCGCCTATGAATACCGTTGCTGACCTAAACCTAACGCGCTTTATGGGCGATTGGCACGTGCTTGCTGATATCGCGACCCCCTTTGATCGTAATGCGGTCAACCCCCTTGAGACTTACAAACTTGCCCCGGGCGGCGTGGTCGAGACGACTTATTCTTATCGAGAGGGCAGCCCTGACGGCCCTCTGCGCGAGCGCAATCTGAAGGGATTCGTCTCAGCCGAGTCACCGGCAATTTGGGGCATGCAAATTTTCTGGCCCGTCAAAGCTGAATACCGGGTGGTGTATCTCGATGACGACTACCAAACAACCATCATCGGTAGAACCAAGCGCGACTTTGTCTGGGTGATGGCGCGAACGCCTGCCATTGATCCCAAAACCTTTGCAACCCTTATGACAACCGTCCAAACCTTGGGGTACGATCTCTCTCAAATCCGCATTCATGAGCCCATGCGCTCGTTACAGGTCCAAGAAACTGAGTCGAACATCAATCGCAATGATTAATAATGATCTAATGCGCTCAACTGACCGTAAACCTTTGAAATCAGACGGACAAGCGCGAATAATGGCGACTCAAATCAAATCCAAGGCCAAGATGAACAAACCTAGTGGACCAGACTGGAACGCCCTGCTTGTGAAGGTCGGAAGCCACCAAGATAAGGCCGCCTTTGGCGCCTTGTTTTCACACTTCGGGCCTCTTTTAAAAGGCTTCTTACTCAAAGGTGGCGGCGTTGAACCAGAGCAAGCTGAGGAGCTGGTCCAGGAAACGATGATTAAGGTATGGCGCAAAGCGCCCAGTTACGCGCCGACGCAAGCCGCGGCCAGTACCTGGATGTACACCATTGCTCGAAACACGCGCATCGATTGGCTTAGAAAGCACGCCAAAAAGAACCACCAAACCGATGAGCTGGTTGCTGAGGATCTGTTTGATGAGAACGAGGAATCTTCGCCCTTCACTGCGCTGATCCAGACTCGCAACGCCAGCAATATCAGAGAACATTTAAATAGCTTGCCCCAAGAGCAGCTCCAAGTCCTGACCTTGATGTACTTTCAAGGTAAGTCGGGGCAAGAAGTTGCCGATGAGCTCGCCATCCCGCTTGGGACCGTTAAATCTAGAGTGCGGCTTGCGCTGCAAAAATTAAAACTAAAAATAAGCCCAGATGGGGAAGAACAGGTGGTATACGCTTCATGATCAATAATCATCCAAATACGCAGCTTTTGACGGACTACGCAACAGGCGGGCTGTCAATGGCGCCCCTTATTTCAATTACAACGCACCTGCAGTTTTGCGACCAATGTCGAGAAGCCGTAAGCGGTCTCAACATCCTTGGTGGTGAGCTGCTTACAGAGTGTGACGAAGCTGAATTATCAGAAGACTTATTAGCGCAAACTTTGGCTATGCTCGATGCGCCGATGATGGCCAATGCCGAAACGGCAGCGGAGACCCCTAAGTCCAGTCTCTGCCCGGACCTTGCAAGTCAACTTCCTAAGTACCTGCATCGGTTTCTGAATTCCCAAGAACTTGAGTGGCGAAGCTTGTCCTCTACTTTGTCTGTTGCTGCCATTAGTGTTGGCGAAACCGATTATGAGCTCGCACTGCACCGAATTGACGCTGGTGGCAAGGCCCCAGTTCATGACCATAAAGGAACCGAATTAACCGTTGTCCTGAAGGGCAGCTTCTCCGACGAAGACGGCATTTACCGCGAAGGCGACTTCCTCATGCGTGAGCCTGGTGATGTGCACAGACCGTCTGCGACCCAAGACCAAGCGTGCATCTGCTTGTCAGTGCTGTCTGCACCAATCAAGCTGACCGGCATTAAGCAGGTCCTCAACCCATTCATGCGGTTCAACCCCAGTTAATGACTCCGGCTCGATCGGTCCGCCTGCCCAGAGGCGTTATTACAGAGACTTCGAGCCGGTTGTAGTTACGCCGTCCCTATCCTCCTTTTGAGGACCCTCCCCTGACCTTGATTCGCGTCAAGAATCTAACGCATACGGGGCAGGGTCAAAGCCAAAGACGCCATATCGCGCCGTCACCGCAGCCAACGTTTCCGGGTTCCAATAGGCATTGCCCGGCGCTGGAAACCCCATGACGCACCGCTGCAGTACACTCGCTCTGCCAATCCACCTTTCAAGGAACTGACTTTCTCGATACGCCGACCATGCCCATCCTGGATGCAGTGTACTCACCCACTCAGCAGCCGCGACTCGAAACGTCATATTGTGCGCGAGTCGCCGAGCCCCCTGCTTCAAGGGCGTTCCACGATGCCAGGTGTCGTGCCGATACAACAGAACATCTCCTGGCCTGTACGCAACCCGCGCCTCGCGCTCGTACAGCGCCGCTCGAAATTCAGCAACCTCGGGCGCCACTGCTGAAAGATAGGTCTCGGCAGCGACTCGATCGTTGATAAACCTCAGATCCCCAATACCCGGTGCATCGATGATTGGCCAGCGATAAGCAGGATCCTGTGGGCCTGTCCGTGGCACGACAGCCGTCTCCCCGCCGCAATCTGCGGCGTCCGAATAATACAAGATCAACTCAACCGCCTCCGGCGTCTCCCACCGCGGTGGATGCACCAAAGAATGATTCGGATAATCCACATGCATCCGCTGGTCCCGATTATCTCGCTCAGACTGCCGTTCAGGACGGCCATACTTAGGCCAAAGATCAGACTGGGTAATTCGCAGCTGCGAGATTTCAGTGCCGAGGAGGTCCGCAACCGCTTGCAGCAATACAGCGTCTAACGTGATTTCGTTAAAGATGGTATGCGGCGAGGGAAACACCAGCGCGCCATTGCTGCCGAAGTCGGTCACCTCGTCAGCCGCCGCCGAACCCGGCGCCGGAAACGTCGCATCCGCCAAATCCAGCAACTGCTGTTGTAAAGCCGGCGTGATCAAACCGTTGACCAAGGTATAGCCCTGATCGCGCCATTGGCTGATCTGGGCCTGCGACAGCCTTGATGCGGTAACCGGTGCTGATCGAATCTCACGCTGGGTCATAACGCGCCCTCGCTCCTGAAATACCAAGACCCTTTGGTCCGGCCTTGGCGCTAAACGGTGAACTCAGAACAATAGCGCGCTCAATTTCTGGCGTTGGTGACGTTCATCCCCAAACTGGTATTGGCTCCAAAGCGCCCGCCTTAAATACAGCTGAGCATCACATTCGTAGGTAAACCCGAAACCGCCGTGGAACTGAATTCCACGATCACCGGCTTCCGAAAACTGCTCGCTCGCACAGCATTTCGCCATACGAACCGCTGACTCGACAACCGCGAGGTCCGTTTCATCGCGCCATACCGTTGCCGCATGATAAAGATACGATCGCGTCATTTCCGCGCCCATTAAAATATCCACGGTCGGATGCTTCATCGCTTGATAACTACCGATCAATCGATCGAATTGTTTTCGGGTATTAAGATAACCGACAATCACGGCCAGCACGCCTTCAAGCCCGCCCGACATCTCGGCGGTAATTAGCAACATGGCCGCTAACTCAATCTTTTTAAACGCCGTGCCAGGCAGGATCTGATCTGCTCGAATCGATAAGTCCGATAGCACAAGGCTATAGCTCCTTCTCGTTTCATCGATCACGACTTCACGCTGGATCGCGCCGTCGGGCAGCTCGCCAGTATCCACCAAGCACCAGCGCAAGGACTCACCCTGCAACGCCGAAACCAAGATCACATCGGCAACGCCTGCGTCGAGCACAAAGGCTTTACTGCCGGTCAACGTCATTTCGCCGGAGGCGGATTGATTCAAACGCGCGGTGATTTGATCCGCGTCCCAAGCGCCGTTTGCCTCGGTTAAGGCAACGGTTGCAATCTGTCCGGCGGCAATTTTAGGAAGCCATTGGTTTTTTTGGTCGTCGCTGCCATTCGCAATGAGGACTTGAGCGGCAAGGGTTGAGGCCAACAGGGGCGTTGCCAAGAGTTGCCGACCCATTGCTTCAAAAATGGGGACCGTGTCTGCTAAATCCAAGCCTAGTCCACCATAGATTTCCGGAATGGTGACCCCCAGCCAACCTAGATCAACCATCGTTTGCCAGAGCGTTGCATCCAGCGGCTGTCCTGCTTGGATAGCCTGCCGAACCGCATCAATGGGCGCGCGTTTTTGACAAAACTCGCGCGCCGTATCCAATAGCATGGCTTGTTCTTCAGAAAATCGAATCACGGGCGACTCCTTAACTTTTCGGTAAGCCGAGCACCCGCTCGCCAAGAATGTTTTTCTGAATCTGAGTGGTTCCGCCACCGATGGTGCCGGAAAAAGAATTCAAATAGGATCGCTGCCACTTGCCGCCGTCTAGGGCGTCTTCACTAATATAGCGTGCACCGTTTGCGCCCTGCAACGACACGGCAAACCGAGTCATCTTGCGCTTTAGCTCGGAACTCCTGAGCTTTGCAGACATTGCCACAGCCGTTGGGTAGGTGCCGCCAAGCGCTGGAATGCGCGCCCGCGAGCCCATTGCGGCATTGCCCTTGGCTTCCAAGACAAGCTTCACCAACTCATCACGGGTTAAAGGATCTTCAATAGCCGGGCGGCCATTTCGAGTTGCGCGACGCGCAAGTTCAACGATGTCGTTGATGTTCAAATCCATCATAGATAACCCACCGGCTTGCCCGCCAACAGCGCCGCGCTCAAACATCAGGGTTTTCATCGCAACTGACCAGCCCTCGCCCTCATTGCCAAGCATGCAATCGGCGGGTATTCGCGCATCGGTAAAATAAGTTTGGCAGAACCCATATTCGCCAGTCAGTTTTTTAATCGGGGTCGGCGCAATGCCGTCAGCCGTCATCGGCGCTAAGAAAAAGCTTAACCCAGCATACTTGTTAGGACCCTCATTTGAGGTTCTCGCAATTAGAATCATATATTTGGCATAGCTGCCGAGGCTGGTCCAAATCTTGGAGCCATTGATCACATATTCGTCGCCGTCCTTCACTGCCCGAACCTGCGCATTACCCAGATCGGAGCCGTGATCTGGCTCTGAAAAGCCTTGGCACCAAATGTCTTCGGCACTCAGGATATTCTTAATGTAGCGCTGCTTATCCGCCTCACTACCCATATCTAAAATCAATGGACCGGCCCAATTCAAACCAATCGTATTCGGCACGAAAGGCACCCGCTGGGCTGCCATCTCTTGATTAACGATCTCTTGCATGACTTGGGGTTGCCCGCCCCCACCGTAGGCCTCGGGCCAAGACATCCCCAAATAGCCCGCCTCATAAACCGTTTGCTGCCACCGTCTTAGGAACTCAAATTGTTGATCGGTGCCGACCTCCATAAACGTTTCAGGTAATAAAAAAGAAGGCGCGGCGGGCTTGTTATCTTGAAGCCATGCTCGGACATCCGACCGAAACTCACTGATTTCATTCTCGTTCACAAAGACTCCTTGATCGGACCAGACCGGTTAACAGATCCATAATAAGGACTAACTAGGGCATTGACCACTCGCCGACACCCAGTGATGCGGCGGTATCCATGCCCTGTATTATTGGGCATTACCAGGATTGGCATTGGCAGCAAAAAAGCAAGGCGGGGTGCAGGCATCAAGGGGTACAGGCATCATGCGGGCCACTCGGTTCAGGGCGCTCAGTCAGGCGACTGTCCAATCGATAAACACCATGAAGAACACCCGAGTCGTGAGATCACAACTAAGATGTTCGCAAACAGACCACACCAACAACCACTCGCTCGCTACCAGCCGAATTAGTCTTTTTTGGTGCTGATTCTGATGTGGCGAGAGCCACTTTGTGCATTCTGACCACTCACACCGTTCGGTATTTCTTGAATCTTTTTACCGGACGCCAAAAACGCCTCGGTTTCGGAAACAATCTTATCGCGCAACGATTGTTGTGCGAGGGCATCAGAATTTGATTTTTTTGACATAATCGTAAGGGCTGCGGTTATCGACGCGGCCGATCCTCTTTTGGACGAGCTTCATTAACGGTGAGGGCACGACCGTCAAATTCTTTGCCGTTCAGTGCGTGAATGGCGGCATTGCCCGCTTCGGTTTCGCTCATTTCGATGAAACCGAATCCCTTCGAGCGACCCGTATCTCGATCGGTGATGATCACGGCATCCGTGACAGCACCATGGGCTTCGAACATTTCAGCCAGTTCGCCCTGTGAGATTTTAAACGGAAGGTTACCGACATATATTTTCAAGTTAATTCCTTATGAATCGTGATTTCTTGTCTGTGCAAACCGGCGCTCAGCTATGGCGCCGGTGGTTTCCATCACGAATGCACATGTCCGTGGCTGATTTCTTCTTCTGTCGCGGCGCGTACACTGACCACTTCAACCTCGAAATGCAGGGTCTCACCCGCCAGAGGATGATTGCCATCAACGGTGATTTCATCGCCGTTTACTGCCGCAATCGCAACAGATTGCTGCTGACCCTGCTCATCTGACGCTGTAAAGCGCATCCCGGCTTCAATCGACTCAACGCCGGCAAATGCAGACCGCGGTACAACCTGAACCAATGATGGATCAATCGCCCCGTACCCGTCCTTCGGCTCGATCACAGCCGTCAATTGATCGCCCGCAACCTTATCCAACAAAGCGGCTTCAAGCCCGGTGATAATGCCACCGGTGCCGTGTAAGTAAGTAAGCGGATCTTGTCCTTCGGAGCTATCTAGAACCGCTCCTTCGGCATTTTTTAGGGTGTAATGCATCGCCACAACGGCGTGGTCACAAATATTCATGCGGGGCTCACTATTCGTCTGGTCCGGAATCAAAGCGAAACCCTCGCGACGATCTAGCTAGATTCAATCAATAAATACGATCAACTGAGCTTTTTACACGGACTTGATAACAAACAGTGAACCAAAAGAAACAGTTAACATTACGCGAGGCCAGCATGTTAACTGAAATCACCCTGAATACCTAGGAAGGCTGGCCGCGCGGCTGCTCGCCCGCGGAACTCGGTTGGACTATTGATGAAAGCCTTGGCAGTATTGCAGAGCACCGCAGACGTTTTTTCTGGCCATTAAGGAACACCGGCAAACCAACATGACTCCCATCACGCGATCAACGGCTTGGATCTACGGCTCGGTTAGCCTGCCCCTTGCGATCATCAGTTATCCGCTAGCCGTCTGGATCCCTCGCTTGTATTCAACGGAGATCGGCATTGATCTGGGTTTGATTGGGCTGGTGATCTTTTGTGCGGCGATTTTCGATGCGATTTCTGACCCGGCCATGGGCTTCATGTCGGACCGCTTTCAAACCCGTTGGGGACGCCGCAAGCCTTGGATCGCAATTGGTGTACCCATCTACGCGGTTGCCGTTTGGATGCTGCTTAATCCGGATCAGGGCAGCACGGTTTTATACCTTGCCCTGTTTTTCATTTTGCTTCGGCTTGCAACCACCATTTTAGGCCTGCCTTATGCCGCCTGGGGCATGGAGCTATCGACTGAATACCATACTCGAACCATGATCCAATCAGCGCGCGAGAAGTACGTGCTGGCGGGTTTGATTGTCGCCTCCGCCATCGTACTGATTTCAGAGGAAGTATTTGATAATCGTTCTGCCAGTTTCGTTCTGAGTAATTTTTCATGGGTGATCGTGACCTTACTGCCGCTCACCGCGCTAATCGTGCTGTTAAAGGTGCCCGAAGTGGCGGTGCCAGCAGCGCCTCGGGTCTCGATTGTGGCATCGCTGCGACAAATGACCCGAAACAAGCTTTTCCTTCGATTGCTAATGATCGAATTACTCATTGCCGGCGGCGAGAACTTCAGAAATACCCTGTCGCTTTTTTTCGTTCAAGACTACGTCGGCGCGGACCGAGTCGGGCGCTTGTATGTGCTGTATTTTGGCGTGGGACTGCTGGCGATTCCGGTTTGGGATTGGATTGCACGTCGGTTTGGCAAGCATCAGTCTTTAGCGACCGCCATGGTACTGGTGAGCATCATCGCCATTGCTTGCTTTATGCTGGACTACGGCCAAATCACTGAATTTTATGTTTTGTTTGCCTTAAAAGGCTTTTGTTTCGGCGCGTTTGCCTACCTACCGCGCGCCATGCTGGCCGATGTTGTGGATTTCGATACCGTACGATCGGGTACAGCCCGACCCGCCAGCTATTTCGCGATTTTAGGATTTATGACGAAGTGCGCCGCGTCTTTCGGCGGCTTGTCCCTGCCGATTCTTGGCCTCGTAGGCTATTCGGTTGCAAGAAACGTGACCAACGGGCCGACAGAACTCATGTGGCTGGGCATCCTGTATGCAATTGTGCCAACCCTTATGTTTGTGGTGGCTTTTTATCTCTGCGTGACCTGGCCTTTGAACGCCAAGCTACATCAACGGCTGGAGCGACTCGTCGCCCGCAAGCAGGCCCGCTACGCCAAGGATTAAAGCCGGGCCTTAATGGACCGGCGTGCCGCTCAGCAGGCCGCCCACCAAATGCAACCGGGCTTCGATCGAATTACATTCCAGTAACTGCTGCATAATATCGGCATCAAATTTCAAATATTGGAAAATGCGGTAGGAGAACACCGACGATGATTGTTCTTGCCAGCTGGTAGCCGCCAGAATCTTTCGCAACTGCTGATGCTCTTCGCCAATGAGGGCTAGCAGGCTGTCGTTAATCTCTCTTTGAAGGGCAGGGTATTCCTGCTCAGCATCCTCATCGATCAATCGCTCCGCGCGGACAATTTTATACGGCAGCGTTTGCACTTCTGAGATCACGCGGTAGCGTGCTTGCATCTCGATCGCCGCATGAATCCGTCCATCATCAAGGGTCTCTAGGATGCGGCATGGGCCTGCTGAGAAAATCTCATAAGGAAGGTAGGTCGCTTGATTGGTGCTGAGCGCTTCTTCGGTTGTCTTCAATTGAGGCGCCGCGCGGATTTGTTTGCGGGTATGGCAAACACCGATCGGCCGCTCGGCAGCCACACTATCCGTCACCATCTTGCGATAACGCGGCTCAAACACATGGAGCGGGACTTCATGGCCCGGGAAGGCCACCAACTCTGGAATGGGAAATAACGCGATTTCTTGCACTGTTGAACAACTCCTTGCCTTGTTTGTTGTGGGCCAAGACGTAACGCATACGTTCGAACCGAACCATCAACAGGATTAATCGAACTGTATCCCAGTCTACACACCGGGCGGCCGCCGGCAACCTTTGTCATGAAAACGGCCGTTTTGATCGGCTTTTCCACCTTCGGTCTTACGCCGGTTCGTCATCCAAAGATTGGAATTTTTAAGATCGAGGCCGGCGGCGCACGAGGTTTGGCTGATCGGTAATGACAGACCCAGTTCCTGATTGAGCCCATACGCATCAGCGCTTGCGTTAAACCTTGCAACGCTCTGACCCACATTCAAGGTTTGAGGCCCGTGTCCGCACGCCTATTACCTACACGGCGTCAGCGCGAGATCAACGCAGGCTCACAATGCCTACCGACACGATTATCTGGCATACTCTTTAACAAGCAATCAAAAGCTCTGACTTATGGCGCAACACAGCATTCTCGATCTAGTTCCCATCACCTTTGGCAGCGACGCAGCCTGTGCCCTTGAGCGCAGCAAACAGCTTGCAATTAAGGCAGAATCTTGGGGTTATCATCGGTATTGGGTCGCCGAGCACCACAACATGCCCGGCATTGCGAGCTCTGCCACGGCGGTGGTGATCGGTCATCTTGCCTCGGCCACTCAAACCATACGGGTGGGCTCCGGGGGCATCATGTTGCCAAACCACGCGCCGCTGATGGTGGCGGAACAATTTGGCACGCTCGCCACCTTATATCCCAACCGGATTGATCTCGGCATTGGTCGTGCACCTGGCACCGATGGCCTGACGATGCAGGCCTTACGACGAAACCTTGCCGCAAGCGTCGAAGACTTTCCCAGAGACGTGGTGGAGCTTCAGCATTACTTAAAACCCGTCCAGCCAGGACAACGCGTGAGCGCAACGCCGGGCGCGGGCACCGAAGTGCCAATCTGGATATTGGGATCGAGCTTATATGGCGCGCAACTCGCCGCGATGCTCGGCATGCCGTTTGCTTTTGCCTCACATTTTGCGCCCACCTACCTAATGGCCGCGATCCAAACCTATCGTGAGCAATTTAAGCCCTCGGAAACCTTGAAGGTGCCCTACGTCATGCTGGGCTTTAACCTGTGCGCTGCAGAGACCGACGCGCAAGCGCACTTTTTGCGCTCGTCTTCGCTGCAGTCCTTTGTGAATCTAAGGCGCGGCGCGCCCGGCCCCCTGCCAGAACCCATCGAGGGGTTTGAAGCGAGCCTGGCGCCTGCTGAGCAACAGATGGTTGAGGCCATCGGTCAATGCTCAGCGGTTGGCGACCTGGGAACGGTTCAGGCCCAGATCGGCGCCTTTCTGGCCCAAACCGGGGCAGATGAACTGATGTTGGTATCGTCGATTTTTGATCACGAACAGCGCTTGAAAAGCTATGAGCTTGGCGCGATCGCCATGCAAAACCTCGCGCAGGCCGATGAACCAAAGCGGGCAGCGCGCTAACCCAATCCCCAAACATTGAAGCCAGGAGCCTGTATGGACAATTCCGCCATAGGCGGCGTGATCGTCGTCTTCATTGTTATTTTGATTGCCGTTCTGAGCGCCAATCGAAAATCCTCGCAAGACCACAAACTGCGCGAAAACGACGGGCAAGATTAGGGCTATCACACGGCAGCCAAACCATCGCCTAGAGCCGATTTACCGCACGTAACCCTCAGGCCTGGCGGCGCAAGGGACCAATACCGCGCACAGCGCCAGCGGAACTGCCTTAAAACTCCATGGCGCGATGAATGTCTTCATCCATGGTATCGATCTTCGGCTGCGTTAAAAAAGAAACGCCAACAAACAAAACAATCGAGGTTACAAACGCCAAAAAACCTGCGCTGATACCGTAGGGCAGTCCGATGGACGCCACATTGAACACCACATTAATCGAAAGGCTCGACACAATTGCGACGATCGCGCCTTGGTGCGTGGCACCCTTCCAATTCAGCCCAATCGCCAGAACCGGGAAAATCGCGGCCGCAAACGTCGCCCAGCCAATCGTGCCTAACAACGCCACCAAGGTATCGCTCACCAAGGCAATGGTCGCGGCCATAACCGCCAGCACCACGGTTACGATCCGCGCTTTCAACAGCTCGTTTTTGATTTCAGTCGCGCCAAAGGCTTTGGGCATGTCATGAATCAAGGCAGCGGTCCCAACATTTAAAAAGGCATCTGCCGTTGACATGATCGCAGCAAACAAACCCGCAAAGACCACGCCCGCCAGCAACGGACTGGCAAAAACCGATAAGAAAAACGGTGCAGCTTGATCCGGCCCGGTTAAGGGTTCTGCCTGACCGTCAATCACCAGCGCCCTCATCACCGTGCCAATGGAGATCCAAAGGAGCGCCGCGAAGGCATAGCCCATAACCGACACCGGCAAGACAATCCGATTGTCCGCGATCTTTCGGTTCATCATCATTTTGGTCACGAGGTGCGGCTGGCCGGCAACCCCGACACCGAAAATAAACGCCCAGCCCAGACACGCAATCACCCCCGCGGTGCCAAAAGGCATCACCGCTTCGGCATCATCTTGCATAATGACCTGGGTCGCCTCGGTGAAGCCGCCATCGAAGACCTGAGTTGCCGTATAGAGGATTAAAACCCCTGCCACCATCATGATCGCGCCCTGAACCACATCAGTATAAACCGATGCGATGATGCCGCCGGTCACACAGTAAAAAATCAAAACTGCCGAGGACACCACGACACAACTGATCAGACTGATATCGGCAAACATCACCGTGCCGCCCAACAAGGATTTCATGACGACCGCCATGGCCAAAATCTGGGTTGCAAGGTAACCCATCACCCCCAAAACAATCGTTAAGGCCATCAAAAACCGAACGGCCTCACTTTTATAACGCGCCGCCACCACATCCGGCAGGGAAATCGCATCCCGTAGTTCAGCAATCATCCGAATCCGCTTAGCGACTAAGAAGAATCCTAAGGCATACCCAGTCGTTGAAAGGATGATCATCCAAAATGAACTGACGCCTTGGGAGTAGACCAACCCAGGGCCGCCGACGAAACCAAACCCGCTTAACGTGCTGGAAAAAATTGCCAGCGCGACCACGAGCGGCCCAAGACTTCTGCCCGCAATAAAAAAATCACTGGGCGAATGGGTCCGACGCATCGCCCAAAGGCCAACTGCAACACAAAAAACCATGTAGATGACGACTGACGAAAGAATGATCTCTTGCCGAAAGGCTTCCATGAAAAATCCTTTTTTCTTTTAATCAATAAATCCAGTGCTTGGTTCCGGCGCTGGCTGATTCCGTGGGGCCCGCCCGCTAGCGAGCGGGGTATTGCTTAACCAAGGCGCGAAACCGTGTCTCGTCGTCATCAGACCAGACATAGGCTTTAAACCCAACGACGTAGAGCGCCACCAAACCAAAGCCTGACAACCAGATCGCATAGACTTGCCAAGCCGTTGGATACGGCCAGCCCGCAATCATCTGCGTTTGACCCGTGACCAAGAACCCTTCATAGGCCTGATACATGACGGTCCAGGCTGCCGCGAGGAGACCGAAAGACGCCCCTAATTGAACCCAAAACCCGCTCGAACGCCGATCTGGACGAACCCCCAGGGCAATCATGCAACAAATCTGCGCCAGCACTAAAATTTGAAACCAGTAGGCCAAATCCGCAACCGGCAGAAACCGCGCCGCACCGTCGCCGCCAACTCGCATGCTGTTAAAGAGCGGATGGGCAAGACCACCCACATTTTCTGCTGCGGGCAATACCGCGATCAGTCCAAGCAACCCGCACTGAAGCAGACCAAAAAGAAGGATAACCAGACACAAACGAGATTGGTTCAAGACGTTTCTCACGGGCAGTAAAGACTTGCCGATGTTACTGTGTTGACGGCGCTTAGAACAGGGACCCCAGCCAAACGGCGGGATTCACGGCGCGCCTTCGCTTTTTTTATCTTGCGCTTTAGCTGCTCGGAAGCGCGCGACGCAACTGCCCTTAAATAGCACCGCCTTTTTTAGGAAACAGACAACCGCTTTCACGGCGCGAGCCGCATTTTGTACCCTTGGCCCAAGTCCCACCAAAACTGAGGGGAAGTCACGCTCAGCAGCCTGAACATCACCGGCGCGATGCCTGTCGGCCGATCAAACTAGACCGCCTTTAGTCGACTTGATGGGTTAGCATAAGCAGGTCCTTTTTTAACTGCCTGCCATGACATCACCTCAATTAAATCAACCCAAAACGCGCTTAATTCAAGCCGGATGGGTCACTGTCATACTTGTCGCCCTCAGTGCCGCTGTGGGCCAAGCGTTTGGTCGCTTTAGTTATGGCGTCTTACTGCCAGCCGTCCGCGACGATTTGGGCATCACCAATACCTTGGCGGGCCTGATTGGCGCGGCGAACGTTGGCGCTTATCTTTTAGGGACCCTTATGGTGGCCTGGGCGACCAGTCACTACCGGCTTATTAACGTCATGCGCGTTGGTCTGATCTTGGCAACCCTGGGTTTGCTGTTGGCCAGTCTTTCAAGTTCCCCCTGGTTATTGGCCATGGCCTTGTTCGTGGCAGGCATTGGCGGCGCCTTTCTCTGGATACCCGCGCCCGTCATTGCAGCCGATGCCCTACCGCCCCATCGACGGCGGATTGCGGTCGGGCTTATGAGCTCGGGCATTGGGCTGGGGGTTATGTTTGTCAGCATCCTGAGCGGCAGTTTGCGGTCATCTCAGGGCGACGGCGCATGGTCTGAGGTTTATCAGATCCAATTTCTCATTGGGCTTGCGCTGCTCGCGCTGGTGATGCTGATTGTCCGACATGAACAAACCGCGCCATCGGGGGGTGCGGGCATCGGCGGCGTCGGCGCACTAAGGCGAATGCCGGGGTGGCTGCCCATCATCGTTGCCTACTCCACGTTTGGGTTTATGTATTTGCTGGTGCTTGGATTCTTGACCACACGGCTCGAAGACGACAGCCTATGGACCACTCAGAGCGCTGCCTCAACCTTCAGCGCGATGGGGTTTGCCATGATTTTCGGCGGCCCAACCTTCGTTACCCTGGCGCATAAAATCGGCGTGCGCTTGGCCCTTGCAACCGCCTTTGGGCTTTGGCCGATCTTCGTCGGCATCGTGATAACGGGTTATCCAACACCGACCTTGCTTGCCTGCATCGGGCTTGGCTTTTTGTTCAGCGCACTACCCACCCTGATCACCCTTTATGTCGTTGAGAACACGACCGTAAAGGATTACGGGCCCAGCTTTGCAGCGGCCACTTTAGCCTTTGGCATCGCGCAAACAATCTCACCACCGATTGGTGGCTACCTCGCAGATTTAACCGGATCTTTTACCCTGGTATTTATGCTGGCGGCACTCATGAGCGTCATTGGATTGCTCGCAACGTTAAAACTACCGCGCAACGCGCTGTAATCCTGCCGCTCGCAGCTGATCCGCAGGTTGGTTTAAACCCGGTGCCGACCAGAGCCTGCCCAGCTGCGGCCTGATGCCTTACGATGGTTAAACCGCGTGATTGGGCCAAGCCCGGCACGACACCTCAGGTCACGCGGCAGCTAGGGGGCCTGGCAAAAAGGATCTGGCGGTTTCCGCTCGAATTGTGAAAACCACATCGATCAAAAACCCCTTTTTTTGATGACTGGATTCTGGCCGGCCTTAAGGTTATGGTGCCCGATCATAAAAAAAATTTTGGAGCAATCTGATGGCCGAAGCTTGGATTATTGACGCATGTAGAACGCCACGTGGTATTGGCAAGAAAGGCAAAGGCGCCCTTGCCGATGAACACCCTCAACACTTGGGTGCCGCCGTACTGAAAGCCTTGCAGGAACGCGTCGGGTTTGACACCGCTGACGTCGATGACATCGTCTTCGGAACCAGCTCACAGCGCGGCCCCCAAAGCGGTGATCTCGCGCGCATGGCAGCGTTAGATGCAGGCTACGATGTTAAAGCCAGCGGCGTGACGCTCGATCGTTTTTGCGGTTCAGGGATTACATCGGTCAATATTGCAGCGGCTAATATCATGGCCGGCATGGAAGATTTGACCATTGGTGGCGGCACCGAAATGATGTCACTCGCAGGCTCAGGCGGCGGAAAAGGCTCACCGTTTCTCGATAACGACAATTTCAGGCTGCGCGATGTTCACCCGCAACCGCATCAGGGCGTTTGCGCCGATACGATCGCAACCCTTGAGGGCATCAATCGTGAAGATCTGGATAAACTCGCGTTGGTTAGCCAGCAGCGCGCCGATCACGCGATTAAAAACGGCCACTTCGATAAATCCCTCATCACTGTTTATAAAACAGATGGCTCGATCGCGCTGGACCATGAAGAATTCCCGCGCCCACAAACAACCCTCGAAGGCCTCGGTCAATTAAAGCCCTCCTTCGAAGTGATTGCGGACATTGAGCTTGATGAGCAAGGGACCACCTTCCGAAAGCTTGTTAAACAGGCCTATCCCGATCTTCAGATCGAGCACTTTCACCACGCGGGCAATTCCTCCGGTGTGGTCGATGGCGCAGGCGCTGTGCTGTTGTCGTCGCCTGATTATGCGAAAGCGCATGGCCTAAAGCCCCGCGCGCGAATCGTTGCCATGTGCAATATGGGCGACTCACCGACTTTGATGCTGAACGCCCCAGTGCCTGCCGCAAAGAAGGTCCTTAAAAAGGCCGGCATGTCGATCAGTGATATCGATCTGTTTGAAATCAACGAGGCCTTCGCGGTGGTTGCTGAAAAATTTATCCGAGACTTGAACCTTGACCGTGACAAGGTCAACGTCAATGGTGGCGCGATGGCGCTGGGCCATCCTATTGGCGCCACTGGCTCAATGCTGATTGGCACCGTTTTGGATGAGCTAGAACGTCGTGACCAGCAGTTCGGGTTAGTCACCATGTGTGCCGCTGGTGGTATGGCGCCAGCCATTATCATCGAGCGTATCTGATCGGATAAAAGCCTCGCAGCGGGGTCTGGATTTGTGGCAACACAGCTCAGACCCCGCCCTCTTTTGAGGCGAAATCATCGCCTCAAAGCAAGCCACTCCGCCAAGCACTTTCACAGACTGCTTTTCAGCAGGCACTTGAACGCACGGCCCACCCTTTTTACATCGCTTGGGTCACCCCCGATAAACCATTCAACCCATTGTGAGGCCTGAATGTTTGCGCTCGACTGGGTCATACCATGTCGCAAAGCTCGCGCCATCTTGCTTACCAAAAGCCCACATTCAACCCAGCGTATCAGTGCCCATCCAACCGGCACCTGTCATAACACCCCATCACGGTGAACGATCCGGGTTCCATTTCTAAGTTTAAAACGACACCATAGCCGAGACGTGCCACACGACAGCCAAATAACCCAACAAGAGAGACAATATGAACGATCTTAGATTTGATGGACAGGTAGCCCTGGTCACAGGCGCAGGGCGCGGACTGGGCCGAGCACATGCTCGTTTGCTCGCAGCCCGAGGTTGCACGGTTGTCATTAATGATCTCGGAAGCGCCTTTGACGGCACGGGCGCCGCGACCGGTCGTGTCGCCGATGAGGTCGTTGCACGCATTCAAGCTGAAGGCGGCAAGGCCACGGCAAACTATGACTCTGTCGAGAATGGCCAAGCCATTATCGATGACGTTATGGCAACCCATGGCCGACTTGATATCGTCATTAACAACGCAGGCATCCTCACCCCAGAAGTTTGGTCCGAGCTCACGCTTGAATCTTGGCAACGCACGCTCAACGTCAACTTAACCGGCGTTTTCTCAGTCATGAAGGCGGCCTGGCCGGTCTTTGTTGCGCAACAGTATGGGCGCTGTATTGTGACGTCTTCACCTGCCGTCTATGGTGCGGGGGTTGCCGCCTACGCCGCCAGTAAAGCCGGGGTCATCGGCCTCGCCAATTCACTTCAGTTCGAAGCCAAAAAGCTAAAACTCGACATCAAATGCAACATTCTGATTCCCCAAGCCGATACGCGCATGACCCAAGACTTCGGCGCCGCTGTGGATGCGCGTCGAGTACAGCAAGGCAAACCGGCGGCCCGTAAGGCACCCGCTGAAGTCATGCAGCGCCTATCACCCGATAAAGTCTCGGCAATGGTGGTCTGGCTTGCACACCAAGACTGCCAAGCAGAAGCCAGTATTCACGAAGCGGGGGGCGGTTATTTTGCGCGCTTGAATTGGGCGCGCTCTGCGCCGTTGTTTGCCACCGAAAAAGAAGGTGTCCTTGCGGCGCCCCTGCCCGAAAGCATCCGGGACGGCCAAAGCACCTTAGCGGACTTTGCCGGCGGCGATCATCCCATATCGGGCGATGGGTCAATGGGCGCCCCCAATGCCTTAGAACGGGTCTTTGGCCATTTGAAATGAGCGTCCGGGCCAAAGTGCGCCATCGCGTCCGTTTTTTAAGGCCCTGATGCAGCAAGCACTTACCATCTGGCATCAAAGGCGGTCAGGCCGGCGCTGGATTCAAGACTCGTTGAACATATTAATGCGCCCGCCATCAATCACTAGGTCGTGACCATTCACAAACCCACCGGCATCCGAGGCCAGATACAGCGCGCCTTGGGCAATGTCATGGGCAATACCCGAGCGCGTTAAGGGTGTTGCCTTGGCCAGGTTGGCCTGAAGCTTGGCCATCTTTTGGTCGTTTTCTTCAGCGGATAAGGTATTGGCTCTTGCAGAGCCGCCCCAGAAAATTGGCGTGGCAATCGCACCAGGGGAGATACAGTTCACCCGAATATTTTCAGGCCCTAAGCGAACGGAGGCGAGCCGCGTGTAATGGGTTAACGCCGCCTTGATCGCGGAATAAATTAAATCACCTTGATTATCGCGAATCGCGGCAATACTGGAATTGTTAATAATCGCGCCGCCGCCGCGTGCTCTGAGTAACGGAATGGCATGCTTCATGCCAAGGGCAGCGCTAGAGAACAATAACTCGGTGGCATAGAGAATAGCATCGGCTTCGACCGAGTCGACGAGGCCTCGGGTCGGCCCGCCGGCATTGTTAAACAAAATGTCCAAGCCGCCAAACTGCTCAAGTGCAAAGGCCAGCGTGCGTTCAATGTCGGCTTCTTGGGTCACATCCGCTTGTATAAAACGGCAGTGCTCGCCCAACCGCTCGGCTAACGCTTCGCCTTTGTCAATCGAGCGCCCACAGATCACAACCTGCGCACCTTCTGCCACAAAGCATTCCGCAGTGGCCTCGCCAATCCCACTGGTCCCACCGGTGATCACCGCGACTTTTTGGGCTAATTGTTGACTCACTAACGTCTCTCCTTCTACCACTATGGCTCAATGATCGGTTTTTTAGCGGCGCCTTTTCAAAGCCCGCTGCTGCTGACGCACGCGCTCAGGCGCATTCCGATAGGCTATCACCCAATGCGCTCATCAGCGATGTCACTTCCTGCTCTTTCACAACAAAGGGCAGGCCCAGCTGTATCGTGTCGCCCCCATAACGGACATAAAACCCTTTCTTCCACATCGACATCGCGACCTCAAAGGGTCGTCTAAGCGGCTCGCCTTCATAGGGCGCAAGGGTTAAACCACCGGCTAAACCGTAATTACGAATATCCACCACCCGCGGCGCGTTGCCGAGCTCATGAATCGACTTTTCAAACACAGGCGCGATCGCCTGCACCCGCTCAATCATCGATTCGTCTTCAAGAATCTTAAGGGCGGCAAGGCCCGCCGCGCACGCTAACGGATGCGCCGAGTAAGTGTAACCATGGGGGACTTCCAGCGCATATTCAGGGGCCTTGGTGTCCATAAAACAATCGTAGATTGCGCGTTTGACGACCACGGCGCCCATGGGCATCGCGCCATTGGTGAGCTGCTTTGCAACATTGATGATATCGGGCGTGACCCCAAACGCCTCAGAACCCGTATTGGCGCCCATACGACCAAACGCGGTAATCACCTCGTCAAAGATCAACAGGATGTCATGCTGATCACAGATTTCACGGAGTCGTTTCAAATAACCCACTGGCGGCGGGAAGACCCCAGCAGAGCCGGCGAGGGGCTCGACAATCACAGCTGCAATGTTCGATGCATCATGCAGTGCGATGAGATCCAGCAGATCATCGGCTCGCTCTGCCCCTTTATCAGGCACCCCTGGCGTAAAGGCATTTTCAGCTAGCCAGGTGTGCCGTAAATGATCCGAGGCAATACCCTCACCAAAACTCGCTCTGTTGCCGCCAATACCGCCAACTGAAATACCGCCAAAATTGACACCGTGATAACCCTTGGCCCGACCAATTAACCGCGTTTTGCTCGCTTGACCCTTTGCGCGCCAATAACCACGTGCGATTTTAAGCGCAGTATCAGCCGCTTCAGATCCCGAGCCGCAGAAGAAAACCCGATCGATGCCAGCCGGCATAAACTGGGTAATCCGCTCTGCCAATTCAAAAGCCCCTTTATGGCCAAACTGAAACGTCGGGCTAAAATCGAGCGTCTCGGACTGCTTGGCAATCGCTTGATTAATCGCCTTAATATTGTGGCCAAAACCGCAAGTCCAAAGACCCGACAAGCCATCAAAAATTTTCCGGCCATCGCCATCCGTGTAGTAACACCCGTCGGCCGACGTGATCATCCTTGGATCGGATTTGAATTGCCGATTGCCTGTAAACGGCATCCAGTAGGCATCAAGCTGCGCTTGCGTGAGACCCGTTTTTGATTCATCCATTATGACGCTCCTTGACCCGATGACAGGGCATGACAGCAATACAATACAATTGATCTTTGCTGCAATCTTCTCGCATGTTGTGGCCAAAATATAGAGCCCTTACGCACTGTTTGCGGGCTTACGTTATTTATCCCTTGGTCGAACTACATTAGACTTATTTTTTCAAAATCATCGACAATCACATCATGCGGTTTATCTTACCCATCCTGATCACGGCCCTGCTTTGGTCCAGCGCAAACTTAAGCCATGCCAGTGACATTGATCAAACCATCCGAGCGCTCGAGGAAGATATTCTCACCAAGCGGCTGGAGGGCAATTACCCGCAGGCCTTGGCCTTGTGCGCAAAGCTCAAAGCCATCCCAGGCGCAGAGGGCCTCGGGATTGCCTTGGAACTTGACACCCAGCTGACGGCCTTGTCCTGGGATGCTCAAAAAAGCGTTGCCACCCAAGACATGATCCGGCAAACCAATCGGCTCATTAAAGAATGTAAACCCAAAGGGACGAAACCCACCGCCAATCAGTTATTCCTGTGCGGACGCGGCCATTTTGCGAGATCCTATTTATCCGCTATGGACAGTAAATTCTACGCGGCCGGGACCCACGGCAGTGATGCCATTGACGCCTTTGAAGCGGCCTTGCAGCAAGATCCAGGGCTCACAGACGTGAAGCTTCCACTTGGCATGGCTTATTTTTACGCCGACCACCTCCCGGCATTCGTAAAATTTATGGCGCCGCTGCTGTGGTTTATCCCAACCGGCAATTCAGACAAGAGCTTGCCTTACATTCAGGAAGTGATCGCAACGGAAGGCGCCTATGCCGATGCGGCACGATTCATCTACAGCGACTTGATTACCCAGCAAGCCCCCGAGCTCATGCCAGAGGCAATCCAAACGCTGCAGGGATTAACCGAGCGTTATCCGATGAACCCGCGGCTACACCTGGCCCTGATTGCAAGCTACGCCTACAGCGATCAATGGCGAGCAGCCTATGATGCGCTCGGGCCCTTAAGGCTAAACGTCGACACCGATAGCGCCTTTCAAAATATCGGTCATATCTGGGCAGTCTATAGTTTGAAATATTTGAAACAGCCCATACCGCAGGATATCGAAAAGGCATTGCTTGCTATCGAGCCTCCGGACATTCCAGGCTGGGCCATGGATTGGTTTACCCTGGCCCAAGGTCTGGTCCTGGATTTTCAACAAAACCGCCCGGGCGCGATTGAAAAATATCAAACCGTGATTGCGAGTGAAAACAACTTTAATTCGGGGTGGTTGCTCGATTTAGCGAAAACCGGGCTCAATGAGCCCCTATTCACTCTGGCGCCCGAGGGCTAGATTCGGCTTGATACAAACGCAGTAAATAGCTCCGCCAGAGTTCATACTGCTGCTCCAAGTTGCCCGTCAGTTCGACGACCTGACCTTCAACCTGACCCAGCGTTGGCGACAGAGCCCGCACCAAAGACTGCGCCATTTCACTGAGTTCATCTTCGTTACGCTTATAATCTTGGTAGCGTTTATAGGTTGCGAGCATGACCTCGTAACTGGCGACCGCGCGACGCTGAGCGCCCGCAGACCGATCTCCCAAACTGGTATTGTAGTCTTCAAACTCATATTGATACTGCCGCCATAACCGGTAAGGCACGTTCATTTGCTGATAGATCAATCGATACTGCTCATCCATCGCATCAATAAATTGATACTCGCTGTCCCGGATTCGTCGCACCCGAGCAACCATTGGATCCGATGCTGCGGGCAGCCCTTGTACCTGCATCCGGCCCTCAGCATCGACCGCCAGGTAACCATCAAAACCCTCCGGCGACAACGTCTGCGCGTAGCGCAGTAAGGCGGCGTCCCGCAGCCGCCGTCGATCCTGATCTGTTAACAGCGCTAAGCCATCCGCCAAACGGTTTGCAATACGAATCATAATGCCCTGGTACGGATCCGGGCCGTCTACCGCCGACTGCCTGTAGGCATCGCGCGCAATGCGAGTATCAAACCGGTCGTCCAACCATAACTTGCCCAGCGCGTCTCGGCAGATAAGCTGTAATTCAAGGACGGCGGCACTGGCGGCCAGCAACTGCCCTTGGCAATTGAGTTCCGCCGTGACATCGACGCCAGGCGTCACGCGGACCGCGCCCCAGAAACCACTTTCGGTAAGGGTCGTCTTTAGCAGGTAAGGCAAGTACCGTCGTTCGGCCGCGAGCAACTCAGCGCGCACGGGACTGATCGAGCCGCCCAAATGGGAAAACGGCGTCAGACTCAGGTTCAACCCAGCAAGATTGCCTTGAATGATTGATGCGCGATTGAGCGTTGTGGGCTCATCCGGGCGCGGCGCGGGCGCAGGCGAGGGCGTTGAGGCACACCCGGCTAACCCAAACAGCAGGACCCAGACTTTAATCATTAAACCCACCGTTTAACGTGCAGACTTTGCCTTTGCCTAAAGTGTACTGGCATTGGATGCCCTCTGTGACAGGCTCGAAGGGCTGATAGACGCGGCTAACTGAGAAGGCCTGGGATACCCCATCGGCGGCAACCGTCGTTGCAATACTTAACCGATCACCACGTTCAGACAGAATCAATCGGTGCTCAATGCCAAAACCGCCCGGCAAACCTAGCCAGAAGACCAAGGCCCGATCGTTCATCCGACAGCGGCTGTAACCTAGGTTTTCAGCTTCCTCAGCGATGCCACCAACCTCACAGCGCAGGCTGAAGTTGTCATCCCGATCAACATACAAAGTGTTGCCCTGCATCCGCACGTTCAAAACAGCGGTTCGCGTAATTTGTTCGCCCAAGCGCCCCAAATTCACCAGCCCTCGAAGATCATCAATCGCCTGAAAAGGGGTTTCACCGATGCGGTTCTGACCACTGGCCAAACGCCGCTGATGATCGCTGAGCGTGACGTCATATAAATACCGTAATTTATCGTTCGGCGCCTCGCTCGCAGCAAAGTCGACTTCCCAATGGCCTAGAAATTCCGAAAACTCGGGCGCATCATTTGCTCGCAGCAGGCTTGGCAGCAAGCCTAACAACAAAAGACAAGCGCTTAGGCTGAACGACATCAGTCGAGCCATCTCACTCAAACTCGCGCAGAGGGTTAAAGCTTGCGCTAATGCTTTTATCAAAGGCTTGATCTACTATCAAAGCTTGTCCACAACCAGGACCAATACACATCATGCAGTTTCCACTTGAAGGACTCAAAGTCCTCGATTTTTCGAGAGTTCTTGCCGGACCTTTCGCTGGCAGAATGTTATCCGACCTGGGCGCGGATGTCGTAAAGATTGAGCCGCCTGAAGGCGATGTTACCCGATTTTGGGGCAAGGTCATTGCGCACTTACCCGGTTACTACCATCAACAAAACGCGGGCAAACGCAATATTTGTATCGACCTACGGCATCCTGATGCTAAGGCGCTGGTGAACGCCTTGGTGGCGGAAGCCGATATCCTCATTGAAAATTATCGGCCCGATGTCATGGGTCGGCTCGGAATTGGCTATGAGGACCTGAGCCAGATTAATCCAAAATTGATCATGTTATCGATTAGCGGTTTTGGTCATGACGGCCCGGAATCTCGCCGAGCCGCGTATGCGCCGGTCATTCATTCTGAAGCGGGCCTCATTTATCGCAGCCATCAAGAGGCCGCTCTGAGCCAAACCGATCCGGATTTTCAAGACCTGCCCTTATCGGTTGCCGATACCAATGCATCGCTGCACGGCTTGATCGGCGTGCTCTCGGCGGTGATTTTGAGAAACCAAACGGGCTTAGGCCAACACATCGATATTGCAATGATCGATGCCACCATCGCCACCGACGACAAAATGCATTACGACCTTGAGGCCTCAGGGGACACCGGCCCCATGCGCAATGAAATCTATACCTTGGCGTTTAGTTCGGTCTTGATCTCAACGGACTTTCGGCTTTTGTTCAAACTTCTCATCGATCACGGTCACCTAACCGACCCCAGTCCAAAGGGCGCAAGTCTTGAAGACAAGATTCGGTTGAGACGCAGCGCCGTTTACCAATTGCTGCAGGCGCAAACCACGGAAGCCGAGTTTGATGCCTTAATGCGATCTATTAATGTCGCTTGGGGGACCGTGCGCAACCCATCCAGTATTCGACAACAGGCAACCGTCGCCCACCGCGGCAGCATTGTTGATATTGATGATCGCGCCGGCGGGGTTCGACCCATCACGCAATCGCCGTATCGGTTTTCCAATGCAAAAAGCGGGGTTCGCGGGCCGGCGCCGCATCGTGGTGAGCACAACGACGAAGTCTTAAGACAATGGTTGGCTTTGCCAGAGGGGAAGATCACAGCCCTGGCGGACCAGGGCGTTGTCTTATCTGATGCCAATGATCGGGCTAAAAACCCTTAAGCATTCGGTGTGACGAGGTATTTCTCACCGGTTGCTTGCTTGGCATAGCCCTCAAGGTGTGCCTGCGTCAGCATCTCGGCTAACGAAATCTCACAGGTATAGTGACTGGCAAACGTTGTGGTGATTTCATCGGCCACTCGTTGCCTGAGCGCGTCCGCGCCAGCTTGACCAATCTTTTGCAAGAACGGCGTTAAGAGCCAGCCCCCTAAACCCCAGGCCATACCAAAGGCTCGATTCAAGGTGGTCGGCGAACGGTCGAGCCCGCCATAAATATAAACCTGCTTATAGGTGGTTGAACCGTAGCGAGAGAATTCACCCATTTTCGCATTCTGCGCCACTTCCATTGCCGTTAAGATTTGACCGGCTAAGGTGCCGCCACCGGTTGCATCAAAGCCCAAGGTCGCATCCGTTGCGGTCAGCGCACTCACCAGATCACCCATAAAACCGGGATCACTAGAATTCAAAGCGTGGGCGGCGCCAATACCCTTGAGCAGGTCCACATGTTCTTGTTTGCGAACAACATTCACCAATTCGACGCCGTCCTTGAGACAGATTTTCACCAGCATTTGGCCCAAATTTGAGGCCGCGGCGGTATGCAACAAAGCCGTGTGCCCTTCCTGACGCATGGTCTCAACCATGCCTAAGGCCGTGAGCGGATTCACAAAGCAAGACGCTCCTTGCTTCGCCGATACGCCTTCGTTCATCAATAAGCACTGACTCACTTTCAAAACGCGATATTGGGAGTACATCGCGCCGCCTAAAACCGCGACGGTTTTGCCCATCAATTGCTGCGCCGCATCACTGCTGCCCGCCTGAATGACGACGCCCGCGCCTTCATTACCCGCAGGCATTGCATGACCGACTCTGGCGCCAATATGCCGACGCATCGCCTCAGGCACCATCGCCGTGACCGAAGGCCGGCCATCGACCTCGCTATAGGTTGCTGCAGTGATATCGGCTGGTCCGAATAAGAGCCCGAGGTCTGACGGATTGATCGGTGCGGCGTCAACCCGAACCAGCACTTCATCCTCTTTCGGATCTGGAAAATCAACATTGACCAAGGAAAGGGTTAATTCGCCTTCCGCACTAATACACGTTTGAAACTGTAAGCCTTGCTCAGCCATGTTTGTTACTCCCATTAAGTGTTTTGTCAAAAATAAGATTTAGCCAGAGAACCCTACGCGGTTCGCTGGATCGGTTCAATCGTTTCATCTCCTCCCAACCCAAAGCGCAGGGTCAACAGGGCACCAAACCGTTTGGCATGCATCCGCATCACATTCCTTGGCCTGCTTTGTTCAAACTGGCATTGCACCCAGACCCAGACCCAGAAGCAGTGCTAGGATGCACTTTCACATCTGTCAACATCGGAGGTCTTGATGACCCAAGAAATCTATGTCGCCGCCGGCGTGCGGTCCGCGCTCGGCAATTTTGGCGGGACGCTCAAAGACAAACCCATGACCGAACTCGCCTCAGAAATCGTGCAAAGCTGCGTTAAACGATCTGGCGCCGCGGCCTCCGATTTTGACCACTTGGTCTTCACCACAACGTGTCCAACCGATAAAGACTCGCTGTTTGCGGCTCGGGTGGTCGGGATGAAAAGCGGCTTGCCAGCCGATGCCGGCGCGCTGGATGTGTCTCGCGCCTGCGCCAGCGGACTGCAAGCCATCTTGGCGGCAGGGCAGCAGATCGCGACCGGCCACAGCCATCTGGCGATCGCGGCGGGTTCAGAAATGTTCAGCCGCGCACCCTTTGCAGTAACCACCAGTCGATGGGGCCAAGCGCGGGGTCACCAGCAACTCGAAGATATGCTTGAGTGGTGCTACCGCTGTCCGTTTTCGCTCGAATACATGGGTGATACCGCAGAGAACCTCACCGAGAAATATGGCTACGAACGAGCGCCAATGGATGAGTATGCCCTGCAGAGCCAAGAACGCGCCTTAGCCGCGATTGAATCTGGATTCTTAGGGCGCCAGATCCAACCCGTCATGGTACCCAGTGGTCGCTCGCAGGTTGAATTTGCAATCGATGAGTCGCCGAGAGCCGGACTCACCCTTGAAAAGCTAGCAAGCCTCAAGCCGGCCTTTAAGGCAGACGGCAACGTGACGGCCGGCAATTCATCCGGCGTCACCGATGGCGCGGCCGCCATGGTTGTCGGCAGTTTAGATCGCATGCGGGCGTGCGGCGTCTCGCCTGTTGCGAAAATCGTGGACTGGGCGGTGGTGGGCGTTGAGCCAAGTCTCATGGGCCACGGTCCCGTGCCGGCCATCTCACAATTGCTCAAGCGGGTCGATCTTGGCATCAACGACATTGACTATTTTGAAATCAATGAAGCCTTCGCCGTGGTCAACCTACACGCAGAAGCGCAATTGGGCATCTCCCGAGATCGCCATAACCTATACGGTGGCGGCATCTCGGTTGGGCATCCGCCGGGGGTTACCGGGCTGCGCATGATGCTCAATGCAACCCAGCACTTACAGGACACCGGCGGCCGGTATGCGATCTTGTCAATGTGCTTGGGCGCGGGGCAAGGCATGGCAATGTTGATTGAGAATGCAGCAGTGCTGTAAACCTTGCGAGCCCTTGACGCAGGACTTAATCAACGACTTCGTAACAGGGTTTAGCGTTGTCGATCGGTAGCGTCAGGCGCTTCTGGTCAACAAAATCCTGTAAGAGTTCCGCAAGCGGGGTCATGATTTCTGGATCACCCCGCAGCTGGAACGGGCCATGCGCTTCAATCTGAGCCAAGCCTTGGGCTTTGATGGAGCCTGCGACAATCCCGGAAAACGCTTTACGCAGCTCAAAGCTTAAGTCGGCCGCAGACTGCGCCCGCGTCAGATTCAGCGCGGCCATCGATTCATGGGTCGGCACGAACCGAGTTTGCAGCGCTTCAGGGACCTCTAAGGACCAATTAAAGTAGTAGGCATCGCCTCGGGCGCGTCTGAATTTTCGAACCTGTCGAACGCCATCCAGCACCAACTCAGCGGCGGCTTCTGCATCCCCAATCACGATCGTATACAGCCCTCGAACGGACTCGCCGAGGGTCTGCACTAAAAAGGCATCGATCTTTTCAAAATAAGCTCGCGCACTTTCTGGTCCCGTAAAAATAAGCGGAAACGGCATCTGGCGATTACTATCCCGCAGTAGTAAGCCCACTAGGTAAAAAATCTCCTCGGCGGTGCCAACCCCCCCCGGAAACACAACAAAGGCATGGCCGGTCCGGACAAACGCCTCCAGCCGCATTTCAATATCCGGCAAGATTACCAGCTCGTTAACAATCGGATTCGGCGGCTCGGCCCCAATGATCCCCGGCTCTGAGATACCCAGATAACGCCCCGTTTTAATGCGCTGCTTAGCATGCCCAATCGCCGCGCCTTTCATCGGGCCTTTCATGGCGCCATCACCGCAACCCGTGCAGATGTCCAAGCCCCGCAGACCAATTTGATAACCCACATCCTTGGTATATTCGTACTCGCCCCGAGGGATGTTATGGCCACCCCAGCAGACGACGACTTTTGGCGACGTATCCGTTCTTAGGACATTCGCATTTCGAAGGATATCAAAAACACCGTGGGTAAAACCCTCTCCGGGCGGGAGTTCTGTTTGCATATACGCGTTCACATAAAGGATATCTCGAAGGACTGCGAACAGATGTTCCCGAATACCCGTTAAAATTTTGCCATTGACAAAGGCTGTCTCCGGCGCCTGTTTTAATTCCAATCGAATACCGCGATCCTGCTGTAGTAACTCAATCTCAAAATCTGAAAATGCCGCCAACATCCGACGTGGGTCATCCGGATCGGTACCGGTGTTCAGTACCGCTAAAGAGCAGTTTCGATACAAGTGATATAAACCCGTCTGCGAGCTGTCGAGCAATCGTTGGACCTCACGCTTCGACAACACATCGAGCTGTCCCTTCGGGTTCAATTTAATATTGACGCGTTCCACTAGCGCTCCTCATCAGCAATCAGGCCATCCGGCCGGGTGTAGACCACTTGGCCATTCATAACCGTTTGCAGGACTTTGGTTTGAAGAATTTCAGCTGCAGGAATTGTCATAATATCGCGATCCAGAACCACAAAATCCGCCACCATGCCCGGCGCAAGACGGCCTTTAAAACTTTCCTCAAAAGCGCCAAAAGCGGGGTTTAACGTATCTGCTTGCAAGGCCTCAACCCGCGTGATCTTTTGCTGCGGCTCAAAGCCGCCTTCCGGCGTGCCCTGCAAGGTTTTTCGGGTCACCAAAGCATAGAAGGAGGCAAAGGGGTCCGCCGGTTCAACAGGCACATCGGTCCCATTCACCAAAACCGCCCCAGAGTCGATCAAGCTCCGCCACATGTAGGCGCCAGATTCAACCCGCGCCGCCCCTAAGCGATCGATTGCCCAAGGTCGGTCAGAGCTCATATGAATCCCCTGAACGGACGGAATGACGCCCAAACGAGCAAACCGGCCAATATCGCTTGGATGAATGTGCTGGGCATGCTCAACCCGAAACCGGACGCCTCGATCACGGCCATCAAATAAGGCGTCAAAAATATCCAGCACCTCTCGATTGGCGCGATCACCAATGGCATGGATCGCAATTTGAAAGCCGTTTCGATACGCCAAATGACTGATATCTTGCATCTCGCTCACCGGCATTGTGGGCAAGCCGTTATGACCCGCGCGATCGCTATAGGGCTCGAGCAGCCACGCGCCTCTAGAACCTAATGCCCCATCTGCCACCAACTTGATACTGCGCACGGTCAACATGCGCTGATCGACATCGATCAACGGGCCTCGTTGCATCCAGCTCGCAAGCAGCTCGGGGTCCGAGCCATTAATCATGACGTACACGCGGCTTGTTAGCTGTTTGGCCGACAAAAATTCTTGATACAGATTGATATCGGCTTGGGTTGCGCCAGCATCTTGAAAGCTGGTGATCCCGAGACTCGCTAAACTCGCTAGCGCCAACTGCAGCGCCCGCTGGCGCTGAGCAAGACTCAGTGTTGGGATGAATTTTGACACCAACCGCTGGGCCCGTTCGTTCAAGACCCCAGTGGGTTGACCTTTGTCGTCGAGAATGATTTCACCATCACCACCGACGAGGGTGTCCGCGGTAATCCCCGCAAGGGCTAAAGCACGATCGTTCACAAATGCGGCATGACCGCTGGCGTGCTTTAGAAAAACGGGATTATCTGGTGAGACCGCATTGAGCGAATCATTGGATTGAAAACCCTTGATCATTGCAGGCTGGGGCGACCATTTACTTTGGTGCCAGCCGCGTCCCAGGATCCACTCCCCGGGCGCCGCTTGATCCACGGCAGCCGATACCTGATCAACCAATTCGGTCAGATTTTTCGCCGCCGCCAGGTTTAAATTGAGCAGCGACTGACCATACCCCATGAGATGGCCGTGGCCTTCAATCAGTCCTGGAATGACAACCTGGCCGGCTAAGTTAACGGTTTCATCCGGCTGACAAGCCTCAAGATCGATTAAGCGGCCATTGGATCCAACGCATAGCCCACTGGGGTGCGGCGCGCGCGCGTCCATCGAATAAATCAGTGCGCCTTCGTACAAGGTATCAGCACGACCTGCGCTCACGAAACAGGCCAGAACGAGCGCAATAAAGGGTTTTTGCTGTTTCAGCATATCGACTCCTCATTAATCAAACCTTATTCTCCCACAAGCGGGCCACATGCGGCATCACTGATTCATTTGAGTCACGCAACCGTCAGTCTGACCCTCTGTACGTTTTAAAACGGAGCCGTCACCCCGCTTCGCGTTTAATCACCACGGTTCGGCAAATGATGTCGTGCCAACCCCGCTTTTTTGAATCAAACACGATCCAAACAAAGCCAAGACCCAGCGGTAACGACGATGCAAGGTACGCAAAATGTCGACCAACTGCTCGCCCGTTGGTCATCGCATTCCCACTTTCGGCATCCACCACCTGCACTTTTAGTCATACTTTTCTGAATGTTGTAAAAGGGTGTTTATTCTTACTAACCGCGGTATAACGATCTTCAAAAGCTCATGGCACTTGGACTCTTGTTCGTTTTGATCTCGGGGGTCTGGCTCGGTGTGTCATCGCCGACCTTGCGTACACCCTCGTTACTCAGTACTGTCGCGGACAGCATCCTTTTTATTGTCTTAGGCTTTTTGATCTGAAGCATTGTTATTTCTGCGGAGGGGAGAACGTCGATTTTTAGGCCTTCTGTTGGGCGTTAGAGGGGGCTGCGAGCCACTTAAAAACGTCACGATGCTTCATCGTGAGGCACGCGATCGGCGATGTTGTCAGGTATTTTCTGGGTCCCATATCGGTGCTGGGATTGGAAACCGGGTAACTGAAACTAAGTTCAGCGTCTACGGATTAAATCGCCGTGATGTCGCAACAACCTGCTTTTTTGTCAGTTGCCAGTAACAAAATTTGAAACAAAATTGTTTCAGCAAAACGGTTTTCATAGAAAGGTTTTCATAGAAAGGTTTTATCGGAGGGATGAGGGGTATGGCGAAGTATGAGTTGATGATAAACGGGGAAGCTGCTGTGATTGAGGCCGCAGCTGATATGCCGTTGCTGTGGGCCCTGCGGGATTTACAAGGCCTGACAGGGACGAAGTATGGCTGCGGAATTGGTCAGTGTGGCGCCTGTACGGTTCATGTGAATGGTGCGCCAACGCGTAGTTGTCTCTTGCCGTTGTCAGCCGCGGCAGGCGCATCGGTCACGACAATCGAGGGCCTTGCGGATGGTGGTCAGCTCAGTGCGGTTCAAAAGGTTTGGATCGAAACAGATGTTGCCCAGTGTGGTTACTGCCAAGCGGGTCAGATTATGTCGGCGACTGCGCTGCTGAACGTGAACCCCTCGCCCAGTGATGAAGACATTGATCAAGCGATGTCAGGAAATTACTGTCGCTGCGGAACATATATCCGAATTCGTGAAGCTGTCCATGCGGCTGCCGCCTATTACAATGCGGGAGATAAAGCATGAAGCACAACGACATTTTGATCGAAATTCAAAGTTTGGGTGGGCAGCTGTCCCGAAGAGGATTTTTAAAGCTATCTGGTGCTGCGGGGGGTGGCCTTTTGCTGGCCGCATCGTTTCCCAGTTTCGGTGAAGAATCCCCAACGCTGGTAGGGTCTGCTGAGCTCAACGCCTACGTTCAAGTTCGCGGTGACGGCAAGATCATCATCTACTCCGGAAGTCCAGAAATGGGTCAAGGCATTAAGACCTCTTTGCCCATGATAGTGGCAGAGGAGATGGGGGCGAATTGGGATGATGTTGAAGTCATTCAGGCCCCTGAGGTCAATACAGAGCTGTATGGCCGTCAGTCTACCGGGGGCTCTTATACGCTCTACCTCAACTGGAATCTCATGCGAGAGATGGGTGCAACAGCACGAGATATGTTCATCGCAGCGGCGGCCGTTGCGCTTGAGGTGCCAAGGTCTGAGCTTAAAGCCGAGGGCAGCCAAGTCACTCACGTGCCGACCGGTCAGGTGCGGTCTTTTGGAGAGTTGGCGGCGCTAGCGCACAGACAACCGGTCCCCAGTAAAGAGACGTTGGTTTTTAAAGATCGGGAAGATTACAAAATACTTGGGCAATCCATCAGTCAAGTCGATTCTCTTGAGATCGTTACAGGTGTCGGTGATTTTGGCATTGATACGAAAGTGCCAAACATGCTGTATGGCTGTTACGTGAAGTGTCCGGCGGTTGGAGGAGAGTTGGTCTCAGCCAACATCGATGACATTAAGAGCGCCCCGGGCATCATTGATGCTTGGTCCATTAAAGGTAACGGTAATGTGCGAGAACTGATGGACGGTGTTGGAATTGTCGGCACTGATACCTGGTCGGTGTTTAAGGCTCGGGAAATTCTTGACGTTAAATGGGACGAAACAAAGGCCTCAAAGGACAGCTGGCAGGCCTTCGTTGCGTTCGCCGAAGCCCAGGATCAAACGGGCGAGAAAGTGGTGGTAGACGTGGGCGATGTGGATGCTGCATTTACGGATCCAGGTCACAGAGTCTTGAGTCAGCTCTATGAGTATCCCTATGTCAGTCACCTGTGTTTGGAGCCAATGAACTGCACCGCTGATTTTCGTAAAGATGAGAATGGACGCGATCATCTTGAGCTCTGGATACCAACCCAGAGTGGTCCAAGAGTTCAGGAAATGGCGAAGTCTCGATATGGACTCGATCAAGATCAAGTCAGTATCCATATGAAGCGAATGGGCGGCAGTTTTGGGCGACGTACGAGCCAAGAATATGTCATTGAAGCGGTTGAGCTTTCCCAGCGCGCGGGCCGGCCGGTCAAGCTCACCTGGAACCGAGAAGACAGCGTTCGCTATGACTTTCTGCGAGAGGGTGGGTTTACTCGTCTAAAGGGTGCTGTGGATGTTGATGGTAGCGTGGTGGCCATCGAAGAGCACGTCATTGGCGTGGCCCCCGGAGGTAAACCTTCCCGTTTTACCGGTCCTTGGGCGTCGGCCTTCCCGTTTTCAACCATGAAAAATATTCGGGCTTCGCTGACCACGCGCCAGATGGATACCCCGGTAGGCCCTTGGCGCGCGCCGTATTCGAATACCCATGCCTTTGCGTCGCAAAGTTTTTTTGATGAGCTCGCCACTCTCGCGGGCCGAGACCCAATTGAGCTGATGCTTGAGCTGATGGGAGAACGCCGCTGGATAACCCCGGATGACGTCAGAGCGCTGAACACAGGGCGAGCTATTGACGTGATCAATACAGTTGCAAAGAAAGCGCAATGGGGACGACCCATGCCAAAGGGCCAAGGCTTGGGGTTTGCCTTTTACTTTTGTCATGCGGCCCACGTCGCAGAAATTGCAGAGGTCAGTGTCGATCAGAATGATCGTGTTACGTTACATAAGGTGACGGCAGCGGTCGATGTAGGGCCAATTATCAATATGAGCGGGGCGATGTCCCAGGTGCAGGGCGCCATTATCGATGGTTACAGTACGATGGCGGGTCAAAAAATCACTATGGAAAATGGTCGAGTTCAGCAAACGAATCTCGATCAATATCCAGTGCTTCGTATCGGTCAAGCGCCGGAGATTGATGTGCATTTTATCCAAAGCGATTTTGATCCAACGGGTTTGGGTGAGCCAGCGCTGCCGCCACTTGCGCCTGCGGTTGCCAATGCGATTTTTGCAGCTACGGGACGGAGGGTCCGCAAAATGCCGATCTCTGACGTCGGGTTTAGCGTCTAAAGCTGAGTTGAGGTTATCAGTGCCAAGCCAACAGCAGGGCTAGAGACTGAACAGCGCTGATGTACTAGGAACGTGCACTCAACCCTTAAGATTTTTGTCGGACAAGTGATTAAGAGGAGGCGTTTGATGGGCGATCGAATCCAAGGAAGTTGTTTGTGTCAGGCCGTGCAGTTCGAAGTGCCCGCACAACCGCTTGTACAGACCTTGTGCTTTTGTGCTGATTGTCAGGTTATTAGTGGGGCGAACAGCTACAACGCGTACGTCGTACCCGTAACGGAGTTGGTGCGTCTCAGGGGTGAACCTGGACATTACGCTGTATTGTCCGACCAGGGCCGGACCAATACGCGATACTTCTGTCGTGACTGCGGAAGTCGGTGCTGGGCTGAACTTGAGTCTGGCGTCGCCAGCGTCAATGGCATGGCCCTCGACGGCGGGTCGCACTTCAAACCGACACACAATCACCGAAGGAACAACGCCCCTGATTGGTGTGCGATTGATGAAGGGCTTGAAGAGCTGCCGGTAAGTTAAGGTGTGACTGCGGGGCTGTCGTTCTTGTGCTCTTGGGTGAGTTCACAACCCGGGTTCGGCCACATTTGGCCGGTGGGCAGCATGGCGTTTGAACATTACTCGGATTTGTTCTCCAGCGTATCGAGCCATTGGTTAAAAACAGGCTGTCGTTTTTCGAGAAATGCTCGGCCGCCTTCCTTGGCATCTTCGTGATGGTCCGTGATCGCCGTTTTTGAGGCAATTTCGTCCAGCGCTTGCTCCCAGGTCAACTCTGTTGCCAAATAAGTGGATCGCTTGAGCATTCTCATCGCGATTTGTGGACCGTTGGCGAGTTCTACCGCCAGGCTCATGGCGGCGGTCGCCAGCGCATCATCCTCAACGACTTCGGTTACCAAGCCAAGATCAAGAGCTTCCTGTGCGCTGACAATACGCCGACGCATCATGAATTCCATCGCTCTGGCTGCCCCAAGCAGTCGCACAAGCAGCCACTGACCCCCTTCGTCTGGCAATAGCCCAAAACGAAGGGTTGCGCTGCCGAGCTTGGCGGACCTCGCTGCGATCCTAAAGTCACAGCACAGCGCAGCTGAAAACCCGGTCTGGATTGCAAACCCGTTTATTGCAGCGATGGTCAGTTTGTCGAGGTTTCGCAGCGCCGTGTTAACGTTTTGAGAAATCGTTCTCAGACCATTATAGGTGCCTATTTCACGATGGTGTCCGCCGTGAATGGGCGGGACCTCTGTGCTTTTCTCACCCGCAGGGCCTTTAAGGTTATCCCCCGCCCAGAAGGCATCGCCCTCGCCAGTAAGGATTACGACTCGGACCAAATCATCCATTTGTATCTGTGTAAGCGCTTCGACGAGATCGCGCTTCATCGGCGCGGTTGAGGCATTCAGCGATTCTGGGCGATTAAAGGCAATGGTCACGATACCATGCTCGTGCCCCGCGATTGTAAAGCCACAGTAGTTGCCGGTTCGCAAACTCATTAGGGATCTCCCATGATTGGTGTGGGTCTCGGAGCCTTGCGCTCCTAGGCGCGTCCGAGCAGAATTTAGGGTCCACCATAAACCAAGCTGATTGCGAGATGAAGCGATCCAGCTTGCCTTGCCGCTAACAGGGGATTCTTTAGACTGCTTAGACTGCGAGTTCTTGGGCTGGCGAGACCATTGAGTCAAAAAAAAAACCTGACAAGCAGGGGTTTAACGGTGTTTGGAGCAGGAAATCAGGTTCGAACTGACGGCCTGTACCTTGGTCAAGTTGCGGGCACAACCATCATTATACTGCGACGCTGTAGTTCACTTCGAAGCATTCACGATCGTGTCGAGTTAGACACAGTATCGTTACTGATTCGTCTTTTAGCCCTGATTTTACTAATTGTTGCACTTGGCGCACGGGCCAACAAACAACGTTATTCTGAATTCCAGCCCATCGACTGCGCATCGGTGACGGTCGCGATCAGCCAAAACTCGAATTCTAGAGACAAATCGCCGAATTTCTGATGACCAAATCATTCAGCTCGTGACGGAAAGCGTGGAAAGAGGGGATTGCGGGTAACTTCCGGAGATGACAATACTTTTCTGAATGTTGAAAAAGGGTGATTATTCTTACTACCCGCTTACACACCCGGATGGACCAATAAAGGTTGTAAGAAGGTCCGAATGAGATCTTGCTGCCTCTGGACACTCTCG
>ENA-OQVM01000841-OQVM01000841.1-marine-metagenome-genome-assembly--contig:-NODE-841-length-44323-cov-14.542761_pt1 | contig 44323 bp, 40 predicted proteins | sample MGYA00237776_ERZ505498 | MGnify/ENA primary metagenome ERZ505498 (study PRJEB26159, sample SAMN06265151) | marine metagenome | isolation source: Helgoland LTER site | place: Germany:Helgoland, sampling...
GCATGGAGCTGAATTGGAATCGCCACTGCCTTCTTAAGCTTGCTGACAAGCTCAAAACCCACATAGGGGGTCAGCAGGCCAGCCATATCCTTAATACAGATACTGTCGGCACCGGCATCTTCAATCTGCCGCGCCTGATCGACCCATGCGTCAATAGTATGCACCGGGCTTACCGTGTAGGAGATGGTACCCTGGGCATGTTTACCCACCTGCTTTACTGCGCGCAATGCTGTCTCCAGATTGCGCATATCATTCATCGCATCAAACACCCGGAATACATCAATGCCATTGACCGCAGCGCGCTCAACAAACTTCTCTACCACATCGTCCGCATAATGGCGGTAACCAAGAATATTCTGCCCACGGAACAGCATCTGCTGGGGAGTATTAGGCATCGCCTTTTTAATTTCACGGATCCGATCCCAGGGGTCTTCGCCCAAAAAGCGAATGCAGGAGTCAAAGGTAGCCCCGCCCCAGGATTCCATAGACCAGTAGCCTATCTGATCAAGTTTCTCAGCAATGGGCAGCATATCGTCGATACGCATACGGGTCGCAAACAGAGATTGATGAGCATCGCGAAGAACAACTTCGGTTATACCAAGCGCAGGGGATTTAGAGGGCATAGTTATGTCCGTTTAAGTAAAGTCTGTAGTTAATGTAAGGCGAATAGCAATTTAACGTATCTAACAACCGCTACTTTCGGCCGCGATGCTGGTCGATCGCCGCCTGAATAATTTTGCTTAGTCGCGGTTCTACCGTGGCAGCCTGGACCGCAGCACTGGCCGTCACTTCTGCCTGATCCGGGGCAATTCGATTAACTAGCGCCGACATTGCGCTGGTTATACCCACAAGCAGAGTCAAAAAAGTAAACACTGTACCCATACCATAGAGGAGTAAATCAAGCCCTTGGGAGATAAGTAATGCGTCCATTAAAGTTCCAAAATAGTCGGTAGTTAACAGTGATAATGCCCCATAGCTCAGGGCGAAGGGCAAAACTATAGCAATAAGGAGGCTTTTTGCAAGTTTGACTTTGCTTTCAGCGGCGGTAAACCTACAATCCGCAGTCGAAATCAAGCCAAAACACAAGAGCAACCCATAGATGAGCATTAAAGCGCTACTCAACCAACGAATTGCCGACGCCATGCAAGCCGCCGGTATTCCCAGCCCCTGCTCACCTATGCTCGCCCTTAGCGGCAAACCCCAGTTTGGCGACTATCAGGCCAACGGCGCCATGGGTGCCGCCAAGCAGCTGAAAACCAATCCCAGAGAACTGGCACAAAAGATACTCGACAATCTCGACCTCGATGGCATAGCAGACAAGCTGGAAATTGCCGGCCCCGGGTTTATCAATATCACCTTGAACAATGACTTTTTAGCCCAGCAGCTGGGCACTGATATCGACCACCGCAGCGCGGATCCACAAACTATAGTGGTTGATTATTCCTCGCCCAACCTGGCTAAAGAAATGCATGTCGGCCATCTGCGCTCCACCATTATTGGCGACAGTCTGGCGCGCCTGCTGGAATATCAGGGCCACAATGTGATTCGCCAGAACCATATGGGCGACTGGGGCACTCAGTTTGGCATGCTGATCGCCGAGCTGGAACTGCATCTGGGTGAGGGCGAACAGGCCGACCTGGCACTTAATGACCTGGAAAAATTCTACCAGCAGTCAAAGAAACATTTTGATGCAGACCCGGAATTTGCCGACAAAGCCCGGGCCTATGTGGTCAAGCTGCAGTCCGGCGACCAGCACTGCCGCAACCTGTGGCAAAAGTTTATCGATGTCTCCGTGGCCCACAATCTGGAGATTTACCAGCAGCTCAATGTCGGGCTGGCAGCACAGCATATTGCCCCCGAAAGCTCCTACAACCACGATCTGGACAATGTACTGGCCGCCCTTGTAGAGCAGGGCCTGGCCGTCGACTCCGAAGGCGCCAAAGTGGTGTTCCTCGACGAACTGGCCGACAAAAATGGCGATCCCTCGCCCATGATTGTGCAAAAGTCCGGCGGCGGTTTTCTCTACGCCACCAGCGATCTGGCTTGCCTCAGACACAGAGTCGGCACCTTGCAGGCAGACCGCATTCTGTACTTTATTGACGCCCGCCAGTCCCTGCATATGAAGCAAGTCTTTATTACCGGTCGCAAAGCCAGCTTCGTGGCCCCGGACATTAGCCTTGAGCACCATGCCTTTGGCACCATGATGGGTCCAGATGGCAAGCCGTTTAAAACCCGCGCCGGCGGCACAGTCAAACTGGCCGATCTGCTGGTGGAAGCAGTAGAGCGAGCCGAGAAGCTGGTCAGCGAAAAAAACCCAGATCTGAGCAGCGAGGAGATCGCAGTGATTGCCCGCAAGGTGGGTATTGGCGCGATCAAATATGCCGATCTGAGCAAAACCAGAACCAATGATTATATTTTTGACTGGGACGCCATGCTGTCCTTCGAGGGCAACACCTCCCCCTACCTGCAATATGCCTACACCAGAATTCGCAGTATCTTCCGCAAGGCCCAGGTTGACGCCGAGGGCTTCAGCGCACCGGTCAAGCTTACCGAGCCCCAGGAAAAAGTACTGGCCTTTAAACTGACGCAGTTTAATGAAGTGCTAAATCAGGTCGCCCAGGATTGCTACCCCCACAGCATCTGCACTTATCTGTATGAACTGGCCAGTGCCTTTATGTCATTCTACGAACAGTGCCCAGTGCTCAAAGACGGGGTCGACAGCGCCACCCAACACAGCAGACTACAGCTGTGTGCTCAGAGCGCCAACACCATTGCCCAGGGTCTGGATCTGCTGGGTATTGAAGTTATGGAAAAAATGTAACGGCGAAGAGCCGCACTATCAGCTAAATTTAAGAAGAGTCCATCACCTACAGGAACAGCCCCTGTGCACGACCTTCAAATTCTAGCAATCATCTGGGCCAGCGTATTTGTCGCTTCATTTCTCGCCCATCGCACTCGCCTGACCCCGGCTCTCTGGTATCTGTTTCTTGGCTCAGCCATGGTTAATCTGGGCATTCTGCCGGTGCAGCTGCCCGACTTTATCAATAACTTCGCCGAGCTGGGCATTATTACCATTATGTTTGCCCTGGGTTTTGAAGAAGACACCAGCAACTTTATAAAAAGCATCAAACGCAGCTGGGGCATAGCTGTCTTCGGGGCCCTGACACCATTTGCCGTGGCCTACAGCGCCACCTACTGGTTCTGGGAAAGCCACAATATCGCCCTGCTCTGCGGCCTGGCCATGGCCTCCACCACCGTAAGCCTGAGCATGGTGTCATTAAAGACCGAAGGCCTGAGCAAAACCCCCGCCGCCACCGGCATTATGACCTCCGCGGTGCTGGATAATATTGCCTCTCTGGCCCTGATCGCCATTGTTATTCCCCTGGCCACCGGCGATGCCAGCATCAGCGCGTCCGGTCTGGTGCTGATTATGGCCAAAGCTGCCGCCTTTGTGCTGCTAGTCACCTTTCTTGGCCTGTGGTTATTCCCCATCAGCGAAAAGCTGCAGCCACCAGTTGCCTGGTTCAGGCACTTTAACCTGCGCGCCATGCTGTCCATGGGCGATGGCGAATACAGCATTCTGGCCCTGCTGTTGATTGCCGTAACCGTCGGCTTGCTGGCCGAGTACTTTGGCTTTCACCCGGCCATTGGCGCCTATATTGCCGGCCTGATCATCAAACGGGAGTACTTCGACTATCATCGCGAGCGCAATATAGACTTCTACCGCCAGGCTCAGGATATGATCAACAATATCGCTTTTGCCTGGATTGGCCCGGTGTTTTTTGTCAGCCTGGGTACAGTGTTGGTATTCGATGCCCAGCTCGCTCTGGAGGTATTGCCCCAGAGCCTGATTCTGTTTGCCGGACTATTTATAGGTCAGATACTGTCCGCCGGGCTGGCGGCCAGATATATAGGTCATTTTGACAAGCCCTCCAGCCTGTTGATTGGTCTGGGTATGCTGGGACGGGCCGAACTGGCCTTTGTGGTGCTGGATATCGCCTATGTGCAGTATCAGATTATTTCCCTGCAGGCGTTTTACTGTCTGATGCTTACCGCCTGCCTGCTAAATCTGTCGGTACCCCTGTGCATTCGCTGGTGGAAAACCAATCACTTGCCCATGTGATTGCGGTATAGGGCCGTGGTCACCGGGTCAAAGCAGCAAAATACCACCGATTCCAGCAGCGGATTTTGACGCAGAGCTTGATCGACCTCATGAATGGCAATTTTAACCGCGCGACGGGCGGGGAAACCCGAGGCACCGCAGCTAATAGTCGGAAAGGCAATGCTTTTGAGATTCTGTCTCTTGGCCGCTTCCATCGCATTGTGATAGCAGGACGCAAGCTGCTGCTCTTCGCCATAATCGCCACCGCGCCAAGTCGGGCCAACGGTGTAAATCACCATCCCGGCAGGCAAATCATCCGCCGCACCTATGACCACATCCCCCGCAGAGTAATGGGTTCGGTATGAAGCGCTAAACGAGCGCCCGTCCCCAACCGCAGCAGGCATGGCCTTAGACATAGACAGCTCTGATAGCTGAGCCGCGCTGGCGCTGGCACTGACAATGGCATCAACCGCTAGCTTCTGGATATCCCCCTGATGAATTTTAACTCGGTGCACGATTTTTTTGACCTCGAAATAGACTTTCGAAGTATAAGAAATTGGCGCTGCTCAAATATTGACCGGGTTCACAGTCTGCCTGCCAACAGGCCCGCTGAAAACAGAGGCCGTTGGCTAAAGCTGGCGCTGTCTCTATAGCTGAATGCGCATTTGATCAAACTGCTTTTGCACCACAGCATTGGGTTTAACACTGATCCAGCTCACAGCGGCAATAGCAGTCAGAGACAGCACAAAGCCTGGCACCAGACTATACAACTCAAACAGACCGCCACTCAGGGACTCCCAGATAATAACCGTAGCGCCGCCAGTGACAACACCGGCCAGTGCACCAGCCGCGGTCATAGAGCGCCAGTACAGGCTCAGCAGAATCGACGGCCCCAGAGAAGCCCCTAAACCTGCCCAGGCATAGGACACCACATCCAGCACCTTGCTATCTGGCTTCAGGGCCAGCACTGTGGCCATCAATGCCATTGCCACCACCGCAATACGGCCAATCTTCAGTCTCGCCTCCTGAGTCAGGGGCTGTTTGGCCAACATGGGGTAGAGATCTTCCGCCAGGGTGGAAGAACAGACCAGCAGCTGGGAATCCACCGTGCTCATAATCGCCGCCAGTATCGCCGCCAGCAAGACGCCAGCAACCAATGGGTGGAAAATCACACTGGTTAACTCAATAAATACCCGCTCCGAATCCGCCAGGGGATTGGCCAGATACACCACACCACAGAGTCCCACCAGAATTGCCATCAGATAACCGACAAAGGACCAGCTCACGCCAATCACCGTCGCCACCCCCACTTCATCCGCAGAGCGAATCGCCTTAAATCGCGCCAGCACATGGGGCAGACCAAAGTAGCCAAAACCCCAGCCCAGCAGGCTGATAATCTGCAATGTGCTGAGTGACTCACCACTGGCATTGGTAAAGATATCCAACAACTCCGGGTTAATAGCCCGAACCTGGTCACCAAACCCGCCCAGCCCGCCGGCACCGGACATCACCACCACAGGCACAGCAATCAGCGCCGCCAGCATCAACAGACCCTGAAACACATCGGTCCAGGACACCGCCAGAAAGCCACCAAACAAGGTGTAAAACAAAATAAGTACCACTCCGGTCAGCACAGCGACAACATAATCCAGGCCAAACACCGCATTAAACAGCTTGCCACCAGCAATCAGGCCGGAGCCCACATAGAACAAAAAGAACAGCAGAATACTCACCGAAGCAATAATTTTCAGCCAGGGATTGGCATCGCCAAAGCGGCGCTGCAAATAGGCAGGAATAGTAACCGCATCATCCAGGATCACCGTATAGATGCGCAGCCGTTTAGCCATCAGCATCCAGTTGGCCGCCACACCAATGGTCAGACCCAGGGTAATCCAGAAGGCCTCAAGGCCAGCCATATAGGCATAGCCGGGAAGACCCAGCAGCACCCAGCCGCTCATATCAGAGGCACCAGCACTGATCGCCGATACCGCAGGCGACAGATTGCGCCCGCCAAGAAAATAATCCGTGGCACTTTTGGTGCTCAGATAGGCATAGACTCCAATGGCCAGAACAATGCCAACATAGATAACAAATGCGATGATAGTGGGTGCGGATAACTCTGTCATAGATACCTCTTATTATTTTTATTCCAAGCTCTCAATAGACAGCATATCGAACAGGGTTGGTTATAAATTGATCGCGCGAATATGGGCTTCCAACTCGCCACTGTCTTCCTCTACCGTCCCTCGATCTAGCTTAAGCCCGGCAAAATCAAACAGTGCAGTATCCGCCAACTGAGACGGCGAGACATTTTTAATCGCGCCAAAAATCGTATCAATACGACCTGGGAACTGACGCTCCCACTGCACCAGCATCTCTTTTACCACATTGCGCTGCAAGCCATCCTGAGAGCCACAGAGATTGCAGGGAATAATCGGGAACTGCTTTAGCTCAGCCAGAGCAACCAGATCCGATTCACGGCAGTAGGCCAGTGGCCGGATCAGCATATTTTTCTTATCGTCCGCCAGCAACTTCGGCGGCATGGCTTTAAGCTTGCCCTGGTGGAACATATTTAAAAACAAGGTTTCAACAATATCGTCCCGGTGATGACCCAGGGCCACCTTGGTAGCGCCAATCTGCTCGGCAAATCCATACAGCGTGCCACGGCGCAGCCGCGAACACAGACTGCAGTAGGTTTTACCCTCGGGGATTTTGCTGGTGACAATGCTGTAGGTGTCTTTCTCCAGAATATGATATTCAATATCCAAAGTATCCAGATAAGCGGGCAATACATGCTCAGGGAAACCCGGCTGTTTCTGATCCAGATTAACCGCCACCAGATCAAACTTGATCGGCGCGTTGCGCTGCAGGCTCATCAAAATATCCAGCATGGCATAGGAGTCTTTGCCGCCGGACAGGCACACCATCACCCGGTCGCCCTCTTCGATCATATTGTAATCGGCGATCGCACTGCCAACATTGCGCCGCAGACGCTTCTGCAACTTATTGGCCTCAAGTTGGTTCTTGCGATTGGCCTCAGGCTGTTTGATATGATTAGCCTCAGGCTGTTTTTCATGAATAGACATAAACTAGCACGCCCAGTAAAAAGCTGGCTATTGTAATTGCACAGACCAGCTTTGACCAAGGGAACCGGCAAGTTTTATCCGATTAAAATCACTAGCTCGGCCACTGAGCCTCTGGTGCATTGATACGGGAATCATAGCCATAGGCAATGGTGCCTTTAAAACCGAGCAGATACAGCGCCTTGTTGTCCTCCGCATAATGGGCAAAAAACTTAATCATTTTCTTTTGCGAGCCAAAATCCTCGGCATACCAGTCAAACAGCTTCGACGCCTGTAAACTTTGCCTATCAACAACAAGTCCCCTCGGGTGATTGATAAATTCCCGCACAGAACGATTGAGCAGCTGTTTACTATTGGCTGAGGTATAGGCCTGAGGCTGAATATTGGGGCAGCCCAGAGCGCCACAGCTGAGGGCAAACAGCACTTTGCGATCTTGCCAGATAGGGCGCAAAATTCGATTCTCAATATCCTTAAGACTCAGCTTGACCCCGGCTACTTTGACCAACTTCTTGCGCTTATTGATCTGGGTATTGAGAGTGGCGTCCGGTTACTGGCGCAATACGATCTGAATCACCAGCCCATTGTAGAGATTGATCCAATAGGCTTTTTGCTCCTGACGCCTGTAGTCACGGGGGTCAATCCTGGCCATTTTGGCAATATATCTGTCCAATGTTTTGCTGTCGCCGGCACTAACATCACCATAGCGGAAGCGGTTAATTCCTGAAGGATGATTGACCACCACATAGCTGTGCAGCAAACGGTCAAACTGACTATGGTCTATACTGCGGCTGTTGCTCTCATTACTTTTATCCCAGATGGCCCAATAATTGGTCTTGATACCAGCCAGCGCTTCAACGGCAAACGTACTTCCCAGAATCATAGAAAACAGCAGTAGACTAACTCTGAAAACAGGCATAAAAACTCCATTTGTTATGCTGTATTGATGGTTTTAAAATGGGGGATAAGGTACTGTTTCGCCCCAAGAACACCTTGATATCACTGGTACAAAATAGATTCCATCGGAGGGACCCATAGTTTGAACTCGATCACTCAAATCAACCACAATCAGTCACAGATCCTCGCCAAAGACCAACAGTTTGTCTGGCACCCCTACTCCTCATTGACTGATCCGATTCCGGCCTACGAAGTGACCTCGGCCCGAGGTGTCAACCTACGACTGGCAGATGGCACCGAGCTGATCGACGGCATGTCCTCCTGGTGGTGCACCATCCATGGCTACAACCACCCAGTGTTAAATCAGGCCGCCAAGCAGCAGATCGATGCCGTCAGCCATGTGATGTTTGGCGGTATTACCCATGCACCGGCGGTCAATCTCTGTGAAAAACTGGTGCAGATAACACCAGCGGGACTGGATAAAGTGTTTCTCGCCGACAGCGGCTCAGTGGGCGTAGAAGTGGCCATCAAAATGGCCTTTCAGTACTGGATATCCAAAGGCCACCCCCAGAAAAACAAATTGCTCAGCCTGCGCAATGGCTATCATGGTGACACCTTTGCCGCCATGTCTGTGTGTGACCCAGTGACCGGCATGCACCATATGTTCAGCGAGGTGTTGAAGCAGAACTTCTTTGCCCCAGCGCCCCAGACAGCCTTTGATGACGACTGGGACGAGCAAGATATTGCTGAGTTTGCCAGCATCATCAGCGACAACCAACAGCAGCTGGCAGCGGTGATTCTGGAGCCCATCGTCCAGGGCGCCGGTGGCATGAGATTCTACTCGCCGGAATATCTAAGGCGCGTGCGCGAGCTCTGCGACCAGCACAATGTCCTGCTGATAGCCGACGAGATAGCCACGGGCTTTGGCCGCACCGGAAAATTATTTGCCTGCGAATGGGCCGGTATCAGCCCGGATATTATGTGCCTCGGCAAAGCCATTACCGGCGGCTACATGACTCTGGCCGCCACATTGTGCAGCACCAAAGTCAGCGAGGGGATCTGCGCCGGCGAAGCGGGCTGCTTTATGCATGGCCCCACCTTTATGGGCAACCCACTGGCCTGTGCCGTGGCCAATGCCAGCATTGACCTGCTGTTAAATAACAACTGGCAGCAGGATATTCAGCGCATCGAAACCGCGCTCAAGTCAGAGCTGCAAACCTTTACCGAGCTTGTGTCAGTGGCCGAGGTGCGCGCCCTTGGCGCCATAGGTGTGATTGAAATGCACCGGCCGGTGGATGTTGCAGAGATTCAAAAGAAATTTGTTGAAGCGGGGGTCTGGGTACGCCCCTTTGGCAAGCTGGTCTATGTGATGCCGCCATTTATCAGCTCAGACAGCGAGATCAAACAGCTACTGCGAGGCATATTCAACGTGTTAGCAGGGATGGATTAGTCGGCGCTCTTTAGTCCGTACTCTCTGGAGCAGCCACTTCAGCGTACTGATGGGGAGCCTTCTCTATCTTATCCGCCGGGTAACCCAAAGACACCACAAAGTCGATCAGCTCCCGATACTTTGCCTCACTGATCTCTGAATTGCGCGCCATCACCCAGACATAGTCCCGGGCTTTGCGGCCAATCACCGTGTACTGATAATCCTCGTCCAGATATACCACCCGATAGTCCGCCTTGATCGGCCAGATAAACTGCATGCCCCAGCGGGCATTGGTCTCTCTATCCTTAACAAAGCCTCTGGGATTGTACACCTTTCTCTCCCCATCGAACGACCCGGCATTAAAGCTGAAGGTCGTGGCTATGGTGCCATTTTTATCCAATTTATAGGACTCAAGTGGATTGTGGGCACCCTTCTCAAGGGCCGTTGGAATGTTGGCAATCACAAACCAGTCACCCATAAAACGCTCAAGATCCACATAGTCGACCGTTGCCATAGGCGGGGCTGCATAGCTAAAGGCACTGACCCAGATTAAGGCGGAAGTAATTATTGTTCTGTGCATCATGAAAGTTCTCGAATAACAGGCTCAGGGGGCGGCATAGGAATTAGTACACTGGTGGAATCCTGGTAAAAGGCATAGTCCGGGCGGCGCGTGACAATATCCTGCTCGACCAGATTGATACCAGTTACCCTAGCTAACATCAGAGTCATCAGCAGAGGCGCCAGCAGCACAGCTGCATCGCCAGAGGGAATAGCAAAAACAAACCAGGCCCACCAGACACAGCACTCACCAAAATAGTTAGGGTGCCGACTATAGCGCCACAGCCCCGTACTCAGCGTCTGGCTCCGCTTAATCACCTGCCGGTTAAACGCATACAGCTGGCGGTCGGCCAATCCCTCAAAGCACAGACCAAATGTCCACAGGGCCACGCCAGCGTAATGGTAAATGCCCCATTGCATCTGGGTGTCCGTAGCGTTTTTCAGCACAATGGCAAAGATGGAGCTAAGCAACCAGGCCAGAACGGCCTGGGACATAAAGATCAGATAAAAACTTTTAAAACCAAAATTGGGCGAATGCCGCTTGCGCATCATTCGATAGCGCCGGTCCTCCGGCTGATTTCGGTCCCGCACCAGCAGAAAAACAGCCAGTCGCAGAGCCCAGACCACCACCATAATCACTAGCGCCACTTCCACCGGGCCATTGGTGCCCAGGGTCTGCACATAGATCAATGTGGCCGCCGCCAACATAATCGACCAGCTGTACTTTGCCGTGCTGACTCTATCCAGATACAGGCTCACCAGCCAGTTGACCAGCGCAATCAATAGCACCACAGGCAGCGCCTCAAGCATCAATCGCCAGATACTAGCCGCCTCGGCGAATACAGTTATATTGTCAGTGAAGATAGCATCACCCCCAGGCTCTTACACCCAAATTTTACAAATCATTTTAATTATAAGATTTATACGCCCTGGGTCAGACAGAGGATCAACTTCAGGATTTAGGGCGGCGCGCCTGGGCCAGTTTTTCGCTGGTGCTAAGTCGCGCCATGGAGTTTTTCTTAACCAGAATATAGGTGGAACCCGCACCGCCATGCTGTTTCTGGGCACTATGAAAGGCCAGCACCTGATCAAACTGACGCAGCCAGTGATTGACACAGCTCTTTAGCCGAGCCGGTTGCTCCCTGCCCTCGCCCTTGCCATGGGTCACCAGCGCGCATCTCACCCCGTGCTTTTGGCAGTCCTCAACAAAGCCCCACAGAGCCACCCTTGCCTGCTCCACCGTATGGCGATGGAGATCCAGCCGCGACTGAATATCATATTTGCCCATACGCAGATTTTTATACACCCCATGCTGAACACCGGGACGACAAAATTCCAAATATTCATAGGGATCGACCTGCGCAATCACAGTAACAGGGTCAAGAAAATTGCCCTCCTTACGCTGCTCCTGCTGAGCCGACTTGCGTCGCTGCAACACACCAGGGGTCACAGATGCAGGCTTGGCTAAATGGCTGGCCCCTTTACTGCCCAGCGGCTCAATATCATCGCCCACCAATGCACTGAACATATCTTCAGCATCTGGGCCTGTGTCAATCTCATTTTCGGATGACATTTTTTGTTCCTGCAAATTAATTTACTGTACTTAGATCACTGTACTTGGATTACTGTATTATTGCGCCTCGATTTTGGTACCACTTTTTTGCGAGCTCAACATGAACGATAAAGCGATCCAGGTTGCTGTGAACCATGCCGTCAGTGTTCACTATAATCTGAAAGATGACAATAACGAACTCCTTGATTCAACCTACGACGACGACAAACCACTGGTTTACCTCCATGGCCGTCGCCAGATGATCTCAGGGTTCGAAAGCGCTGTCAGCAAAGCCGCTATCGGTGACAAACTGTCATTTTCGGTGATGCCCGCAGAGGGGTACGGCCTGCGCAATATCAACAATACCCAGCGCATTCCCAGCAAGTATCTTAAGCATGAAGGCAAGCTAGTGGCAGGCAAGAATATTCATGTCAACACCGACAATGGGGTCAAGCCAGGCACCATTATCAAAGTGGGTAAATTTAATGTGGATGTGGATATGAACCACCCACTGGCAGGCAAGAACCTGCATTTTGAGGTGGAAATTGTCGCCATTCGCAAAGCCACAGATGAAGAAATTTCCCATGGCCATATCCATGGCGACGACGGCTGTAGTCATTAATCAGGCTAATCTTAGCGGAGCCAGCTTATGACCGAACTGGCCTGGACCCAGTTAGCTCTGATCGGACTAATTTTTGTCTGGAGCGGCTTTGTGCGCTCCGGGCTCGGGTTTGGCGGCGCATTATTTACCCTGCCATTTCTTTTGCTGATTCACAATGATCCGGTATTTTTCCTGCCGATTATCTCCCTGCACCTGCTATTTTTTGCGGGGCTGACCATTATCCAGTCCGAGCGCAAAAAGAACTCAGACGACAGCACCACCGTCAACTGGCCCTTCGTGCGCTACACCTTGCTGATTATGATTGTGCCCAAGCTGGCCGGAGTGATCGGCCTGTTAATGCTGCCCATAGATTTAATGAATATTATTATCTTCACATTAATCACCGGCTACGCCCTGACCTATATTTTTGATAAACCCCTGCAGAGCAACAGCCGCACAGTAGATGTGATACTGCTTGCCGCAGCCGCCTATATCAGCGGCACCTCATTGATTGGCGGGCCACTGGTTATTGCCGTCGCCCTCAGACATATCAAACCCCATGAATTTCGCAACACCTTGTTTATGGTGTGGTGGATACTGGTCAGTATCAAATTAATAGCCTTTGTGATTGCCGACGTCGATATCCAGCTGATCAATGCATTATTACTGCTACCCTGTGCCGCCGTGGGTCATATGATTGGCCACAGATTTCACCAGCGGCTGCTGCAGCGAGACAGCCGCAGCTTCTACAGAACACTCGGCTGGGTACTGCTGGGCACCAGCTTTGTCGGCCTCGGTCAGGTACTGATCTAAAACCACATCACAACTAATCTGGCAGCCTGATCTCAGTTTGCTAAGCTTAACTCTGAAGCTACAAGGATGTTGTAACCAAGAGCGTTGCGACCAGAAGTATTGTGACCAAAGGGATTTAGTGACCAGTGTCGATATCTCCAGCCGCCTATCGAATCCTAACCGCATTGCTGTGCGCAGCACTGGCCACGCTGCTGTGCTGGCAGCAGCACCGACTGCCAGCCGACCTGCTCAGCCTGCTGCCTCAACTACCTTTTATTCTGCTGCCCGTCGCCCTGCTTATCCCATTGTTTAGCAATCACAGCAAAGAACTGGCCACCAGCCTGCTTATGCTGTGCGCCTATTGGCTGATTCGCAATCATCTGCAGGCGCCACTACAAACCGTACCGGCGGCACAGATATTCTATTTACTCTGCGTTGTGCTGCCAATCAATGTGCTGGCCTTAATCTGGCTACCCGAACATGGTCTGCGCCACCCCCAGGGCATCGCCATCGCGCTGTTGCCCGCCATCGGTCTGTTTCTGCTGGCCCAGCTATTGGTCGCCAACCCCGGCCTAATGGCCGACACCAGTCGCACCAATATCGCCAGCGCAATAGGTAGCATTCATCTTTCCGCCCTGTCCGCCTGGCTCTATGGTCTGGCCTTTGCCTGTGCCATTTTCAGCGCCATCTGGCAGCAGCAGATGTACGCCAGCTCCGCCGTTGGCTGCGCCCTTATACTGGCCATCACCATGGGCTGGATTGATGTGGCCAATATTTCCGCCATTATGTTTACCGGCCTTGGTCTGCTGCTCACTATCAATATCACCAGCGGGCTTTTTCATATTGGCTTTTACGATGAACTGACTCAGATCGGCAATCGCCGGGCCCTGCTCGCCGCCGCAAAAACCGCAGGCAATCAATACAGTTTGGCAATGATAGATGCCGACCATTTTAAAAAAATTAACGATCGCTTTGGCCACGACCTGGGCGACCAGGCACTGAGGGTCATTGCCAGTTGCATCAGCAAAGTGGGCTGCGGCGCCAAAGCCTTTCGCTATGGTGGCGAGGAATTCTGCCTGTTGTTTAAAGGAAAAAGTCAGGCCGAGGTGACCGACTGTCTGGAGCAACTGCGCCAGGCCATAGCAAATTACGATATGGTGATCCGAGATAAAAAAGCACGCCCAGCCCAGCGCGCCAAGGGCGAGAAAAACCGCGGTGCGTCCAGACGCCACAGCAATCTGCGCCTGACCGTTAGTGTTGGGGTGGTGGATAGTTCAGCTGGTGGCAGTTTTGAGCAGCTGATCAAACTGGCCGATCGCGCCCTGTATCGGGCCAAAGCCGGCGGCCGCAATCGGCTGGCTTTTGCGTAAAATCGAATCTGGGTACTCTTTTACCAAAGCGTCTTTACATGTTTGTAGGCTAATATTTTTTCATCTGTTGTAATCAACGGATAAAAGGTATGTCTAGTCAAGGCAACAATCATTCGGTCTGCCGGATTTTTGTGAAACTCACCAGGAAGACAAGTCGACTTTACTCCCACCGAATTATCGACCGGCACAAACTCAACGGCAGAAATCCTCTCAACCTCTGCCAACCAAGAATCCACATCCATATTTAGCGTTAAGCGACCTCGGTGAACTAACATACCAATTTCTCAGGCGGAAATTGATGACAGCAATATGCTCCGCTCCTGATGTTGATGTTGATGTTTGATAATCGCCCCCTTAGCCTCAGTGGAAAGACTACGATCAAATGACTTTCAGTTCTCAAAAGAAAAAACTCTGGCTCAAAGAACCAGAGTTTAAAATATAGCGCTATCAGAAAAATTAACTATGAATAAAAACTAGTAGTGGCTTCCAGAGGGTCACGCTCCGTGCGCAAATTATTCGCCGAGTCAGCCTCATCAATATAGCCAAACGACAGCCCCATCATTAACTTGTAATGGCTGTCCACACCCAGCTCTTTACGGACCAGATCCGGATAACAGCTGACCGAAGTCTGGGGGCAAGAACCAATACCAGCATCTGCCATAGCCAGCATAAGAGTCTGGGAGTACATACCCACATCCCCTGCCAATCTCACAAGCTCAGGGAATTGGTCAGTGACAAAAATAAACGCAATATGGGGCGCGTCAAAGAACTCAAAATTGCGCATCCAGGACCAGGCCCGCTTCTCCGGATTATCCCGAGTCACCCCCTGATGCTCCCACAGACCCAGGGCCGAGCAGATCTGGCGCTCTTTGTATTCACCGCTAAACTTGCCCTCCCAAGGGAAGTCTGGGTTAAAAGGCTCCTCTGCCGCAGCGGCAGCTTTCATCTTCTCGCGCATACGGTCGCAGGCATCTCCGGACAGCACATGCACATGCCAGGGCTGCACATTGCAGTTGGACGGCGCCCAGTTAGCTAACTCAAAAATCCCACGCAGGGTTTGTTCATCAACCTGCTTGGGTGTAAACCCGCGATAAGAATGTCGCGCACGAACTACATCAGAAAATTCCATACTGCCTCTCTCGGATAGATTTAATTATTGATACTACTTTTTTTATTTCGGTGCTTTTAGATAGGTGCTTAATATTTATACAAACAGCTCTACCCACTACTTATCACCCCCGACTTAAGCTCTGACTTTAGCAAACAAATGAAAAGTTTGCAGACAATAAAAAGCCCCAAAACTTCTGGGGCCTCTTACTTGGGGTTAAACTTTTTTAACTCACTTTTAAACTGTCTTTTAATCTAATGGCGACCTACGACGCATCAAAATAATCCGTCGGCATGGCCATCACCGAACCCAGGTTAGCACCAATGGTCTTGGCATGAACATCAGCCTGGGGCAGCATGCGCTCAAAGAAAAACTCTGCCGTGTGCAGTTTTTCCTGCAAGAACTTGCTGTCGCCTTCGCCAGCATCCAGCTGGGCCTGCGCCACCGAACTCATCTTGGCCCACATAAAGGCCATGTAGGCGTAACCCGAAAACATCAGAAAATCCACAGAGCCAGCGCCCACCGCATCCGGATTTTTCTTGCCCTGCATAGCCAGACGATAACCAAGCAGACGCCATTTCACCGCCAGTTTAGCCACAGTCCAGGCTTGCTTGCGGTTGCCCTTACTGCCCTTGCGCCAAGGCAGAGACTCAGCGGCAAAGCTCAACATTTCACCGGTAAATATCTTCAGCTGCTTAAAGCGATCCATCAGCACCTTACGGCCCACCAGATCCAGCGCCTGAATACCGGTCGTGCCCTCGTACAATGTAGCAATGCGGCTGTCCCGCAAAATCTGTTCCATGCCCCATTCCTGAATGTAGCCATGGCCACCAAACACCTGCACACCATGGTTAGCGGCAACAACACCCTGCTCAGTAATAAAGCCTTTTAGAATGGGCGTACAAAAACCCAGCCTGTTCTCGGCTGCCTCTCGCACTGCTTCGGTCTCACCACCTACATACAGGTCGGCAAACTGGCTGGCATAAGTCACCATGGCACGGCCACCCTCAGCAATCGCGCGCTGGGTCAACAGCATGCGCCGCACATCCGGGTGAGCAATTATCGGGTCAGCCGGGCCATCGGGATTTTTCACCCCGGACAATGAGCGCATAGCCAAACGTTCGCGGGCATATTTAGAGGCACCCTGAAACGAGCGCTCCGCCGCCGCAGAACCCTGGCTGGCAGTACCAATGCGGGCCACATTCATATAGGTGAACATGGCGTTGAGGCCATCGTGAGGCTCGCCAATCAAAAAGCCGGTGGCATCATCAAAGTTAAGCATGGCCGTACCATTGCCGTGGATGCCCATCTTATGTTCTATGGAGCCACAGCGAACGCCATTGCGCTCCCCCGCAGAACCATCGGCCGCAGGCAAAAACTTGGGAATAATAAACAGAGAAATACCTTTGGTGCCCTTGGGCGCATCTGGCAGCTTGGCCAATACGATATGGACAATATTTTCAGTCAGATCATGCTCACCGGCACTGATAAAAATCTTGGTACCATTGATCTTGTAACTGCCATCATCATTGGGCACTGCTTTAGTTTTCAGCTGGCCCAGATCCGTACCACAATGGGGCTCAGTCAGACACATGGTGCCACTCCAGACGCCGCTAACCAGCTTAGTCAGGTAGGCCTGCTTTTGTTCATCGGTGCCATGGTCTTCCAACGTGGCCACAGCCCCTTCGCTAAGACCGGGATACATAGCCCAGGCCCAATTGGCCGTGGTCAGCATTTCATTGATGGCGATGCTAATGGAAGACGGCAAGCCCTGGCCGCCCATCTCCGGGCTGCCAGTCAGGGAAGTCCAGCCAGCTTCAATAAATTTGGCATAAGCCTCTTTGAATCCGGCGGGAGTTGTTACCACGCCATCGTCCCAGGTACAGCCCTTGTCACCAGACTGATACAGCGGTGCCAGCTCAGTCTCACTAAACTTGGCCGCTTCGCTAAAAATAGCGTCGAGCATATCCGGGGTTGCCTGATCGCCACCTTTTACATGCTGATACTTGGATTGCATATCCAGCACATCATTAAACAGAAACGAGTAATCTTTAAGCGGCACTTTAAAATCAGGCATAGTGTTTTCCTAGCTAATAAAACCTTCCAGATGGGCTTGATCGCCCCCCTGGTTAAACAGAGAAAACCGCTGCTGCCCCTGGCGCTGTCCGGAATAGAACTGCACCTGGGACGGCAAAAATAGCGGTCGATGAAAGTTAACGTCAACAGAATAACCAGCGGCGGGCAGCTGCTGGTCCATAGCCGCAAGGCAGCGAGCCTTGCTCCACATACCATGGGCAATCGCCTGCTTAAAACCAAATAGCCTAGCGGTGATATCAGTTAAATGAATCGGGTTGTAGTCACCAGAGATACGGGCATAGCGGCGGCCAGTGTCAGCCCCCACAGACCAAGTCTGGGGCTTGCCGTACTTCTTCACCACCAAAACCCTGCTGCGCTTAATGTCAGTTTTGCAGCGGTGCAAAAAGGTCGATTCACTGGACCACACCAGCTGATTATCAACATGGGCATGGACATCAATATCCCATTCCAACCCCTTGGAGGTCAGGTTGCTGCGGCTGATACCAGCGGTCATGCTAATCGCCTGCCCCAGATCAAACTGCTCCAGTATCGAAATCTTGTTGCGCAAATGTACCTGGCCCATGGCCTTCATGGGAAAGTCCTGCTGAATCAAAATATTTAAAAACAGCGGAAATGCCAACATATGCAAATAGGTGGCCGGCAACTTGTCGCTCTGCTCAAAGCCGCAGAGCGATTGATAGGACTGCAGATGGGCAGGATTAATATGCAGCGCGCTGATTTTGGTGCTCAGCCCGGGCAGCGGGTCCCCCAGCTGGTAACGACCAGACTTAAACGCCACCTTGCCCAACAGCGCAGGCATGCTGGGCAGCTGCTCCATCATAATAGGGGCAGAGTTTTGTGAGGAATTCTGGTCAGTAGACTTGTTCATGGGTTTCATAATGTGGTGTTTCTCCCTGTTAATCATTGGCAACAAAAAAACATCGTTTTGTCATTTCGGCCAATTGTGTATGATGGGCTTCCTTAAACGTGGTTTATTGTATGACAGGACTAACAGACTCAGGCACTCTAGTGAGATTGGCTTATCAGGGCCTGGTCAATCTCGGCGTCGATGCTGACGAAGTGCTGCGCCGCTCGGGACTGAATCCAGACCAGCTCTACCAGGCCAACCTGCGTACCCAATTCAGCGCCCAACCCAGATTCTGGAAAGCCGCCGTCGAACTCTCCGGCGACCCCTGCATCGGCCTGCATATGGGCGAGCAGATGCCTGTCTACAAAGGGCAGATTTTAGAATATCTGTTCCTCAGCAGCCAGACCTTTGGCGACGGCCTGCGTCGGGTTTTAAACTACCAACGCCTGATCAGCGATGCACTGCAAGGCCGGGTCAGCGAAGACCCCAGCCCCTGCCTGACAAGCTACTTCCTCGAGCACCAATATGCCACCTCCCATCTAGCCGAAGCCATGGTGCTGGGCCTGATCAAAGCATTCGAAGCAGTTACCGATGGCAACTTTAAAGCAGATCGCATAGTGTTCAACCACCCGCCCAACACCGACCAGGCCGAATATGAGCGCGTCTTTGGCTGCCCAGTGGAGTTTAACGCCAAGTCCTTTCAGCTGTTTTTTCCTGCCTCCATGCTTAGTTATAGATCACTTTATGCCGAGCCCCAGCTACTTAACTTACATATACAGGCGGCAGATCAACATTTGGCCATTCTGCAACAGCAAGACCTGATCACTGACGTGCGCAGCCAGCTCGGTTCGCTGTTGGAGAGCGGCTCAACCACCATAGAGAATGTAGCCCAGCGTATGGGGGTAAGCCCCAGACATTTGCGCCACCAGCTTGATGTGGCCGGCACTAGCTTTCAGCGCTTGCTCAATGACTATCGCCATCGCCTGGCACGGCGGCTGTTGTCGCAGACTGATGAGGCTATTAGTGAGATTGTTTACCTGACTGGCTTTTCGGAGCCCAGTACTTTTTATCGGGCGTTTAAAAGATGGGAGGGCAAGACGCCGATAGAGTATCGGCAGCAGCGTGCCGACCGGTCATCCTGAGCAAAGCGACAAACCTCTGTCTCAGCCCCTGTCACCGTCAAAATAAGTTCGAAAAGTCAGTTATCACAGTCCTGCTTTAAATTCCTCTACCATTGCAGCGCGTTCTTCCGATTTGGGGTGGGTGGATAGAAAACCCTTCAGAGCCCCAAAGTTATATTCTGACGATTTATACTCTCCTTGCTCTTCGTCCTGCCCCTCTTCTGTAGCCGACAAAAGCAGCATCATGGTGCTAAAGGCATCCAGATCAAGATCATTGCTGTGCATCTGTTGCATGGCAAATAAATCTGCTTCCCGCTCGAAGTCTCTGGAGTAGGACAAATCGGCCAGCAGCGCTGGTATACCCATCACCATATCCAGTGACTCTATATCGCCCACTACAAAAAGCAGCAAGATAACCACCATGGAATCCTGCAATGTACGGCGCAAAAAATGGCGGTGCTGAAGGTGGCCCAGTTCGTGAAACAGCACTGAGACTAGTTGTTCATCATTTACGGCTCGCTGTATAAGCTCGTCGCTAAAGACAATATCACCACCGGGAAAAGCCAGGGCGTTGACGCCTATGCCGGAGCGAATATGGAGTTTGGGATTGAGCTGGCTGTGTTGATCGAGGTATGGCTGGAATAGCTGTCGCACTCTCTCCTGCTCGGTGTCTGGTAGATTGGATGGGTCAAACAAGGTACTGTCGAGCACTGTCATTTGCTGGTCAAACTGGTCGACCATTACCTCAGGCATATTGTCGGCCATCATATCTGCGGCCCGGGGAATTCCCTGGGTAACGGTCAGCCAAGCAAATAGCAGGGCTAGCACCACTGAACCCAGAACCAGGCCAATATTGCTTTCCAGACGATGGTTCAACGACAGGCCATTGTCGCTGTTGAGAGTTTTGAGTACTGTGTCGATCTGCTGGTTTTGTGGCGAGACAAACAGACCGCCGTCGGCAAACATAAACTCCCGCGGGGTGTCGCCGAGGCGGGAGCTTATTTTAATATCGGCAAGGTCACTGCGCTGTAGTTCGGTGTTGTTGTCCGTATCCCACAGCACTACTATTGCCGGGGCTTGAGTCACCACCTCTAGCCGCGCTGCTACGCGGGCAGAGGTTTTGCCATCTGCATAATAGCCGGTAATCACTGACTGTCTAGATTCCAAAATCCATCACTTGACCAAACTCTTCGCCGAAAGCGGTGACATTTTCTTGCTCGGCGGCGGCGAAGTCATCCAGAGAGCCATTGGCATGCACTGTGATGCAGCTGGTCACATATTTGATCATTCTAATTTGCGCGGCGGGCAGATACAGACCCAGGGTAAGCACTATTAACACAATGTTTATAAGCATGGTTTTACTGTAGCCCAGCACTGTCATATTAGAATCAAAACCATGCTCTTTTAGCTGTAGGCGCATATAGAACAGGTTGCTGGTGGCCACAATGACATAGGCAATCACGGCAAGATAGGCAAGCAATGAAATAATAGCGCCCAGCGGTTGGCCAATGGCCGCCACAATGATGGCTGCGGCTATACCTAGGCCAGCGGCTATCAACAGGACTATGGCATAGTCTTTAAAAGTCCCATTAAATTGAAAGTTGGTGGTGCCATAAGCTGTGTTGTTGGCTCTGTACTGAACTCCTCTAAGTATCGCCAGGGGGTACAAAATGCCGAGGCTAAGCATACCCAGCAGTGGCCACAGATAAATAGCCTTGAAGGCTTCTCCGTAGCTGGCAGAGAAGCGAAACTGAATGTTTTTGTAGCCGGTGTTGCGCATTTTAAACGCTAGGGACTGGTTGATAAAAAACGGAATACCAACAATAAGCGCCAGACCAAACATCACTGAAAATGCTGGGCTTATGCCACCGGCTACGGAGATCAAAATAAAGATACCCACGGCCATCAGCCGAGCTTTTAAGATGGTCAGTGGCTCGGCCAAAAAGCTGAATGAGGTGCCGTCAACATAGGTGTTGGAATAGAGGTAGCGCTTGTTGCGCACTGTTGCCCAGGCGGAATAAATACCAAGGGTCACTATGGTCAGGACTATATTAACAATCCAGATTTGAAAATACTCAAAGCCATTGCCTTTAAACTCGACAGACAGTTTGCTGACATCGGCTTGTTGCCCGGAAACGACGCTCTGGTCTTGATCGGCCATGTTGATTTCCCCTCAGGGTTACTCGCTTTTTATTAGTTAACATATCACACAGACTTATCTGCCAATACATAGCCATGACTGGCTGTGCACGCGGCAATAACTCTAGCGCCCTGCCTCCAGCGCGCGAATCAGGTCGGTAAACTCTTTGCTGCTGTCTGGGCTGAGCTGGGTGAGCAGCTTGTGGGCTTCGAGTACTTGACGGCGCACTTCGTCTATGTCGGCATTAACCGATTCAATATCCTGCAGCTCGGCGTCGATATCTGGCACGTCTTCGCAGATATCAATAATCTCGTCGAAGCTCATGCAGTTGAGGGTGCGCAATATGCTGGGGTTTTGGCAAAACAGCTGCATGTCGATGTTGTATTCTTTGCGGCAGTGCAGCGCCAGTTTGGCAATCAGGCCGAGGGTGGTGCTGTCGACGCACTCGGCTTCGAGCATATCGATAACCACATGTTTAACATCTGTGCTGCCAAAGATGGCGTCCATGTGATGATTAAGAGACCCGCACAGGTTGACCCGCACGTCGCCGCTAAATTTGATCAGGTAGTTGCCGTCTTTATCCGAGACCAGTATTTTGCCTTCGCTCAACTACATACCCCCCGTTAGCAGCAAGACGGATATATCGTCCTGGGGGTCTTCTATGTAGTCGATAAACAGGGCTTCTTTAAGCTGGTCTATATTGCCGGAGCTGGTGGACAGGTATCTGAGCAATGTGCGTTCTTTGTTTTCGATTTCTTTGTTGGGCAGCAGGTCATAGACGCCGTCTGACAGCAGCACAAGTGCAAAACACTCGGGCAGATGAATCTGTTCGACCACCCAGCTAGCGTCTTCAAATATTCCTGCGGGCTTGCCTTTGCCGGGCAGGAATTTGGCTTTGCCGCCGCTGATGAGTATTGGCTGGGGCTGCTGGGCGCCAACCACATAGCGCAGCTGGCGAGTCTCTGTGTCCAGTGAGCCTGCCACTATGGTCAGGTGCTTGCCGAGACCGGTGGCGAGCAGTTGGTTGTTGATATATTCCACCAGACCCTCTGGTGCCTGGGCCAGTGCTACATAGTCGTGTTCGAGCATATGGCGACGAATTACCCGCCCGATCATAAAGCGGAGCAGTACTGTGACGAAGGCGGATGAGGCGCCGTGGCCTGAGACATCGGCAAAGTAAAATAGCAGGTAGCGGTCGAGGACAAAGTTGTAGCCGACAAAATCGCCGCTCAGGTACAGGGATGGGGTTATGGAATGGGATATTTCATAGTCGCCAAAGGCCAGAGGGCTCTCGGGCATGAGGCTCTTTTGCACTTCGAGTCCGGCCAGCTGATCTTGCTTGAGCAGGCGCAGACTCTCTTGCAGTTCGACATTGGTCTTTTCCAGCTCGGCGCTATATGCGCTGACCCGCTGGCGGGTCTCGGCTAGGTTCCCTACCCGCTCCAGAGTTTGTTCTAGTGCTTGAGCACTACTATTGGCTGTGAGTACGTCGGCGACGCCGAGGCGGAAAAAGTCGGCGACTTGATCTCCGTGGGTATCGTCCAGGGCAACCACAACAAGGTAGTCTTCACAGAGCTGGCGCAAATTTGCCCTTTGTTCGGCGCTGTCGATGGGGTTGTTTGCGGCGAGCAGAACCACGGGCTGATTTAGGGGGTCGTGGCAGGCGCTGTCGAGGGCACCTGCATCCCCGGCGGTCAGGGTCTTGCTTCCAACGGCGTGAAAGTCTGCTGCTAACTGCTTTAACCCAACTGCGTCATCTCCAACTAGGATAACTGGGCCTTCAAGTTTACTCATTAGGTTCCGGCTTTAGTACTGGGGCTTTGGTTGCTACGACCCAATGCGCAGGCCCGCTGGCTTGCGCATTGGCGTAGGCATTAGTAATCGTCCAAATCTCCAAAATCATCTTCAACGGCGCCGTCCTTCACTAAATAGTCTCTGCGCTGTAAGTACACATCTCTGACAAACAAGTAGCTGTCGCCGGAAATAACGTTCTCCAACTCCAGTAGTTCTGCTCTGGTGGATAGCAGGCTCACTGCTCTAACCGAGTTGCGGGCCGATTCATCTTCCAGATGGGTGTAGGGAGTTGTAAAGTTATCGACGAATTTGGAGGGGGCATCCCTCAATGTCGATGGTCCCAAAAATGGCAGTACCAGATAGGGGCCTTCTGCAACACCCCAGGCGCCCAAGGTCTGACCAAAGTCTTCCCCTTCGTTTCTGGGCAGTCCCGCTCGCTGGGCAACATCAAACAGGCCACCAACACCAACGGTGGTATTAATCAGGAATCGTCCTGAATCATTGGCCGCCTGACCGAACTTACCCTGCAGCAGGTCGTTAATAACGTTGGTAATTTCACCGAGATTGCGAAACAGATTAACAACGCCTTTTTCCAATGGGTCGGGCATAGTGTTGGTATAGAGTTTGGCGACAGGCCGTGCCACGTAGTCGTCGAGAACCTCGTTAAAGCTGTTGGTCGCCCGATTGATATTCTCATAGGGGTCGACATTATCGGTTTCACCGGCCGCGGCAAATGATCCCAGGCCGATACTGGCTACCAGAACCAATAGTAGCTGTTTTATCTTGTCCATATCTCCCTCGCAAATATTGTGCTGTGATGTTTTGCGCTCTCCCGCCCAGCTTATTCTACTGCCCCATGAGCCCTAGGTACACTGTCTCGCGGACAGTTTCCGCGACTTTCTTTCGTATATCTCAGGTTTTCTGTTGTGATTTGTGCCTTAAACGGGGTGAAAACCGCAGATAATCTCTTGGCCTTTAAGGGTTAACAGCAGGTCTTCACCAAATTCCAGCAGCTTTTCGGGCTCGGGATGTTCGATCTCTGTCGCTAGTTTAACTATAGCGGCTCTGCCGCTGATCTGCTCGGTTTCAAGGATATCCAGCAGTCGCAGGGTGACGGGGTTAGACTCCATAAAACCTATCTGCAGCTCTATATTGCGATAGATAATTAATGCGGTCGCTTCAGGGCCTGGCTCTGCGGGCTGAAACTCAGGGCCTATAAGATGCACTGGGTACTGATAAATAAACCGCCAGGCGGTGGGAGATGGCATGGGATGATCATCCAGCACATTGCCCTGTTGCTGGATATTGGTGGGGATTTCTGCACTGGAGACATCCAGGGCCAGTTCGACCCATTCATAATGGGCCAGTTCAAGCATAAACCCAGGATCATTGAGCCCGGGCTGATATTCATTTTGCAGGTAGGCCAGGAACTCTTCGCCAATCTGGAGGAAATAGGGACTGTGGCTCTGGTGCCTATGCATAAAGTCGCGCACCATGGCGGCCCAGTTATCTTTATTGATTAGGGATTTAAGGATGGGAAAACCCGAGGCCAAAAAGGATTCAATATTGTTATAAAACAGGTTGCGGTAGATCTCCAGACGCCGGTCTTCGATATGCGCCGGGGCCGGATGCTGCTGCGGGTGACGAATATGGGCGGCAAAATCTGCCTGGGTCTGCTGAAAGGAGGGGCGGCGTTCAGGCATAGGTCTGCTCCGCTGCCTGTAGGGCTTTGATGCGGTCGACTTCGAGCATCAGCTGATCCACCGGGGGAATATTAAAGTCCCGCTCGAGCAATGTGGGAAACACACCAAACTGCTGATAGGCGGACTGCAGCAGGTCCCAGACTGGCTCTATAACGTCGGCTCCATGGGTGTCCACGCGCAGGTCGTCCGCTTCGTTGTAATGACCGGCAATATGGCCATAGACCACTCTGTGGCCGGGTAGTGCGGCGAGAAACTGTTCGGCATCGTAGTCGTGGTTGATGCTGTTGACATGGATATTGTTGACGTCAAGCAGCAGGCTGCAGTCGGCTTTTTCCAGTACTGCGTTGGTAAATTCTATCTCGGTCATCTCTTGCTGTGGTGCGGCGTAGTAGGAGACATTTTCCATGGCGATGCGCTGGCCGAGAAAGTCCTGAATTTGGCGGATGCGGTCGGCCACATAGTCGACGGCTTCGGGGGTAAAAGGAATGGGCATCAGGTCGTAAAGATGGCCATGGTCGCTGCAGTAACTGAGATGCTCGGTGTAAAAGCAAATCGAGTGCTCCGCCATAAATTGTTTTATCTGCTTTAGCAGGTTCCAGTCTAATGGCGCTGGTGAGCCGATGGACAGGGACAGGCCATGGAGGACAAAGGGGAATTTTTCGGTATATTCGCGAAAGGCTTTGCCGTAGCGGCCACCTACATTAATCCAGTTTTCCGGCGCCACTTCCATAAACTGGATATGCTCGCTGGACAACGAAGAAAGCGGGCCCAAAAGAGCCCGCCTTAATCCCAGACCTGCACCATTAACTGGGTATTTGCTGGTCATATTATTTAGCAACTGCTAGTTACTGCCTTAGGCGCCGCCGCATTTACCTTCGCCGCACTTGCCTTCACCTTCGGCTTTTTCACCACTGGGCTTTCCTTCTCCACACTTGCCTTCTCCACACTTGCCTTCACCCTCGGCCTTTTCGCCGCCACACTTGCCTTCACCGCACTTGCCTTCACCCTCGGCCTTTTCGCCGCCACACTTGCCTTCACCGCACTTGCCTTCAGCACGGTTGCCGGCCAGATCATAGCCTGATGAAAGTTGATCTGCCTGAAAGGGGTTTCCTGCTGCTGAAGTTGCTGGGGACAGTGCCATGGTGGCCGCAAAGGCGATTCCTACAGCGGCTGATAATGGTTTGATTGTTTGCTTGGACATTTGATGTTCTCCTTGAGAATGTAGTTTCTTCCTTTTTCCTGGCCAGTTTGGTTTCAGGATGCTTTTCTGACTTGCTCAAGGGGAGGAAGTTTCATCTTATGATGTTTTTCTCGTCGTTGGATTTTTACTACTAATGGCTTTTAACCAGAAATCGGCGTAATTGATCACTGATCTCTGCCCATTTTTTGTCCAGCCGCTTGGCGGATACTGGCACTCTGGTTTTTAGCTGCTGGGCAAACAATGATATGCGGTATTCCTGTATCAGCCACAAAAAATCATTGAGCTCATCGGTCAACTCTTGGGACAGTGGCTGATTCTGGATATCCTTGATCGGCTGTATCAGGGCTTCTATATCGGCGATATGCTGGCGGTCTTTATTGACCTGGGAGGCGAGTTTTTCAATGCGGATGCCAATGCCCCGCACCAGCCTAGGGTACTGGCTACTGTGGCCAATTGATAATGTGCCCAGGGTCTGGGGAGAGAACAGCCAGCTTATCTGGTTGGCGATATCCTGCTTAGCATAGACGGCGGACAGCCCTAGTGCCCGCAGTTGCTTGTGACTCTGGTGCAGCTGTGGCAGCACTGATTCGATATTGTCTGCATGCTGCTGGGCGATGCCGACCACATTGCCAATACCGGCCTGATAGCATTGTTCAAAGCTGCTCTGATTCCGCATCAGACCGCTGTCGGCAAATATAGCTTCCTGAAAACTGGCACTGATCAGTGGCTCAACAATATCCTGCCTGCTGCCAATGGCGGCGGCTTTGAGCGCCAGATCATTGCCCTTTAATAGATTTTTGCTCAGGTATCGCTGCTGCTCGCGGCCTTTGAGCAGTGCTAGCCGCAGCTGCCCTGCTCGGCTAATATTATCGGCGGTCAATGGATTGTCCATCACTTCTATGGCCACTGAGTCGCCACAGTCTTTTAAGGCTGGCCAGGCTTTGATGGTTATTTTGCCTCGCTGGAGGGCGATTTCTTCGGGCAGTTCATCAAAGTCCCATTCAACAATGTCCTGCCTGGCGATACCGCTGTCGGAGGCCTGTTCCAAACCGTCGCTGATCTGCTGTTTAAAGTCGCGCTGCAGCTGGTCGAGGCTGCGGGCCATGGCGATAGTTTTGCCGGCCTCATCCTGGAGGATAAAGTTCATCAGGTACCATGGGTCCAGTGACTGGCTGTTCCAGTCCTGATCGTCGATGCTGATGCCGGTGTGGCGTTTAAGTTGCTGACCGAGGATCTCGGTCAATGGTCGGTCCTGGGCTTTAACCTGCAACAGTACTTTGTCAACAAAGTCTGGCACTGGCACGAAATGGCGTCTGATCTGCTTGGGCAGGCTTTTAATCAGGGCGATGCATTTATCTCTGAGCATGCCGGGCACCAGCCAGTCAAAATAATAGCGTGGCAGCTGGTGCAGCAATGGCAATGGGATAATGGCGCTGACGCCGTCTTCCCTGTGACCGGGCTGGAAGCAGTAGCTTAGCTCGAAGGTCATGCCATCACATTGCACTGACTGAGGGAACTGAGCTTCTTCGTCGGCGGACAGCCCTCGCAACAGCAGTGATTCTTTGTTTATATACAAAAGCTTGTCATTGCTCTGCTCTGCCTGTTTGCGCCACTTTTCAAAGGACGGCAGGTTGTAAATATTCTCGGGGATACGCTCGTCATAGAAGCTGTAAATGACTTTTTGTTCGGCTAATAGGTCCCGGCGGCGAAAGCGATCTTCCAATGCCTGAAGCTCTTCAACCATGCGCTGGTTTTTCTGGTAGAAGCTGCCTTTGCCCCGATAGCCCTCTTCCACCAGTGCCTGCTGAATAAATATCTGCCGCGCTTCCGCTGGCGCTATATTACCGTAGACGGTGTTTTTGCCTTCGACAATACTGAGGCCAAATAAGGTCTGGCGCTCTTTGGCAATCACCTGCCCGGATTTCATTTGATAAAACGGTGCGCTGTAGGTTTTTTTCACCAGATGGGCGGCCAGGGGCGCGAGCCAGTCTGAGTCTATTTTGGCAACATTGAGGGCGTACTGTTTGGCAGTTTCCATCAATGAGCCGGCCATGACCCATTTGGGTGGCTTTTTGCTCAGACCGGAGCCGGGGAAGATAAAGAACTTGCGGTTTCTGGTGCCGGCAAACTCCCATTTGTCTTCGCGAATACCCACTTGCCCTAGCAGACCTGATAGCAGTGCCTGGTGAATGGCGGCATATTCTGCGGGTTTTTGATTCTCTTTAAACTTGAGCCCTCGACAGGCACTGTGCACCTGGTGATGGAGGTCGCGCCATTCTTTCATGCGCAGAAAGGATACATAGTTGGCGCGGCAGTATTTGCTGTACTGGGTGCCAGACAGTTCCTGGCGCTTGGCTTCGAAATGGCGCCATACATTTAACAAGGACATAAAGTCTGAGTCCGGGTCGCGCCACTGAGCATGGGCTTGATCTGCGGCCTGCTGTTTGTCAGCGGGTCGTTCCCGGGGATCCTGAATGCTCAGCCCTGAGGTAATAATCATCACTTCGCTCAATGAGCCGATCTGGGCGGCCTGCATAATCATGCGCGCAAACCTTGGATCCAATGGCACTGACACCAGCTTTTTGCCCAGAGGACTAAGCTTGCCAATGCCATTGACGGCCTGCAGCTCTTCGAGCAGCTTGAAGCCGTCGCTGATCATGCGATTGTCCGGGGGGTCGACAAAGGGGAAGCTGCGAATATCCCCTATGCGCAGGTGCAGCATTTGCAGTATGACCGCAGCCAGATTGGTGCGCACTATTTCCGGGTCGGTAAAGGCGGGACGATTGTTAAAGTCTTCTTCGCTGTAGAGTCGATAACAAATGCCATTGCTCACTCGACCACAGCGTCCGGCTCGCTGGTTGGCGCTGGCCTGGGATATGGGTTCTATGGGCAGGCGCTGAACCTTGGTGCGAAAACTATAGCGGGACAGCCGCGCGCGTCCAGTGTCGATCACATAGCCTATCCCGGGCACGGTCAATGAGGTTTCTGCCACATTGGTACTCAGCACTACCCGACGGCCTTTGTGGGGGGAGAATATTTTGCTCTGCTCGCCGAGGCTGAGTCTGGCATACAGGGGCACAATTTCTGTGTGGGGCAACTGGGCTCGTTTGATGGCGAGATTGGCCTCGCGTATCTCCCTTTCGCCACTTAAAAATACCAGCACGTCGCCAGCTTTTTGGTTGGCTTCGATATCTCGCAGGCAGTCGATAATCATCTGGTTGCGGTCGCTTTCCAGATCGTCTACGCCGGCATAAATAATATCCACCGGGTAGGTTCTGCCGGACACTTCGACCACTGGGGCGCCATTAAAATGCTGGGAGAACTTTTCTACGTCGATGGTGGCTGAGGTAATAATCAGCTTTAGATCCTGGCGCTGAGCGAGCAAGTTTTTGAGGTAACCGAGCAGAAAATCAATATTGAGACTGCGCTCGTGGGCTTCATCGATAATCAATGTGTCATATTTGCTGAGAAAGCGATCGTGCTGAATCTCGGCCAGCAGGATACCGTCGGTCATCAGTTTGATTCTGGTGTTGTCGGAGCTCTGGTCGGAGAAGCGCACCTGATAGCCTACGGTGTCACCCAGGGGCGTTTTTAGCTCTTCGGCGATGCGGTTGGCAACGGTGCGGGCGGCGATACGTCGGGGCTGGGTGTGGCCAATCATGCCTTTGACGCCGCGTCCCGCTTGCAGACAGATCTTGGGCAGCTGGGTGGTTTTGCCCGAGCCGGTTTCACCGGCAATAACGACGACCTGATTGTTTTGGATGAGTTCGACGATCTCTTCTGATCTGGCACTGACGGGCAGATCTGGATAACTAATCTTGGGTAGGCTCTCCCGCCTGGTGTTGACCAGCTGTTGGGATTTATCTCTGGCGACCTGCCATTTTTGCCAGCTGCGGCCAATATCTTTTTTGTTTTTGGTATGACGCTGCATATCTTGCAGCTGTCGACTAAGGCGATAGAGGTCGGTGCTGGCAACCGTTTGTGGGAGCTGTTGTTTTAATCGCTCAAACTGGCTGGCACTGCTGGGGGGCACTTGCTCTTGTTTAGCTAATGGCTCTGACAAGAATTATTCAACCTGCCAGATACAGTTGCCGCTGGCGGCTTCGATGGATTTGAGCTTGGCCTGGTGGCGGGCAATTTCATGGTCATTAGCGGTGATCACGCGCAGGGGCGGACGGCTGTCTGGCAGGCGGCGGATATTTGAGGCCTGATTGATCTCACCGGAATCTGCGGCGGACTGGTCGTTGATATTGAGGTTGACCTGGCCGCCGGTCATTAGCAGGTAGACGTCGGCTAGAATCTCGGCATCCAGCAGTGCGCCGTGAAGATCGCGCTGGGAGTTGTCGACGCCGTAGCGCTTGCACAGGGCGTCGAGGTTGTTTTTCTGGCCCGGGTGTTTCTGTCTGGCCAGGGCCAATGTGTCGATGATTTTGCAGCCGGTTTCAATGGCGGCAATATTGCCTGGCAGCTTGGCAGTTTCATGGTTGATAAAACCCAGATCGAAGGGCGCATTGTGGATAATCAGATCTGCGCCTGTCACAAATTCAAAGAACTCCGGAGCTATGGCGTCGAACAATGGTTTGTCTTCGAGAAATTGGTCGGTGATGCCATGCACTTCCATGGCTCCTTCGTCCACTTTGCGCTGGGGATTAATATACTGGTGGTAGTGACGGCCTGTGAGTTTGCGATTGACCATTTCTACACAGCCAATTTCAATAATCCGGTGGTCCTGGGAGGTTTCCAGTCCGGTGGTTTCTGTATCTAGTACGATCTGTCTCATTTGCAGGCTCTCTGTTACGGACTCTCTTTTTTGCGCTCTCGTTTACTGGCTATAGCTCATCGATACCCTGGTTGGCTAACTGGTCGGCGATTTCATTTTCTCGGTGGCCGCTGTGCCCTTTGACCCAGCGCCAGTCTATCTTATGTTCTCCGATAACCGCATCGAGTTTCTGCCATAAATCAACATTTTTGACCGGCTTTTTTGCCGCGGTTTTCCAGCCGCGCTTTTTCCAGTTGGGCATCCATTCCTGAATCCCTTTAAGCACATAGGTGGAGTCTGAACTCAGTTCCACCTGGCAGGGCTGGGTCAGTGCTGACAGCCCTTCGATTACGGCGGTCAGTTCCATGCGGTTATTGGTGGTATCCAGCTCGCCGCCACAGAAGCTTCGCTCTTCTGTGCCGTAGCGCATTAATACACCCCAGCCCCCCGGGCCTGGATTACCACGGCAGGCGCCGTCGGTAAAAATTTCGACTAACTTCATATTGTTCCTGTTATCGCTGGCTGTGCTTGTTGCTGACTTTATTGCTACTTTTGTTACTACCTTTGCTGCTTAGGGCAGAGCGAGAGGCGCTGTAACCATTGCTGGTTGCTGGCCGCCACAGTTGGGCGCGACTGGCAATGCCCCGGGCTTCTCGCTTGACCCCGTGAATCATATAGAAATTCCCCAGGGGAAAGCGAATCTTTTGCCCCAACTGATCCCAGCGGCTGTCCTGTTGCAGCCATTGTGGCCGCTGCAGCGGCAAGTTGTAGGCGCCGTGATCTATTTCCAGCACCTGAAAGTTAAGCAGCGATAACCAGTCTACCACTCGTCCTTTGCGCAGATTGTGAAAGCGATACTGGGGGCGGCCTGTTGCCAGCTGCATCGGGAATTTTAGCAGCCCCATTGGGCCATAGGGGTTGTACAAAAACAGCAGCATATGGCCACCAGGCGCCACCACTCGCGACATCTCGGCCAGCACTGCTTTGGGTGAGGCGGAGTACTCAACAGCATGTTGCAATATGGCTACATCTACCACTTCGGAAGGCAATGGTATTTCGGCATAGTTACTGATTGCCGCTGCGCCTGATGCGCCAGCCAGACCTGGGGCCAGATGAAAGCTGTGCAACTGATCAAAGCCGGTCAAGGTTTGCTCGTCCGTGGCCAGTCCCAGGTGCATAAGTCTGTAACCTGGCAGCTGGGCGTATTTGCGCTGCAATAGCTGCTGCTCCTGATGCAGCAGATAGCGACCAAAGTCCTGCCCTGCCCAGGCCTCTATCTTGGCAATAGAGCTATCCAGATCAGCTACTCTGAGCCGATCAAATGCTGCTTTGCTGCGCTGACGAATAAATTTTATCGGCATGGGCTCTGGTTGCTGTGTGATTCTCTGTATGCTGTTTATTATGTTCGCTGGCTGGGTTAAACGCCAGCTATCCGCTACTTAAAAAGGGCTGGCTGGAGGGTAAATAGATAAACTGTGTGCCTGTCCTATACACCGGCCACTGGGACTTATTGTTTAATCGCATCTGTCTCGCTACAATCCCGCGCTATTAAGTCATTTTAACTATAAGTTGATTATTTTTGCCTACCTTAAAAGCCTCTTCCTTTTGGTTTCGCTCTTCTCTCGCATTATTAGTTGCCAGTCTGCTGCTTGCCGGCTGTGAGACTGCGCCCACTGTGGATAGCATGGCGGAGCCAGCTATCAATGATGTTCCTGTGGCTGCTGCGCCTGCGGTCGAGGAGATCCCTGCGGTGGCTGCTGTACCTGATGATCTGTGGCAGCATATTCGCTCGGGCTATAACCTTAGCCCGGCGCAGATGCACGAGACTGTGGCGAAGCAAATCAGCTGGTATCAACGCAACCCCAACTATTTGAAGACGGTATTTGGCCGGGCTGAGCCGTTTATTTTTTATGTCACCGATGAGCTGGATAAGGCGGGCCTGCCCCTTGAGCTGGCGCTGCTGCCTATTGTCGAGAGCACTTATGATCCTCTGGCCTATAGCCATAGCCATGCTGTGGGTCTGTGGCAGTTTATTCCCTCGACGGCACGCTCTTTGGGCCTGCACCGGGATCGCTGGTATGACGGGCGCCGGGATGTGGTGCTGTCAACTCAGGCGGCTATCAAGTACCTCAAATATCTGCACCGCCGCTTTGATAATGACTGGCTGCTGGCGCTGGCAGCTTATAACAGTGGTGAGGGCAATGTGCGCAAGTCGATGGCGCGCAATCGCAAGCTCGGCAAGCCAGTGGATTTTTGGTCGATCAAGCTGCCTAGGGAGACCAGAAACTATGTTCCCCAGCTATTAGCGCTGGCGGCGCTGATTGAGAAACCCGAGGAGTACAAGATTGAGCTGCCTTCCATTAAGGACAGTGCCTATTTTGAAATGGTCGAGATTAAATCCCAGATTGACCTGAATAAGATTGTTGAGATCAGCAATATTAAAGGTGAAGACTTTACCAAACTCAACCCGGCTTACCGGCGCTCTATTACCCCACCCCGGGGGTCCTATAATATTTTGCTGCCTCTGGGCTCGGCGGAACCATTGCGTGAACTATTGGCGACCACGGACCCCAGAAGCTGGGTGCCCTATACTGAATACTCAGTTGCCAGTGGCGACACATTGTCGGAAATTGCCCAGCGCTTTAAGATTTCTACGGCCCAGTTAAAAGTTCGCAATAATATGGGTTCAGATCGCCTGCGTATTGGACAGGTGCTGTATATACCTCAGTCGGGCAAGGGCCCGCTGCTAAGCAGTGCTGATGAGGCGACCCAAAAGTCGGTTTATTCAGTGCAGCGAGGTGATTCTCTGTCGACCATTGCATTGCGCTTTAAGACCTCTACAGCCAGTTTGAGGCAGTCTAATAATCTATCCACTGATGTACTGCAAATAGGGCAAAAGCTTGTTGTGAAGCATTCTGCGGCGATTATTAACACGGATAATACCCGTCGGCTGTCCTACCGCGTGCGCCGCGGAGATTCGCTGTATTTGATTGCTGAGAAGTTTGATCTAAGTATTCGTGATATCACACGCTGGAATAAAATCAGCCGCCATGAGTATCTGCAGCCTGGTCAGCGGTTAACACTATTCATTAATGCCTTGCGGATCTAAAGCACTCCTTATACAAAGCGCTGGCTTTCTGATGGACATAAAAAAGGCAGGTAACCCTGCCTTTTTATCATATCGCCGTAACTACTCCTGCCGTATTTACTGAACCACATCCGCATTAGCAATCAAGCTGGACTGATAGGCCTGCACATCACGGCTGCCGGTGGCGTCCTGCACTGCAGCTACTAGGCTGATTCTCTCCGCTGCACTCAGGTCGCTGATATCGCCGACGGTAACATTGGTCAGGGATGCCAGCACATAGTCTCCATTGGCAGTGTAGAAGCCGCTGTGTTCTGCCTGCCCAGTGGGGATTGGCATTTGGAAAACATCGTCCCGAACCTCTGCGTTGACTGAAGTTGAGATACGCTTGACGCCATTGGCCACCTGCCAGTCCAGCCCTGCGGCCTTGGCTACGCTCTCTATGGAGTCTCCCGCTTCGACCTTGGCCAGCAGCGCTGCGCCCTGCTCGGCGATACGCTGACGAGCTGTGGAGGCTTCAAGGGCTGCAACCACTGCACTGCGCACTTCAGCAAGTTCTTTTTGGCGAGCAGGGAAGGCTTCTTTTAATTTAATAACCACATGGCGGTCGTCTCCCAGATCCATTACTTCACTGGCGTACTGCTCTTCCATGACTTCGCTGCTAAATGCCGCTTTGATAACCGCTGGGTATGCTGCGATGCCAACGCCACCCTGACGGGAGAATGGCTCGGTGATCTGCAGTTCGAGACCAAGATCTGTGGCAACTTCTGCCAGGGTCTCTGAGTTAAAACTTAGTTCTTTGAGCATTTCGAGCTTTTCTACCAGAAGATCTGTGGCGGCTTCATTGAGCAGTTCCCGCTCAATTCGGCCGCGCTCGGAGGCCAGCTCAAAACTCCGCTGCTGACGATCGAGCAATTTTATAAAGTGAGTGCCTGTATCTGTCTGCACTGGCGCTGAAACCTGGCCCTGTTCCAGATTGGCCAGAGCTGCTTCAAATTCCTCAGGGAAGGTATTGCCGCTGGTATAACCCAGATCGCCACCAATCTCAGCGGAGACAAAGTCTTCGGAATACTCTGCTGCCAGGGCAGCAAAATCGTCGCCGGCATCCAGACGGGCCTGGATTGCCTGTAGTTTTTCATCTGTGGCATCGGCGAGGAATATATGGGCCGCTTGAAGTTGATCGGTCAGATCTGCGCCTTCGGCTTCCTGCTCAAAGCGAGCCTGAATCTGCTCTTCTGTCACTGACAATGAGCCAGTCAGGGAGGCGGGGCTCAGTTCAATAGCTTCTACCGAAACTGCAACCTCGGTCTGGTACTGGGCTTTGTTCTGCTCGTAGTACTCGCCGATCTGCTCTTCGGAGATGCTCACTGCGTCTGCGATTGGCTGCATTGGCACGGTCAGATAATAATAATCTCTGGTCTGCTGGGTAAATTTGGCCAGGCTGGCAATCTCGGCTTCAGTAACAAAGTTGGTGCCATTGATGGACTGCACAAATTGCTGGATTAGCAAGTCTTCTTTGACCATGTCAACAAATGTGGCGCTGGTGTAGCCCTGCTGGCGGACAGTGTACTCAAAGGTCTTCTGGTCAAAACGACCATCAACCTGAAAAGCCTCTGCGTCGATCAGCAGTTCGCTGACCTGCCTAGTGGATATGGCAAAGCCCTGATCTGCCGCGGACTGGGCAAGTGCTGTACTGCCAATAATGCGCTGGATAATACCCGGCTTTAACAGCTCATCGTCGAGCAGAGCGGGATCGAGATTTTCATTTGCACTAAGAATCCGCTGCTTTTCGCTCGCCATGACCTGCTGCACACGCAGAGTACTGACATTTTCACCATTGATGACCACCGCGACTTCGCCGCCTGGCCCGGACAGGAACAGTGAACCTGTGCCTGAGAATACAAATACAGCGCCAATAATGACAACTATCACCAGGGCGGTGCCGCGCATATTACTTCTAAAACTATCCAACATTTGCCTTTGTCCTAATAAGAAAAAGGCGCATCAATGATGCGCCTTTCAAAACCGGGATCACCACTCAGTAAGAGAATCCCCCAGTGAATAACTTAATTTACTGCGTCTTTCAGTGCCTTACCAGCTTTGAAGCTTGGCACGTTAGCAGCTTTAATTTGAATTTCTGCACCAGTCTGTGGGTTGCGACCAGCGCGAGCAGCGCGGTGCTTAACAGCGTAGGTACCGAATCCAACCAGAGAAACCTGGTCACCATTTTTCAGAGCGCCTGTAATCGCATCTAATGCGGAATCCAGAGCACGGCCAGCGGAAGCTTTAGAGATGTCTGCGCCATCAGCGATTGCATCGATTAATTCAGATTTATTCACGGTATTCCCCTTTCTTATGGAGTTGATTGATCCTGTTCAGGTAAAAAGGTCGCTTATTCGATCTGGATGCTTGGAATCCCTAGCTAAGAGCGCCTTTTACAGAAACGTTATACCAACAGCCTAGGGGTTCGGTCAAGCTTACTTTTTAAATTTTATCAATTAGTTTAACTCTAGTGTGTACTTGGCCTAGCGGCTGAATCGGCGTTTTTTTCAGCGGCACCAGTTTGGTTGAACTCCTCTTCGCTCAGGGCGGTGGGAGAATCCTGCAGTGCGATCTGCAAAACCTCGTCAATCCACTTCACTGGGCAGATTTCAAGGTCTGCTTTAATATTGTCCGGTATCTCTTTCAAATCACTGGCATTGTCGTGGGGAATCACCACTGTGGTGATGCCGCCGCGGTGAGCCGCCAGCAGTTTTTCTTTGAGTCCGCCGATTTTTAGCACCTGCCCGCGCAATGTGATTTCTCCGGTCATGGCCACATCTGCCTTGACTGGAATACCGGTTAAAACAGACACCAGCGCAGTACACATGCCGACACCGGCTGAGGGGCCATCTTTTGGCGTGGCGCCTTCGGGAACGTGAATATGCAGGTCATTTTCCTGGTGGAAGTCTTTGCGCACCCCCAGGGTCATGGCGCGGCTGCGTACCACGGTAAGCGCGGCCTGGATGGATTCCTGCATAACATCACCCAATGAGCCGGTTTTAATGACCCTGCCCTTGCCTGGTATGGCTGAGGCTTCGATGGTCAGCAATTCGCCACCCACCTGGGTCCAGGCCAGACCTGTGACCTGACCGACCTGATTCTCTGCTTCGGCACGGCCATAATCAAAACGGCGAACCCCGAGCATATCTTCCAACTCTGTGGGCCCTACAACGTCATTTGAGCGCTTGTCGTCGCGCACATGCTGTGTAACAGTCTTGCGGCAGATCTTGGCTATATCGCGCTCTAATCCGCGCACACCGGCCTCTCTGGTGTAATACCTGATGGTATCTTTCAATGCGTCTTCGGTAATATCCAGTTCTGAGTCTTTGAGGCCATTGGCGCTGCGCTGCTTGGGAACCAGATATTTTTCTGCAATCTTTACTTTTTCGTCTTCGGTGTAACCGGGAATACGAATCACTTCCATGCGGTCCAGCAGTGGCCCGGGAATATTCATGGAGTTGGCGGTGCAGATAAACATGACCTCTGAGAGATCGTAGTCGACCTCCAGATAATGGTCATTGAAGGTATGATTTTGCTCTGGATCCAGCACTTCCAGCAACGCAGATGCCGGGTCGCCGCGGTTGTCCATGCCCATTTTGTCGATCTCATCGAGCAGGAACAATGGGTTTTTGGTGCCCACTTTGGAGAGCTTCTGGATCAATTTGCCGGGCAATGAGCCTATGTAGGTTCTGCGATGCCCGCGAATTTCAGATTCATCACGCACGCCACCCAGACTCATGCGAACAAACTTGCGTCCGGTGGCCTTGGCGATGGATTCACCCAATGATGTCTTGCCCACGCCCGGGGGGCCAACCAGGCAGAGTACCGGGCCCTTGAGTTTTTTAACCCGCTGCTGTACTGCCAAAAATTCTAGAATTCGCTCTTTGACCTCTTCCAGACCATGGTGGTCCTGGTTGAGGGATTTCTCCGCATTGACCAGATTGTGTTTTACTCTGCTGCGATTCTTCCAGGGCACGCCAACCATCCAGTCGATGTAGTTGCGCAGCACTGAGGCTTCCGCTGACATGGGCGACATCATCTTTAATTTGCCCATTTCTGACTGGGTTTTTTCCAGGGCTGCCTTGGGCATGCCCACTTCGGTAATTTTCTTTTCCAGCTGGTCGAGTTCGGATACAGATTCGTCCATGTCTCCCAGCTCTTTTTGAATGGCCTTCATCTGCTCATTCAGGTAGTACTCGCGCTGGCTCTTTTCCATCTGCTTTTTAACCCGCCCGCGGATGCGTTTTTCGATCTGGAACAGATCAATCTCCGACTCCATCAGGCTCATCAGATGTTCAAAACGCTCAGACAGATCGGCAATCTCAAGCACATCCTGCTTTTGCTCGAGATTGAGGGTCATATGAGAGGCGATGGTATCGGCCAGTCGGTCGGCATCTTCTATGCCACTGACGGTGGTGATCACCTCTGCAGGAATTTTTTTACTCAGGTTAACGTACTGCTCAAACAATGAGATGGTAGTGCGGTTCAGTGCATCTGCTTCAGACTCTTCCACTGGTTCCCCAGCAAGTTCCTGACTCGATGTCTGCAGAAATGCCTCGCCCTCATGGGCATTGATCAGCTTAACCCTGCTGATACCTTCCACCAGTACCTTGAGGGTGCCATCAGGTAGCTTGAGCATTTGCAGGATGGTGGCTAATGTGCCCACCCCATAGATATCTTGGAGGCCGGGATTGTCTTCGGTGGCATTTTTCTGCGCCACCAGCACAATCTGCTTGTCGGACTCCATGGCATGTTCAAGGGCTACAATCGATTTCTCTCTACCCACAAACAGCGGCACTACCATATGGGGATAAACCACCACATCGCGGAGTGGCAGCAATGGATAGATTGCCTCGTTTGAATCAATGTCTTTGGAGCCCATCTTTACCTCTTTTTGCAGATTTTTGCCGTTAATGACTGGCTGCTTACTTTAGCAGCTAGTTTTATATATTGGGCCTTGCAGGATAAATGCAACCACTGGCCAGAAAATTCTGCTGCGTCTGTGGATATTTAATGTGACAGATACAAAAAAGGCGGCTTGCGCCGCCTTGTAGTTAACCTTCGTCTGAAGCGACTTTCTTTGTCTCTTGCTGTTCATATACCAGCAGAGGCTCATTCTCGCCATTGATGACCGAGCCATCTACAACCACTTTGACCACATCTGGTTCTGAAGGAATCTTGTACATGGTGTCGAGCAGCACCGTCTCAAGGATAGATCTCAGCCCTCGAGCACCAGTCTTGCGTTCAATCGCTTTGTCGGCAATCGCATCCAGGGCATCCCGGCGCAGATCCAACTCCACAGATTCCATGGCAAACAATGACTGGTACTGTTTATAGAGAGCGTTCTTTGGCTCGACCAGAATATTAACCAGAGCATCGCGATCCAGCTCCTGCAATGTGGCAACCACCGGCAGACGACCAATAAATTCTGGAATCAGACCATAGCCAATCAGATCACTGGGTTCAACATCCAGCAAGGTTTCGCCAATAGACTTCTGGCTGTCTTTGCTGTTGACCTCGGCACTAAAGCCGATACCGCCCTTTTCGGAGCGATCGCGGATCACTTTTTCCAGTCCGGCAAAGGCGCCACCACAGACAAACAGGATATTGGAGGTATCTACCTGCAGGAATTCCTGCTGGGGATGCTTGCGGCCACCCTGGGGCGGAACAGAGGCAACGGTTCCTTCAATCAGCTTGAGCAGTGCCTGCTGAACCCCCTCACCGGAAACATCTCTGGTGATTGACGGGTTGTCTGATTTGCGTGAAATTTTGTCGATCTCATCAATATAAACAATACCGCGCTGGGCTTTCTCGACATCGTAATCGCATTTTTGAAGCAGTTTTTGAATGATGTTTTCAACATCCTCACCCACGTAACCGGCTTCGGTCAAGGTGGTTGCATCGGCAATGGTAAATGGCACATCTAGCATCCGCGCCAATGTTTCGGCAAGCAATGTTTTGCCGCTTCCGGTGGGGCCTATCAGCAGAATATTACTTTTGCCCAGCTCAACGGCAGAGGCGTCGGCACCAGCCTGCTCGCTGACCTGCAAACGCTTGTAGTGATTGTATACAGCTACCGACAGGATTCGCTTGGCTCGCTCCTGACCGACGACATATTCGTCGAGCAGGACCTTGATCTCTGTTGGTACGGGCAGTCTGTCGGGGCTGCTGTCAGCCTCGGCAACCTGGGTTTCTTCGGAGATAATATCGTTGCAGAGATCAACACATTCGTCACAGATATACACTGAGGGGCCAGCGATCAGGCGGCGAACTTCGTTTTGGTTCTTACCACAAAAGGAGCAAAATAGCAGCTTTCCGCCATCTCCCAAGGTATCATTGTCACTCATTTTTCTCTCCTGCAACTCTAGCAAAAGGCATATAAAACAAACACTTACAGGTAACTTCTACAACATAAGTCAGAAGACTACCCACTCTACCCTCTTTTGTCCAGCACCTCATCAATGAGCCCATACTCTTTCGACTCTTCGGCACTCATAAAGTTATCGCGCTCAGTATCCTCGGTCACTTTATCGACAGATTGGCCAGTATGTTTAGCCATCAGGTTGTTGAGGCGCTCTTTGATCTTGAGGATCTCTTGAGACTGGATATGAATGTCTGTGGCCTGACCCTGAGCACCGCCACTTGGCTGGTGAATCATGGTGCGCGAATTGGGCAGACAGTAACGTTTGCCTTCAGCGCCAGCGGTCAGCAAGAATGCACCCATGGAGGCTGCCTGGCCTATACACATGGTGCTGACATCCGGCTTGATAAACTGCATGGTGTCGTAAATAGACAGACCTGCAGTCACTGAACCACCGGGGGAGTTGATATAGAGGTGAATGTCTTTATCGGGGTTTTCAGATTCGAGGAATAGCATCTGGGCCACAATCAAGTTGGCCATATGATCTTCAACTTGCCCAACCAGAAAGATTACTCTTTCTTTTAACAGTCTGGAGTAGATGTCGTAGGCCCGCTCGCCTCTGGAGCTCTGCTCAACGACCATTGGCACCAGGCCACTGGCTTCCGTTTCTGGCATGCCGCTTGTACCTGTTGGGAGTTGGAAATTCATTGCATCCTCGCTTAATTAATTTCTAAATGAAAGGCTATGCTAGCCTTTTAACAACAGCCTGTATACGCGGCAAAAGACTGTGCCGGATTGATCACCGGCACAACTACAATAGCCTGAGGGGCTTATACGGTCTCTGGGTCTGGCTTTACAACCTCGTCATAGGGCTGAGCTTCTTCTTTAACCTTGGCCTTTGACAGCACCAGTTCAGTGACCTGATCTTCAAGAACCACAGCTTCCACTGAACTCAGCAGTTCTGGCTTGCTGTAATAGTAGTCCACAACTTCCTGGGGCTGCTCATAGGTTGAGGCGATTTCATCAACCCGAGCACGAACCTGGTCAGCGTCCGGGGTCAGCTCTTCTACTTTGACCACTTCTGACACAATCACACCCAGTGCAGCGCGACGTTCGGCTTTCTCTTTAAACATATCATCTGGCAGCATGCTCAGATCGATCTGCTGCCCACCGCCAAACTGCTGCACCATCTGCTGCTTGAGCTGAGTAATTTCATTGCTAATCAGAGCTGCTGGAACATCAACCTTGTTAAGGCTAAACAGCTGGTCCATAACGCGATTCTTGACCTTGGTGCGAATTGCATTGCGCAGTTCACGCTCCATATTAGCTTCGATATCTTCGCGGAACTTCTCTTCGCCACCAGCTTCAACGCCGTACAGCTTAAAGAAATCATCGTCCATTTCAGGCATCTGCTTTTCAGAGACTGAGTGTACCTTGACGGCGAACTGGACTGCTTTGCCTTTCAGCTCTTCGGAATGATAGTCCTTGGGGAATTTCAACTTGAGAACAGTCTCGTCACCGGCGCTGACGCCGATCAGGCCATCTTCGAACCCCGGGATCATGCTGTTGGAGCCCAAAACCAGATCCTGTCCTTCGGCACTGCCGCCGGCAAACTCTTCTTTCTTGTGCGTACCGACAAAGTCGATATTGACCTGATCGCCATCTTCAGCAGCTTTCTCAGCCACTGCGAAGGTGGCCTGCTGATCACGCAGTACACTAATCATTTTCTCTACGTCTTCTGGCGTAACATCAGCAACCGGACGGGATACCTTTACCTTGCCAAGATCTGCAAGTTTGACTTCAGGGTAGACTTCAAAGATTGCCAGATATTCAAGATCCTGGCCCTCTGCGTCTTTAAGGTCATCAATGCGCGGCTGACCCACGGGGCGCAGCTCTTCTTTCTGAATCGCTTCATAGAAGCTGGAGTTAACAATTTCCCCAATAACTTCCTGACGAACGCCTTTACCATAATGCTGTTTGACAACCCGCAGCGGTACTTTTCCCTTGCGAAAGCCCTTGATAGAAACTGTCTTGGTGGCTTTCTGCAAACGATCTGTCACTTCTTGATCAATCTTGTCGGCAGGTACACCAATCTTCAGCTGCCGCTCCAGACCTGTGCTCGACTCAATAGAAACCTGCATGGGTTATCCTCATTAAAAATCATTATAAATATGGTGCGAGTGGAGAGACTCGAACTCTCACATCCTAAGACACTAGAACCTAAATCTAGCGCGTCTACCAATTCCGCCACACTCGCATAAACCTTGTTGTTTTGACTGCTTTGCCGGGCCAGACCCGACGCTTAAACTGCGCAGTTCGCAACCCCAGCCAAAAAGGGCGTGAATTTTGCCACAGCACCTGTAAATCAGCAACCACTTAAACCATGTTTCAGCCTCTATTTAAACGTAGAGCCAGCAAAGCCCGATACAATCAGAAAAACTGGCGAAAAACTGAACAAAAAGAATCTGGCAGGCCCACAGCAGCTTGTCTATGCTTCAAACGCATATCCTTAAAATAATCCGGTTAGGAGTTAAATTATGAAACATAGTTACCTGTTATTGTTTGCCGTTCTTGCCACCCTCGGACTCAGCGCTTGCGACAGGGGCGACTCGGGATCAAACTCAGAGTCTGCAGCTGCAACATCAGCGATGCCAGAAAGCATGCAAAAAGACGAGGCCATAGGCGCAATTGATAACGCTGTAGAGGCCATGGACGAAATGACAGATGAGGCGATGGACGATGCCTCTGATAGCCTGGATGAAGCAGCAGAAGCATTGGATGATATGATGTCGAAGTAAGTCTTTATCTAGTCCCATAAAAAACCCCAGCCTGCGCTGGGGTTTTTTCGTTCTGGAGTGCTGTAATCTATACAGCCATTTTGCGACGGCGCAAGCCGGTCAGTCCAAGCAATGCTGAACCAAACAACCAGGCTGCTGCAGGGATTGGCACAGCGTTAATACCAGCAATATAAAGCTGATCAGCTGTAGTGCCTCGACCCCATTTCCACTGGTTGGCATACCAGCCACCCAGAGGACCAAAGATCGCCATCTCAGTCAGCTCGAAGCCAAGAGAAATTTTGCCGGCGATAACTTCAAGAAGGTCGAAACCGCCAGTATCAGTCCAGACTAGGATCTTGGTGCCATCAGGCATATCTTCATGGGCGCCATTGATACCAACATTTGAGATTATCTTGGCTGCATCAAAAACGAAACCAAGTACTTCATTAACCTGCATATTGTCATCTGAGCTCGCCCAGCCGCCAGTAGAAGTAAAGCACTTGTTGGCACTGGGGCTTCCGCCGCCAGCACTATTGTCTACTGATCCTTTACAAACACCTAAACCAGACTTGGTGCCTGCATCCAGATACGCATATGCGCTTTCCAGTTCCACATAACTACCATTATCAATTAAGTGACCACCATAAACATTCAAATCGCCAAAGTTTAATGGTTGCCCACCGCGCTCATTTTCATCAGCGTCAAAATCGTAGGTATAAGATGCAGCCATAGACAAACTGGCCATTGATAACATTACAACACCTGCAAGTGACTGCAGTAATTTTGATTGATTCCTATTCATGTTCAAGCTCCTAAAAACTCCTAAAACTAACTAAACGCGCATGCAAAACGCGACCATTTCCTTATTTTGAGTACAAAACTAAACTACTTAACAGGTAAAGGTAAA
>ENA-OQVM01000843-OQVM01000843.1-marine-metagenome-genome-assembly--contig:-NODE-843-length-44265-cov-23.693605_pt1 | contig 44265 bp, 37 predicted proteins | sample MGYA00237776_ERZ505498 | MGnify/ENA primary metagenome ERZ505498 (study PRJEB26159, sample SAMN06265151) | marine metagenome | isolation source: Helgoland LTER site | place: Germany:Helgoland, sampling...
TCTACTTGGGCCATTAAAGAGATCAACTTGCAGGCTTCAAAAAGCGCTAATATAAACTGGATTAGAGAAATCTATATTGAGCAAGAGTTTGATGTACTAAATGATTCTATCTTCTTAATCACTAGAGATTACTTTATGAGTGACTTTAGTTTTCAGGATAAAGAAAAAGCCAAAGGTGTCTATGGAAGAAGAACCACTTTGTATGACAACTATGTTTTTGACATGCCAAAGCAGAAAGATTTTTATAAAATACAAGTAGATCCCTACCAGTATGATGTGTATAATAGGCCAGAGGGCTTCTGGGAAGAAAACCGTCTAGAGCGATTAAATAAAGATGAGTTAAGCGTTTATAAAATGTTAGACACATTAAAGAGCGTACCTAGATTTAAAGCATTGTATAGCGCCGCTTCTATTTTGGCCTCAGGGTATCATGAGGTAGAGAACTTTGATATTGGGCCTGTATTCTCACTTTTGGGATACAATGAGGCAGAGGGTCTTAGAGTTAGGCTGGGTGGTAGGACCTATTTTTCTCAAAATGATCAGTGGCGTCTTGAAGGATTTGGCGCCTATGGATTTAAAGATGATCGTTTTAAATTTGGGCTATCTGCAAAGGTGTTACTCAACAGAAAAAACAGACTCACCCTTTATTCGGGATATAGAAAAGATGTAGAACAAACTGGTGCAAGCCTTTCTTCTAGCAATGATATTTTGGGCAGAAATTTAGCATCTTCATCACTTATTGCAGTTGGGGCAAATGATAAGCTCACCCGTGTTAAATTAGCGACTCTGGGTGTTTCCTTAGAGCCTGTAAAAAATTTAAATATACGCCTTACAGGATCTTATAGGTCTTTGAGTTCTGCAACAGACAGCTTTTCTATTGATTATCTAAAAGAAGACGGAAGTATTGGTAGTGATGTACAACAACCAGAAATCCGGCTATTAACATTTTTCACTCCAAAGAGGAAAGTTTCTGGTTATGGTGTGGAGAGAACCATTATAAACCAAGGAAGTTTCCCAAGTATTTTTCTTGGGTACACCTACGGTATAAAAGGATTCTTAGGGGGCGATTTTGAGTATCAGCGTATTCAAGGGCTATATACCCAGCCATGGAATATTGGGGGTATTGGTAGATTAACTTCAACCATTGAGGCTGGTAAAACCTTTGGTGAGGTAAATTTAAGCTTGTTAAATCCTATTCCAGGAAACCAAACTCTTTTTAGTATTTACAACACCTTTTCTCAGTTAGATTTTTATGAATTTGTAAGTGACCAATACGTGTCTTTACATTTACAGCACGATTTTGGCGGGAGAATTTTCCAGCGCATACCATGGCTTAGAGACTTTAATTTAAGAGAGGTGATAGGGTTTAGGACCGTTATAGGAAGTGTGAGCCAAGAAAATATAGCTATTAACAGATCTAATGTAATATACCAATCACCAAACAAACCTTATTATGAGTATAGTTTTGGTGTGGGTAATATCTTCAAAGTATTTAGGCTCGATGTTAATTTCAGAGGAAATTATCTAAACCAGACAGACTATCCAAATGCCAGAAAATTCGGCTTTACAGGAACCTTTGGTTTTAACTTCTAGGGAGTGTTTTCATCTCTCTAGAATTGGCGAGCGCTATTTTAAAGCACGCCTATTAGGCTAACGCTATACTATTTACCACAAAACCACCTTTAATTTTGCTGTTTAACCTTTCATAGCTAGTGCTTTAAGGCTCCTTTTTTTACTTATTAAAAAGGTGTTTTTTAATTGTCTTTAATTTGTTACTTTTACCGCCTTAATTAACGAATCAAATAATATATGGAAGCAATGATGATTTACATGCCAATAGCAGCGGCATTAATAGGTTTAGTATATATGCTAATTAAAAAATCTTGGGTGATGAAGCAAGATGCAGGTGATGGTAAAATGAAAGAAATTTCAGACCACATCTACGAAGGTGCTTTAGCCTTCTTAAATGCAGAATATAGATTGTTATCTTATTTCGTTTTAGGTGCAAGTATTGTTCTAGCAGGAATTGCTTTTTTTATGGACACTACCTATTTAATTGTTGTTGCCTTTATTATTGGAGCTGTTTTTTCTGCCTTTGCAGGAAACATGGGTATGAAAATAGCAACTAAAACCAATGTAAGAACCACTCAAGCCGCAAAAACAAGCCTGCCAAATGCACTAAAAGTTTCTTTTGGTGGTGGTACTGTTATGGGTCTTGGTGTTGCTGGATTGGCTGTTTTAGGATTAACACTTTTCTTCATTGTATTTTATCAAATGTTTATGGGTGGTCAATGGACCAACACCATGGATATGACTATAGTATTAGAGGCTTTAGCTGGTTTCTCTCTAGGAGCAGAGTCTATTGCGCTTTTTGCAAGAGTGGGTGGAGGTATTTATACCAAAGCTGCCGATGTAGGGGCAGATTTAGCAGGAAAAGTACAGGCAGATATTCCAGAGGATGATCCAAGAAACCCAGCAACAATTGCAGATAATGTTGGAGATAATGTTGGAGATGTAGCAGGAATGGGTGCAGATTTATTTGGATCATACGTAGCAACAGTTCTGGCTGCTATGGTACTTGGTAACTACGTAATTAAAGACATGGGAGGCTCAATACAAGATGCTTTTGGCGGGATAGGACCTATCTTACTTCCAATGGCAATTGCAGGTGTAGGGATTATTATTTCTCTTATCGGAACCATGCTAGTTAAAATAACATCAAACGATGCAAAAGAGGCAGATGTACAAAAGGCCTTAAACATAGGTAACTGGGCATCTATTATTATGGTTGCTGTAGCTTGTTATGGATTAGTTACATGGATGCTGCCAGCAACAATGCAAATGGACTTCTTTGGAGAAGGATTACAAGATATTTCTTCAATGAGAGTATTTTATGCATGTTTGGTTGGACTGGTTGTAGGAGCAGGGATCTCTGCTTTTACAGAATACTATACAGGACTTGGTTCTAAGCCAATTTTAAAAATTGTACAACAATCTAGTACGGGTGCAGGAACAAACATCATTGCTGGTTTGGCAACAGGTATGATTTCTACATTTTCTTCTATACTATTATTCGCAGCCGCAATATGGGCATCATATGCTTTGGCTGGGTTTTACGGAGTTGCTTTAGCAGCTTCTGCTATGATGGCAACAACGGCTATGCAACTGGCTATTGATGCTTTTGGACCTATTGCAGATAATGCAGGTGGAATTGCTGAGATGAGCGAACAAGATCCAATAGTAAGAGAGCGTACAGATATTCTAGATGCTGTTGGTAATACAACTGCTGCAACAGGTAAAGGTTTTGCTATTGCATCTGCTGCATTAACATCATTAGCACTTTTTGCTGCCTATGTAACCTTTACAGGAATTGACGGAATTAACATCTTTAAGGCGCCAGTATTAGCAATGTTATTTGTTGGTGGTATGGTACCTGTAGTATTCTCTGCCTTGGCTATGAATGCTGTTGGTAAAGCAGCCATGGAAATGGTAAATGAAGTGGTAAGACAGTTCAAGGAAATTCCAGGAATTATGGAAGGAACCGGAAAACCAGAATATGATAAATGTGTTGCAATTTCAACAGAAGCTTCTTTAAAAGAAATGATGTTACCAGGTCTTTTAACCATTGGTTTTCCAATTGTTATTGTACTAATTGGACTACTAGTGTACCCAGATAATAATATGTTGGTTGCTGAAATGCTAGGTGGTTATATGGCCGGTGTTACTGTAAGTGGTGTTCTTTGGGCCATTTTCCAGAACAATGCTGGTGGTGCTTGGGATAATGCTAAAAAATCTTTTGAAGCAGGTGTTGAAATTAATGGTGTAATGACCTACAAAGGTTCTGAGGCTCATAAGGCTGCAGTAACTGGAGATACCGTTGGAGATCCATTTAAAGATACCTCTGGTCCTTCAATGAACATCCTAATTAAACTTACCTGTTTAATTGGACTAGTGATTGCTCCAATTCTAGGAGGTCATGCAGCAGCAGATACCGGAGCTGTTGTAAACCCGACGAGCACTATACAAGTTAAAGCGAACACAGAAGATACAATGGATGTTGAAAAAGACGTAACTGTAAATATGACTTCAGATGAAGGTGTTTTTACAGCTGAGGTTGTAACTGTAACAAAATTGGATGGTGCAACCCAAAAAGAAACTAAGATCTTTACAGGGACTGAAGCTGAAGTAATGGCTAAGATTGAAGCTATGAAAATTGTTGAAGTAAATATTGAATAATATTTATAAAAGAGTATTACAAAAAAAAGGGCTGTCTTTTAAAGACAGCCCTTTTTTTATGAGGTAGATTAAATGTTGTATTTAAAACAGACCGTTAATCTCAGCGTCAATTTTACTGATAACCTCTCCAAGATGTTCTGGGTTTTCAACAAAATCAAGATCATCTACATCTAGTATAATCACTTTGCCTTTACTGTAGGTGGTTATCCAAGCTTCGTAGCGCTCATTAAGGCGGCTAAGGTACTCGATACTTATTGAGTTTTCATAATCACGTCCACGCTTGTGTATTTGCTTCACTAAATTGGGTATAGAGCTGCGCAGGTAAATCAAAAGATCTGGTCCTTTTGTAACACTCTCCATTAAATCAAAGAGCGATTTGTAATTTTCGTAGTCTCTATTTGTCATGAGTCCCATTGCATGAAGATTGGGCGCAAAAATGTATGCGTCTTCATAAATGGTTCTGTCTTGTATTACTTTTTCTCCTCGTTCTCTAATCTCTAAAATTTGACGAAAACGACTGTTTAAAAAATAGATTTGCAGGTTAAAAGACCAACGTTCCATTTCATTATAGAAGTCATCTAGATATGGATTGTCTTCCACATCCTCATAGTGGGGCTTCCATTTGTAGTGCTTTGATAATAAACGTGTAAGTGTGGTTTTCCCTGAACCAATATTTCCTGCGATGGCAACGTGCATACTTCTATTTTTTTGCTTTTTGTACTACAAATGAGTGAACATTTTTGCGATCATAAATATACAAGAAATCTTCAAACACTTGCAAGTCTTGTATGCTTATTTGAGTAGTTTTTATAGATAAGAGTTTAAGGCTATCTTCTATTATCTCATACACCACATCTTCTTTAACTACCAGAACCCTTCCCTTGTGCGTTATAATTTTTTGACCTCCTTGAAACGGGATGCTCTTTACAAGACCTCCAAAAACGGTATAGATCTTTATAGCGGTTGGGGTGAGGATGTAATTGTAGTTGAAATCACTGGTTTGATCTGTCAAGATTTCAGCAATGGGTAAAGAAATGATATTTTTTGTGTTGTTTCTATAATTGTATAATTCTAGTTGTTGGGAGTCTGCATTGAAAAGCCATAATTTGTTTCCTCCTGCATTGCTAACGCTGCTAATATTAGCTACATCTGCTAATAGATTAAAGTTTATCTGTTCTATAAGGGAGAGTTTATTATCTAGTAAAATAGCTGTGTTGGTGTCTGCATAAAAAACAACCACATTAAACGGATTTATAATATCTACACTGGTGATATTCCCTAACTGAAAATCTGTAAATAGAAACTCACCAGATGTGTTTTCTTTACGAAGCACCATATCTGTAATGGTGTACATGCTGTCATAGCTATCATAGCCAATAAACTGGCTTACAGATAAAGGGCTTTGATTGGTTTTAACATAACTCTGGCTTGCCGCAGATTGCAAACAAAGCAATAAAATAAAGGCAATACGCTTCATAGCCACAAGGTACAAAAAAGCCTCGTTATAGATAACGAGGCTTTTTTGAAATTATAAGTATATAACGTCTTATCCTAAGAAAGGGTATTTGTAATCTGTAGGAGTTACAAATGTTTCTTTTACCATTCTTGGAGAACACCATCGGTAGAGGTTTAGCTTGCTACCTGCTTTGTCGTTGGTTCCACTCGCGCGAGCACCTCCAAAGGGTTGCTGCCCAACAACGGCGCCTGTTGGCTTGTCATTGATGTAGAAGTTACCGGCTGCATTTTCTAAAATTTTAACCCCCACTTCTAAGGCGTAACGATCTTCACTAAATACAGCTCCCGTTAAGGCATACTCACTTGTTTGGTCTACAAGGTGAAGTGTTTCTTCCCAGGCATCATCTTCAAAAACATATACCGTTACCACTGGCCCAAACAACTCTGTACACATAGTTGTGTATTTAGGGTCATTGGTTTTAATAACAGTTGGCTCAATAAAGTATCCTTTGCTTTTGTCATACCCACCACCGGCTATGATTTCTGCATTGCTGTCTTTTTTTGCTTGATCAATGAAACCTGCAAGTTTATCAAAAGACCCCTCGTGTATTACGGCAGTAATATAATTGCTCATATCTCCGGGAGAACCTATTTTAAAGGTTTCCATTTGTGCTTTTAGATGTTTTTCTGTGGCTGCCCAAATACTTTTAGAAACATATACTCTACTGGCTGCACTACATTTTTGCCCTTGAAATTCAAAAGCACCTCTAGTAATTGCGGTAGCAACTTGCTGGGGGTTTGATGATTTGTGTGCAACAATAAAATCTTTACCACCTGTTTCTCCAACAATACGAGGATAGGTTTTATAGTTGTGGATATTTAATCCAATTTTTTTCCAAAGCTCCTTAAAGATAAAAGTAGAACCTGTGAAATGAAGCCCACTAAAATCTGGACTATCTAGTACTGTGTCTGTAATCATTTCAGGATCACCCATAACCATTTGGATCACACCTGGTGGCACACCCGCTTCTTTAAATACATCAAGAACAATCTTGGCAGAGAATATTTGGCTATCACTAGGTTTCCAAACCACAACATTACCCATCATCGCGGCGCTTGCAGGTAAATTAGCTGCAATGGCTGTAAAATTAAAGGGGGTTATTGCATATATAAACCCTTCTAGGGGTCTGTACTCTAGACGGTTCCAAACATCACTTGTAGATGCTGGCTGCTCTGCATACATTTGGGTCATGTACTGGACATTAAAACGTAAGAAATCTATTAGCTCACACGATGCATCAATTTCTGCCTGATGAACAGTCTTAGATTGCGCTAGCATTGTTGCAGCGTTAATTCTTGCTCTGTAGGGTCCAGCAATTAACTCTGCAGCACGAAGAAATATTGCTGCACGCTGTTCCCAGGGCATTTGAGACCACATTTTACGAGCCTCTAGAGCCGTTGCAATTGCTTCTTGAATGTGCTTTTTCTCAGCCCTGTGATAGGTCCCTAAAATATGTTTGTGATCATGCGGAGGTGACATAGTTGCCGTATCTTGTGTAGCAACATCTTTTCCATTTATATACATTGGCACATCAATGGTGCTATTATACATCTGAGTGTATGTTTTTGCAACGGCTGCTCGCTCAGCAGATCCTGGAGCGTATGTTTTTACAGGTTCGTTGACAGCAACTGGAACTTTATAAAATCCTTTTCCCATGGTGAGTTTATTTATGCAATTGCTAGGCAATTTGCGGTTTGTTAAAGACAAAATTTTGAAGTGCGAAGATACAAAAAATATGCGCTTAATACAGGTTGTGCTATGGTAGGTTTTATCATAGCTGCTTTGTGTCTCTAGCCTTTTTTGTTAGTAAAGATGCCCAATGGTTTATTTTTTTTAGGAGATAGAAGTATTTGTAAAATTGAATTTTAAGGTGTAGCTTGCTTAGGTTTTTATATTAATAGCTTGCAAGCTAGCTTGTTTAGTTTTTTTACCAATACCAATCTGTTCTATTGAAGTACACAGGTAAAATAATAGCTCTGGCATTCCCTGAGGTCTTTGTAAAGGGATCTGCAGATTTAATTTGTAAATTTTTGCCCTTTGTTGGGGTAGGAACCAAACAATATATAAAGGCAGGTCATGCCGCTTTGTTGTTAATTGAAAATAAAACAGGTCTTATCAGGTACTTTGATTTTGGGCGCTATAGTACTCCTGATGGCTATGGAAGGCTTAGAAGCATTGAGACAGATGCAGAATTACACATTGGTTTTAAAGCCATATTAGCGCCAGAGGGCACTCTGCAAAATCTGGAACAAATACTACATTGGCTTACAGATAATCCTCAAAAAACAAATGCTTCGGGACGCTTATTGGCATCTGTTTGTGACACAATTAATTATAAGAAAGCACAAACCTATCTTTTAAATCTTCAAAATAGAGGCAGTATACCCTATGCTCTTTTTGACAAGAATTCTAGTAATTGCTCTAGAGTAGTTGCTAATACCATACTACAATCCACAGACACAAAAGATGTTATTAACCGTTTAAATTTCAATAAACTCTTCACCCCAAGCACTGTCGGAAATGTAAAGGTTGCTGCCAGTAACGGGATAGTGTATGAGGTTACTGGAACTCAAATAAAACATTTTACATCAACCCCGTTAAAGGAAAACATTTCTAATCTTTTCAACAAAAATGTTCCTCCAACACTTGGCCCCAAAGACAAGATAAATGCTCCTGAGCATTGGTGTTTTTTAGAGGGAATAGGTAGTAGTGCTTATTTTGAAATGGTACCGTGTGTCTTGCCGGCAAATCACTTTAGGATAAAACGATATAATACCCACTTGGTATTAGATTTTGATGGGGTTTTTATTAGCAACAAATTTGATAGTACAACACCCTATAAATTCACCTATGACTCTCATTGTAAACATTGTCATGTATTACAAAGTGGCACTAAAATAAAATTGAATTGTGTAGGTGCTTTTTCTAAGTTTAATTCATAGAAAAAGGAGCACTTAATTTAAAGTTTGGAATACTTACTTTAAATTTTTCAGTAGAAGTAAAATTAACCATCTCATAATACCCACTCATTGCTCCAAAAGGACTCAATAATATACAACCACTACTATAGGTATGAAACCCTCCAGGTTTAATAACTGGTTTTTTACCCACAACACCTTCTCCAAAAACCATATCAATATCGTTTAAGGCATCTTTTATTTTCCAGTGGCGTGATTTGAGTTGCACTACATCTTTACTCTTGTTCTCAATATGTATAATGTAAGAAAATGCATACTGTTGCTTCCCGTTAGACACAAAGGCGTCTTCAAAACGTGTTTTGATGGAAACTTTAATGCCTTGAGTAACTTGTTGTGTCATGCGTATGATCTGGCTGTTATTGCTGTTTTAAAAATAAAAAAGCCATTATGTGTTTGCTTATGCCGATGCTTAAAAATACAAATTTTATTATGGTATTAAAAATATCTAGAAACCATCTTTTATGTTTCTATATAAAAGCAATGGATATTGGGTAAGAGCTATGCTTTTAATGAAAATAAAGACAAGTTTTTTGCTACAAAATCTTCACAGGTTTTAAAGAAGTTGATGATGTCTTTGTCATCATTTCCAGCGTTTATTGTTACTAGGCGCACAAACTCTGTTTCTCTAAAAATTCCAAACCCTACCATCGCTTCTGCGTTTTGGTACAATGAAGTACACAACTCTTGGGCGGGTATTCCTTTATAATTATAGCAAATAGATATGGAGTCATCAAAGCTGTAGAGGGTGTAATCTGGATTGCTTTTAATGTAATTTCGAGCTACTTCAGCCAAATGAAATTGCTGATCCACAATTTTTTCTAACCCGAGGGTTCCTACAGATTTCCATAGTGTCCAAAATTTCAAAGCATCATTTCTTCTACCGCATTGTATAGATGTTTTTCCTAAGTTGTAATCATCACCATCTGTTTGGTATAAATAGGTAGCATCATTACTGAAACTGTCATGTAAATATTTTTTGTGTTTTGTGAGTATGATAGAGCAAGTAAGGGGTGTCCCCATCATTTTATGGGCATTGTAGCTAAAAGAATCTGTAAGGGCTATTCCTTCAACCAGGTGCTTGTATTTTTTACTAAAAATCACACTACCACAATACGCACCATCTACATGAAGCCAAAGCTTGTATTCTTTACAAATCTCAGATAGTGGTGTTATCTCATCAAAGGCCCCAAGTACAGTAGTTCCGGCAGTTGCATTCACAAAAAATGGTTGCAAACCTTTTGCGATATCCTCAGCAATTTTAGCGCTCAAGTCTTTCGGGTCCATTTGCCCAAATTCATTGGTGGCTACATACCTAACTTGTTCACGCCCAATACCTATAAAAGCAGCATTTTTTGAGGTAGAATAATGGGATTCTATGGAGGTGTAGGCAGTCATTTTTTGAAGCACACCTTCATTTTTAATGGTGTCATTGTGCGCATCACGTGCCATTAATATAGCCATGAAATTACTCATAGATCCTCCAGGTGCGAAGGTTCCATCTGCATCTTTACCATAGCCAATCAAATCACAAGATTTGCGTAAAATTTCTTTTTCAATTCCTACTTGAGGCCCAGCAACTTTATAAGTATACATGCTATTATTGAGCAGTACTGCCAATAAATCTCCTAATGTAGCTTTTGGATTCCTGCCTCCAAATAGCTGATTAAAAAACAAATTCGTTGCAGTACGGGGTGTGTTTAAAACAAGTTTTTCTAGTGCATTTTCAAAAAAAGCATCATCTGCGGGCTGCTCTTCTAAGGCTAGGGGTAAGATATTAAAGAGTTCTTTGGGAGGAATTGGGGTGATTATAGGCTCTTGTTTTTCGGCTTTTATTAATTTTTCGGCTAATTTTTGGAACAGTAAAAGTTCTTTTTGCATAGGAAGATCTTATTTTACCGCAAATATAGTGTAAAAAGGTGCTTTATGGGGCTCAAGTAAGGTTTGATTTAAAGGTTTTTTAAATCCAAAATTTAAAAGACATCTTTTAAAGGGTTGCGGTAAACACTTTTAGTTGTTTGATATTTTACTAGAATTAGCTGCGCCCTCTCCCAAGAGTCTATCAAATCTAGAGCCAGGTGCTCTATAATATACAAGGACCGTGTATTGGTTTTCTGTTTCCCAGAAATTTCCACTTATTGGGCCTTGTTCTATACTACCATCTCTATTTACCATCACATATTTGTAATTATAAAAGCCTTGCTTGAAAAGCCTTGCGTTTTGATAGGTGTCTGTTTTTTCGTTGTAACGCATATAGGTGGTTTGGTCTATGGTCCAGTTATTGAAATTTCCGTAGATATGAATCTCTTTATCACCCAATGATCCATAGTGCTGCAGGTTAAAATGCATCAATACATAGTCTGCCTCTATGTTTTGATTTTGTGAGGCATATAGATTTCTAACCTGAAAACTACCGTTAATGTCTGGGTTGTAAGTATAGGGTCTTACACTTCTGTCTATGTTTGTGAATAAGAAATTTTCATACAATTCATTGAGTTCTACATACCTCACACCGTTTGTGGAGGATCTAAGGTCTTTGTTGTCAAAAAATAAAAATTCATTACCACCCCAAAAAGCTGCTTCTTGGTCATACTTATAAATAAGCTCAGAGCCAATAGTGTAGAGCGGTTTTAAATTAGTGATGGCGGTTTTTAAATTATTGTTTTGCAGCACTAGTGTTTTTACATTTTGTTTGGGGTTAATTAAAAGTAAGTTAGGAGAATTTATTTTAAACTGTACCACCTGTTGTTGGTCTATGTTTTTTATTATTCTCGATCTTTTAATCTCAACCTCCACACTTAAAACGCGTTCTAATACCATGAATTTTCTTGAAAAAACAATCTCGCCATCATCATTGAAAATTCGTAACAAGTAATTTCCACTTTTTTTAATAGCACGCGTTTCTCTATTGGGGATACTAAGTTTGTAGTTTGAATAAAGCTGTAGGGTATTGAAGCTGTTTTCATAGGTTTCTATGCGTACATCATCAAAGCCATCTAGGTATTCTCCTTTTGATAAATCACTAGGGGTCCAGTCAAAGTTAAAATGCGCAATTGTGTAAAAGTAATCTGCTTCATTACCTATGATATCATCAAAAGAAAGTTGCAGCTTTTGACCTAGTTCAATGATGGGTAAACTGCTTTGTGCTGAAGTTCCTTTAAACTGTATAGTCCTAATGTATTCAGGCTCAATGGTTTCTTCCACCTGGGCGTGTCCCTCTGGAATTTGAAATAAAAAGAGAAAAAATAAAAGAGTAATTGCGCGCATGGTTTGTTGGTATGTGTGCTAAATATAAACAAATTTTATGCCTTAAAATTGCATTGCATTTCTCAAGAACACAAAACAGATAAAAATATCTTAATATATTGGAAAATTGCTCTTTTAATTCTTAAATTTGCATTCCCTAAAAAGACATACTAATTTGGTAGCTTTTTAAGAAAATAAAAGTCAATTTTAACACGACTATCCTATGTCCAAAGACATTAAGATTAAAAAGGGTCTTGCCATCCGCCTTAAGGGTGAAGCAGATAAATCACTTTCAAACGCACCGCGTTCACGAACCTTTGCTATTCGTCCTTCAGATTTTCACTTGTTTACGCCAAAGTTGGTAAAAAAAGAAGGTGAAAAAATACTAGCTGGAGAGACCTTGTTTTACAGCAAAAACAACCAGGCAATCACTTTTTCATCTCCAGTAAGTGGTACACTTACCAAGATAGAAAGAGGACCAAAACGTGTGATTACAGGTCTAACAATTGAAGCAGATCAAAAAGACACCTTCAAGGACTATGGAGTAAAATCTCCAGAAAGCCTTTCTTCCCAAGAAATTAAAGATCATTTACTTGCCAGTGGGTGTTGGCCTTTTGTAAAACAACGTCCTTATGATGTTATTGCAAATCCAGACACTGCCCCTAAGGCTATTTTTATATCTGGTTTAGCTACTGGAGCTTTAGATGCAGATCTTGATTTTGTGTTGCAGGGCAAACAAAAAGAAGTGCAAACTGCCATTACAGCACTCAGTAAATTAACAGATGGTGCTATTCACCTAACTGTTGCAAAAGATAGCGCCTCTATGTTGTCTGAAATGCAACATGTTGTGTTACACAAAACAAATGTATTGCATCCCGCAGGAAATGTAGGTACACAAATAAACAAGATAGACCCAGTCAACAAAGGAGAAACTGTTTGGACTATAGCGGCTCAAGATTTGGTCATTATTGGAGAATTATTTTTAACAGGAAAATACAACGCCGAGCGTATTGTGGCTCTGGCAGGTTCTTGTGTTAAGGCCCCAAAATATTATAAAACTAGAATTGGTAGTGAGGTTGCTACCATGATTTATGATTCTGGGCTTAACCATGAAAATGTTCGTGTTATTAGCGGAGGGGTGTTAAGTGGAGATACAATTTCTCCAAAGCAGCATCTAGGTTTTTACCACAATGCAGTAACGGTTATTCCTCAGGGTGATGATTACGAGTTTTTTGGTTGGAACAAGCCTGTGTTTAATAAAATTTCGCCATCAAGAGCGTTAACTTTCTCTTGGATGCAGCCCAACAAAGAGTTTGAACTAAACACCAATACCAATGGTGAGCATCGTGCTTTTGTTGTAACAGGAAATTACGAAGAGGTATTTCCACTAGATATTTATCCTTTACAAATTTTAAAGGCTTGTTTGGTGAAAGACTTGGACGCTATGGAAGCGCTTGGAATGTATGAGGTTGCTCCAGAAGATTTCGCCTTGACAGAATTTGTATGTGTTTCAAAGCAACCACACCAACAAATTATTAGAGAAGGATTAGACTTAATGTATAAAGAAATAGGATAAGTTATGGGTTTAAAACAGAATTTACATACCTTAAAAATGAAGTACAAGGGTACCAAGATGGCTCCTGCGTTTAACGCAATCCATACCTTTTTGTACTTGCCTAATGAGACTACACATAATGGTACTCACATTAAGGCAGCAGATGATTTAAAACGTACCATGAACATGGTTATCATGTCACTTGTGCCTTGTTTATTGTTTGGAATATTTAATGCAGGGTATCAATACAATGTTCAAACTGGAGATGTAACAAAAGCACTAAGCTTTTTAAGTACAGAGTTTTGGAACTTCTCAAACTTCACTATTGGAGCCTGGAAAGTCTTGCCACTTGTTGTAGTGTCATACGGGGTTGGGCTTATTGTGGAATTTATTTTTGCAGTTATCAAAGGCCATGAGGTAGAAGAAGGATACCTGGTAACGGGTATGTTGGTGCCATTAATTGTTCCTGTAGATATTCCGCTGTGGATGTTATCTATTGCAGTGATTTTTGGTGTAGTGATAGGAAAAGAAGTATTTGGAGGTACTGGAATGAATATTTTAAATCCAGCCTTAACTATAAGAGCCTTTTTATTCTTTGCATATCCAACATGGATGTCTGGAGATAAAGTTTGGGTTACTGGCGCAGTAGATACTGTTGGGCAGCCTGATGCTATTTCTGGAGAAACCATTTTAGGGTCACTGGCCCAAAACAATGGGTTTGGAGATTGGAGTATGATGGATCAATTTTTAGGATTTATTCCTGGATCTGTGGGTGAAACCTCAAAGCTTCTCATTATAGTTGGAGCATTAATTTTAATTCTTTCTAAAATAGGAAGTTGGAGAATTATACTAAGCACTCTTGTGGGAGCATTATCAATGGGGCTTATCTTTAATGGTGTTGTAAATGCCGGATGGGTAACAGAGAGTTCTAAATTCTTTGGCCTTATGAATGTTGTTTTCTGGCAACACCTGTTTATTGGTAGTATTTTATTTGGTGCAGTGTACATGGCAACAGATCCTGTTACGGCATCTCAAACAAATAAAGGAAAGTGGATATACGGGTTTTTAATAGGTTTTATATCTATTATGATACGTGTGTTTAACCCAGCCTACCCAGAGGGAGTATTCTTGGCAATTCTACTAATGAATGTATTTGCGCCAACCATAGATCACTATGTATTGGAAGGGAATATCAAAAAAAGAGCAAAACGTTTAAAACTTAAAACAGCTTAATTATGGCAGTTAATAAAGATAAAAACAGTTACACAATGATCTTTGCCGTTATTATGGTACTAGTTGTTGGTACACTATTGGCAGGATTTTCAAGCGGATTGAAGCCTATGATTAAGGCAAACGAAAAGTTTGAAAAACAGCAAAACATCCTGTATGCTATGGGTGTAAATGATAATCAGGGAACAGGTGATGTAGCTTTTATAACTACAGATAGAGTTGCCGATGCCTTTAAGACCTATATCAAAGAGCAGCTTATTATTGAAGGGCCTACTGCCTCACAAAATGATAAGGCCTATTTAATTGATGTTAAAAAAGAAGGTGCAAAAGCCAAAAAAGCAGGATATCAAAGAAAGCTTCCATTGTTTATCGGCGAAAAAGACGGTGAGAAATTATACATCATGCCTGTAAGAGGAAAAGGGCTTTGGGATGCAATTTGGGGTTTTGTAGCTGTAGATAAAACCATGACGGTACAAGGCGTGTATTTTGACCATAAGGGAGAAACACCAGGTTTGGGCGCAGAGATCAAACAACGCTACTTTATGGATGATTTCATTGGAGAAAAACTGTTGGAAGGTAGCACCTATAAAGGTATTAAAGTTGCCAAAGGAAACAACGATCCAAAGAACTTGATCAAAGACGATTATGAGGTAGATGCTCTTGCAGGAGCAACCATTACAGGAGATGGTGTCTCTGCAATGTTGAAAAAAGACATTGCTATGTATGTGCCTTACTTTAAAACTTTAAACAACTAACAAGATGGGATTACTTTCAAAAAAAGACACGCGGTTAATCTTAGACCCATTGGCAGATGATAACCCAATTACCATACAAGTTTTAGGTATTTGTTCTGCTCTGGCTATTACAGCGCAATTAAAGCCATCTATAGTAATGGCGGTTTCTGTGATATTTGTTCTTGGTTTGGGGAATGTTGTTATTTCACTTATGCGAAATATCATACCCTCAAAAATTAGAATTATTGTGCAGCTAATTGTTGTTGCTACACTTGTAATTATAGTAGATCAGGTATTAAAAGCTTTTGCCTATGAGCTAAGTAAGGAGCTATCTGTGTTTATTGGTTTAATTATTACCAATTGTATCATTATGGGACGTTTCGAGGCCTTTGCTTTGGGTAATGGACCTTGGAAATCTTTTCTAGATGGTGTTGGTAACGCTTTAGGGTATGGAGTAATACTTATAATTGTAGGTTTCTTTAGAGAGTTATTAGGATCTGGAACTTTATTTGGTTTCAAGGTACTTGGAGACTCTGTAGAGAAAACCGGTTTGTACGCTATTGGTTATGAAAACAATGGTTTTATGGTACTCCCTCCAATGGCACTGATTGTTGTTGGTATTATTATCTGGGTACAACGTAGCAGAAACAGCGCATTAATAGAAGAAAACTAGTAATAGTAAAAAATAAAATTTTAGAACATATGTTAGAGCATATAGAATTATTTTTCAAATCAATCTTTGTAGACAACATGGTATTTGCATACTTTTTGGGTATGTGTTCTTACCTTGCAGTATCAAAGAAAGTAAGCACCGCAGTAGGTCTTGGGGCAGCTGTTATTTTTGTATTAACAGTAACGGTTCCTCTAAACTGGTTTTTAGATCAGTACATATTGCAGCCGGGAGCTTTGGCTTGGTTAGACGGAAATCGTGAAACTCCAGAACTTAGCGCCTATGCAGACTATGATTTAAGTTTCTTATCCTTTATTTTATTTATTGCCACCATTGCCACTATGGTGCAATTGGTAGAGATTATTGTTGAAAAATTCTCACCATCATTGTATAATTCACTGGGTATTTTCTTACCCTTAATTGCTGTAAACTGTGCCATTTTAGGAGGTTCATTGTTTATGCAATCAAGAGAAATTGAAACTGCTGCTTTGGCTTTAAATTATGGATTTAGCTCTGGTATTGGATGGTTTTTAGCCATTGTTGCTATTGCTGCCATTAGAGAAAAAATAAGATATAGTAATGTGCCAGCACCTCTTCGAGGACTTGGTATTACCTTTATCATTACAGGACTTATGGCCATTGGCTTTATGAGTTTTGGAGGAATGTTGACCGGAGGAGAAGATGCTCCGCCAGCCCCTCAAGCACAAACATCGCAAACAACCATACAACCAGCCATAGAAAAAGAAATAGAGACGACCCCATTGGTAGTTTCAGAATAAAAAATTAAGTATATGTTTTTAGCAGCAAGTATTACAGGAGTTATCGCGGCAACAGTCATCGCTTTTTTGGTGTTGACACTTTTATTGGTTACGTTATTACTTTTTACAAAACAAAAATTATCTCCTTCAGGACCCGTAACTATTACCATTAATGGTGAAAAGGAAATTGAGGTTGCCAGTGGTAGTACTTTATTAACCACTTTAGGAGACAATAAAATTTTCTTACCATCTGCCTGTGGTGGTGGTGGAACTTGTATCCAATGTGAGTGTCACGTACTTGAGGGTGGTGGAGAAGCATTGCCTACAGAGACGCCTCATTTTAGCAGGAAAGAACTCAAAGACGGCGCACGTTTGTCTTGCCAGGTAAAGGTAAAACAGAACATGAATATCACCATTCCAGAAGAAGTTTTTGGGATAAAGAAATGGGATGCAGTGGTAGTGCGTAATTATAATGTAGCTTCTTTTATTAAAGAATTTGTAGTAGAGATACCTCAAGACATGAACTACAAAGCAGGTGGATATATTCAAATCGAAATTCCTCAGTGTGAAGTAAAATTCGCAGATATGGATATTACTGCTCATCCCCAGGAGCATGACACCCCAGATAAATTTCAAGCAGAATGGGATAAGTTTGGTTTATGGCCACTTGTAATGAAAAACAAAGAAGTAGTCGAGAGAGCCTACTCTATGGCATCCTATCCTGCAGAAGGACGTGAGATTATGCTGAACGTTCGTATTGCTTCCCCGCCTTGGGATAGAGCTAAAAACAAGTGGATGGATGTGAACCCTGGTATTGCATCTTCTTATATTTTCAATCTTAAAAAAGGAGATAAATGTGTTATCTCTGGACCTTACGGTGAGTTCTTTATCAATCCATCAGAGTCAGAAATGTTATACATCGGTGGTGGAGCTGGAATGGCACCTATGAGATCTCACTTGTATCACTTATTCAGAACCTTAAAAACTGGAAGAACAGTTACGTATTGGTATGGGGGTCGTTCTAAGAGAGAATTGTTTTACCTAGATCATTTTCAGCAACTTGAGAATGATTTCCCAAACTTTAAATTCTACCTAGCACTTTCTGAACCAATGGAAGAAGATAACTGGAAAGTAAAAGACGGTATAGATGGTGAAGGTGACGGTTTTGTTGGGTTTATACATCAAGTAGTGATAGATAACTATCTAGACCTTCATGAATCTCCAGAAGATATTGAATTGTATTTCTGTGGTCCACCACTGATGAACCAAGCTGTTCAAAAAATGGGAGAAGACTACGGGATTCCCGATGAGCATATCCGCTTTGATGATTTTGGAGGGTAATCTTTTCGATACTATAAAATAAAAAAACCGCTGTCAATAACCTTGATAGCGGTTTTTTTCATGGTATTATTTTCGAACAAAACCATAAAGCCTTTCTCTAAAAGGATTTTAAAAAATGCTACAGATACGTTATGTGCCCTTGTGTTTTCATATATTTGATACTTATACAAAACAAACCTTTAAAACACACACAGCAGGTGCGCCTTTTTATAATATCAATATTATTTGTTAGTCTAAGTGTTTTTGCTACTCCAAAAAAACAAGGTTTTATAGATACCTATCCTCTCCAAACACGATCTGTTGGTTTAAGTACTCAAGACTCTCTTAGGCAAGCCTTTAATATTCCAATTAATGATTCGTTGCTGGGTCTTGATTTTAAAAAACGTAGAAAATACATTTCAGCTATAACTGAAAAACGCATAGCTGAAATGACTCCCGTTGTTTTACGCCGCTTTAAAGAGCTTTTAGAAAATATTACCCTATTTGCCAAACAAAATGATGATGATGATTTGGCCCTAGAGATTGCTTTTTTAAGAATAAGGATAAATGTAGATGGCTTAGCCCCAAAAGTAAAAGAGCAGCGTCTTCTCTCTTTAGATAGCATCTCTAATGTTTTAAAACTTGATTGGCTATCTGTACGAGTTAAATACCATTTAGGTATAGACTATACAAGAACTCCTAATCGTATCTCAGAGGGGTTTATCTATCTATTTAAAGCACTCTATATATTAGAAAACATTCTTGATGATCCAACCTTAAGATACCAAATTGTCACCTTCATTGGTTTAACGGCCTATGAACATGAACAATATCCATTAAGTAAGCGTTATTTTAAAAAAGCCGCTGACAATATTAAAAACAAAAGTGTTGGGGCATATAACAATCTTGCCCTAGCTTACAGGGGCTTAAAGATGTTAGATTCCTCAAATTATTACTTTAGGTTTGCTAAAGAGTTAGCGATTGCTGCAAATGACAGTGGAGATATTACTATAATTAATGGTAATATAGGAGAGAATCTTTTTCTAGAAGGTGAGTTTGAAGCTGCATTACCTCTTTTACATGCAGATGCTGATTATTCTTTAGCTATAAAAAGTTATGGTAACGCATCTAACGCCTTAGTATATCTATCGAGGTGTTACTTAGCCCTTGGAGATCCGGTAAAATCAGAACGCTATTTATGGGAAGCCTATAGGGCTGCAAAAACAGATAAAGATTTGCGAAGAATGAAGCCTATTTATAGGCAGTTAGCCAATTGGTCTGCCTATAATGGCGATGCCGCCAGTGCGCTTGTTTACCGAGATTCTTTAGAGTTTGTAACCAATCAATTACAATTAAACTTTAATAGGTTTTCTGGATTTGAAGCAGATAAATTAGTTAAACTTAATGCTAATCAAATTGCACTTTCACAAAGAGAAAAAGCTCAAGAGCAGTCAGAAAAAGTATTATTAATTATAATAGGTGCAAGTTTATTTGTTTTAGTAATACTGACATTATTGTTTCTAAACTACCGCGCTAATAAAAAATTAAAAGAAAAAAGCCTGGCTTTAACAAACGCGCAACTTACAGGAAAACTTGAGGATGCTACATCACAATTAAAAGTATATATTACAGAAACACAGCAAAAAGCACTTACTGAAAAAGTAATACTCACTGATGCAAACTGGAGGGAGTTTCTCCAGTATTTCAACAAGGTACATCCTAGTTTTGTCCTGTATTTAAAGCAGCAATATCCTAAGCTAACCAAAGCAGAGGTCCGGTTTTGCTGTCTTAGCTATCTTTCCATGTCAGACAAAGAAATGGCTGCCATGCTTGGAGTGGGTCGTGCTAGTATAAGAGTAACAAGACAGCGTACAAGAGCTAAGCTCAACCTTAAAGAAGGCGATTGTTTAGAGACCTTACTTTTAACACTATAGAAATTAATTAATTTCCAGTTTTTATTTTACTACCCACCCTACATTTTCTATCTTTTTACTCACATTCTATTTAACACATTAATAAAATAGTTTACAAGCCTCACACTTTATTTCAAATAAATTGTCTTTTTATTATTGCATGGCTTGTTATTTTACTTAAAACACCAAATTAAACACCTATTTAATTTTTTCTGTTACCTTTTGTTACACCTGTTATTGTGAATCATTTGCTTCTTGTTGTTAATTTTACATGTAATTAAATAAACTAATTGCGTGTTTTTTTTGAAGGAAAATAGGTAATAATTATAAAGTCTTTTACTCAAGGTCTTGTTTCTTTTTGTACACATATATACACTAACACACACACATTTTTTTAAAATAGTAAAAAATGAAAAAATATAGAACAACCTTTTTAAGTGTAATGTTTTTTTTATCAGCATCATTTTGTGCTTTCTCTCAACAAAGTTCAAATAATGGAGCTTTTATTTTAATGCAGCAGCACAAAATGGAAATTCCAGTCTTAACTAAAAATATAATTTTATTCACTTCTTTTAATCCTAACCCAAAAGAAATAATAAATAATAATGAAGATTTTATTTCCATTGATGCTATTACTTCTTTTTTAAGCTCTGAAAATTTCATATATATTTTAGTATTGTCATTTCTAAGTTTTCTTCTTCTTTATCGCCTTTTTAGAAAAAACTAAAGCAGCTTCCCAGCGTGATAGCCTTACATGCTTTTTTTCTCTATTTCTTTAAATTAGGTGTCTTACTATTTACTATTGAAAACCAGTAAATAGTATAAAGTAATTTCTTTTGATGGCCACCAAAATTAAACACATTAGCGTATTTTTGTAGTGATAAACTAATTACATCAAAACCTAATGTCTCTACCACTTACAAAACAAGAATTGCACAACCTTGCTATGAACATCGTTGGGGAAGACATGAAGTCTCAGGGCTTTGAGTTTTTGGGTGTTAATAGTAAAATTGGAAAAGATCCTCAGTTTGTAGGTTTAAAAAATAAAGACTTGCATTTTGTGATTGTACGTGTGTCTCACTACCCTGATGATGCCAATGAGTATGATCCTGTATTTATGCAAACCATAAAAGAGCATGCCAATGGTTTTGAGGCTAAAACATATTATGCTGGAGTGGGTCTTGGTCATGGCAAAGATTACGCAAAACCGGTGTTAAAAGATCAAGAGTATACAATGGTTTATAAAGGCTTACAAGAAATCACATGAAACAAACAGTAGCTTTTTTAGTATTTATCATTTTTGCTGGCTGTAAAAATGAGCACTCTTTAGAGAAAAAAGTACTGCAAGGAAATGCCTTTGGTACCACCTATACCATACAGTATTTTACCACTTCAAACTTTGAAGCTCAAAAGCAAATAGACTCTGTGCTTTATAGGGTAAATAAGTCTATGAGTACCTATATCTACCAAAGTGATATTTCAAAAATTAATAGGGGAGATAGTACCATTGTAGTAGATGCTCTGTTTAAAGACGTGTGGCAAATATCTGAAATAGTACATAAAAATTCTTTAGGGTATTTTGACCCTACAGTTGGTAGTTTGAGAAATTTATACGGCTTTGGAGACACCCCTTATCTTGAAACTATTAACGCCAAGGTCTTAGATAGTGTTAGCGCATTGGTAGGTTTTAATAAAGTTGCTATTAAAAAAGATGGCACTGTCCATAAAGACAACCCAAATATCTATCTAGACTTTAATGCGGTAGCAAAAGGCTATGGTATTGACTGCTTGGGCAATATGCTAAGCAGTAATAATATTACAGATTATATCATTGAGCTAGGGGGTGAGGTATTAGCCAAAGGAAAAAATATTTCAAAAAACAGACCCTGGACTAGCGCGGTGGAGGCTATTATCTCCCAGGTTGAAAATAGAGAAGCTGTGGTGTATTTCACCCTTCAAGATCGTGGATTGGCAGGTTCTGGAAATTACAGAAAATACCGCATTGATGATACTACAGGTAAAAAGTATGTTCATACTATAAACCCCTTAACAGGCCTTGCAGAGCAAAATAATGTTACAAGTGCAACTATAATTGCTCCAACCTGCGCCCTGGCAGATGCCTATGCTACTGCATGTATGGCCATGGGTTTTGAAAAAGCAAAAGCAATGCTTGAAACCTTAAAAGATGTAGATGGGTATGTAACCTATGTGGATGCAAATCAAGCTCCTCAAAGTTATAGCACCAAAGGTTTTGAAGATCTAATTTTAAAGTAACCTTTTATTTTTTACAGACAGGCAGCAGTTCTCCTTTGCAGAGCCTGTAACGCTCTATATCATCACTAGTCATGCCACTGGTGTAATCTAAGGCGTTAACTTCAAAGCCGATACTTGAGAGCTTTTTAAAATAATCCATTCCATAGACCCTTAGGTGGTCATACTGTCCAAAAATACGGGTACGTTCACGTTGGTCTGTGATGGTATTGTCTTCAAAGGTAATCTCTCGTTTTGCATCGTAAGGAACTTGCACAATAGCGGTTCCTGAAGGAGCCAACACACGATATAATTCTTGCATGGCTTTGGTGTCATCAGGGATATGCTCTAAAACATGATTGCAAATAATAAAATCAAAACTATTATCCTTAAAGGGCAAGTCGCAAATATCTGCTTTCACATCTGCAATAGGAGAGTTGAGGTCTGTGGTGGTGTAGGTAAGGTTTTTTTGTTTTTTAAATTTCTGCACAAATGCTTGTTCTGGGGCAAAGTGTAATACTCTCAAAGGGGCAGAGAAAAAAGTAGTTTCATTTTTTAAATACAACCAAAAAAGACGATGTCTTTCTAGAGATAGAGTGCCAGGTGCTAGCACATTTTCTCTAACCTTGGCGTATCCATAAGGAAGAAACCTTCGGTATGATTTTCCGTCTATGGGATCTGTGTATGTATTTCCTCTTAAAAAAAAAGCAACAAAGGGTCTTACCAAATAACTTATTTTAATAAGTAATGTTCTTGGAAATAGGTTTAAAAAAAATTTAAAAAGCGAATTCAAAAGAGTTAATCTAGTGCTTATTTATTGTTTACATTAGGTGGGTATTGCGCTAGTATTTTTGAAACAATAAGACGTATTTTCTCTTCACGTTTTTCTATATCATTACCGTTATATATACCACTATGGCTAACACCTTGCCAGATTAATTCTTTGGTTTTGGCATCAATAAGGTCTATAAAGAGGCTGCCTTCCGTGTTTGAAGAGATCATTCTATTGTTGTTAAAGTTTCCTCCCCAATATGGGTTCCAACCCCAGGCGCCACCAAAGTTGTTTTGATAGATATCTACGCGTTGGCTTTCTTTGGTAAAAATACTAACCAAAATATCTGGGTTACTATTTTTATTCATCCCTTTTGCCATTAAATTATCTTGTATGGCGCGCAATATTCTCTTTTTGTCCAGATCGCTAATTTTGGCCTTGTCTATACCTGGTTTAAAAAAGGCAAAAGAAGTGTAGTTGTCAAAGTTGGTTGCTTTATCATAATCACTCACCACACGAACGGTGTTACAAGAGGTTAAAAGAAGTAAAGCAATAACAGAAAAGAGTTTTAATAAGTTCATACTATTTTTAATTTAAAAGTGAATCATCTACAAAATTTGGAAGTGTTACTTTGAGATTTGGGTTTCGTTTCATTTCTCTTTTAATAGCAAATACAGCTTCCTTGTTCCTTGCCCAACTACGTCTTGCAATACCATTGTTAACATCCCAAAAGAGCATGCTTTCTAGTCGTCTTTGTGCATCATTGCTACCATCAAGAACCATACCGAAACCGCCATTGATTACTTCACCCCATCCAACACCCCCGCCATTGTGTATACTTACCCAGGTTGCACCTCTAAAGCTGTCTCCAATAACATTTTGTATTGCCATATCTGCCGTGAAGCGGCTTCCATCATAAATATTGCTTGTTTCACGGTAGGGAGAATCTGTACCACTTACATCGTGATGGTCACGCCCTAGGATAATTGTATCAAGATGGCCCTCTTTAATTGCTTTATTAAAAGCACTGGCTATTTTCATTCTTCCTTCTGAGTCTGCATATAAAATTCTTGCCTGAGAGCCTACTACCAGTTTGTTTTGTTGTGCGCCTTTAATCCATTGTATGTTATCTGCCATTTGCTGTTGCACCTGGGTTGGAGCATCTTTCATGATTTCTTCTAGTACTTGACAGGCAATAGCATCTGTTTTGGCCAAATCTTCTGGATTTCCAGAGCCGCAAACCCACCTAAAAGGGCCAAATCCATAATCAAAACACATAGGCCCCATGATGTCTTGGACATAACTTGAGTATTTAAAATCTATGTTGTTTTCTGCCATGATGTTTGCACCTGCTCTAGAGGCCTCAAGTAAAAAGGCATTTCCGTAGTCAAAAAAGTACGTTCCTTTTGCAGTATGTTTGTTTATTGCCGCTACATGGCGCTTAAGAGTTTCTTGTATTTTTTCTTTAAAAAGTGCAGGGTCATTGGCCATCATCTGGTTTGATTGCTCGTAGGATAACCCCATAGGGTAATACCCTCCAGCCCAAGGGTTGTGCAAAGAGGTTTGATCACTCCCTAAATCTATATGGATGTTTTCTTTGTCAAAATGTTCCCAGACATCAACAATGTTTCCATCCCAAGCAATAGATACTGCTTGTTTTGCTGCCAAGGCTTCTTTCACTCTTTTGCCAAGTTGGTCAAGATCACTAATTACTTCATCTACCCATCCTTGCTCATGCCTTGTTTTTGTTGCTTTTTTATTTATCTCTCCGCAAACGGTAACACATCCTGCTATGTTTCCTGCCTTTGGTTGGGCGCCACTCATGCCTCCTAGTCCAGAGGTTACAAATAACCCTCCTTTTGGAGATTTTTTAATTTTTCTAAAACCGTTTAGTACTGTAATTGTTGTGCCGTGAACAATACCTTGAGGGCCAATATACATATAGCTGCCGGCTGTCATTTGGCCATATTGGGTAACACCAAGTGCGTTAAATTTTTCCCAGTCATCGGCCTTAGAGTAATTGGGTATCATCATCCCGTTGGTTACAACCACTCTTGGGGCGTCTTTATGAGAAGGAAATAAACCCATAGGGTGCCCAGAGTAAATTGCCAATGTTTGCTGGTCTGTCATTTGGGCTAGATACTGCATCACCAAACGGTACTGTGCCCAGTTTGAGAACACCCCTCCATTACCACCATAGGTAATTAACTCATCAGGGTGTTGGGCCACAGCATGATCTAGATTGTTTTGTATCATGAGCATGATTGCCTTTGCTTGGGTAGACTCGCCAGGATACTCTTGTATTGGCCTTGCATATATTTTGTGATCGGGTTTAAAGCGGTGCATGTAAATACGCCCGTATGTTTCTAATTCATGCTTAAACTCTGGTAGGAGCGTGGCGTGATGTTTGGGATCAAAGTAACGTAGTGCGTTGCGATATGCTAGTATTTCTTCTTCTGGAGAAAGTATTTTTTTTCTTTTTGGGGCATGGTTTACCTGGGGGTCATACGTTTTTGTTTGAGGCAGTTCATTTGGTATTCCAGCTAGTATTTCTTCTTTAAAAGTCATGGTACTGTTTTTGATAGTTTGCATCCATAGATAGAAAATTAAGGCTATCTATTATTGTGTGTTTGTTTTTTTGTTAAAACCATAGGGGCAATGACGGCAGCCACTCTCACAGCAATATGTCCTTTTAAGGTGGTATTGTTCTGTAAAGCATTTATAGCCCTCTGGCGTGAGGTAGAAGTCTCCTTCTTCTAGTTCTATTTTTTTCTTCGGAAATAACACCTAACAAAAATACGCAAAGTTGGTAGTATAAGTAGCTAGATTTTCTTTTGCAATAAAATTTGTTGCTTTGGATGTTAAAAATAAAATAGATACTCCCATGTTTTGTAAATTTGCATTGTATTTTTTCTTTAAAAAGGGTTAACACATTTTAAAAATGAATCAAAATATAGATGTTTCTTCTCTTGGGTGTGATGTTAGCTTAGCTATAAAAAGAGAAGATCTTTTACATCCTATTATATCAGGTAATAAGTTTAGAAAATTAAAGTACACCATTGCCCATGTGTTGGAGAGATCTCAAAAATGCATGCTCACCTTTGGAGGTGCATACTCAAATCATATCGCTGCGGTGGCGGCTGCAGGAAAATTAAATAATCTTAAAACCATTGGTATCATAAGAGGTGAGGAGCTGGCAGGTATCTATAAGCAAAATCCAACATTACGCTTTGCACACCAGCAAGGAATGCAACTTGTATTTGTCTCTAGAGCGCAATACGCTTTGAAAGAGACTCCAGCATTTTTAAAAACCCTGCACGATAGCTATGGTGATTTTTATACGGTACCAGAGGGTGGTACCAATGACTTGGCTATAAAAGGATGTGCAGAAATTCTAACACCAAAGGACGCCCAGTATGATTATATCTGTCTTTGTACGGGTACGGGGGGCACATTGGCGGGCGTTGTGTCTTCATTAAAGGAGCATCAAAAGGCCATTGGGTTTTCTGCGCTCAAAGGAACATTTCAAGACCAGGTAGTTTCAAAATACACTTCCAATACAAACTATAGCATTACAGACGCGTATTGTTTTGGTGGGTACGCCAAGGTGGATACAACATTAATTGAGTTTATAAACACCTTTAAACAAACCCATGGTATTGGTCTAGATCCAGTATATACGGGCAAATTATTGTACGGTGTTTTTGATCTTATTAAAAAAGATTATTTCAAAAAAAATAGCCGTATTTTAGCACTCCATACCGGCGGAATGCAAGGTGTAGCTGGCATGAACCTAAAACTAGAAAAAAAGAATTTACCTCAAATTAATGTATAATATGTACCACAAAATCACAACACTATGTGTTATTTGTCTTGTTTTGCTATCTAGCTGTAGGGCAAAAAAAAATACCATAATCGCAACTCCTACCAACACAGCTTCTCAAAGTAGTATGTCTGGAGCTCAACAAGGAGCTTTAAAAAAACAGGCAACTGCGCCAGTGGCTAAAAAAAAGTACACCAATGTTGTTGAAGAGTATATAGTTCAGTTTAGTGAAATAGCAATGCAGGAGATGAAGCAATATGGTATTCCTGCCAGTATTACCTTAGCGCAAGGTATTTTGGAGAGTGGCGCCGGCAGAGGCACTTTAAGTGTGAGGGCAAACAATCATTTTGGTATCAAGTGCCACACGGGTTGGCAAGGTGATTTTGTTCATCATGATGATGATAAGGATCAAGAATGTTTCAGAAAATACGTAGATGCAAAATACTCTTACAGAGATCACTCTTTGTTTTTAACAACAAGAGGCAGGTACAGCTCTTTGTTTGACTTGTCACAGAAAGATTATAAAGGATGGGCCAAGGGTTTAAAAAAGGCGGGATATGCCACAGACCCAAAGTATCCAGATAAGTTAATTAGTATTATTGAAAGGTACCAGCTTGAAGATTTTGACACACAAGTCTTAGGTTCAAAAAAGAGTAGGAGAAAATCAAAAAATAAACCAGACAATGTATCTGTAAAAACCTACACTGTCACAAAAGGAGATACACTATATAGTATTTCAAGGAGGTTCGATATTTCGGTAGAAGACTTAAAAAGTTTTAATAAATTAAAAGATACTACCTTGTCTATAGGGCAAGAGTTGTATTTAAAAGGCTCAAAAAAATAGTAGATGATATACAAAAGAAGTAGTGCGCTTTTTGCAGAAGCGCAAAAGGTAATTCCAGGAGGTGTTAACTCTCCAGTGCGTGCCTTCAAGGCCGTGGGTGGTGAACCTATTTTTGTTGAAAAGGCTAAGGGTGCTTATTTATATGATGCAGATGGCAACGCTCTTATAGATTATATTAACTCGTGGGGCCCTATGATTTTGGGACATGCTTATGAGCCAGTTGTTGATGCTATTGTAGAAAAAGCGAAGCTTGGAACTAGCTTTGGAATGCCAACACAAATAGAGACACAAATTGCTGAGCTGGCAATATCTATGGTGCCAAATATAGAAATGATTCGGTTTGTTAACAGCGGTACAGAGGCTTGTATGAGCGCTGTGCGTTTGGCAAGAGGGTATACCAATAAAGATAAAATAATAAAGTTTGCGGGGTGTTACCATGGCCACAGTGATTCTTTTTTAATACAAGCAGGAAGTGGCGCCGTTACTTTTGGTAGCCCAAACAGTCCTGGGGTTACCCAGGGAACTGCAAAAGACACCTTACTTGCCAGATACAATGACTTGGCGCATGTAGAAGAAATTATTGCCCAAAACCCTCACCAAATTGCCTGTATTATTATAGAGCCTGTTGCAGGTAATATGGGGTGTATTTCTCCAGCTCCAGGATTTTTGGAGGGCTTAAGAGCTCTTTGTGATGCCCATCAAATATTATTAATCTTTGATGAGGTTATGACCGGCTTTAGACTAGCCCCTGGAGGTGTACAAGAACTTAAAAATGTACAGGCAGATATTGTGACCTTCGGGAAAGTTATTGGAGGAGGCTTACCTGTGGGCGCCTTTGCCGCCAATACAGATATCATGAGCTATCTAGCACCTTTGGGCCCTGTTTATCAAGCAGGTACCTTGAGTGGAAACCCTCTTGCAATGGCAGCTGGTTTTGCAATGCTCAGTGAGCTTAACCAGCGAAGAGAAATTTTTACTTCTCTAGACCAAAAAACAAAGTATTTACATAAGGGGCTTTCACAGGTGTTTACCTCAAGGGGTGTTGCCCATACCATCAACAGAGAGCAGTCTATGATCTCTGTGCATTTTAGCCATAGGCCTGTTACAGATTTTGAGACAGCAGCAGAGGCCGCATCAAACGGGATGTTTAACACCTTTTTTCACGGCATGCTAGACCAAGGTATTTATATTGCGCCAAGTGCCTATGAAACTTGGTTTTTAACAGATGCCCTTACTTATAAAGATCTTGATCAAACAATAAATGCTGCAGACCATGCAGCAAAATTATTGACATAAAAAAAGTCCTACTTATTACAAGTAGGACTTTTTGATTGTATTGAAATAATACGTATTATTTTTGCATTGCTTTCCAGGCAGTGAACTGTTCTGGGGTAAGCGTTTTTTTCATCGCTCTTTCTAAAGATTCAGCAAATTTCAATTTATATGCAATTACCTCTGGGCTATTTGCATCTTGACCATCAACGTTTTTTCTTGTGTCTACCTCATTTGCGGTAAGAGCTCTAAAGATATAACGTTGCTGTGTACCGTCAAGACCTAATGCCTGGCTTAACTCAGCAGTTTTTTGTTTTGCAATAGTCTCTGGTCTGTCTTGGTTAACCGTTAATGACTGTGCTGTTGTGTTTTGTATACCTAGAACAAACACTGCAGCAATTGCTATAATTTTTAATAAGTTTTTCATTTTTATATGTTTATAATATGGACCACTAAAGTATATAATTTCAATACAATAAACCAATAATTAAGCCAAAAAACATTTTTATCCTATTAAGGGGCTGTTTTTTGGGATACCTGCTATTTTGTGTATGAATTGAGTGTTGTTTTTCGGGCCTTATTACTGGCCTTTTTTAAACCCGTAGGTGTTTTGACCAATAAAATCTTTAGGGAAGGTATCATCACCCTTAAAACCAAGTGCTACATTGCCACTGTCTTCGGGGATGTAATTGGTTTTAAATAGGTAGTCCCAAAGACTCAGGCTAATGGCGTAATTTACTCCTCGTCTGCCTTTAGGAACTTCGCTTGCATGATGGTATAAGTGCATCACAGGGTTGTTAAAAACATACTTTAAAGGTCCCCAAGTAATTTTAATATTTGCATGGTTAAAATGCCCAATTGCAATGGTAATGAAATGAACAATAAAGGCCTGCTGGGGTTCAAAACCTCCCAGAATCATTACACCAAAAGTTTTAAGAGGCTTGTAGAGTATATTTTCCATCCAGTGGTATCTCAAATGAGAAGCAAAGCCCATTTGCTTTACACTGTGGTGTACCTTATGAAATCTCCACAAAAAGGAATACTTATGCAAAGAAAGATGGGTAAGCCATTGTACAAAATCTAGCACAACAAAAAACACCAACAATTGTATAACAGATGCCCACCCTGAGATGTCAATAAGAGCAAGGCTTTTTTCACTAATATTAATTTGAGTGAATGACAGTTTTAAAACTTGATACACTCCCTCTATTACTATAGAAAAAATAAAGAAATTAAAAAACATGTAAAATCCATCCAACCAAAAATCTTTCCTAAACACGGCTTGGTTTTTACGCCACGGAAAAGCAATTTCTAGACCCCATACTATTACAGAAATTATAATTAGACCCCAAAAATAATTAGTATAAAGAGGTACTTCAAAGACAATAGAATTCCAGGTCCAATCTAAGGTCCCTAAAAAAGCGTCAATAAAAGCGTCTATATATTTTTTCATTTCAGTACTACTATCTATACTAGTTTAGGCAATGGTAACAAGCAAACCCTCAGGAGTTTTCTCAACCTTTACCAAGTTATGTTTTGTGAGGCCCTTTATGGTTTTGTCCCACTTTTTGTTACTTAGCCCAGATTGTTCTTTTAGTGTATTTAAATCTATGGGAGAAGTGCCCTTCAGGATATTAAAAACAGCTTTTTCATCCTCAGACATGGCAACTTGTTTTTGCTCTGGCTTCATTTGTGGGAAAAACAACACTTCTTGTATAGAAGCATTATTGGTTAAAAACATAATCAACCTGTCCATACCAATTCCCATACCCGAGGTTGGCGGCATTCCGTATTCTAGGGCTCTTAAAAAATCTTGGTCTATAAACTCTGTGGCCTCATCATCACCACGCCCAGCAAGTTTTACTTGATCCTCAAAGCGTTCTCTTTGATCTATAGGGTCGTTAAGCTCAGAGTAGGCATTGGCCAATTCTTTACCACATATAATTAATTCAAAGCGCTCTGTAAGTTCTGGGTTAGAGCGGTGTTCTTTTGTCAAGGGGCTCATCTCTTTTGGATAGTCTGTAATAAATGTAGGTTGTATATAGTTTGCCTCACATTTCTCACCAAAAATTTCATCTATTAGTTTTCCTTTACCCATGGCGCTGTCTACCTCAATACCCATAGCTTTGGCAGCTTCTCTAATTTCATTTTCTGTTTTACCAGAAATATCAAAGCCAGTAAAGTTTTTAATAGCATCTGTCATGGTTACTCTTGCGTAGGGAGCCTTAAAATTAATTTCATGCTCTCCAAACACCGTTTTTGAACTTCCGTTTACCTGTGTGGCGCAATACTCTAGTAGCTCCTCTGTGAAATCCATCATCCAGTTGTAATCCTTATAGGCTACATAAATCTCCATCATGGTAAACTCTGGATTGTGAGTTCTGTCCATACCTTCGTTTCTGAAGGTTTTTGCAAACTCATATACCCCATCAAAACCACCGACAATTAATTTTTTTAGATACAGCTCACAGGCAATTCTCATGTACATAGGAATGTCTAGAGAATTATGATGTGTTTGAAATGGTCTTGCCGCAGCACCTCCCGGTATAGACTGCAAAATGGGTGTTTCTACCTCAAAATAACCACTGTTGTTAAAAAAGGTGCGCATGGCTGTAAAGAGCTTTGTTCTTTTTACAAAAACCTCTTTTACCTTTGGGTTTACAACCAAATCTGCATAGCGCTGTCTGTAGCGCATTTCTGGATCTATAAACTCATCATAGGTGTTTCCTTGGCTGTCTGTTTTTGGCAGCGGCAATGGTTTTAATGCTTTACTTAACAGCTTAAATTCTTTAACCAGTACGGTAATCTCTCCTACCTGTGTAGTAAACAGCTCTCCTTCAACTCCTATAAAATCTCCAAGGTCTAGTAATTTTTTAAACAACTCGTTGTATTTCATTTTATCTTCACCAGGGCAAATTTCGTCCCTGTTAAAGTACACTTGTATTCTTCCTTCACTATCTTGTATTTCAGCAAAAGAGGCTTTTCCTTGTATTTTTTTACGCATCAATCTTCCAGCAATAATCACTTTTTTGCCTTCTGTATACTGCTCTTTAATAGCTTTACTGGTATGATCTACAGGGTATAAATCTGCAGGATATGGGTTGATACCCAAGGCTCTTAATTGGGTCAGTTTTTCTCTACGAATGATTTCTACTTCAGAAAGTTGCATATGCTTTGTTTGTGCTACAAAATTAGCCTATTTCCCTATTTTAATCTTAAAATTTTTACAAAATTTTGTTTCCTTACCCAACAGACAATAAAAAGAGATATATACTGGTTTTAATTTTGTCTATTATATCTGTTATTTGACTCATTCACACAAAGAGATCTCTAGCTCTTGTAACAAAACAAAAATGGGTAGACCTATATTATAAATAGTTGTAATTTTGTAAGATAATAATACCTATGAGTTTTTGGAGAGTTGTACTTTCGATTTTATTTCCACCCCTTGCCGTAATTGATAAAGGGTGTGGTTCTGTATTAATTGTTTTAATCTTAACGTGTTTGGGTTGGATTCCTGGGGTAATTGCTGCCCTTATTATTTTAAATAACCCAGATAATTAAGCTAATTTAATGCCAGTAATAAAGACACCATAGGTTAATTAAGGTGTCACTAATACATACAATATGCCATTAAAGGTGTCTTGCAAGCTTACTATATCTTGAACAAACAACTACAACTACAAGACCTAGGTCTTAAAGACTACAAAGAAACTTGGGAGTACCAAGAAAGCCTCTTTGCTGCTATAATTGATATAAAAATTAAAAATAGAAGAGAAGCTGCTGGACTGCAAACCCCAAACCATTTTTTGTTTGTAGAACACCCACATGTATACACCCTTGGTAAAAGCGGTGATTTGGATAATCTTTTAATACCCAAGGATACGTTGGCGGCTATTGGTGCTACCTTTTATAAAATAAATAGAGGTGGAGATATTACCTATCATGGTCCAGGACAAGTTGTAGGGTACCCCATCATGGATTTAGAAAATTTCTTTACAGACATCCATAAGTATTTACGCCTGTTGGAAGAAATGGTGATATTAACCCTCGCCCAATACGGTCTAAAAGCACAGCGCTCTGAGGGAGAAACTGGTGTTTGGCTTGATCCAGGCACTCCTTTTGCTAGAAAAATTTGTGCCATGGGTGTACGTGCAAGCCGCTGGGTTACCATGCACGGTTTTGCATTAAATGTAAATGCAGATCTAGGATATTTTGACCACATGATACCCTGCGGCATTAAAGATAAAGCCGTAACGTCTCTAAATGTAGAATTAGGGGTGCAGCAGGTGTCTATGGAAGATGTTAAGGCGTCACTACTAAAACATTTTTTAGTACTATTTAATGCCCACTTGTAGTCTATTTAATTTGGTATACGATACACTTGGTGTCATCCTCTTTTGTTAGAACAAACACATTTTTATTTGAAGCAATAACCTCTGCGCTAGTAGCTCCGTATACGGGAAACCCCTTTAGCAGCGCTCCATCAAAATTGTACAAGTAGGTCTTTTTTTCTTGGGTTTCTGTGGTGGTTACATACCCTTTTTTATTGGCGTAATATACCCTTGGGCTTGTGTAGATGCCAAAGGGAAGCTCTATGTGTTTTGAGTTTACTCGTAGGTGGTTGTCTGAGAGTGAAATGGTATTATCTCTTACAATGTTTAGGGAGTACTCATTGGTTGCGTTTATTTTTTTACTTGTTATTTTTCCGGATTGAGAAATGGTTTTTTGCTCATTATCTTTAGTAACCAAAACAAAACTTGTTCTTGTCTTTAAAATAGGCGCTCCTGTAAGAGTGAGTTTTTCTGAAACCCTAACACGTTCTTTCCCTGTTCTAGAAAGTATAGAGAGCGTTCCGTTTTCTTGCTGAAATAGCAAATAATCTTTGTTTTGTAGCCGTATATGCTGCGGTGTACCAATGATGCTGCTTTTTGCTTTTTTAAAGGTAAACCCCTTGACTGTTTTACCCTTTTTATCAAGCATAACTACCTCATTGTCTTGAATGACAACAAACCTGTATTTTTTGCTGTTATCATAATCAAAAACAGCAAGAGGCTGAGTGATTTGATCCCTAAATGTAATTGGAAAAGGAGCTACTTGTTTCCCGTTTCTATCCAAGACATACAGTTTGTTTTTGGTGGTAAATGCAAGTTGTTTTTTGCCATTACCAAACAGGTCTATCTCTTGAATGCCTCCAAGTATTGGGTTGTCTAAAGCCTTTGTCCAAAGTTTGGTGCCGCTTAAGGCAAATAAATGAAGTTTGTTTTCAATGTCTTGTACTACAACTTCTTTCTCATTTGTTTTATGATTTGTAAAAAATTGAGGGTCACCCAGCATGGTTTTTCCCACATCAATTGTAATTAATTGAGTAACACCTTTCGCTTTTTTGATTTCTTTACCAGCCTTGTGGCTAATAAAATTAATATGTGCAAAAGAAGTATCATACTTGTATTGAAAAATAGCGATAGGGAAATCATTTGCTATTTGCTGCGTGGGTTTATCTCCCATTACTTGCCTGGAAAACCCTGCTGTAAACTGCTGTTCAAAAACCAATAAGGAGGAGTTGGTAGGCAACTGCTGAGTACTATTTTTAAAATAAGAGGCCTCAGATAGTGTGCTGCGGGTTTCTATAGCATTGATGTATTGCTGTGCAACTTCCATATTGCTTGCCCCAATAATATAATTATCTATACTAAAAAGCACATTAATTTGGTGGCCTTGTAACAATGGGCTAAATGTTTGCGCTACAATACTTGGAGTGTTACAGCTGTAGAGTATAACATCTCTATAGGTTTCTCCACGAGAAATATACTTTGCCAAACTCTCTAAAGATAACTGGCTATCAAGACTCTCCATAAGGGTTATCTCACCATTATTTAAAACTACTTGTCCTATGCTTTTTAAGGTTTCAAACACATCTGGGAGCACCGCCTGTGTACTGTCTTTTTTATAGATTTTGATGTTTTGGTGTAAAAGCCCAGCATTGGAGTACCCTATAGCGCGACCCCTTAAGGCTGTATTTGGTATCATACTAGCCATAGAAAACCCATGGGATTGTTGTCCTTTAAATACAGATAGTAATTGCAAACTATCTTGTATCATGGCTATTCCAGAGCCTTGTATGCCCTTAGAAACAAGAGTTAAATCAAGGCCGTTCCAGGCGCTTAAAGTAGCCTCAGAATCCAAAAAAGTGTTGTATTTTGTATAAATACTAATGCCTTTAAAAGTGTTTGAACCCATAAGTTTGACAAGGGCCAAATCCTGGTTTTTTTCTTGCTTTAGTGCCTTTTCCAGGTATTTTTTAGTTCCGGATAAAAGTATGTAGTCTCCAACCTGTGCTTGATAAATTGTCTCTCCAGAGTATTTTTTAATGACAATGCCTTTTTTTGGAGGGCTTGTGTTTTGCAGGCTGTCTTGGGGAGTTGTTTTGTGAGATTTGGCAATTACCAGAACATTGTTTGCAGTGTCTTGGGCCTTGGGTAGGGCTATTAATATTTCTGAGCTGTAGGGAAGTTTGCCAATAAAAGGATGTTTTTTTAGCACTTGCTGCAACTTTGTAGTGCTTATTTTTCCAAGAAGCACATTGTCTTGGAGGTCTTTCTCTACCTGAGAGACATCATCTACGCTATAGATAAGAGCCCAACTAGGGTCTATAAAATCTAGCATAGATCTATGAGATGATTCATAGGAGTCACAACTGCTAATTAGTAGAGAAATTGTAAAGAGTAAGGCGATTCTTTTTAAAGACGTCATAATTACAAAAGTATAAAGGATTGCTTAAAATATAGACATTGTTGTCTTTGTTTATTGACGGGTTTTCAACACACTTATATATCTAGACGTAATTGATCTGGTAGTAATTTAAAACTTTTGCGATGGTAGGGAGAAGGCCCATATTTAAAAATAGCAGCTCTATGCTCTTTGGTTGGGTAGCCCTTGTTTTGTTTCCAGTTATACATAGGAAATTCTTCATGAAGTTTCTCCATGTACAAATCTCTTGCTGTTTTGGCCAGTATGGAGGCAGCGGCAATATGTAAATATTTTGCATCTCCTTTAACGACACACTCATACCTAACTTTGTGATAGGGTTTAAAACGGTTTCCGTCAATGGCTATAAATTCTGGGCGGGTAGAGAGCTGGTCTATAGAGCGGTGCATGCCCAAAATAGATGCGTTTAAGATGTTGATTTGGTCAATCTTTTCCATCATGACATGAGAGACGCCATAACTTATGGCTGCTGCTTCAATGATGGGTTTAAGCTCCAGTCTCTTTTTTTCGCTGAGTTGTTTAGAATCTGTAAGAAACGGATGGGTAAAATCATCGGGCAGGATTACAGCAGCCGCAGTAACAGGACCAGCAAGACATCCCCGGCCTGCCTCATCTGTGCCGCATTCTATAAGATTTGGGTGTATTTTTAAAGCTAACATACTATTTATTGTAGCCTTAAAGATAGTGTTATTTGGTATTCATGACATTAAAAATCTAGTTATTATAATTTGTGAGATCTTATTTTATGCGTAGTTGATTTGCTGTATTTTGAGTGTATTGTCCTCTATGTTTTGTTTATTGTTTTCTTAGTAAAAGTTTAACAAGATGCGTTAAATTCGTGCCAAATCACATTTAATTATGTCATCCAATAGAGCCATGTTTATATATTGCGAGCTTAATCATAAAAAACACACATGAAAAATTTATTTAGAACTAGCCTTTTAGCATTAGCAATTGTTTTTACATCCTGTAGTGATGATGATGACAACCAAACACTTCCAGCAGAAACAAACACTATTGTTGATATCGTAGCAGGAAATCCAGATTTTAGCACCCTAGGGAGTGCTCTTGAAATTACAAATTTAACATCAGTGTTAGCCTCTGAGGGACCTTTCACGGTATTTGCTCCCACCAATGACGCATTTGCAGATTTTCTAACTGCAAATGGATTTGCAACTCTAGAAGATGTACCTGTAGATGCGCTAGCTAGTACGTTATTAAACCATGTAGTAGGAGGAATAAATAATGCAGCAGACCTATCTACAGGATATATCAATACTTCTGCCACTTTTAACGGTGAAGCTGACGCGCCACTAAGTATGTACGTTAATACTACAGAAGGTGTTATGTTGAACGGAATCTCTAGTGTAACTACTGCTGATGTTTCTGCAGATAACGGTGTGATACACATTGTAGATGCTGTAATCACGCTACCAAGTGTTGTAACATTTGCAGCAGCAGACGCAGCAACATTCTCTGAATTAGTAGGTGCTCTTACAAGAGCAGACCAACCAGATTACGTAAGTGTTTTAACCACTGCTAACGGTACTGCACCAGCACCTTTTACAGTTTTTGCTCCAACCAATCAAGCATTTGCTGATTTATACGCAGAACTAGGTGTTGCAGGTATAGATGATGTTGATGGAGCTATTTTAACAGCAACTCTTAATACTCATGTTGTAGCAGGAGCAAATGTTCGTGCAGAAGACTTAGTAACTGGAACAGTAGTTACACTTGGAGATGCAGTAGAGATTGACGCAACAACGGCAATAATTACAGACCCAAATGGGAGAACAAGCCAAGTTATTGTAACAAATGTACAAGCTGCAAATGGCGTAATACATGCAATAGACACAGTATTGTTACCACAATTATAGAATACATAAGGTATGTATATAAAAACCACCCTGTCTCTATTTGAGATTGGGTGGTTTTATTTTTAAGGTATACTATAGTGTGTTTGTGGGCAAGTAAAACAAAATGTTGTGAGCAATAAAAGAAGTATGCTACTGCTACAGAAGTTCTTGTTTATAATTGTTCTTTAATTTTAAGCAACTCAGATTTCACGCTTTCTAATTTGCGAATGATGTCAAAATTCTCTAAAGTTTTGCCTTTGTTTTCTTTGAGGTGCGTTTTAGCTCCTTCAAGGGTGAAGCCACGCTGCTTTACCAAGTGGTATATAAGCTCAAGATTTTTAATGTCTTTAGGGGTAAATTTTCTATTCCCCTTGGCATTTTTTTTTGGTTGCAATACATCAAATTCTTTCTCCCAAAACCTAATAAGAGAGGTGTTCACCTTAAAGGCTTCTGCTACTTCTCCTATGCTGTAATATAATTTTTCTGGAAGTTCTATGTGCATTTTTGGTTTGTCTTTTTTAAGTTCTATTAGCTTATTAACCTGTAATGATTAATCCAGAGACTGGTTTTCTTGGATACTCTTTTTAAGGATATCTGCAAATTCTTTAGGGCTTAGATTTCCGTAGTAAAAATTAATAGGGTTGATGCGTTTCTTGTCTTTAAAAACTTCATAGTGCAAATGTGGCGCCTCAGAGCGTCCTGTACTCCCTACAAAACCAATTAAATCTCCTCTTTTTACTCGTTGTCCTCTTTTTACATTGTATTTATAAAGGTGCGCATACAGGCTCATATATCCAAAACCGTGAGTGATGCGTATGTGTTTTCCATAGCCTGATGCTCTGTTGTCTGCCCTAGAGACCCTTCCGTCTCCACTTGCGTATACTGGAGTACCTCTTGGGGCTGTAAAGTCCATACCAAAATGAAACTTTCTAGCCTTTGTAAAGGGGTCTGTCCTATATCCATATCCAGATGCCATTCGTGTCAAATCTTCATTTTTGACAGGCTGTATGGCTGGAATACTTTTTAAAAGTGCTTCTTTTTCTGTGGCTAAAGCTGCAATTTCATCCAAAGATTTTGACTGCACTACAATTTGTTTGGTTAGGATGTCAATGCGCTTGTTTGAAGAGATAATTAATTTGGAGTTATCAAAACCTTCTAAGTCTTTATATCTATTTATACCACCAAAACCAGCTTTTCTTTGCTCCTGTGGTATAGGGTTGGCTTCAAAATAAATGCGGTATAGATTGTTGTCTCGCTCAGCAATTTCTGTTAATACCGTTTCTGCCTGGTTCATTTTTTTGTTCAGCAGTTTTACTTGAAACTCTAAATTTGTTAACTCTCTGTTGAGTTCTTTTTCTTTTGGAGTTTCGAAATTTGGTAAGTTTAGAAACAGGAGCATTAATAAAAACCCACTGAGTAAAACGCCCATAAAACTTAAAATAAACAGCCCAGTTTTGCGCCCTTTTTTATGCTCTATTTTCCGGTATGATAATGTTTCACTATCATAGTAATATTTTACCTTACTCATAAATTAAAAAAACTTATTTTTGTTGTTAAATAGGTGACCTTGGTATTGGTAACGTTATACAAATATAGAAATTGTTTTCGGCATAGCCTTTTGAATTAAAATTTCAGTACAAAAAACACATATGAAATCTCAAGAAATTCGCGCTACTTTTTTAAACTTCTTTGAAAGTAAAAAACACAGTATTGTTCCCTCTGCACCAATGGTGTTAAAGAATGACCCTACGCTTATGTTTGTGAACAGTGGTATGGCTCCTTTTAAGGAGTTCTTCCTTGAAAATGCAACACCCAAAAATAACCGCCTCACAGACTCCCAAAAATGTTTGCGTGTGAGCGGGAAACACAATGATTTGGAAGAGGTAGGGTATGATACCTACCACCATACCTTATTTGAAATGCTAGGTAACTGGAGTTTTGGAGACTATTTTAAAAAAGAGGCCATTGCTTGGGCTTGGGAACTGCTAACACAGGTTTACAAAATAGATAAAGACATTTTATATGTTACAGTTTTCCAAGGAAGTGATGATGCAGACAACCTAGAGATGGACAGCCAGGCCTATGATATCTGGAAAGAGTTTATCTCTGAGGATAGAATACTGATGGGTAATAAAGATGATAATTTCTGGGAAATGGGCGCTCAAGGACCTTGTGGCCCTTGTAGTGAAATTCATGTTGATATTAGAACCCCCCAGGAAAAAGCTGCCGTAGACGGAAAAACCCTCGTTAATATGGACCACCCGCAAGTGGTTGAAATATGGAACTTGGTATTTATGCAATACAACCGTAAGGCAGATGCCTCTCTAGAGATTTTACCCAACCAGCACATAGATACCGGAATGGGCTTTGAGCGTCTGTGCATGGTCTTACAAGGAGTAAAGAGTAACTATGACACCGATGTTTTTAAACCAATTATTAGAGAAATAGAAGCGGTGACCAGATGTGTAGCCTATGGTACAGATCAAAAGGTAGATATTGCTGTTCGTGTTATTAGTGACCACCTTAGGGCGGTTGCATTTTCTATCGCAGATGGACAATTACCAAGTAATACGGGTGCTGGATATGTAATTCGAAGAATTTTACGCCGAGCGGTACGCTATGGTTTTACTTTTTTAAATACCAAAGATCCTTTTATCTATAAGCTGGTAGACACCCTAATAAAACAAATGGGTGGCGCATTTCCAGAATTAAAGAAAGAAAAGAATTTAATAACCAACGTCATCAAAGAAGAAGAAGCTTCTTTTCTGCGCACGCTAGATCAAGGATTGGTGCTCCTTGATAGTGTTATTGAAAAAGCGGAGAGTAAAACAATCTCTGGTGTAAAAGCCTTTGAATTGTATGATACTTTTGGTTTTCCTATAGATTTAACAGCCCTTATACTTAGAGAACGCGGGTATGATTTAGACCAAAAGGGATTTGAGGCTGCTCTTGCAAAACAAAAAGATAGATCTAGATCTGCAACCAAAATAGCTACTGGAGATTGGGAAACACTCACCCAAGATACCCAGGAAGAGTTTGTTGGTTATGACACTCTTGAAACTCAAATTCAAATTGTAAAATACCGTAAGGTAGCCAGCAAAAAAGATGGAGAAATGTACCAACTAGTATTTAACCGTACTCCTTTTTACCCAGAGGGTGGAGGCCAGGTTGGAGACAAAGGATACCTTGAGGCTAGCAATGGAGAGGTTGTTTATATTGTAGATACCAAGAAGGAAAACAACTTGATTGTCCATTTTTCAAAAAACCTGCCAAGAAAGCCCAAAGAGAGTTTTAAGGCCGTTGTAGATAACAAACAACGTTCTAGATCTGCCTCCAATCACTCTGCAACACACCTGCTGCATCAAGCACTTCGTAAAGTGCTTGGGACACACGTAGAGCAAAAAGGATCTATGGTGCATAGTGGTTCTTTGCGTTTTGATTTTTCGCATTTCAGTAAGTTGACAGATGAAGAGCTTTTAGAGGTTCAAGATTTTGTGAATGCACGTATTAAAGAAGAATTGCCTTTAGAAGAAAAAAGAAATATTCCATACCAACAAGCTATTGATCAAGGAGCTATTGCACTTTTTGGAGAAAAGTATGGAGATGCGGTAAGAGCCATTAAATTTGGAAATTCTATGGAATTGTGCGGGGGTACACATGTTTCAAATACCAGTAGTATTTGGCATTTTATAATTACCAGTGAAGGAGCAGTTGCAAGTGGTATACGCCGTATTGAGGCAATTACCGGCGATGCTGCCAAACAGTATTATATTGATAGAAGTAGCGCTTTCTCGGCACTTCAAAAATCATTAAACAATGCCCAAGATCCTGTAAAAGCCGTAACAAGTATGCAGGAGCAAAATAGTGCACTTCAAAAACAGGTAGCACAACTGTTAAAAGAAAAGGCAAAAAACATAAAGGGAGATTTAAAAAATGAAGTTATTGAGTTAAACGGAGTACACTTTTTAACCAAAGAACTAGATCTAGACGCTGCAGGACTCAAAGACTTAGCCTTTGAGCTTGGGGGAGAGATTGATAATTTATTTATCCTCTTTGGTAGTAAAGCAAATGATAAAGCATTACTTACCTGCTATATAGACAAACAACTTGTTTCAAGTAAAGGGTTAGATGCTGGTAAAATTGTACGTGAACTAGGGAAACACATCCAAGGTGGAGGTGGTGGGCAACCATTTTTTGCCACTGCAGGTGGTAAAAAACCAGAAGGTATTGCCATAGCCTTAGCACAAGTGAAAGACTATATTCTATAAGATGAAACTCACAACTCCAATAAAACTATCAAGGCAAAATCCACCTATAAACTACAGCTCAAAGGTACTTTTGTTAGGGAGTTGTTTTGCTCAAAATATGGGAGCAAAACTGGAGTATTATAAATTCCAGCAGTGCACCAACCCTTTTGGTATTTTGTTTCATCCTGTAGCCATAGAGAAATTGATTACTAGGGCAGTAAATCAAACCTGGTTTACATCAAAAGATGTTTTTCTTCAAAACGAGCAGTGGCATTGTTTTTTAGCACACTCAAAATTATCTAATACCTCTGAGGAAGATTTAATCTCTGCTTTAAACTCGGCCCTTGAAAAACTTAGATTTTCACTTTTAGAGGCAAGCCATGTTGTTTTTACATTTGGTACCGCCTGGGTATATAAGCATCTAGAGAAAGATACCATTGTTGCAAATTGCCATAAAGTACCTCAAAAAGAGTTTGTAAAACAGCTGCTATCTCCAGATGATGTAAGCGATGTTTTACTTGGTATAGAGACCAAGCTAAGAACAATTAACCCAACATGTAGCATTATAAATACGGTCTCTCCCGTGCGCCATATCAAAGATGGCCTTATAGCCAATAGCAGGAGTAAGGCACATTTAATAGCTGGGGTGCAAGAGATTGTATCACCAGAGAAATTAAATCATTATTTCCCCTCATATGAGATTATGATGGATGAGTTGCGAGATTATAGATATTATAAAGAAGATTTAATTCATCCAAATCAAACGGCCATTGCTATTATTTGGAATGCCTTTACTGGCTCTTGGATATGCCCAGAAACTGCAGCGCTCCAAAAAAAAATAGCAACCATACAATCTGGCTTGCTTCATACCCCTTTTAATGGGCATTCAAAGGCCCATATTCACTTTAAAAAAGACTTGGAAACTAAAATTTCAGAAATAAAAGAACAACTTCCTTGGGCTACTTTTTTATAAGCAGGTAATGGTTTTATCTAAGGGTAATACTATCTATAAGCAACTCAAAGTCTTCCTCCTTTTTATTACCTATTAAAAAAGTGATTTCTTGTAAAACGTCTCCACTGAAATTTGGCATATTCAAAGAGCGCCCTCTAAAAGAGGGGTAGAGAGAATTTAGAGGTATGGCAATCTCTTGCCAAGATCCGTTGGTGGTAAAGGTGGTGATGTAAGAATATCTTTTCCCAATTTGGTCCGTAACTCTAAATTGATAGTCTTTACCATCTGCTTTAATCTTGAGTACTACTTGTGTTACACCTTGGGTACTTATGGGCTCAGGCAAACGATAGCGCAGGGATGAAAACCCGCCATTATTTTTAAGTGAGATTTGTCCAGCAAACACAACGTGTCCTTCTTGGTCTTGCCTTATGCTCCCTTTAGAGCGTCCTCCCATCACACCGTCATCAACAACATACCAGTTGTTTAACTGGGCATTTTTGGAGAAATTAAAAATAGTTTGAGCTTCCATGGAAGTGACTAGAAATAAGGTTATAAAAAGTAGCGTTCGCATTTTTATTTTAAAGATACCACGCTCTTTTTTTTTAGCAGCACACTTTAACATTACCCCAACAATTTTTTATACAACTACTTTTTTATAACTACTCTTTTAAATAAAAAAAACACTGCCATCGATACCGTGGCAGTGTTTAATGTTATTGTAATGGTTTCGTTTATAAAGAAAATGCGTTTTTAACTTTTTCTACAAAGTCTAATTTTTCCCAGGTAAATAGTTCTACCTCCATTGTTTTGCTTTTGGCATTAGGTATGGTAAAGGTTTTGGTAACTACTTTGTTTTCGCGGCCCATGTGTCCATATGCAGCAGTTTCGCTATACATTGGTTGGCGCAGCTTTAAGCGTTGTTCTATAAAATAAGGGCGCATGTCAAAAAGGCCTTCAACAACTTCACTAATCTCCCCGTCTGTTAGTTTCACATTAGATGTTCCATAGGTATCTACGTTAATACTGGTTGGCTCTGCAACACCAATGGCGTAGGATACTTGAACCAAAACTTCTTTGCAAAGCCCGGCAGCAACTAGATTTTTAGCAATATGTCTTGTAGCATAAGCTCCAGATCTGTCAACCTTACTTGGATCTTTTCCAGAAAAAGCACCACCACCATGAGCTCCTTTGCCGCCATAGGTGTCTACAATAATTTTACGTCCAGTTAAACCCGTATCTCCATGAGGACCACCAATTACAAACTTTCCTGTTGGGTTGATATGGTATGTAATAGCATCATTAAATAAAGCCTGTATGTTTGGTTTTAA
>ENA-OQVM01000846-OQVM01000846.1-marine-metagenome-genome-assembly--contig:-NODE-846-length-44111-cov-11.680270_pt1 | contig 44111 bp, 21 predicted proteins | sample MGYA00237776_ERZ505498 | MGnify/ENA primary metagenome ERZ505498 (study PRJEB26159, sample SAMN06265151) | marine metagenome | isolation source: Helgoland LTER site | place: Germany:Helgoland, sampling...
ATCGAGCGTGTTGGGTGGTGACGCGGATGTTGATGGTGATGCGTTAACGGTGTCTTCTATCGGGACGGGCAATGTTGCGGCAACGGGCGGCTCGCAAGGCGTGATTGGTAGCACGCTGGTAGGGGCTTACGGCGTTTTAACTTTAAACGCGGATGGCCAGTACAGTTATGCAACGACCGCGAGTGCGGTAGATGGTTTGGCGGCGGGCGCAACGGCGGTCGACGTGTTCACGTACACGATCACGGACGGCGCATTGAGCGCGAGCGCGGAACTGCTGATCACGGTGACGGGCGTCAATGATGCGCCGATCGCGGTGGCGAATACGGATGCGGTAGTTGAAGACGGCGAAATTGAATTGGTCGTTGATAAGAGTTTGCTGCTGAATGACGCGGATGTTGATGATGCGGCCTTGTCAGTTTCCGGTATCCGTACCGGTTCGCTTTCCGATGCTGGCTCTATTGGCTCAGTTGGTGCGCCTTTTAGAGGGACTTACGGTACGTTAACCGTAAATGCGAATGGGAGTTACAGCTACGTCGCGAATGCCGCCGATGGCGTGGCGACCGATTCGGTGGTTGAAGATGTTTTTACTTACACTGTAACGGATGGGTCTTCAAGCTCGAGTGCGGAGCTTCGGATCGAAGTGACGGGGGTCAGTGATGGGCCGCTAGCAGTCGGCATTACTGATTCACTCCTTGAGAACGATGAGATTGAACAGGTCTTAGATAAAGGCTTGCTTTCAACTCTGATTGAGGGCGATACGCTTTTAATTGCCTCGATTCGGAGCGGCACGTTATCTGAAAGCGGGACAGAGGGCGCGCTTGGAGAACCTCTTGTAGGTGCCTACGGTACTTTAACGCTTAACTCGAATGGCAGTTATAGCTATGTCGCAAATGCGGCTGATTCGTTGTCTGCCGACGAGGTGGTAGAGGATGTATTTACGTACGCAGTGTCGGATGGGACTTTAACCTCGAGCGCTGAACTTAGGTTTACCGTTACGGGCCTAAATGACCGGCCGATCGCCACGAGTAATCGTGATGTGGTTCTCGAGAATGAAACGATTGAGTCGAATACTGATAAGAGCCTGTTGCTCGATGACGTCGATGTTGATGGAGACACGCTTGCGGTTTCTGCCGTGCGGTCCGGCGCGATAGATGGGGTCGGATCGAGTGGTGCTCTTGGGGAAAGTCTCGTTGGCCTTTATGGCAGCCTGATACTCAATTCTGATGGTAGTTATCGTTACACAGCGAATACCGTAGAATTTTTGGCGGCCGGTGAGGAGGTAGAAGATGTTTTCTCCTACACGGTGTCTGATGGGACTTTAAACTCGAGTGCTGAAATTCGAATTACGATAACCGGCGTCAATGATGTGCCAGTTGCCATTGGCGATATCGATACCGTTGCTGAAAACAGCGAGATCACGTCAGTTATTGACAAGAGCTTGTTGTCTAATGACGAAGATATTGATGGAGATGTCTTATCCGTTACGGCGATACGCGCAGGGACTTTAAATGAAGATGGTGTAAGTGGCGTGATTGGCGTCGCTTTGGAGGGAGCCTACGGCGCGCTAACCCTGAATGCTAATGGCAGTTACAATTATGTTGCGAATAAGGCAGATTCATTGGCTGCGGGCACAGTGGTTGAGGATATCTTTTCTTATACGGTATCAGATGGCGCGGCAACTTCGATTGCGGAACTTCGAATCAGCGTCTCCGGGGTGAATGATGCGCCGGTTGCTGTGAGTAATATTGCCTCCGTTTTCGAGAACAGCGAGATTGCTGTGGATGCAGGCGAGAGTTTGCTGCTGAACGATGCCGATATCGATAACGACACTTTATCAGTGGTCGCGGTGCATGCTGGTACTTTGAATAATGTCGGAACCACCGGTGCGGTTGGCACAGGACTCGTCGGTGACTATGGCACGTTAACGCTGAACACCGACGGCAGTTACAGTTATGCGGCCGACGCGAGCGCCACTGAGGCATTGGCTGCGGGCACAGTCGTTGAGGATGTATTTACCTATACCGTGTCCGATGGATTCTTGGAATCGAGTGCGGAAATTAGGATCTCTGTGACGGGGGTCAATGACGCGCCGGTGGCCGTCGCTGATCAGGTAAACGTGATTCAGGGCCAATCGGCCGTCGATATTAATGTTTTGATTAATGATCAAGATATTGACGGCGATGTACTGAGTTTGACCGTGGTCGGTGCGAGTGCGGGCGGCACGGTAATCGTGAACGAAGATCAGACTCTAAGCTATACGCCACAGCCTAGTTTTTTGGGTAAGGAAGTCATTACCTACACGATTAATGACGGTCAGGGTGGTGCTGCAACGGTTCAATTATCGGTGTCGGTATTGTCTGCGGAAACGGGGCCAGTCGCGCTAAACGATGTCGCAACTATTGAGGAAGACACTCTTTTACTCAATCTAGATGTGCTGGCCAATGATGCTGTGCCTTTTGGTGAGACGTTATCACTGATCTCGGCCACCTCCGAGGCGGGCGCAACGATTACGATCAATGAAGACGGAACTCTAAATTATAAGGGGCCCACGGATTTTTATGGATCGGATGTGGTGATGTATTCGATCCAAGATAGTCAAGGACGGGTATCTCAGGCCAACATTGTGGTCACAATCACGCCGGTAAACGATGACCCTATAGCGAGCGATGATGTAGACGCGGTTGTTGAGAACGGGTTGATTGAGCTTGAGGAAGATAAGAATCTGCTTTCGGATGACTTCGATGTCGATGGCGATACACTAGCTGTGTCTGCTGTCCGCGCCGGCGCTTTGTCAGAGTCGGGCGTGCTGGGTACGGTCGGAGAAAGTCTGGTTGGTGTCTATGGAAGCTTAACGCTGAATGCCGATGGCAGTTATAGCTATGCTGCGAATGCGGACGCGGTTAACGCCCTGTCCGCTGAGGAAGTCGTTCAGGATGTGTTTACCTACACTGTGTCGGATGGCGCTCTAAGTTCGAGTGCAGAATTGCGCATTGCTGTGACGGGCGTAAATGATGCGCCAATCGCGGCTAGTAATGTTGAAGCAGTGGCTGAGAATGCAGTCATTGCTGATAAAAATTTGCTTGTCGACGATAGCGATATTGATGGTGATGCCTTGTCTGTATCGGCTTTGCGCGCCGGGGCGTTAAGTGCGACTGGCATAGCCGGAGCCGTTGGCTCAGCGCTTTCTGGTACCTATGGCACCTTAACGCTGAATGCCGATGGCAGTTATGTCTACACGGCGAATAGAGCGGATTCTCTGTCCTCAGGTGAGATTGTAGAGGATGTATTTTCCTATACCGTATCCGACGGTGGTTTGAGTTCAAGTGCTGAACTGCGTATTTCAGTCACTGGGGTGAATGATGCGCCTAGCGCTGTCAGTAATATCGAAACAGTGGCTGAGAACGGCGTGATTGTTGATAAGAGTCTGCTGTCAAATGACGCGGATATTGATGGTGATACCTTATCAGTATCGGCGGTTCGCGCTGGTAGTTTAAGCGAGACTGGGACAAGTGGCACAATAGGTGAAACGCTTGCAGGTACTTATGGCACCTTAACCTTGGCGGCCAATGGCGCTTACAGTTATGCCGCGAATGCGAGCGCGGTTGAGGCGTTGGCTGCGGGAACAGTGGCTGAAGATGTGTTTACGTACACCGTCTCCGATGGGTCCTTAACAACAAGTGCTGAGCTTCGAGTAACCGTGACTGGCGCGAATGATAGACCGGTTGCCGTAAGCAATACTGATGCAGTTGTCGAAAACGGGGTGATCAGCGAATTTGCCAGCACAAGCCTGCTGTCGGATGATTCGGATGTCGATGGTGATGCTTTGGTCGTATCCGCCGTGCGATCCGGTTCGATATCTCAGATTGGTACGAGCGGGACAATTGGCCTAGGCCTTACCGGCGCTTATGGCACATTAATTTTGAATGCCGACGGCAAGTACAGCTATACCGCCAATGGGAGTGCAGTTGAGGCGTTGGCTGCGGGAACAGTGGCTGAAGATGTGTTTACGTACAGCGTGTCGGATGGGGCTTTAGCCTCCAGTGCAGAACTTCGGATAACAGTCACCGGGGTGAACGACCTGGCAGACCTTAGCGCGACGGCAGTGGACGCATCCGTCACGCGCAATGCCTCGTTTGATGGTTCAGCCAGTGGCCAGATCATCCTTACGGATGTGGATCTGGGTGAAGCGTCAATTTCTTCAGCCACGGCTCAATTTGGGGTTGTTACCGTTACCGAGGATGGCGGATGGGTTTACGACCTTGACGATACCAATAGCGTCGTTTTGGCGCTTGATGAAAATGCTGCTGAGACGTTGATTGATACGATTACGTTTACGAGTATTGACGGCAGTGAAGTGAGTCTGAACGTCACGATTTTTACGGCGAATCTGCCAGCGGCCCTCACGCTCACGCTCGATGATCCAAGCGGTTTAGCGTTGACAGCCGGAGATTTGATCAATCAAACAGTCACCGGGCAAATCACGCTAACTGATAACGAGGGGGCCGTAATATTACCGATTACGGCCAATTTTGGCGACGTGGCCCAGGTCGGTGATGATTGGACCTACACGCTGCAAAACGAATCGGTCTCGGTGCAAGGCTTAGATGATGGTGAGTCGCTCACCGACACAATTGTCTTTATAACGGACGATGCACGAGACTTGAATGCGGACTCGGTGATTCTTGATGTTAGCGACTCGATAGAGGGTCGCCAGACGATAACGGTAACAATTTCTGGTGTAAACGATGCACCCATTGTGACGCTTGCGACGATAGAAACGGATCAGTTTGATGATGAGGTGATTGTCGGTAGCGCCGAGGGCGTATTGTTCTCCGCGATCGATCCAGATAATGCCGATGGCAGTATCACTGATACGTTGACGGTGGTTGGGGTTCGTCAGGGAGGGTTGTCGTCATCGTCCTCGGTGATCGGCGTAAACCAGATTGTCTCGGGCAGTTATGGCACACTCACGGTGCAAGCGGATGGCAGTTACAGCTATTCCGCCGATAGCGGCTCACAGGATGCTGCGTTAGAAGACGCCAGTTCAATCGAAGATGTTTTCACGGTTCAAGTAAGTGACGGCACAGAAACCGTTGAGGCGGAGCTGCGTTTTAACATCGATAACGCAGCGCCCGTTGCGGTTAATGGTGCGCTGTCGCACCAAGTGGTTACAACCGGCTCTAGCGGGTTGTTGATCAGTTACGCTGACTTCGATGAGCTCACGATCACCTTGACCCAGACAGATGCGTTACCCGGCAGCTTTGTGATAATGACCCCTAGCAGCGGCGTTGGCCGAGATTTGAGCATCAGCGGAAGCGCCGATAGGCTGCCAGAATCCTCTGTCGACCTTTTCGGTAGCCTGACCAGTGTGTTAGGTGATTATCGACTGACTTCATCGGTTAGCGATGGCGACAATACGGTTTTAATCGATCAATTTATTCTTAGTGTTCGTAGCCCGTCGATATTATCAACGACCGATCAGGTTTATGAATTTGTCACCGGCGAGGCAGATTATGCTGCGGTCTATTTGGATCCTGCCGAGAATACAGACTTTTATGTCTATGCTTGGGCGCCTTCTGAATCCGGTGATCGGCTGGCGGTCTTTGGCAGTACCACGATTGCCGTTGTGTCTGAAACGGGCACCAATTTAACGCTCGAGGGAGCCGCTTTAATTGATCTCAATAGCAGCCTGGGGCCTGATGTCCTAACGATTAGAGGCAGCGTCTCGGGACTTAATTTTGCTGGGATATCGGAATTAGATACCTTGGTGAATCAGACGCTGATTCTTGCAAGTCCGGGTGCGAACGTGTTTCAACTGCAGAATGAAGGCGTCATTCAAGCGACTTCTACCGGAGCCGGGACCCGATTAGCGTTTACCACCGCCAGCGATGGTATCGTTGGTGAAACCAGAGGTGATGCGGTTATTTTTGGTGATACCGTTCAAACGGTTAAGGGTCAAATAGTTTTAACGCCGGATAACCAGCCTGCAGCGCCTTATATCGTATTAGCGAGCCTCGTGACCGATGGGGCCGTCGAGATAACGGGTTATAGCGGCGTCAATATCTCACAACCTTCTGAACTTGAGATTTCGACCACCTCTGGAACCGCGCTATCCGGCAGCCTTATTCAAAGCGCTTTAGGCGCAATATCAATATCATCTGGCGGGCGGGTTACGACCGAGACGCTGTCCAACAGCGGGACCATTACGCTGACCAATAATAATTACAACGGTGTCATTGTGGGCGGTGCGGGATCTGCGGGACACCTGGTGGTCACGGGTTCTTACACAGAAAGTGGGACTTTGATTTCTCAAGTCTCAGATAGTTTTTATATTCCTGCCAGCGATCCTAACGAGCTCAGCGCGGCGAACATGGTGCTAACCGGCGAGATCAAGGCGAATGCTGATCTGTTGTTTAGTAATGTGAATCAATCCCTAGATTGGCGCGCGGGCACCATTACCTTGGCGCCTACTGCGGACCTTATTATTGCGGGTGGTAGTGTCATTCTAGGCGCTGAGTCGACGATAACCGGTTATGGCGACCTTGTTTTTGGTCAGGCCTCGGCGGCAAGCGAATCAGGTAGTACGATCGTGATCGATGGCACCGTCGCCACCGCTCAATTCGGGTCGGATTTTACCTTCGAATCGTCCCGCGTGATCATAGCGCCGCTAACCAATGCGGCCGCCGATACCTTAACGATCTCGGCTTTGGATCAGTGGACCTTTGATAACGAGGTGGTGAACACCAATCTTCAGATTGATGGCACCTTGGACATCAGCGGTGGTCATAGTGCCCTGAATGGCAGTACAACCATTGCGGCCACCGCGGCGGTTCGTTTGAATGAGGCCTTGGGCATCAATACCAATCTTAGCGTCGGATTAACACTGACCAATTTTGGCGATATTGAAATCAATCTCGAGCCCCTGACGTCAGGTGAGTCGGAATACAATTTGCCGATTGCAATCAGTAGCGGGAACTATTCTGCGGCGACTGGGTTGATTACGATTGACACCTCAGCGGCCCATGGGCTGGCTACCGGTGACGTGATTAGGATGAACGATGCCGCTCCAGCGGGTTACAACTACACAGGCGACGTTACGGTCATTTCAACCACCAGCTTTTCTTTTGCAGCGGCGAGCGACCCGGGGGCCTTCCTAAGCGGCGGTTCTGTGTACGGTTTTGGCAGCAGCCTGACATTATCAGGCGGGCTCACTAACTCAGGCAGTTTGGTCGTGCAGGGTACAAAGCTCGAATCAGCTGACCAAACGCTCTATTCCGATGAGTGGGTGTTGATCGATGGCGATATTACGAACACCGTTGGAGGGTCGCTGATTTTTCGAGAGGGCGACATTATCCTAGAGGGTAACCTCAGTAATGCTGGGGTTTTAGAGATTGATGGCGACACCTGGGCGGGATCTGACAGCTATTCCGGTGCGAGTGTAACCTTGGATGGAGATCTGATTTTAGCAAGCAGCAGTAACCTGCAGCTCGAAGTCGCTACAAGCGGCGCCTCCTACTTGGTGAATGGGTTTTATTTAGAAACTGGCGCGCTCGTTCGAGGCGCGGATGCCGACGCCCTCAATCTCGGCGCTCTAACACTTAATTTCAACGACACTTCATTAGGCAACCAAGCTGGTGGTCAAGACTCCAATACGCTGTTTCTCTTTTACGATAATGTTGTTTCAGGAACCACCTTCAGCACGTTGACGACGGACCTGGCCGCCGGTTATGAGACCGAGCTCCAAACGACTGTGTCGAGCAGCGATACGAGTGTGCAAACCATCTCGGTTGTGGTTTCTGATGATATGGAGTTTGAAAGTATTGCGGATGGTACCTTCGGTAGTGGATACAGTGTTTGGGCGCAACAACCTTTGATTGCAGACGTTGCGAGCGCAAGTTGGTCGGCTGGCGTTGCAACCCTCGTGACCAGTGCTGCGCATGGTTTGACGGATAATCAAACGGTCAATATCGATGGTGCTGGCAGTGGTTATGATTATTACGGTGTGATCTCGGTTATCGATGATCATACTGTAACCTACAACATTGCCTCAGACCCAGGAGCTGATCCGGGCGGCCTTCAGGTTACGGATTATTACGCCTCAAATGTGGTCATTGCGAGTGCTGATTGGTCCAGTAGTGATTCAACAGTGACGGTGGTGACGGAAAGTGCTCACGGCTTGGAGACTGGTCAAACGATCTCAATTTATGGCAGCTTGCCTTCTGCGTTTGACTATTTTGATGATGTCACGGTTGTTGATGCGACGACTTTCTCCTACGCCTTATTGAGCGATCCGGGTCCGTGGGTTACGGGTGGCGTATTACAAACACTTACGCCGACGGTCTATGACGATGTGAGGATTGTTCATGCCCTAACGGTCGACGCCGGTGAGACCGTCTCCCTGAATTCCTTTAGTTTGGAAACCTCGACAGCTTATGGAACTTCAACAACGACAACAACGGTTGGCACGTTATCGCTGGAGGGCGACTTCGATGCCACGGCTGAAACGACAACGTTGAATGTGGCGGATCAATCAACGGTGGCCTACGGCAGCAGTTTTTACGTGGGCAGCGCCTCGTCGACGAGTACCGATACGGTAAACCTGGTTTTGGGTGAGGCCTTGACGGTTCATGGCGGGATCACTTTGCGTACCGGCGCCGCCGTCAATTCTGGCGGAAACGGCAAGATTTTAATCAGCGAAACGGGTCAAGGCGCCATTTGGGATTCGGTCGAGCTGAACCTGGATGTTGAAATTGAAGCCGGTGGCGGTCTGTCGCTTGCGCCTTTCGGCCCACAAGTCATTAGTGGTTCAGGCCAAATCGTCAGCTCTGGCGCGATTGAGGCGGGGGTCTATAACGGCATTGCCATTGGGGTGGACATCGTTAACCATGGTGATCTGGAACTTCGGTTTGACAACACGTCAAGTGGCGCCTTTGAGGTGGTCGCCGGTAGCGAGACCTCAATTATAAGTGACGGCCGTCTTATCGCCTCAAGCGTCAGAAGCGGCGTCTTGAGTCTTAATGACAACACCTTGGATGCGCGCGGCGGTGAGCTGGCCTTATTCGTTAATTCAGGCGTATCCGATACCTATGGTTTAACGCTCGTTGGCGGCAGCGCGGCTGCGAGTCCTGGCCTTATCAAATTGCAGGACACCGTGTTCAGCATACCCGGTCGCGCCGTGACGATTTCTGCGGTAGAAACCAGCACCGCTGGAATATGGACCGTTTCTTTTACGGTCAGTGAACCGATTTCGTATCTAGTCTCGCCCGACATCTCGGGCGGTACGCTTGGCAGCCTGAGTGTTGCAAGCAATAATACTGATGGCTCTGTCACGTTTACCGCAGAAGCCATTAAAGGTCCTAGCGGCGATATGGTCATTACGCTGGCTGACAACGCTTATGGCGAATACCTTGGCGGTGAACTTACCATCGACAGCGGCGGCGGCACCAGCTTCACGTCTAATTTGGGCACAACGGGTGAGCTCAATCTAACGGGGCATCTCGAATTGCAATTAGCGGGCTCTGTTGATTTTGTTGTCGAGGATGATGCGCTTGCACTGACCTTGCAGGGCAGCACCGCCGATAGCATTAGACTGTCCAATGGCACAACCGAAACCGCGACCTTGGTCAATAGCGAAACCATCTACTTTAATAATTTGACGGTTGATACAAACGTCATTTTAGTCAATTCGGTTGATCCAGATTGGGCGAGCATCGACCCAGCTGTGATCACCCTGTCCGGGGTTAGTGTCTTCGATGGGGATCTTTACAATCTGCGCGATCCAGAAAGCTATACCGCGGCTACGACGGGCGTTTATTTGCTGGATTCCGTTACGTTTAACGGGGCGGTGCTGCAACAGGCTGGGGCGTACCTCTATGTCGGGGTCGACGCCACGCTGATCGGCGGGCGTGCCACGAGTGTGGTTTTTACCAATGACTTTACAAACGATGGCTTTATGACGGTTGGGTCGCCCGCAGGCGCGCTGGACCATCTCATTAAGGTGGGGAGCGATGCCGCCGCCGGTACGTTTTCCAATTCTGGCAATCTCACCATCCAGATCAATGCAAGCGGGTCCAGTTCTGGGGCGGTTGAACTCGACGGCGTGCTGCTCAACACAGGCTCGGTTTATGCTTTGGGTCAATTAACGCTGGATGCAACCAGTACTGCAGCACAGCACGAATCCAGTGGTCTAATCTATTTGTCGGGGGGCTATGCAGGTCTCACCCTCGGCAGCTCCGACATCCTAACAATTTCGGCCGGAAGTTATCTGGTTGCTAATGGAACGGGGCAAACATCGATCATTGACGCGAGCGCCACCGGCGCCGCCTTGGTACTGAGCGGTACCCTCGGTATTGGTGACACCGTGACGGACTACGTGGCAGGTGTTGCGAGCATTGCAGCTGCAGTGGGCACGTTGGAAGTTAAAACCAGCAGTGAATTTACGGTTAATGCGGGCAGTAACCTAACCCTTGATGCAGGCTTTGGCAGCGCTTCAAGCGACGCTCTGTCAGTCAGTGGTCCTGCTGGTGTTTTACGACTGAATGGGGGCCGGCTATCGGTGACCTCGACTTATTCGGCAGCGACCAGTGTCGGCTTAATTAGTGCAACAACCATCTTAGGGTCCTTTGATACCATCGATGGACTGATTCTGGATACCATCGATGGAAGAACCGTGGCAGACGTGGTGCAGACCGCGACGGGCATTTCCTTATCGCCCGTGACGAACGCAGCGGTCGTGCTTGAAGATGTCACCGGCACTGGCTCGGTGTTTGATTTTAGCGGCAGCGCCAATATTACGCATTACTTGGCAAAGGGTGGCGATGACCTGATTAAGAGCGTTGATTCAGGAGATAGCGCTTTTGGTGAAGCCGGTGACGATACGTTTGTGCTGAACTCGGTTGCGATCAATCGGATTGATGGCGGCACTGGCATCGATCAAATTGTGCTCCCCGGAACCGTTAATTTTGATTTTACCAAAGAGGGCATTGATAAGACCTTAGGGACTGCCGACGACTGGCTAGGACACCGCTTCGAGCGGATTGAGCTGCTGAGCATGGAGGATGCCACCAACCAGACGATGGCGCTGGATGCCAGCGCGCTGCGCAGTATCAACGATGGCGCAAATGGGCTCTTAAACGATGAAGCGGGCTTGGTGGTCAAGGGGAACATTGGGGATGTCATCAATCTCAGCGGCGATTTTGACTATACCGAAGACCGATTTGCCCAGATGCGCACAGCGGTCGAGCCCAGTAGTGGTAGTGCTGTCACGATGACCTACGCGCCGGAGCTGTTTACCGGAGTTTCTGACGGCGCGGTGTCTTTGTTCTTCGATCAAGATGTGCTCGTGAATGTCACGCACACCAATGCGGGCGTGAGCCGTTATGGTCATTCAGGTGATGATGTGCTTGCAGGCTCAAGCCTTGGGGGCGAGACGCTCGCAGGGCGCGGCGGTGATGATCAGTTAGATGCCCTTGCCGGCGCGGACCGGCAGTTGGGCGGAGATGGCAACGATTCAATTGTCTTTGACAGCGCGGATCTTGAGATGGATGGCGGCAATGGCGTGGATACGCTCCTGCTTTCCGGCAGCGTGGATTTCAGTCAACTCGATCAGTTAGCCAACTTTGAACAAGTCGATATGTCCGGCAACAACAGTGCAGACAGCCTGAGCTTAACCTTTGCCGATGTGTTTGAGTTGGTTGGGGATAACAGTCTGGACGCTTATGTGCCGGCCAACGACCATAAGGTGCTGGTGATTAATGGTGATTCGGAGGATGCGCTCACTCTAAACGGGGTTGATATTCGCAATCAAACCGCCGTGCAAACCGGCATTGATTTGTACGGGGATGGCACGACCTACGCGTTGTTTCAAGATACGGATCTTGGCGTTGATGTGTACGTCCTGAGCGATTTGCTGAGCGGGGCGAGTCCCTCGGGTAGCGAAAAGGTGTCGGAGCCTGTGATGGCAGCCCCAACGTTTGATCAGTATCTTTATGAGCCTTCGGCGGATCACTTCGGCGGCCTCTAAGCTAGGGTTCGTTGGCCTGGATGTTCTGAGTGAGCCAAGCCGATTTGGCCTGCCAGCGTTTGTTTAGCCAAGCTTCAGGATCAGTAATATCGGCTGCTAGAAATTCCTCCACCCGAATCCGAATGCGAGGCGTGCCGCCATGCAAGCAGCGCCAAAATTGAGCTTGGCCTGCGGCGTAGGAGATCGTGAGGTCGAGCACCGGCGTGTCGGGCCGCGCATATTTCAGCATCGTGCTGAATCCGCCCAGTTTCGGCTTTAGCAGGTGGGGATACGGCGAGTTTTGAAGCTTTGATTTTTCAGTGCTAAAACGGCTGCCTTCTGCAAAAACGAGCAGCGCGCCGGGCGCTCGGCCCAGGTTTTGTGCTGCGGATTCGATGGCCGCCAAGTCCAGGGCGCGATCGCTGGCTGCGCCGGAGCGATTTAGCCTCGGGAAATTCAAGACCAAGCAAATCCAGCCAATAATCGGCACCCAAACGAGCTCGCGTTTAATGAGAAATTGAACGATAGGACCCTGGCCTGCGATGACCTCCTGGACTAAGGGGATATCAAACCAAGATTGATGGTTGCAGACAACGATGGGGTTTGGGTGGCGATTGATACTGCCTTCTAAGGTGATTTCAATGCCCACGACCCGTTGCATCCAGAAGCTGTTGATTCGTACAGCCGCTCGGTAGAAGCCGTGTGCGAGTGGGGTGATGACCTGGGTCTGAAGCCGCGGCAGGGGAATGAGCTTCAATGGCGTGATGAAGACAAGGCCCGTCAACCAAACCATCAGGTTACTGAAAAACCAGATGCACGATAGGACGCTTAAACCCTGTAAAAGCAGTCGTTTTAGGTGGCTCATAGTGCGGTCTCAAGCAGTTGAAGTTGCAGCGCTAAGCCGCTTCGCCGATTCAAGACATTGTTTGCTGCGCGGTGCCAGGATTCTGGTGTTGTAACCAAGGTAAGTTGGCGCTTGGCTCGAGTGATGCCAGTATAAATCAATTCCCGGGACCCGGTTCTTTGGGTTGCGTCGTCCAAAGCATCTGCTAGTACAAAGAGAACCTGATCGAATTCGGAACCCTGGGCCTTGTGCACCGTCATCGCGAAACAGGTTTCATGCTCGGGTAATGCGTTCATAGCAAAGCGCCGCGGTTGCGCGTCGGAGCCGGTGTTAAAAAAAGCGATCAGTCCACGCGCGTCTTCGTCGCGATCTGGGTCAGCCGGGTTCAGTTGCTGGGTGTCGAGGCAGAGACCCACGTCGCCATTGTATAACCCCAGTTGGTAATCATTTTTTAAAATCAGGATCGGTTGCCCGTGATAATGCGCACCCCTTAGACGTTTTAAGAGCCCCAGTTTCTGCATCAGCTGCTCTATTTTTGCATTAAGGTCATGCACGCCCAAAGGCCCCTGATAACGCGGGGCCAGCAGGCGGACAGATTCAAATGCTTTAAGCAGGTCCTGGACGCTTGCGCACTTGGCGAGCGCACTGAAGTAGTCGCTAAAGGCTGACCTTAAAAGCGCATCGGTTAAGGCCTTGGGCGCGATGGTTTTAATGCGGTCACCGGCAGCAGGTAGGGTCACCTGTCCCGCCAGCAGCGCCTCGGCCAGTTCATGGATACTGGCGCCTTCGGTGAATCGAAAGTTTTCCGTTAACCGGCATTGGGCCGAGGCCAAGACCGGCATTAGCGGGCGGGCTGTTGCATTGTGCGGCGTCGGCATCAGCGGCGGCCTGTCTGTCGCGTTGCGTGGGGTGATATCGGTCAGTAGGCGACCTAGATTCACCGAGGGTAATTGATCTGGGTCACCCACTAAAATTAATCGGGCGGTGTCCGGCAAAGCGCTGAACAGGGCATCCGCCAAACTTAGGTCGATCATGCTGGCTTCATCGGCAATGAGTACATCGGTCGGGAGCCTGCGCATCTGATTGAACCTAGGTCGGTTACCGGCGCCATAGCCCAGTAAGCGGTGGATGGTTTTGATTTCGGGGCCAAGGTCTGCGCGGAGGTCCTGGCGAAAGCTGTCTTCCAGTCTTGCTGTGGCTTTGCCAGTGGGGGCGGTGATCGCAATTCGAAGGTTTGGGTCTAGCTGTTTCAGTGCTGACACGATGCTGCGAATCACCGTGGTTTTCCCGGTGCCAGGGCCACCACTGATAATCGTCAGTTGCCGGTTTAAGGCCGTTGCGACGGCGGCTTGTTGTGAAACCGACAACGCATCAACGCTGATTGTCTCATCCTGGTGTTTTGGCGCCGTAACAGACGCCGGGTTAACCTGGCGGTTGCGAGCAAAAAGCTGCTGAGCCACGCGTTTTTCGAGATTAAACAATCGCCGCAAATACAATCGGTTGTCGAGTTGCACCAAGGGGCTCTGGTCTCCTGGGCTGCCGATCAGCGCCTTGTGGGCTGGTGTATCAAGGGCTTGCACTTGTTCTGGCGTCAGTAGGATATGACTGTGCTGGGCGTCTAGCGCATCGATCAAAGCATGAACCAAAGCAAGCGTTGCCGGCGGCGTTGCCGGCATAATCCTTTGGATCAACAGGCTCATTTGATGTTTGAGCGCGCGGGTATCGGATCTCAGGCTATTCATGAGTTTAAACCCGCTTCGAGGGCCTCGATAAGGGCTATTGGCACCGGATCAAAGTGCACGCCGCCGTCTGGGCTGCCGGTCATACCCCTTAAAAAAAGATACACCACGCCGCCAAAGAGGTCTTCAAAGGGGACTTCAGGCTGGCGCAAAGCCAATATTTTTTTAACGGCCACGCAATACAGTAGGTATTGCAAATCATACTGATGATGGCGGATCGACGCGGTTAAGGCCTCGGCCGCATAGTCCAAGGGCGCGTTCCCAAGATGATTGGTCTTATAATCAATCACATAATAACGCCCCTGATGACGGCATAAAAGATCAATGCTACCCGTCATCATGCCTTCAAGCTGTAGTGGCGCCGTCTCTAGATCGGTCAAGTATCCGAATTGCTTTGCGGTTTCGATCAGCTTGGGCGCGCCGTGCACGGGGAAGTGAAACTCGAGTTCATCCGAGCGATCGCTGAAAGTAAGGCCTTGCAGCGTGAGTCCGGTTGGGGTCAGTCGTTGGCGCAAAATAGCTGTTAGCCACCGCCGCAGTAGCGGCATATCGCCAGCCTTCAAATTCAGGCGCGCCCGTAGGCTGTCAATCGTGTGATCAAAGGCCGCAACCGGTGCTGAAAAGTCAATATTCTCGAGTAGTTGATGCATCAGAACGCCCACATGAGGCCCCCTTGGAAAGCTCTGGGTGACATAGGCATCCAAGGTGTCCCGCTCGGGCAGGGTCAGTTGTTCAACCGGCTCGGGTTCGTCATCATCGAAGCCCCTGACATAATCTGTGTTGCTGGTTGGAAGCGGTGGAATGGGCGCCGCTGGTTGTAATTGTGTTTTAACGATCCGGGTATAGCTGTGTAGTTGCCAAGTGTTATGAACCACGGGTTTTGTCAGGGCGGGTAACCAATTCTCAGCAGCGGCAAGGTGCGGCTCAGCTGAATGGTTTGATGGGGCGTCGTCCAAGCACAGTCTGAACTGCGACGCTGGCAGCTGTGATAAAGCCGCAAGCGGATCGGTCAATGGGTACCCTAACAGCTGCGCGGCTGGGGAGGCTTGAAACCCCTTGCTGGCGCCGAGCCCGAGCAAGGTCAGATACCGCGCGCGGGTCATGGCGACATAAAGCAATCGCATGTCTTCTTCTTGCTGCGCGACGACGGCTGCTTGCTTGAGATCGTCTCGGCCATCGAGATTGACCCAAGCCTCAATCGTGCCCGCTTGATTGGCTTGGTAGCACACTAGGGGTTTGTTGGCCGCGTTTGCGGGCGGCTTGCCAAAGTGCGCGAAGGGCAAGCAGACAATATCGAACTCTAAGCCTTTAGCGCCATGCAGCGTCATGATCTTGACAAGGTCCGCATCCGTTTCCAGACGTAATTGTTGGGTGTCCTCAACGCTTTGGGTGTCCTGCTGGTGGTCTTGAATGAGCCAAGCAATCAGTTGCTCCCGGCTGGAGGTTATCTGGGATTGCTGCTGCAAGAGTTCTGCAAGGTGTCTTAGATTGGTCAAGACTCTGGGTCCGCCCGCTTGGCTCAGCCAGCGTTGCGCCAAGTTTTGATCTTTAATTAGGTGAAGGATGAGCGCCGCAATGCCTCGGCCCCGCCAAATCCTCTGATAGTCGGTAAAGGTTTCGAAAGCCCGATTGAGCGCTTGCGTATCCTGCAGGAGGGCTTGTAGCTTTTGAAGCGGTGTTTGAAGCAATTGGGTGGATAGCGCCGATAGTACGGCGGGTCGATGCCTGGGCGTTAACACGGCGGTTAAAATGAGGGCCAATTCAACCGTTACGTCCTGCTCAAGCACCTTATCCTGAGATAGAAACACGCTATCGACACCCCGTTGTTGCAAAGCTGCTTTGAGCAGCTCTGCTTCTAAGCGATTTCGGGTTAATAAAGCGATCTGCTCGGCGCGAATTTGACTGTGATTAACCCGAAGCGATGCGTCCGGTTTGAGCCAGGACGCGATTTCGTCGGCACATTTTGCGGCCAAGCGGGCGCGATCTTGGGGCTGGGTTCTCAGAGCGAATTCTGGATCGTCGATGCAAAACCAGATTGGCGGTGCGGGTCGACCAGCCAGCGTCAGCGCATCTGGATTCGGTTTTGCATTGGCAAGTGATGGCAAGAAAGCAATGCGATTCTCCATCGAGAACAGCTGGTGTTGATCAAATAACCGATTGGTTGCCGCGACCAGCTCAGCTGAGGAGCGCCAATTGGTTTGAAGACTATGCTGGTGCTCGCTGTCGTCCTTGGCCTTGAGGTAGGTATGAATGTCGGCGCCACGAAAACTGTAAATCGCCTGCTTGGGGTCTCCAATGAGCATCAGTAAGTGGTCTGGGCTTGCGGCCTGGTGAATGCCCTTAAAAATCGCATATTGTTGCTGGTCAGTGTCTTGAAACTCATCAACGAGGATCGCGGGATAGTCTTGACTCAAGGTTTTAGCCAGCAGCGGTTGCTCGATTACGGCGTGCATAACGATCGTTAACAGATCGTCCAGGGTCAGTGCGCCTTGAGTTTGTTGCGCGATAAGGTGCGCGCGCAGGGCCTCTAAATTGGTTTGCCAGAGCCAGCTGATGACCTGCCCTTGCCGGGCTAAAGCCGTCTGGATGACCTCGAGCGCATCGAACAAAGGATGTATCGGTGGCTCAAAGCCCTTTTTCATTTGAGTCTTTAAAGCGCTGGTGGTCCACAAGTGCCAGAGCACTTGATCGGGCGCAAGGATGTCGTTTTGGCAGAATTTCTCCATCTCCGCCAGACGATGCCAGGCCTTGCTGTTTTTGCGAATGTCACTGCGCCGCAGCAGGGCTGTGATGTCCTCCGCGATCCAAGCTTCCTTGGCCGCGCGCATTTGTGCTGGCAGGTTGCTCGGAAAGCCTGTTGTTGCGGGCGCTGGTGAAAAGTGTAGTTGAGGGACTCTAATCAGTGGGGCCATGGCGCTCGCCAGGACATCGGGTGTTGGCCAGAGGCTCAATGCTAAGGCTTCTTCAAGGGGCGGAAGACCTGACATAAGGTTGCGAAAGACGTCTTGCGCTGCTCGGGTCAAGGCATCATGAGGGTGCGCATCCAAGCGCTGCTCGAACAACAAGCCAGCTTCAAAGCTAGTGTCTTGAATCACACGGGCACAAAATCCGTGGATGGTGAAAATCTTGGCTTCGTCGAACCACAAAAGGGCCCGTTTTAAATATTCAAGGTCCTGTTCAGGATGTGCGCTGCCAGCAATCAGCCCTGAAATTTCGGCGTCTTCGCTAGCGCCTTGTTTAAAGGCGTCGTGAGCGAGTTTGATCCTGCTTCTAATTCGGTTCTTCAGTTCTTGGGTTGCGGCGATCGTAAACGTGACAACCAAGATGTTTTGGACGCGGTGCGCAATGCCCTCCGGCGTGCCACGACCTAGAATCAGCCTGAGATACAAGGTCGTGATGAGATGGGTTTTACCGGTCCCGGCACTGGCCTCAATGAGATGTTGCTCGCGTAATAAAAGGGTGTGATCAAAGCTCATGATTGGACCCAAGCTGCGGTGAGCGGGTCAAGCAGCGCTCGGGCTAGATCGATATTAAGTTGATTGAGCGTCAAGGGTGATTCGATCAAGCGCGACCAATAGGGATCTTGAGCGTCGGTTAGGGCCTTTGGGTCACGCCAAGTCTGCTCAACCTGATCGAGCGCATCCGGCAGGGCAAGTCCCTTGTCGAGATGAGACAGCAGCGCGCGACAGGTCTCAAAGGGGAAAACCAGCAAAGCCGAATTGCCTTGCGTAAAGGCTTGCAGATAAGTGCCTAACAAGTCCTTGGCTCGGGCTTGGTCCATCGGCTCAAAATGACCCGATACAAGCTGTCCTTTTCGAACGCCATAGGTCAGGGTTTTGATAGGAGCGCCAGACGAGGCGAGTAATAAATGCGCCAGAAAGGGTTGCATGAGATGCCGAGCCGTCAGGTCACCCGCTCGATAACTGAGATAGTGCTCTGCACTGAGTTGATCGAACCGACCTTGCAAGGTGAAGCTATGAACGTTTTGCGTTCGCGTCACGCTAGGCCGGCCGAGTTGGTACACGCCCTGAATTTCGTTGAACAAGAGTTCAGCCGCAACGGCAATAGTATTCAGGGCCTGCTTGCCGAGACTGAAGTTTGGAACGAGACCCTGTTTTAAAATGTCGGCGACCCATTGTTTTTTTGGCGTGCCGGTTGCTTGGGCTTGGATGGCAAGGTCTGTAATGTGAAAACGGGTTAACGGATCTAAGCTAAAAGGTTCTAGGTCTTCAATGGCTTCATGGCGCAGGGTTAGATTGATATTTAACCGCGACTCAAAAAAATAGCGAGCCGGGTTCAGCAAGAACCGGGACAAGGTTTCAATGCTTAGGCTCGTCGGTATGGGCTCGCTTGACGTGATTTCCGACAGCCTCGTTAGATCTTTGGATTGACGCGAGGGATTAACGCGCCAGTGATTTTCAAAGCTTTGGATCAAGGGGTCTTGGAAGTAGCGTTGAGAAAATGGCTGCAAAGGGTGATCGATGACCGTTTGCTGCCCAAAGACCGCATTGCAATAATCCAGCAGTTCGCTGACCAAAACACTGGGGGGCTTGAGTTCATTGTCTCGGATACCCCGGCCACAATAAGAAATGTGTAATCGGTCCCTGGCCGATAAAAGCGCTTCTAAAAATAAATAACGGTCATCATCGCGCCGGGAACGATCCCCGATTCGAGCTGGTGCAGCCGTCATTAAATCAAAGGGGTGAACTGCATCTCGTCGCGGGAAATCACTTTCGTTCATGCCGATCAAGCACACCATTTTGAACGGAATACTGCGCATAGGGGTGAGCGTGCTAAAGGTAATGCCGCCATTAATAAACCGCATTGCTGGATTGGGCCGGTTCAACTGTCCATCAAACCATGCGATCACAAAATCCAAGGAAACGCGTCGATCAAAGTTGGCGTCAACTGAGAACTGTAAAAACGCTTCGTTCAGGTCCAGCAACTTCATAAGATCCTGGCGTTCTTGATCCACAGGATCAAACAAACGCTCGAGCAGGCTGCTGATCGCACTCGCCCATTGTTCTGGCGAGCGGACCGTCTCAAGTTGGGTTTGTGTTTCAAACACCGTCTGGCAAAAGTCGAGGAAGGCGTTCAGAACCAGGAGGTGATCCAGCGGAAGTGCATAGGGCAAAACAGAAAGGTCCGTGATCGGCTCGTCAGTCAAAACGCCCATGAGCAGCTGGTCGAGTCCAAATTGCCAGGTGAAGTGCGTCTCATCGGGCACTGACCATTTTTGTTTACTTGCGCCATCCCGGCCCCAACGAATGCCCGTTTCTTTGATCCAAGCCTTAATAAACGTGACGCCCTCGTCATCAATGCCAAAGCGTCGCGCAATGGCTGGGACTTCTAGGTAGGTAATCAGTTCAGAGGCTGGCAGCCGGCTATTGGGTAGATTCAGGAGTTGGATGAAACTGCGCAAAATATCAGAATTTTGGTATTGGTTTTGATCGGCGATGCCATAGGGGAGGGCGTCGCCGAAGACCGCTTGAATAACCGCTGTGTACTTTTGAATATCTGGGGCCATGACCAGGATATCGGTGACTCGAATCGCTGGGTCTGCCAGCGCTCGGTAGATTCGATCGAGTAAAACCTCCATTTCACGAAGGGGTGAGTGACAGCTGTGAAACCCAAGGCTTGCATCCTGGGTTTCCGGGAGCAGGCCATCGATCACAGAATCCTCGGTTTCTCGGGCCCAATAAATATCATCTTGTAGAATTCCCAATCGATGCGTTCGATGTCGGGGAACAAAGTCTTCCTCAGCAATAAGATCCGCCTGAGCCGTAAGGAGTTCATGAAACTCCTGGCCTTGGCGACCCAGAGAGGCCAATAACGGGTTGCCGAGGAACGCATAGTCATCGTTTGGCGTCTGGGCTGTTTGCGATAAAGCGTCAAGTCTTGATTGTTGCGCGCTTTTTTCAGTCGTAATATCCCCCCAGTAGGTCTCGCTCGGGTTCATAAAATAAAGATCCACAGGGCACTGATTCGCAAGATGGTTGAAGGTTTCGAGGTGTAACGGGGCAAGGCTCGATAGCCCAAAGAGGCTGATCCGAGTGGGCAACTGTGTGCTGTGATCAGTGGTCTTTAGCGCTTTCAACAACTGTTGGTGCAGGTAGGCTCGGTGCGTCGTTCGAAGACCTGGGTCTGCTGCAATCAGAGACCGCCACAATTCGGCTTGCCAGGCGCTGTTGGGTGCAGCACTAATCGGATTCTGACCCTGCTCGAAGGCCATAATCCAGTCTGGACGGTACAAAAGATAGCCTTCAAAGGCAGCGCTGATTCGGGTTGCCAGCTGAAAGCACCGTAGATCCGGGCGAGGTCCCGCATTCAAGTATTGTTGAACTGCGGGCGCTTTAAACGTGGGCAGGCGTTGCATCAACTTGAAGGTTAAGGCGTTTGCTTCAACCGGCTTTTGGCTTCCAAGACCAAGAATGGTTTGGTAAAGCCGCCAAATGAACTGAGCGGGTAGTTGGCAATCAAGGTTCGCAGAAATGCCCAGGTGCTCGGCGGTTTGCAGTTTGAGCCATTGGCCGGTGCCAACCGACTGTATGATGACAACCTCGGGTGCCAGAGGGTCTCGCGACGCCGCAGCCGATACCGCACCGAAGTGCTGGGCAAGCTGTACTAGATCATTAGATTGAATGAGGCGTAACATCGAGCTAGGTTTCTCAATTTGTGTCATCCTACCCGAGGACGGCGCGTGTGAAAACCGAGCGCCCACAGCGAATCATTCAAAACAAGGCCGAGGATTAAGGATCAGGGGGAGTGCTAATGCAGTCGGTGTTTCAGGGTTTAAAGGTGCTGGATGTGGGTTCTTGGATCGCCGGGCCGGTGGCAGCAACGATCATGGCCGATTATGGCGCTGAGGTGATCAAAATTGAGATGCCGGGTGTGGGGGATCAGTACCGGTTGTTGTCTGCAACCCCGGGTGTGCCCGATGCCGACGCCAACTATTGTTGGCAAATGGATGCTCGAAATAAACGCAGCCTGACGTTAAATTTGAAACGCGCCGAGGGCATTGCGATCCTGCGGCAATTGGTTGAAGCCAGCGATGTCTATATTACCAATCAGCCGCTACCGATGCGTCGAGCCTTGGGGTTGAATTACGAGGATATCCAAGCCATAAACCCGGCCATTATCTACGCATCGCTCACAGCCTATGGTGAAAAGGGTCCCGATCGCGATGGTGAGGGGTTTGATCTAGTCGCCTACTGGGCTCGATCGGGTCTGATGGACTTGGTACGCGATGCCAGTGCAAAGCCTGCGATGGCATTGCCGGGTATGGGCGATCATCCGACGGCGGTTTCGCTTTACGCGAGCATCGTCACCGCCTTGTTGCACCGCGAGCGAACGGGTGAAGGCTCGATGGTTCATACCTCGTTATTAGGCAATGGGCTTTGGAGCGCTGCGTGCATTGCGCAAGCCGGCTTTGCTGGCGGTGACTATGAGCGTTATCGAGCATTTAAGGCCGAGGCCGGGTTCGGTCGGTTTCTCTATGAATGCCAAGACGGCCGGTTCGTGCAACTGACCATGATTCGCACCCAGGAGGAGTTCGAGCAGTTTCTGGCTGTCACCCAGTTGACGTCGGTCGTAACCGACCCGCGCTTTTTGACGCCGGAATTGCGCATTGCACACGGGGCTGAACTGGTCGAGCTGGTTGCAGCGCGATTAAAGGATGAAAGCGCCAGTGTGTGGATGAAAAAATGCGAAGCGGCAGGCGTGCCGATGAACCGAGTTCAAACGATCGAAGAAACCCTAACGGATCCCCAAGTTCGAGTGAATGAGATGATACGGCCAGCGCCGGATGACATGGCGGGTATGGCGATGCTGCTCAATCATCCCGTCAACGTAGAGGGCTTGCCACGCGCCGAGGTTCAGCCCGCGCCGGATTTGGGGGCAGACGCGGCGGCAATCTTGAGCGAGCTGGGTTACGCGGCTGGGCAAATAGAAGATTTGCGCGCGTCCGGGGTGGTTTAGGCATGATTTGGGTGCGACCGCGGTGCAATTTCAGCAAGTGCTGAGCGGTCAGCGCGTGAACAGAGCGCGGCAATTCAGAGCGGCAATTCAGAGAGCGGCAATAGGAGCAGTAATACGATGACGAGCGAGACAGAGTGGGCCGACCCTTATGATCTCCCGATTGAATCGTTAAACGTTGCTCAACCAGGCTTGTTCCAGGCCGACGGTCAGTGGCGATATTTCGAACGTCTGCGCAACGAGGCCCCGGTGCACTATTGCGCAGACAGTGATTTTGGCCCCTATTGGTCCGTCACGCGTTATCAAGATATCTTTAAGGTGGATACCGACCCGAGACGTTTTTCTTCGGCGCAAGGCATTACCATTGGTGGGGCGGGCGGCACGCCGGTGCCGAAAGACCAACAGCTACAAGACACGGAAAAGCAAAAAGTGCAGCAGCAGTTTGATGGTTTTGGCATGTTCATCGCGATGGATCCGCCGAAACATGATTTGCAGCGCGCAACCGTTACGGGCGTCGTTGCACCGCCGAACCTGGCGGTCATGGCGACGACCATCCGCACGCGTGCTGGCGCCATTCTTGACTCATTGCCCCTTGGTGAGACTTTTGACTGGGTCGACCGTGTTTCGATTGAATTAACCACTCAGATGTTGGCGACGCTTTTTGATTTTCCCTTTGAAGATCGCCGGAAGCTCACTCGTTGGAGCGACGTGGCAACCAATCCGCCTGGCACTGGGGTGACGGAATCGGCAGCGCAACGACGAGAAGAACTGGTTGAATGTTTGACCTACTTTACCGCGCTCTGGAATGAGCGGGTTAAAGCCCCAAAAAAAGGCGATTTAATCTCGATGTTGGCGCATGGTGAGGCAACAAAGAACATGGTGCCCTTTGAGTTCCTAGGCAATCTACTGCTCTTGATTGTGGGCGGCAATGACACGACCCGAAACTCAATCTCTGGCGGGGTGCTGGCGTTGAATGAGAATCCGGCTGAGTATGCCAAGCTGCGGGCTGAGCCCGGATTGATTCCGAATATGGTCTCGGAAATCATTCGGTGGCAAACCCCGCTCGCGCACATGCGCCGCACGACCACAGAAACGGTTGAATTGAACGGCGTCACCATTCCTCAGGGCGAAAAAGTGGTCATGTGGTATGCCTCGGGTAATCGAGATGAACGGTCAATTGCCCGGGCCTCCGAGTTTTTGATCGATCGGGACAAGGCGCGCCAGCATCTATCCTTTGGTTTTGGCATTCACCGGTGCATGGGAAACCGACTGGCCGAGATGCAACTGAGAATCCTCTGGGAAGAAATTCAAAAACGGTTCGCTTTTGTGGAAGTCATGGCGCAACCCACGCGAACCTATTCAACCTTTGTCAAAGGTTTCACTGACATGCCGGTGCGATTGCATCCGTTGTAATGTGGCGGTCGCACACGCTGCGTGTAACGAAGATGGGCGCAACCGTTGGCCGTTCAGTTTGTGTGTTAAACAAGTTATACCCCAACCAAAAGGAGATATCTCCCAATGCAAAAAGGCTTTCATCATGTGGCATTTGCGTGCCGAGACCCAGAAGCGACGCGTCATTTTTACGAAGACTTATTAGGATTCGCCCTGACTCACACGGAACTAGAAGGCGATGACAAGGCGCGTATGAAACATCTATTTTTTGATGTGGGCGATGGCAGTTCGATGGCCTTTTTTTATTTGGAGGGGCCCGGCTTTCCAAGCGCGTACCCAACGGACATTTCAACGGGCATGGGACTGCCTGTTTGGGTTAATCATGTCGCCTTTAAGGCCGACGGGGACCGAAAACAGCAGGTTTTGGCAACGCTCAGCGATGCGGGCATTGAGCCGCTCATGGCGGTCGATCACGACTGGTGTCAGAGTCTTTACTACCTCGACCCGAACGGCATCATGGTCGAGTTTTGTGAAGATACGCCGGGCATCGTGCCGGATCGCGCTAAGGCCTTGGCGTTGCTGACAGCGTAGATTGCATTCGTGAGCACGTTGATGTCGGCTTACCGTTTTCGGATAAGGCTGATGCGTCGAGTCACACGACCGGCCTCTCGACAGGCAGGCGCGCTGCTTCCTACGGCATGCAGAATGAAATTATAAAAAACGCCGCGGCTCGGGTCGACGGAACAGAGCACTTGCTTCGGCACCCTGGCTGTCGAGTATCGGTTTAATGTCGAGCGTCGTCCTCAGTGCTGTCACGGGCAGTGGTTTCAATATTGGAATAAACACGTTTGGTGATGACCGATTGAGGTTGGCGTCCGTCATTCGAGGTCAGTTAAAGATAAAAACAGGCTTAAAATTGTGATTGACCGGCTCGAAACGGCGGGTTTAAGCTGTTGAATGCGCGTTGGGCTGTTAAGCGACGCTGTGGGAAGGGTCGGATAAAGATTGCCAAGAGGGGGGTTTGAACCCTTTCACGGTGTTTAGACAGCGCTAATGACCAACAATAAAAATTAAAATGAGGTGGAAAATGGGGTTATCAAAACAGACGCAATACTTCGTCGCGCTCGTCGCGGGTGCTGGTTTAGTGCTCACTGCGCCTCTGTATGCTGAAGACGGTCAACGTCGCATCGAAGAGGTGGTTGTGACGGCCGAGAAGATCGAGTCAACCGTCTCGGACACATCCATTTCCATCACCGCTTTTTCAGAAGAGGCAATCGAAGATTTTGGGATTCAGGGCGCCGACGAACTGGTCAACTATCTCCCGGCGACCACTCGAGACGCGTTTGACATTCGTATCCGCGGTGTTGGCCGGAACTTTAGAGCGCTCGGCGGCGATCCCGGCGTTGCGACCTACTATAACGGCATCTATTCCCCAGACTTTGGGATTGCAGCCTCTGAAAACGGTTTGTACGATTTGGCACGGGTCGAAGTGTTGCGGGGACCGCAAGGCACGCTCTATGGCCGAAACTCGATTGGGGGCGCCTTAAATTATGTCACCAACTCTGCCGACTACGAGCCAGCAGGCGAAGTTCGCGTTCAGATGGGCGCCTACGACACCAAAGAACTCTACGGCATGGTCAATGGCACGATATTGGATGAGGTGCTCGCGGGCCGGATTACTGCAACCAAGCGGGATCGTGATGGTCATCAAAAAGGCCTTAATGGCTCGCCCGATCTGGATTCGACCCATGATCGTAACGTCGCAGTCTCTTTATTGATCGACGTTCGGCCGAATCTCTCGATCAAGGTGCGCGGCAATGATCGCATCTCGGATCGAGCGATTGGTCAGTACGGGTACATTGATCAAGGACCGGCTGGCTTTCGAGGTGCAGGGACAGACTATGCCGCTTACGGCTTGAGGCAAGTGCCCAATGGCACGCCAGGCTCTGTGAACTACACCAATCCCGGTAACGGGGCGATCATATCCGGGATGCCAGTGCGGCCGGGTATGGATCCTGCGGCAACGCATATGCCAAATGCGTCCTTTGGTCGAACAGATGTCGAGGGGCTTTATGGCTCAGCGGATATGGATAATATGCGCAACCTCGTGAACGATTCCGGTGGTGATTGCCAATGGCCCTATGCCAATACCGAGTGTAATCATTCTAAGTTTGATCATATGTCGAGCAGCTTCGAGCTGACTTGGGATATCAATGACGATATGGCGTTGACCTACCTCTTCGGCACCAACGATTTTGAATACACGTTTAATATTGATATCGACGGGTACGATAGCGACTTCTCTAAATATCGACAAACGGTTTTGGAAGACGTCTGGAACTATTCCCACGAACTGCGGCTGCAAGCCAACTTTGGAGATCGAATTTCGGTGACATCGGGTCTTTTCAGTTTTTCTGAGTCTCGGAAGCAGAATTACACGTTAACCAATAACACCCTAAGATACACCGAAGCTGCGGATTATGGTGACTTGGCATTGCCGACGCCCGCAGCATTTGGTTTGGGTGGTGCCAGCATTCTTCAAGTCTATGGCGGCTTTGGGTTAACCCAAGCGCCAGTGACAATAGACACACCGCAAGATGGAGAGCAGGTTGCCGGGCTACATGGCGGTAGTGAGGATGCTTATCGTCACCGCAATAGATCCTTTAATGAGCAGGTGGCGTTTTATACCCAGGCCACGTTTGAGTTGAATGATCAATTTGCCATTGTGGCGGGTATTCGTTATGCCAAGGATGATAAAGAAGCGTTGGAGCGACGGGTCGCTTATGCCGAGATTGCTTTGGCGAGCGCGTTTTCCCCTATATTGGTCGGTCTGAGTACGATTCCCTCGGCGGCTTATCCGACGAACATGGCAGTCAGTGCGGAAGGGTTTCAGATTCCTGGCGTTGGTCAAAACACGTTAGCCTACTACGCGACGCCGGCGGCAGCGGGCGGTTTGGGTGCAATATCTGACTTGGCATTAACCAACATTGCCGCAGGCCGAGCTGTGTTTAACGGTAATCCTGCTAACCCCATTACGCCCGTCTGCGCCATCACTGATGCCAGTTGCTCGCAGACCTTATTGCTCCAAGGCATTCCTTACAGCTTCGCGTGGCGAACGTCTGATTCGGATTCCTGGTCGGACACAAACTTCCGCATCAATTTAGATTGGACGCCGAATGACGACACGTTGATGTACTTTTCGGTGACGACGGGCTATCGAGCGGGTGGCTTTGCACTCGGCGTCTTGGATGCTCGAACTCAGTCGGGGGATGCGGGTTGTCTCAACCTAGGGTTCTATGTGAATTGTTTGAAGCCCGTATCTTATGATGCGGAGACAGTGACTGCCTTTGAGATCGGTTATAAAGGTACCTGGTTCGACGGCCGGGCCCAGGTGAATGCGTCGATCTACCGATACGATTATGAAAATTACCAAGACCAAATCGATTCCTACGACAGTGCTCGCGGGGCGTCGGTTGATACGGTTGTCAACGCAGGTGCTGCGACGAACCAAGGGTTTGAAGTAGAAGCCACTTGGCTGGTTGGCGATTACTTCACTTTGGGCGGCAATTATAGCTATACCGATACCGAGTACAGCGAAAGCTATTTGGTGACCGAGCGGAATGATCTGAACCTGCCGAATTCACTCTTTCAATTTGCGTTGGATGAAAACGGTAATCGAATCCAGACAGAAACCGGACAAAACCTGTTTAACTTAGACGCCTACGTTCGAGATGTGCAGGGTAATCCCTTGAAGCGCATTCCAAAACAGAAAGCGACCGTCTACGGCAGCTACGAAATCCCAACGGTTAATGGCATGCTGGCGTTGAATGCGACCTACAGCTACACCGGCGAATACGCGTCATCAGCCTTTCAACGTGCGACCGACCTTGTGCCATCGCGCAAGCGGGTCGATCTGAGCGTGAGTTGGAAGGATAATGCTGATAAGTGGGTGGCGCGGTTGTTTGTCGACAACGTGACTGATGAGCGCGCGTTCCGTGGGATTGGAATTGCGACAGAATCGCAAAATTACCGCACGACCGGTGAGCGTTTGTATCCTCGGTACTGGGGTTTTGATGTCACACGCCGATTTGGTGGCTAATATCGGTTTTGGTTGAAAAGGGCGCTCAGCGCCCTTTTTTTTGTTTCTAAAAAGGTGATTGTGTATGAAGTTTAAAAAAAGGGTATTGCCACACTTTTTTGTGAGGTTGGGGTTTTGGGGATTGATCAGCGTAATGCCCTTGGTTTCGGCAGAACTGACCGCGGTGGAGTCCCGTTTGGCAGAAATTGCCAAGCAGCAAAAGGCGCCTGCGATTGCGCTTCTTGAGCAAGTGGTGAACATCAATAGTGGCACGATGAACCATGCTGGGGTCAAACAAGTTGCCGATGTCTTTGATCAAGAATTCAAAGCCTTGGGCTTTGAGACCCGCTGGCATGATATGAGCGAAGTTGATCGGGCGGGTCATCTGTTTGCAGACAATGGTGGGCCTGGGGTCTGCCAATTGCTGATTGGCCACTTGGATACGGTGTTCGAGGCCAGCAGTGCCTTTCAAAAATTTGTGAGGCGCGGTGATACGGCCACTGGGCCGGGCGTGAGCGATATGAAGGGTGGTGACGTGGTCATTCTGTATGCGCTCAAGGCTTTAAAAGCGGCGGGCGTCTTGGATGAAGGCCGCTATATTGTTGCGCTCATCGGCGATGAGGAAAAGTCCGGCTCGCCAAAATCGATTAGTCGGAGCCATTTGATTGATGCGGCAAAATCTTGCGATGTTGGTTTGGGTTTTGAATATGCCACCAGTCTAAATGCCGCAACGGTTGCGCGTCGCGGCTCCAGCGGTTGGCTGTTAACCGTGACCGGTGAACGGGCCCATTCTTCTGTTATCTTTAGCGAGGCGGTGGGCAGTGGCGCGATCTTTGAAGCGGCGAGGATCCTAACCCGCTTTCACGAGCAGTTAACGGGCGAGCAATACTTGACGTTTAATCCGGGGGTTATTGCAGGCGGCACCGAAGTCGATTACGAGGCGTCCCTTAATGCGGGTCGGGTATTCGGTAAAAGCAATGTGGTTGCGCAATCGGTCGTTGTGCAAGGCGGGCTTCGGACCCTGAGTCGGGAGCAGGAGGCGCGCGCCCGCGCGGCAATGCGGGCTATTGCGACCCAGAATAATTTGCCGAAAACCTCAGCGGAAATGACCTTCACGGACGGTTATCCCGCCATGGCCCCGACCGACGGTAATCAGGCGCTGCTCGCGCTGCTCAGTCAAACCAGTCAGGATTTAGGATACGGACCGGTTAGCGCTTTTGATCCTGGTAAACGGGGTGCCGCCGATATCTCCTTTGTCGCGGACTATGTCGATGCACTTGATGGCATTGGTATTGAGGGTAAGGGCGCCCATGCTTTAAACGAGGAAATTGATCTCAATACGCTGCCGATGTTGATTGAGCGTGCAGCGGTCTTGATGTATCGGATCTCGCAGCAAAGACCCTTGAACTGATCCGGCGGTTACGGCGCGATCGGACTGGCTTGCCCGGCCTTGGGGTCAATGGCGGCTGACTCAATCCAGCTCAGGTCCACGGTCTGAATGTCGAGAGGCTCGTAACTGATGCCGAGTTGTGTGACGGTGATATAGCCCTTCGCGAGTAACGGTCGGTCAGAGTTGGGCTCGTCGTCAGGGTCCATTTGGTATCCCGCGCGCCAGAGCCCGTCTTCAAGTTCTTGAAAGTCAACGGACAGGATAGAAGAGGCTGCAAGTTTTGTTGGCTTGAAGCCTTTTGGCGTTTTTTGAGTCGGGAAATTAAGGTTTAAAAAGCTGTCTTGCAGGCGTGTTCTGGGGTCTTGTATTAGATCCGTAATCACCGCCGCGGCCCAAGGGAACGTCGTCAGGGTGCTCGGAAAACCGGTTGCGGCCTCATCAAAATTGATTTCAGCGGAGGCAGCCATGGCGGGAAACCCTAGCTGCACGGCGGTCACGGCAGCGCCAATGGTTCCTGAGACGACGACATCCTGGCCAACGTTTTGCCCAAAGTTGATGCCGGACAGCACGATGTCTGGCGGGTTGTCTTGCAGGATGTGCCCGATCCCCAAGCGAACGGCGTCCGCGGGCCGGCCAGCGACGCTCCAAACTTGATTACCGTGGCTGGTGTAAGCAACGCCCTGGCTGGTGATACTGGTGCCGCTGCCACTTTGATTGGTTGCGGGCGCGATGAGGAAAACGTTGTGACCCGCCTCGAGGAGGCTGGCGCGGAGCGCTTGAATGCCAGGCGCAAGATAGCCATCGTCATTGGTCAATAAAATATTGAGCGACGGGGCAGCCAATGCCATATTGGTGAGTAGGGTTAACACACAAATAGCCATAATTTTTCGCATAATCCACTGCCCTCAGCCGGTTTGTTAGATCCCAAAATAGCCAACAAGTATGGCATGATCAATTGGAAAAGGAGAATTCTATGGCTGCATTTGAAACGCTAAAGTTGACCCAGCGAGACGGGGTCTGCTTCGTCACCATCGATAACCCACCCGTTAATGTGATGACGCCGAGACTCTATCAAGAGCTTGTTGCGGTGACCGAACAGCTTGAAGGTGATGACAGTCTTCGGGTGGTGGTCTTTCAGAGCGCGGATCCGGATTTTTTCATTGCGCATTTTGATGTCAATGCGATCTTGACCTTTCCAAGTGATACGCCAGCGGTGAAGGCCGAAACGTTATCGCCCTTTCACATGATGTGCGAGCGAGTGCGAACTATGCCGAAGGCGACGATCGTTAAGATGGCGGGGCGCGCTGGCGGCGGTGGCAACGAGTTTGCGGCCTCCTGCGATATGCGCTTTGGCGTCCGGCATAAAACGATCATTAATCAGATGGAGGTGCCACTGGGCATTTTACCGGGGGGCTCTGGCACCCAACGCTTACCACGGCTTGTCGGGCGGGGTAGGGCGCTTGAAATTTGTTTAGGCGGCGATGATATTGATGCTGAGACCTGTGAGCGCTGGGGCTATTTGAATCGAATTTTCGATACATCCGACGCGATGAGCGACTTCGTGGACAACCTCGCTTTTCGGATTGCCGGTTGGCCGGGCGAGGCGATCGCGCTTTGCAAAGCCTCTATCAATAATGCTGAGCTGCCGATTGAGGATGGCCTGCTAGAAGAGGCCTATTTGTTTCAACAAACCCTGCGTACAAGCGGCGCCCAGGACAACATGCGCCGTGCTTTAGCGCAAGGCTTGCAAACCAAAGCTGGCGAGCTTCGCATGGGGGCGCTGGCGGCTGAGTTTGCGCAGCCGGATGACGGTTAACAATGGTTGAACCCCCTGAGCTGCTGATTGCTCGGCTGACCAAAGCCTCGCGGGTTGAGCGGATTGCTTGTGAGTTTGGCGCGCTGCAGTTTCGCTATTGGGCGGGACCTAAGGGCGGTGAAACCGTGCTTTTGGTACACGGGGGCTCGGGGTCTTGGCTGCATTGGGTTGCGAACATTGAGGCGCTGACGCAACACTACCAGGTTTGGGCGGTCGATTTACCGGGACTTGGAGCGTCGGACGCATTGCCCGCTGGCTACACGGCAGAAGATGCCGTTGCGGCTTTGGTTGCGGGGTGTCGCGGCCTTAAATCACTTCAACAATATCACCTTGTTGCGTTTTCATGGGGGTGCGCCGTCTCCTCCCAGGCCGCCTTGCAACTCGGCGATGCCGTTAAAAGTCTAACCCTAATTGGTCCTGCATCGATTGGAGACGTCTCAAGAAAGGGCGGAATGAAGCCGTTACAGCGAAGGGTTCCTGGAATGAGTGCCGCTGATCTGGCCGCGTTACATCGCCTTAACCTGCATCACTTGATGATTTCAGACCCGGCTAAAATTGATGCTTTGGCGCTAAAGGTGCAAGTTCTGAATACGGCTCAGGCACGGTTCAACAGTCCAAAGTTTGCCAAGAACCGAATGGTGCTCGACGCGGTGAGGCAATTGCGGCAGCCTGTGCAGGTCATTTATGGTGACCAGGATGGTCCCGCGCTGCCGGATGTCGCGAGTAAATCAGCGCTGTTCTTTGCTGAAAATCCTTTGGTGCACTTCGAGCTCGTGGCCAACTGCGGTCACTGGCTCGCTTTCGAACAACCCGAGAGTTTCCATGAATTGCTGAACGCTTGGATTCTGGGTTGTGTCCGGGCTTAAGGCGACGTGGGCGGTGTTGGTTGAACGGCTCGGGCCGCACGCTGCATTTCAGCTGCCAGCAGATCGATGTGCGCATCGGTGGTTTGCCAGTTACTGATACTGATGCGAATCACTGCGCGCCCCTGCCAGGTCGCCCCGCTCATCCAAACTCTGCCGGCGTCCTGTAAGCATTGTAATGCCGCGTTTGTTTGAGCATCTTCATCCAACGCAACAAGCACCTGATTGAAGCCGCCCTCGTTGATGAGGGTATAGGGCCCATCGCGAAGGTGCTCGCGCAATTGCGCGGCAAGGGTACAAAAATGACCGATTAAACCGGCAACCCCTGAGCGGCCTAGAAACTTTAAGGCCGCCCAAAGCTCAACGGATCGCGCGCGCCGAGACATCTCTGGGGTCATCTCCATGCCATTGCGGATGCTGCTTTGGTCAAGATAGCTCCCGCTCGCGGTTAAGGCGGACTTCAAGGCGCTAGGATGTCGGCACAGTACAAGACCACAGTCGTAGGGTACGTTGAGCGTTTTATGGGCATCGACGGACCAAGAGTCGGCTTGGCCTGCGCCGGCCATGAGGTGACGGGTGCGATCACACGCCGCGGCCCAGAGCCCAAAGGCGCCATCGATGTGAACCCAAGCCCCCTGCGCTTTCACGATCGGAATGATGCTGGCAAAGTCATCAAAGGCGCCTGTGCAGACCTGACCAGCCTGCAGGATCACAATCGCGTTCGGGGCGAGCGTGGGCAGTGCGGAGGGCAGCAGTCGCCCCTCGGAATCGGTTGCCAGCCAGTGCATTTGATTGGCGCCAAAACCAAGAAGGCTCAAGGCTTTATCGATTGAGCCATGCAAGCTATCTGGCCCGTAGATGTGGATGGGTGGCGCGCCCTGCAGCCCCTTTTCCGCGAAGGGCCACTGGGCCTTGGCATAAAGGTGACTGCGGGCAGCGGCTAAAGCGGATAATCCCGCAATGGACGAGCCGCTTACCAGCCCCATTAGGGTCTCTTTCGGTAGGCCGAGTAGGTCAGTAACCCAATGTTCAACCGTTTGCTCAAGCTGGGCGGCAATAGGGGACATGCGTCCGAGCGCGCTGTTTTGATCCCAGGCATCCCCAAGCCATCGAGCGGCGAGGGCAATGGGCAGGCTACCGCCGGTCACAAAGCCATAGTAGTTGGGGCCACTCGAGGCCGTGGTCGCGGGGCCGCCGTGAGTTGCGAGCGTCTCCAGCACAATGCCTGGATCACAGGGGTCTTCCGGTATGGGCTCGTCAAAAACGGCTAAGGCTGTTAAGGCAGTCTGACCTGGAAAGACCGCCCGGGCGTCTAATGTGGCAGCGTAGTGTTTGGCTGCAAAGGCCGCGGCGTCCAACAAGTCCTGCTGCAAGTTCAGTTCAGATTGGCCCGGGAGCCAGGAAAACGTCATGGTTGAATACTCTTCGGCCCACGGCGGCGCTTAGTTACGGTATTTGGGTCTTGCGCTTGTCGGTCAAGCGCGTAGGGATGGGCTGGCAAGTCGCGCGCCGGCACTAATAAGACAGCGCCGTGTTTTCAAAGATAAATCCGTCAGGGTCGAGCACCAAGCGGTGCCTTGGTCCAGGTTGATCAACCTCACCGCCGGCGTAGGCGGCATCTTCTGCCCAAAGCGCAATCCGCCTGTCGTCTTTGTCCTTGCGAATTCTCGTTTCGTAAACGCGGACAGGTTGGTCTTTAAGGACTTGCCAAAGTGCTGCAGCGGGCTCATGCAGCGCCAGTTGATGCAAGGTGATCCAAGTGGGCGGCGCAAGATCAATCTCGCCGGCGGCATGGCGGGCGAGCGCCTCAGCCGGCTGAATCCACTCGTGGTTTTGAATCTCGAACCCATCAACGGCAATGACCTGATCCGTTTCTAAAATGCAGGCAAAAAACCAGGTCGCGTACCGGCGCGGGGTGCCGGCCGGGGGCGTCCAATGCGCAAACCAGGCAAAGGCATCTCCGCCTATGGTGATGCCTGTTTCCTCAAGAGTTTCCCTTACTGCGGCGTGTTGCGCTGCGATATTAACGTCGCTGCTCTCCGGATAATCTTCTGGATCAATGCGGCCGCCGGGAAAGACCCACATACCGCCAAAATGCACCTTAGACGTCCGATGTAACATCAGGGTTTCAACGCCTCGATCACTGTCTCGTAATAAGATGACTGTGGCAGCCGGAATGGCCGGTGTTTCGAGTTGGTCGGGTTGATCGGCCGTGCCGTAAATGTCATTTCGATGTTGCGTGCTCATCTGTCTATCCTATGGGGTTGAACGTAGGGGCGCATAACGCGGTGATGGTCGACTCACAACGCCGTTATCGGTTAGCGCAAGGTGCGTTAGGGTCTGTTCGTCATGGTTCATTCGCCAAGACAACATCTTTTGTGCAAAAGCCAAGACGAGGGATTGATAATCGGGGTGATCGATCAGGTTATTGAGCTCCTCTGGATCCGCCACCAAATCAAAAAACAACGCCGGCAAATTGGTGAAGTGAACGTATTTATACTGGGCGCTGCGGATGACATTGAGCGAACATTGGTGGGGGGTGAGTCCAAGACGGTGTTCTAAGGCTTCGCCGGCAGGAATATTTCTGAAGTCATATTCCCAATGGGCTTCCTCGCGCCAGTGGCCGGTTGGGGCGCCCGTGTGGATGAGCGGACGAAGCGATTGGCCGTCACATTGCACTGGGCATTCAAGACCAAGCCAATCGAGAATCGTCGGCATGATATCAACATTCTCGGTGAAGTGATCGATCTGCGCGTTGGCGCGGCTTGGATCAAAGTCAGGGTCTCGGATGATCAGCGGGATATGATACGAGGCATCAAAATAGCCCAGTTTGCCGAGCAAATGATGGTCTCCCATTTGTTCGCCATGATCCGAGGTGAAGATGATGAGCGTGTTGTCCCACTGGCCATTGGCTTTCAAAAAATCGAACAATCGCCCTAAATTGGCATCTACGTCGGTCATGAGACCAAAATAACTGCTCTTAAGCCGCGTCAGTTTGGCTTGGTCCGCCGGGGCACTGTAGTGCTTTGTGGCCAGCATTTCCGCCAGAAACGGATGCTGCTCGGCTTCGATTTGAGCCGACTCAGCGCGAATAAAATCTGCGAGCGCGGCAGGATCATACAGTTGGTTGTAGGGCTCGGGCGCAACCCAAGGCGGGTGCGGGCGCAGCAAAGACAGATGAACACAAAAGGCATCGTCGGTTCCGCGGATGTAATCCATCACCGAGTCAACCATAAAGCGGGTGTCATGGTGGTGTTCCGGGATTTTAAGCGCGGCAGGATGCGCCAATCCGTCCTCGTAATCGATGGGGCTGTTTTTCTCAGTATAGAGTCGCCAATTGGGCTCGGGAATGTCGTACCCCAGGGTTTCAAGCCAAGTCGCCCAAGCATCCGGAAAGGTGCCCATCTGCAGCATCGGCCGAATTCCGGGCAAGGGGCCCTCATAGGAAGACAAAATTGGGTCATCCGGCGCAAATTGTCTTGGGTCATTGGCGGTGTCAGTGTAACCAAACAAAACGGGATCGCCGCCACTGGCTCTCACTTCCTTTGCCCAGTTGGTGAACCGCGCATCGAGCGGCGTACCATTCGTGCCCGAGCGGTGATTTTGGAGGTACATGCCGGTATGTAAACTGGCTCTGGAAGGCCCGCAGGGCACGGCGTTAGCATAGTGCCGTTTGAATAAAACGCCGGAGGCGGCGAGGGCATCTAAGTTGGGGGTTTGAACCGTATGGCCTAAGCTTGAAAGGCAAGCCCCGCGCCATTGATCCGCCGTAATAAATAAAACGTTCTTCATGTGGTCTTCTCAGTTAGCGATCAAAGTATGCCATACCCGGGGACCGCTTGCTGGCCAGCGTTAATGGCCTCACGTATGATGCCCGGGGTGAATCAAAAGGAACTATTCGGTGGCTTCAACGCCTGATCAGGCTCAACCAAGGCCGCGCGCGCTAAACTATGCTTGGGTGATCTGGTTGTTCTCAACCCTCGGGTTTTTGTTCAGTGTGCCGGGACAAACCATGGGGATGGGGGTCTACACAGACTATTTTATTGAAGCCCTGGGCCTAACCCGGACGCAACTGTCCCTGGCCTATTTAGTCGGTACACTCTTGTCGGCCTTTTGTTTGCCCCGGGCCGGGCGATTATTTGATCAGCACGGCGGGCGGGTCATGATTGCGGCCTCCAGTGTGCTACTGGCCTTGGTGCTGATCTACATTAGCCAAGTTGACCGACTGTTAGTCCTGCTGTCTGGTTCGATTGCCTGGGCCTGGCTGCTCATGTTGCTGGGTTACTTTGGCGTGCGGTTTCTGGGTCAAGGGGTTTTGACCAGCGCGTCGCGCAATATCCTACTGATTTGGTTCGTTAAACGCCGCGGCCTGGTGAGTGGTTTGCGAGGCGTTTTTGTCTCCTTCGGTTTTGCGCTGGCGCCGCTCGGCATTGCGATTTTAATCCATGACTTTGGCTGGCGTGGCTCGCTTTGGGTGATGGCGGCTGGGCTTTTTTTGTTTGGCTGCGCGGCTTGGCTTTTTGTACGCAATCGGCCGGTGCCGGAAACCGCGGTCATTACGCTTCCCGAAACTGGCTCAGAAAATGAGGCGCCGCGCGAGACAGGGCTTAAAGGCATGACCCTGGCTGAGGCAAGGCAGCGGCCCGTGTTTTGGCTCTATGCGGCGAGCCTTTCAATTCATGCGCTGTTCGGAACGGCGCTTACTTTTCACATTGTGTCGATCTTTGATCAGGTGGGTCGCAGTTCAGCGGAAGCATTCTCTTACTTTTTACCTTCGGCCATTTGTTCAACCCTAGTTAATTTGCTCGCAGGTTATTTGGCGGACCGGAATCCTTTAAAACCCTTTTTGATTTTGATGCTGCTCAGTTTCCTAGTGGGGGCTTTTGGACTCGCAAATTTGGCGGATGACTGGGGTTATTGGTTGTTGGCGATTGGTTTTGGTGCGGGCGGGGGCCTGTGGGGGGTGCTCTCAAATCTCGCCTTCGTACGCTATTTTGGCACCAAACATCTGGGCGAAGTCAGTGGGTTAAACACCGCGCTCACAGTCTCGGCCAGCGCCATCGGCCCGGCAGCGTTTAGTCTCGGTTTGGATGGTTCCGGTAGTTATCTTCTGCCCGTGTACCTGTGTATGGTCGGCTTGGTTTTGCTGCTAATTTGGGCTGTGATCCATCCGGCGCCGGAACGCACGATGGGGCAGTATAAAGGCTAAATGCGTTCAATAAGGTCCAGGGGTAAGCCTAGGCGCGTCACGCCCCTGCTCTAAGCCTTAATCGGTTGACTGGGACGGGGGTTTGATAAAATTCAGAGGTGCGGGGAAAACGGATGATCTTGAAAATGGATAAAGGTGTCGAGAAACCGCGGGGGCAATTTCGGGTTATTTTGCTGGCTTTGGTCCTCTTGGTGGCAGGTTGCGAGCAGAGCACGTCAGTAGAAACTAAGGGCGAAAAGAGTCAAACCCCATCAGCTGCTGAATTGTTTGACCGAGGCGCGTTGCGAGCGATCGCCTACGGCGGCTATCGGTCTGCCACAAGAGCATTGGTGCCCAGTGTTAATGAGATTAAAGAAGATCTGAAGATTTTGTCAGGTCTTGGGTTCACAATGATTCGAACCTACAACACGCAGCAGTTTGACGAGACCCGTCGCATCTTTTTAGCGATTGAAGCGTTACAAGCTGAAGATCCTAGCTTTGAAATGTATGTCATGTTGGGTGTCTGGATAGATTGTGCTGGCGCCTGGACCGATGCCCCCAACCATGAGGGAGAGGATCACGAGGCCAACCAGCGCGAGGTCGACGCGGCGGTTCAATTTGCCAAAGCGTATTCCAATATTGTCAAAGTCATTGCAGTCGGTAACGAGGCTATGGTTCGTTGGGCTGCTGCCTACTATGTTCAACCCAAGGTGGTTTTGAAGTGGGTGCAGCATTTTCAAGCGCTCAAGCAAGCGGGCGAAATCGAGTCTGGGATCTGGGTGACCAGCTCCGATAATTTTGCATCTTGGGGCGGCGGCGAGGGCAGCTATCAGACACCGACCTTAGACGCTCTAATTGGAGCGGTCGACTTTGTTTCGATGCACACTTATCCCTTTCATGACACGCATTATAACCCAGCCTTTTGGACTGACACCTTCGATGAGGTGAGCGCTCAGGCGCCGCAAGCAGATGTGTCGGCCACGATGGCGCGAGCGGCAGCTTATGCACAAGATCAATACGCCAGCACGAAACGCTATGTGTCGAGCATTGATCCAGGCAAGGCCGTTCATATTGGGGAGACAGGCTGGGCAAGCATTGATAACGGATTTTATGGCCCGGATGGTTCGAACGCCGCCGGCGAGCGCCAACAACAGTTGTATTTTGAATTGATGACCGCGTGGGCTCGGGCAGCTGGCGTCGTTCTGGTCTTGTTTGAAGCCTTTGACGAACCTTGGAAGGATGCGAAAAACCCAGGCGGCTCCGAAAATCATTTTGGCCTGATCGATGGCCAGAATCGCGCCAAGCGCGTGCTCTGGACTGAGCTTGATGCAGGCGCATTGCAAGGCTTTACCCGCGGGGGGCGGCCGATCGTTCGGTCGGATACGCCTTAGTGGCTGGGCCGTCGTTGCCGTAAACCCTTCACCAAGCCTAAACCGCGCAGGTAAGCGCTTGATCGATTGCGTGACAAGATGAGTCTCGTGCGCGCTCGCCGCGCAATCAACCTTACTGCAAGACGCGGGTGCTAATCCGGCTCAGGCCGTTTGTGGGTAAGCCGCGCGACTTTAAGCCGAGTTTGAACTGCAGCCCAATTTGACCGACGTCGACTGGGCCGCGATAGGCCGCCAAGACGCCATTGGTAAAGGTGGCTGAGGTGAGTAAGAGCACTCGGCTGAATCGCTTTTTGAACCAACTTCGATAGGCTTTAAAGCACGCGCGGGCGTGCTGCACGTCGAGATGGTTCTGAATGAGCACGCCGTTGCGCGTTGTTCGATTGAACAGGTCTGTTAGCCAGGCCTCGCCAATGGGTTCGGGTCGTTCAGGGTCCTGGGCGCCGTCCAGGAATAGGTCATCGATCAAATAGTCAAAGGTCTCTTGATGCTCGGCGATCCAGGCGATCGCATCGTCCTGACGCAAGGTCAGTCCTGGGTATTGAAGCTTAAAGAACCGTTTGGCTAAACGCAGATGTTCGCCGTCGATGTCAATGCCGATGGCGCGCTGCCAGGGTTCAAGGTGGTATAACTGATGCAAAGCGGTGCCGCCACCAACGCCCAAAGCGAGAATTGTTTTTGGCGGCTCGGCTCGTAATAGCGCAGGAAGGCTCAGTAAGTCCCAAACGGCGCCCTGAAAGATTTGTTTGGGGTGCCATTGGCTATGAAAGGCGCCATTGGTATAGAGCCGAACGGAAGCGCCTGCTGTGCGAACCTCATAGGTCTTGCCAGCCGCGACGCGTTGGTACAGACGGGTCAAAGGTCTCGCTTAGTTTGATTCAGCTGAACTTGATCCAGCAGGGCCTGGGTGACCGGCGGCGGGTCAAGGTCACCGCGATCGAAAGCATTCGCTAAGGCCTTACCCAGCTCCACGCCCCATTGATCAAAGGCATTGATGTTCCAGATCGCGCTACAGGTAAACACTTTGTGTTCATAGAGCGCAATCAGCATGCCCAAATTAAAAGGCGTCAGCGCATCCAACATGATGACGGAGCTGGGTTTGTTGCCAGCATAGTCTCGGTGTGGGTTCGCGCCAGATTGCCCCTGTGCAAGGGCCGTCACCTGGGCTGCCAGATTGAGACGCAATGCGCGGTGCGCGGGTTCTGATGACAGAGAATCCTCGCCAAAGCCGATGAAATCTAGCGGGACTAAGTGAGTGCCTTGATGGAGCAGCTGGAAAAAAGCGTGCTGACCATTGGTTCCGGTTTGACCCCAAGTGATGAGACCGGTTTGATAATCGGTTGGGCGGCCTTCCCGTGTGGTGCTTTTGCCGAGACTCTCCATATCGAGTTGTTGCAAAAATGCTGGAAACAGGCTGAGGCGCTCACAATAGGGAATCACCGCTTGGGATTGGGCGCCCAAAAAATTGCCATACCAGACCGACATTAGGGCCAGGATGACAGGTAAGTTTTGCGGTAGCGGCGCTTCAGAAAAATGTTGATCCATTGCATGACCGCCGAGCAGTAACGCCTCAAACGTTTCAAAACCGGATTGCAGGGCGATGGTCAAACCAATACTTGACCACAGGGAATAACGGCCGCCAATGTCTTCGTCAAAGGCAAAAATTTGATTCGGAGCAACCCCGAAATCGACAGCCTTTGTTGCAGCGGTCGTCAACGCAACCAAATGTTGGGCCCGCTCCGGGCTGTCGGGCAGACTCGCCTGCAGCCAAGCGCGTGCGGTTCGCGCGTTCATTAAGGTTTCTTGGGTTGTGAAAGTCTTGCTTGCGATGACAATAAGGGTCGTCTCTGGATCGCAGCGGCGTAGTACCGTATTAATCTCAGCGCCGTCGACATTGGCGACAAAATGACAGGTTAATCGGCTTGTGTCTGGGTGATCGAGCGCCTGACAGACCATTTTGGGACCGAGGTCAGAGCCGCCAATACCAATGTTGACGATGTGTTTGAAAGGTCGTTGGGTTGCGCCTTTTAACGCGCCAGAATGAACCGCCTGCGTAAATTCCCGGATTGCTTTGAGGGTCGGGTCCGCACGCATAAAATCTGGCGTGCGAATCCTGGTATGACCCACCGCTCGATGTTCCGTTAAATTGATGGCTTCTCCAGAAAATAAGCCCGCTCGAAGCGTTGCAAACGGCGATGCGTTGAGCAGTGCAAGCAAGCCTTCAAAAATATCGGTGCTCATTCGGTGGTGGGATAGATTGAGCGTGAGCGCATTGAGTTGCAAGTGGGCCTTGCGCTGCCATTCGGTATCGTTCATTGCCGTCTGGACGCTTGGCGCTTGTTCCGACAGGGCCTTCAGGGTTTGCCAGGCAAGCGCACTCGGCGGATAAAACGGCTCAGACATAGGTGGGCTCCGAAAAGCGTTTAGTTTACCAAGAAAAAACCGGAACGCGGTGTCGAACGCGTCATCGACTGCTTTCATTGGTGTCGATCGATGTCCGAGATTTTCTGTGTCGCCCAGATTGCGCAAGGCATCGGTCTATTCGGCCTATTGATCTGGATGACGTAGAATAGACAGCGCCTGTGTTAGAGAAGTGCGTGATATGTCCCGTTTAAAAATCATTCTGGCCTTGATGCTCATCCTGGTCGTGCTGTTGTTCTTTGGTTACGGTGGCGGCGAGTACTTGACGTTCTCCGCAATTAAATCCGCCCAGCAAACGCTTCTTGGATTTGTGGCGGATGCGCCTGCACTGAGTTTTTTGAGTTTCGCGTTGATTTACATCATTGTGACGGCCCTATCGTTACCGGGTGCTGCTGTATTGACCCTGCTCGCGGGCGGATTGTTTGGTTTATGGCAGGGACTGATCTTAGTGTCTTTTGCGGCCAGTATCGGCGCAACCTTGGCGATGCTGGCCGCCCGATTTTTGTTCCGTGATCTGATTGCCGCGAAGTTCTCAGAGGCTATGGCGCTGGTGAATGCAGGTATGAAGGCCGATGGTGCGCGCTACTTGCTCACCTTACGGCTCGTTCCGGCCGTGCCCTTTTTTGTTATTAATCTCGTGATGGGCTTAACCAACCTCTCAGTACGGCAGTTTTACTGGGTGTCTCAATTGGGCATGTTGCCCGGCACTCTGATCTTTGTGAATGCGGGGAAACAGTTAGCGGATTTGCAAAGCCCCGCGGGTATCCTATCGCCAGAATTGCTGGCGTCCTTGGTGCTGCTTGCGCTGCTACCGTGGCTGATGAAGGCCGTGATGCACCGCGTTGAGCTGTGGCGACGCTATCGCTCGTTTCCAAAGCCAAAGGTGTTTGATCGCGATTTAATCGTAATCGGTGCCGGCTCTGGGGGCTTGGTGTCCGCTCTAATCGGCTCGCTTGTTGAGGCAAAGGTTACGTTAATTGAAGCATCAGAGATGGGCGGAGACTGCCTCAATACCGGTTGCGTGCCGAGTAAAGCGTTTATTCGTAGTGCGAGTGTGGCGGCGGGACTCAGGCACAGCGCCAACCTTGGGGTCACAGCCGGGGACCCCAAAATTGACTTCCCCGTCATTATGAAACGCGTCCAGGCGGTGATTGATTCGATCAAACCGAATGATTCGCCCGAGCGGTATAGAGAATTCGGCGTGGATGTCCGGCTGGGAAAAGGCGTGCTGCGTTCGCCCTATGAAGTTGAGATCAATGGTGAGCGGCTTACGAGCCGATCAATCATTGTGGCCACCGGTGCGGCGCCGGTGATGCCCAACATCGAGGGTTTAGATCGAAATCGGTGTTATACCTCGGAAACCATTTGGCAGCTTGAGGCACTGCCCAAACGGCTGGCTGTGATTGGCGGCGGACCCATCGGACTGGAGCTCGCTCAGTCGTTTGCGCGGCTCGGTTGTGCTGTCACAGTGGTTGAGATGATGCCAAGAATCATGATGAAAGAGGATGCTGAGGTCAGTGAGCTCATGGCGGGCGTACTCTCTAACGAGGGCGTTCGATTGCTGGTCAATAACCGTTTGGCCTCCGCGAGTTCGGGTGAGACGCTCATGCTGCGGGTTGAGGCGGTTACCGGTTCTGAATCAAGCACAGACGTTGAATGCGATGCGGTCTTGTTTGCTGCGGGTCGAAAGCCGCGAGTGGATGGTTTTGGGCTCGAAGCGCTGAACATTGATTTGACCGAAAATGGTCAGATTCAGGTGAACGAGTACTTGCAGACCAATTACCCTAATATTTTTGCAGTGGGGGATGTGGCGGGACGCTATCAGTTCACCCATACGGCCTCGCATATGGCCTGGTATGCCGCGGTCAATGCACTTTTCGGCACCTTCAAAAAGTTTAAAGTGGATTATCGCGTCATTCCTTGGTGCACGTTTACGAGTCCGGAAGTCGCGCGCGTTGGCTTGAGCGAGTCCGAAGCCGAGGCCGCCGGCATTGCCTTTGAATGCGCGCGCTTTGAGGTTGCGGAACTCGATCGAGCGAAAACCGAAGCCCTGCCAGCGGGTTTCGTTAAAGTGTTAACCAAACCCGGCAGTGATCGAATTCTCGGCGTGACCATTGTGAGCGCGCATGCGGGGGAGTCGATTGCGGAATTTGTCTTGGCGATGAAATATGGTCTGGGTCTAAAAAAGATCATGGGCACGATTCACATTTACCCAACCTGGACGGAAATGAACAAATTTGTGGCGGGCGTTTGGCAAAAGGCGCATAAGCCCAACTGGGCTTTGCCGTGGCTTGCTCGTTATCATCGATTCAGACGCGGCGGCTAAAATCGCTTGAAGGGCTCGGTGACGGGTGGTCTTGACTGCCTATAAGGCGTTCGGGTCAAGAATCGGTTTAGGTTCAATAAAAGGTAAAAATCAGGATGCCGATGGCTTGACTGATGGTTCTCATCGGGTACATTGAGCATTCTCGAAACAGACGTGGACGTTAAGATGAGTTTGAGTATTGAAGAAGCTGCAGATAGCGATCGAAAAACCGTTCGGTCCCTCGCGCTCACCATGGTTGGTTTTGCGATTTTGACGGTTGTGCTCATTGTTGCCGCTTTGGCTCTGACGTAACCAATTGCGTCTCAAAGAGACGCTTGAGCAAAGATTGTAACGAGATCGGGCGCGCGCTCGGCGGTTCAAGCAAGCTGATGATCCCCTTTCCGACGGGCACGGCGTGTTAAACGGAGCCTGCGCTGAATCGGTCGGGTCATGATTGTTAGCGGCCTGACGATGCTAAGCGCAAAGTAAATATTGGATGATGCCGCCTGACCAGATCGACTTAAATGACTGTGGGTTGCAAATACGTTTCGATGGCGCGGGCTGAGGCGGTCGACGGCGGTATGACGCAAGACCAATGAGGTTTAGGGCGGCATCGCGTCAATGCCGCAATCGTTTAACAATCATAAAAGCCATAAGTGGTCTATTTGGTGAGCAGCATTGATGGTAAAGCACCGCAGAGAATTTAAGCACA
>ENA-OQVM01000847-OQVM01000847.1-marine-metagenome-genome-assembly--contig:-NODE-847-length-44070-cov-5.720342_pt1 | contig 44070 bp, 38 predicted proteins | sample MGYA00237776_ERZ505498 | MGnify/ENA primary metagenome ERZ505498 (study PRJEB26159, sample SAMN06265151) | marine metagenome | isolation source: Helgoland LTER site | place: Germany:Helgoland, sampling...
TGGTGCCCAGAAGAGGACTCGAACCTCCACGACCTTGCGGTCACTGGCACCTGAAGCCAGCGCGTCTACCAATTCCGCCATCTGGGCACGGGTTGGTAGGCGGCATTTAAGCCCAGTCACATGGGGTGTCAATCCGAATCTGAGGTGATTGTGCTTGGGTCTGTCGCAGCCTGCGGCGGGGATTTTTTCAAAACACAGAAGTGGACCTTTACCGCGCCAAATTGGCGTCTTGTTTGTGATGCCAGCGGTCGGTAAACGTTTGGGGTATTTACTGCGAGGAGCGGGTCATGTCCAAGCTGGTCACCATCTATGGCGGTTCGGGGTTTGTCGGGCGTTATATAGCGTTGCGCATGGCAAAGGCCGGGTGGCGCGTGCGCGTTGCTGTGCGTCGTCCCAATGAGGCGATTTTCGTTCGCACTTATGGTGTTGTCGGCCAGGTCGAGCCTGTGTTGTGCAACATCCGAGATGATGCTTCTGTTGCGCAGGTGATGGCGGGTGCGGATGCGGTGGTGAACTGCGTTGGTATTCTGGCCAAGCACGGCAAGAACACGTTCGAGTCGGTACAGTCCGAAGGGGCCGCCCGCGTTGCCCGTATCGCGTCCAAGCAGGGTATCGCCAAGCTGGTGCAGATTTCTGCCATCGGTGCCGATGTCGACAGCGAAAGTGACTATGCCCGCACCAAGGGTTTGGGCGAGGCGGCTGTGCTGGAGCATATGCCCGATGCTGTGATCCTGCGCCCCTCGATCATTTTTGGTGCTGAGGACGGCTTTTTCAACCGTTTTGCTGGCATGACCCGGATGGGCCCGGTCCTGCCGGTTGTGGGTGCTGATACTTTGTTTCAGCCTGTCTATGTCGAGGATGTTGCGCGCGCTGCTGAGGCGGCGCTGACCCGTGATGTTACTCCGGGTGTCTATGAGTTGGGTGGTCCTGATGTGCGATCGTTCCGCCAGTTGATGACCACCATGCTGGACGTCATCCGCCGTCGTCGGGCTGTTTTGAATATTCCGTTTTTTGCTGCCAATATCATCGCCTTTGGGCTGGAGGCGGTGCAGGTTTTGTCACTGGGTTTGGTGCGTGCGCAGATCACCCGCGATCAGGTCCGCAACTTGCGCCGTGACAATGTAGTCAGCGCGGATGCCATGGGTCTGGCCGATCTTGGAATCGTTCCAGTGGCGATGGAATCGATCCTGCCGGATTACCTGTGGCGCTTCCGTCCGTCGGGCCAGTATGACGCCATCAAGGAAAGCGCCAAGAACCTGCGCGCCTAGGTATAGGCCCAGATCAACAGGCCAATCCCAAGGATCACACGGTAGATCACGTAAGGCGTAAAACTGATGCTGCGCAGCAGGCGCATCATCAGCACCAGTGCGCCAAGTGCGGCCACAAAGGCAAAGGCGGCTGCGATGCTGGCCTGTTGTGCCAAGGCCCAATTCGCCTGCCCCACCACATCAAGGCTGAGCACTGCGCCGGACGCGATGATGACCGGGATCGACATCAGCATCGACAGTTTCGCAGCGCCTGCTCTGTCATAGCCGAGTTGCCGCGCGGCTGTGATCGTGATCCCGGAGCGTGACGTGCCGGGGATCAGCGCGAGGCATTGGGCCAGCCCCATGAGGACCGCGTCCTTAAGCGTCCAGCTGCTGGCGGTGCGCGTTGTCCCGCCAAAGCGGTCAGCCCAATAGAGCACGATCCCAAAAATCAGCATCGTCCAGCCGATCACCGCGACGGAACGCATTGCTTCGTCCAGACCTGTGGCCTTGATCGCCAGTCCGACGATCAGCGCGGGGATGGTGGCCACCATCAGGCACAGCGCGAGGAATGCGCCGGGCGTGTCGATGCGCCCGCGCATCAGGCGCGTCACGCCCACGGCTGCGATCCGCACATCGGTCCAGAAATAGAGGATCACGGCAAGCAGAGTGCCCACATGCACGGCCACATCAATGGCGAGTCCCTGATCTGGTGTTCCGGTCAGCGCGGGCAACAAAATAAGGTGGCCTGACGAGGAAACCGGCAGGAATTCTGTCACCCCTTGGATGATGGCCACGAGTAGAAGATGAAAAAGAGTCATGAGCAGCGCATCCCTGTGATATACAGCTATTACAAGCCCATGATTCTGAACGCAAATGGCCATATAGGTCCGTATCGGATCTAAAATTCCGGTAAAATTGCTTGCTAGTCCATATCCTGTGGTCATATTTCTGCAATTAGGTCACTATTGCTGACTTTTAATCTGTTCCCAGATGAATTAATCCGCCCAAACAAATTTGTGACTGGCAGGAGACGACCATGGCTGAGCAACCGATGCTGAAGTTTACCAAGATTGAGCGCGATATGCCTGCCAAGCGCGAGGCCAGTCTACGCCGCGAGGATTTTCACGAGATTTACGCAGAGTACTCTGCGTCCAAGGCCGAAGAGCAATCCAGCCGTTGTTCGCAATGTGGCGTGCCGTATTGCCAGACCCATTGCCCGTTGCACAACAATATCCCCGACTGGCTGCGTCTGACCGCCGAGGGGCGTCTGAAAGAAGCCTATGAGGTCAGTCAGGCCACCAACACATTCCCTGAGATTTGTGGCCGTATCTGCCCACAGGATCGCCTGTGCGAAGGCAACTGTGTCATCGAGCAATCTGGCCACGGCACCGTCACCATCGGGTCGGTTGAAAAGTACATCACTGACACCGCTTGGGAAAACGGCTGGGTGCAGCCGATCAAACCAGCCCACGAGCGTGCGGAATCGGTGGGGATCATTGGCGCAGGCCCCGGTGGATTGGCTGCGGCCGACGTGCTGCGCCGTGCCGGTGTGCAGGTCACCGTCTATGACCGTTATGACCGTGCTGGTGGTTTGCTAACCTACGGTATTCCCGGTTTCAAACTGGAAAAAGACGTCGTGATGCGCCGCAACGAACAGCTTGCTCTGGGCGGTGTCACGTTCAAACAGAATTGTAATGTGGGTGAGGATATTTCCTTTGCTGACATTCGTGCGGCACATGATGCTGTGATTATCGCCACTGGTGTCTACAAGAGCCGCGATTTGACCATGCCCAATGGCGAAGCGACCGGCGTTGAAAAGGCAATTGATTTCCTGACCGCCAGCAACCGCAAAAGCTTTGGTGATGAGGTCGCTGATTTTGATTCCGGTCGTCTGAATGCCGAAGGCAAACGCGTTGTTGTCATCGGTGGTGGCGACACTGCGATGGACTGTGTGCGCACGTCGATCCGTCAGGGTGCCACCAGCGTTAAATGCCTGTACCGCCGCGACCGCGCCAACATGCCCGGCAGCCAGCGCGAAGTGCAGAATGCCGAAGAAGAAGGCGTCGTGTTTGAGTGGTTGAGCGCCCCCAAAGGGTTCACCACCGACGGTGATCGCGTGGCGGGTGTCATGGTGCAAAAGATGCGTCTGGGTGCCCCCGACGCGACAGGCCGTCAGGCCCCCGAAGTGATCGAGGGCGCGGATTACGTCGAAGAGGCCGATCTGGTCATCAAGGCGCTGGGTTTTGAGCCCGAAGCCCTGCCGACCCTGTGGGATCAGCCCGACTTGGAAGTGACCCGTTGGGGCACCATCAAGGCCCAGTTTACCACCGGCAAGACGCAAATGGATGGCGTGTACGCCGTGGGTGACATTGTGCGCGGTGCGTCCCTGGTTGTGTGGGCCATTCGCGATGGCCGCGACTGTGCCGAGGGTATTCTGGAGCAGTATGGCGCAGCCGCCATCGCCGCCGAGTAGCGGCGAAATGGCGATACACCATGTGTGCACTACCTGTGCACAGACTGTGCACCGCAATGGCGCATACCAGAACGGACAAGACAGCAGATAGGTCAGCACGGCTGACAAGAACGGAGACGGGACATGGACAAGTCGGGAGGATGCCTGTGCAGAGCGGTTCGCTTTGACGCCATCAATGTGCCCGACACGTTCAGCATTTGTCATTGCGAGATGTGCCGCCGCTGGACCGGGTCCGCCCTGCTGGAGGTCAGTATCAAGACCGAGAACCTGACATGGCATGGCGACGACAATATCGCCGTGTATGCCAGCAGCGATTGGGCCGAGCGCGCGTGGTGCAAATCCTGCGGCACCAATGTCTATTTCCGTCACACCAAAAAGGACAAGTGGTTCGGCAGCACCGAGTTGCCCATCGGTATCTTTGACGATCCCAGCGATTTTGTTCTGACCCACGAGATTTATGTCGATCACAAGCCAGACAGCTTTACCTATGCTGGTGAGGGCCACAAGCGCCTGACCCGCGCCGACGTGCTGGCGTTGAACCCTGATCTGGAGTGGGACACGTGAGAGCCGTTGTCATCATCTGTGCGGCTTTGTTGTCCGCACCTGTCTCTGCGCAGCAGGATGGTAGCCGGTTCTATCCGCCATCGGGTTGCACCGGGCAGCTGACCATTCAGTCCCGCAGCTGTCAGGTCGACAATATCTGGACCTGCGATGCCCATCCCGGCCACAGCTGGCGCATGGAATTTCAGGCCGATGGTCCCACTTTTGTGTCGCGCATTGATTCTGAAACGCAGTGGATCGAATCCTTTGATCTGTTTCCCACCAGCCGTCGCGAGTTGGCCTTGCCTGCCGATGATCCTGCCAGCCTGACCGAGTTGCTGGAAACGGGGATCGACAGCTATGATTTCACGCTGCGCACGCCCAACGGCCCAGTTCGTGTTGTGGGCTATGATCGTTTGACCGGCGAAAAAGTCGTCATTGATGACGAGCCGCTGCTGGTCACTGAATTCAGCGCCCGCCACGAGGGCACCAGTGGCACCTTGTTTGAGTTGTCGGGCAATGAATATGTGTCCGTCCGCCACCGTCGCTTTATCGCGGGCGCGTATTCAGGCACCAGCGCGGCTGGTCCATTTGAAGACGATCAATCGCCTGTCGATTTCATCTATCCGGGCGAGCCCGGCTTTTTCACCAAGACACCGCTATACGACTGCGAGGCCTCGTTGGCCCGCTATGTCCCGGCTTTGAAAGGATATGACCAATGACCAAATATGACGCAGAGTGGGTGGCCCGCGAAGAAGCCAAGCGCGCGTTCATGGCCGAAAACGGTCTGTATTCCGAAGCCGAAGAGCACAGTTCCTGTGGCGTCGGCCTTGTCGTGTCCATTGATGGTTCCAAAAGCCGCGCCGTTGTCGAAAACGGGATCAAGGCGCTCAAGGCGATCTGGCACCGTGGTGCGGTCGATGCCGACGGCAAGACGGGCGATGGCGCTGGCATTCACGTGCAGATCCCTGTGCCGTTCTTTTATGACCAGATCGAGCGGACGGGCCACACCCCCAACCGCGACCGTTTGATGGCTGTGGGTCAGGTATTTCTGCCCCGTACCGATTTCGGTGCGCAGGAAACATGTCGCACAATCGTCGAGACCGAAGTGCTGCGCATGGGCTATTACATTTATGGCTGGCGCCATGTGCCTGTGAACATCTCGTGTCTGGGCGAAAAGGCGAACGCGACCCGTCCAGAGATCGAACAGATTCTGATCAGCAATTCCAAGGGCGTCGACGAAGAAACGTTTGAGCGTGAGCTGTACGTGATCCGTCGTCGCATCGAAAAGGCCGCGCAGGCGGCACAGGTCCCAACCCTGTACATCGCGTCGATGTCGTGCCGTTCGATCATCTACAAGGGCATGATGCTGGCCGAGCAGGTCGCAGAATTCTATCCCGACCTGATGGACGAGCGGTTTGAATCCGCCTTTGCGATCTATCACCAGCGCTATTCCACCAACACCTTCCCGCAGTGGTGGCTGGCCCAGCCGTTCCGTATGTTGGCGCACAACGGCGAGATCAACACGCTCAAGGGCAACATGAACTGGATGAAGTCCCATGAGATCCGCATGGCGTCCAGCACCTTTGGCGACATGGCCGAAGACATCAAACCCATCGTTGCACCCGGATCGTCCGACAGTGCGGCCTTGGATGCTGTATTTGAGGTGTTGGTGCGCGCGGGCCGCAATGCTCCGATGGCCAAAACGATGCTGGTGCCCGAGTCGTGGTCCAAGCAGGCGGTCGAACTGCCCGAAGCGTGGCGTGACATGTATTCCTATTGCAACTCGGTGATGGAGCCGTGGGACGGCCCCGCCGCTCTTGCCATGACCGATGGCCGCTGGGTCTGTGCCGGGTTGGATCGCAACGGCCTGCGCCCCATGCGCTATGTCGTGACACGCGATGGTATGGTTATTGCCGGTTCCGAAACCGGGATGGTCCCCCAAGACGAAACCAATGTGATCGAAAAGGGTGCCCTTGGCCCCGGTCAGTTGCTTGCTGTCGATATGTCCGAGGGCAAACTGTATCACGACACCGAAATCAAGGATCGTCTGGCCGCGAGCCAGCCGTTCGGTGACTGGGTCGGCAAGATCAAGGAACTGGAACCCGCCATCAAAGGCGTCACCGAAAAGCCGCTGTTTGCCGGTGATGAACTGCGCCGCCGTCAGATCGCTGCCGGTTACAGCATCGAAGAGCTGGAACAGATTCTGGCCCCTATGGCCGAAGACGCAAAAGAGGCGTTGGCGTCCATGGGCGACGACACCCCGTCGGCTGTACTGTCCAAAAAGTACCGCCCGCTGTCGCACTTTTTCCGCCAGAATTTCAGCCAGGTGACCAACCCGCCGATCGATTCCTTGCGCGAATTCCGCGTGATGAGCCTGAAAACCCGGTTCGGGAACCTCAAGAACGTGTTGGACGAATCCAGCGCCCAAACTGAGATCATCACGCTGGACAGCCCCTTTGTCGGCAATTCGCAATGGGATGAAATCAGCACGCATTTCAACGCGGATCTGGTGGAAATCGACTGTACCTTTACCCCCGGTCCCGGTGCGTTGAACGCAGGCCTTGGTCGTATCCGTGATGCCGCCGAAGACGCCGTGCGTTCTGGTGCGGGTCACATCATTCTGACGGATCAGCATTCGAACGCCGACAAGGTGCCGATGCCGATGATTCTGGCCACCAGTGCCGTGCACAGTCACCTGACCCGCAAGGGTCTGCGCACCTTCTGTTCGCTGAATGTGCGGTCTGCTGAATGTATTGACCCGCATTATTTTGCGGTGCTGATTGGCTGTGGGGCCACAGTGGTCAACGCCTATCTGGCCGAGGATTCGCTGTCGGATCGCATTGATCGCGGCCTGTTGGATGGCACCCTGACCGAAGCGGTTGCCCGCTATCGCTATGCTATCGATCAGGGGCTGTTGAAGATCATGGCCAAGATGGGGATCAGCGTCGTGTCCTCTTATCGTGGTGGTCTGAACTTTGAGGCGGTGGGCCTGTCCCGCGCGATGTGTGCTGAATACTTCCCCGGCATGACCAGCCGCATCAGCGGTATCGGTGTGACGGGCATTCAGTCCAAGGCCGAAGACATCCACGCCCAAGGCTGGAGCGGCACCAACGTGTTGCCCATTGGCGGGTTCTATAAAGCCCGCAAAAGCGGTGAAACCCACGCTTGGGGTGCGACCAGCATGCATATGCTGCAAATGGCCTGCAACAACGCGTCCTTTGCCATGTGGAAACAGTATTCCGCCAAGATGCGGTCTGCCCCTCCGATCCATTTGCGCGATCTGTTGGACATCAAGCCGTTGGGCGCTGCGATCCCGATCGAAGAGGTCGAAAGCATCACCAGCATCCGCAAGCGGTTCGTCACCCCCGGCATGTCGCTGGGCGCGCTGAGCCCAGAGGCCCACAAGACCCTGAACGTTGCCATGAACCGCATCGGTGCCAAGTCCGACAGCGGCGAGGGCGGCGAGGATCCGGCCCACTTCCACCCCGAACCCAATGGCGACAACCCAAGTGCCAAGATCAAGCAGGTTGCCTCTGGTCGGTTCGGTGTGACGGCGGAGTATTTGAACCAGTGCGAAGAACTGGAAATCAAAGTCGCCCAAGGTGCGAAACCCGGCGAGGGTGGCCAGTTGCCGGGGATGAAGGTCACTGACCTGATCGCCCGTCTGCGCCATTCGACCAAGGGTGTGACCCTGATTTCGCCCCCGCCGCACCACGACATCTATTCGATCGAGGATCTGGCCCAGCTGATTTACGATCTCAAACAGATCAACCCGCGCTGCAAGGTGACGGTCAAGCTGGTGGCCTCGAGCGGTGTTGGCACGATTGCGGCTGGTGTGGCCAAGGCCAAGGCCGATGTGATCCTGATCTCGGGGCACAACGGCGGCACGGGTGCGTCGCCAGCCACGTCGATCAAATATGCGGGTCTGCCGTGGGAAATGGGCCTGACCGAGGCGCATCAGGTGCTGTCCATGAACAACCTGCGCGGTCGCGTGACCCTGCGCACGGATGGTGGTTTGCGCACAGGCCGTGACATTGTCATGGCCGCGATGCTGGGGGCCGAGGAATATGGTATCGGCACTGCCGCCCTGATCGCCATGGGCTGCATCATGGTCCGTCAGTGCCAGTCCAACACTTGCCCCGTAGGCGTGTGTACGCAGGACGAGGCGCTGCGCGACAAGTTCACCGGCAATGCAGACAAGGTTGTCAATCTGATCACCTTCTATGCGCAGGAAGTCCGCGAGTTGCTGGCTGAAATTGGTGCTCGCAGCATGGATGACGTGATTGGCCGTGCCGATCTGCTGGCGCAGGTCAGCCGTGGCTCTGCTCATCTGGATGATCTGGACCTGAACCCGCTGCTCATCACTGTCGATGGCGCTGCGGAAATCGTGTACAATCGTGACAAGGAACGCAATGCGGTGCCCGACACGCTGGATGCCCAGATCGTGCGCGATGCTGCCCGTTTCCTTGAGGACGGCGAGAAGATGCAGTTGTCTTATGCTGTGCAGAACACGCACCGCACCGTGGGCACCCGCACCTCAAGCCATATCGTGCGCAAGTTCGGGATGCGCAATGCGCTGCAACCTGATCACCTGACGGTCAAGCTGACGGGGTCTGCGGGCCAGTCCCTTGGGGCGTTTGCCGCGCCGGGCCTGAAGCTGGAAGTGTCGGGCGATGCCAACGACTATGTCGGCAAGGGTCTGTCGGGCGGTACCATCGTGGTGCGCCCGCCCATGTCATCGCCCATTGTGGCGGCTGAAAACACGATCATCGGCAACACCGTTCTGTACGGTGCCACCGACGGCTTCTTGTTTGCCGCTGGCCGCGCAGGCGAACGGTTTGCCGTGCGCAATTCCGGTGCCAAGGTCGTCATCGAGGGCTGCGGATCGAACGGGTGCGAATACATGACCGGCGGTGTGGCCGTCATTCTGGGCGAAATCGGTGCCAACTTTGGGGCCGGTATGACGGGGGGCATGGCCTATCTTTATGACCCCGAAGGTACGGCGATGGACATGATGAACATGGAAACGCTGGTCGCTTGCCCTGTGACCGTCTTGCATTGGATGAACCAGCTCGAAGAGTTGCTGGAACGCCACTTGCGCGAAACCGGCAGCGCAAAGACCGCTAACATCCTGCAGCATTGGGATACTGAGCAGCACCATTTCCTGCAGGTCTGCCCCAAAGAGATGCTGGTGCACCTGCCTGCATCGCTGAGCCTGGAAAAAGGGGCCATTCCGGCAGAGTAACAGCCTGATCATCAGGCTTTGCCACCGAATATTGGTTCAGAGGGCGGCGGATGAATTCCGTCGCCCTTTACCGTTAAAATTCCATCCGGTAGCGTTTTGGGCGTTTGGTTATGATGGAGGTAGTCGCAATGCTACGAATTTTATTGATGTCTCTGATCCTGTTGTTCGCAGGAACGACGGCTTTTGCCGACAGGATGAGTGGAGCAGACGTTGCTGGTATGATGGCGGCAGGTCCGCTTGCATTCGAAGCGGGCAGCGTTGGCGTATTTAATGGTGATGGGTCGTATGTGTTCGAACATCAAAAATATACCGAAGAGGGCACGTTCAAAGTGTTCAGCAACGGCAACGTCGAAATCTATGACGAACGCAAGAAACGCACAGTCCGTTTTCATTTCGTGCGCCAAAAAGATGGCCGCCCTGCGCTGATCTATGCCAAGGGAAATGGCAAGGAATACCGCATGCGCAAATAGCGTTTGCATCGTTGGCGCGCTGTTTGCCTTTTGATTTTGTGCAGACCTTGTCTGAGGGTGCGCGTCTTTGTGGCACATATTTGGCGCTATTTACTGCGCAGTAGTTCACTTGGCCCTGTCCCGGCCCTATAGCTGGGCCATGGCAAAGAGCAGCAAAAAGACTACCAAGAAACGCACGACGCGCCGGTTCCGTCCCGGTCGCTGGCTGTTGCGCTGGGCGTTGCGGCTGGTTGGTGTTGTCGCCGTACTGGTTGTGTTGCTGGGCCTGCTCTGGGCGTGGGTGAACCCGCCGACGACGCTGTATATGATGCAGGAATCGCGCCGCTTGGGCGGTGTCGAACAGGACTGGGCAGCGATGGAGCAGATCGCCCCGATCATGGCCCGCGCTGCCGTGGCGGCCGAGGACGCCAATTTCTGTCTGCACTGGGGATTGGATGTGACGGCCATTCGCGCGGCCATCGACGCAGGTGGCGCGCGTGGTGCATCGACCATCAGCCAGCAGGTCGTCAAGAACGTGTACCTGTGGCATGGCCGTTCGTGGCTGCGCAAAGTGATGGAGGCGGGCATGACCCCGCTGATCGAGGCGCTGTGGTCCAAGCACCGCATTCTTGAGGTCTATCTGAACGTGGCTGAGTTCGACGAGGGCGTGTTCGGTGTGCAGGCGGCTGCGCAACACTATTTCGGTGTCGATGCGGCTGCGCTGTCGGATGTGCAGGCTGCGCGGCTGGCCGCGATCCTGCCCGATCCCAAGGGGCGATCCGCCGGCCGCCCGTCTGATGCCGTGCGTAAACGCGCCTCTCAAATTCTGGATGGGGCGGCCACGATCCGCGCGGATGGGCGCGCGCGCTGTTTCCAGAGTTGAAAGTGGCGTCGCATGCGTGCATGGATGCTTGACCGTTCGCCAAGCCTGGATTGATTATGGCCCGACTGTTTCACGTTCCGCTTTCTCCGTTTTGTCGCAAGGTTCGCCTGAGCCTTGCCGAAAAGAAGATCGAGGTCGAACTGGTCGAAGAACGCTATTGGGAAGCGGACCCGGATTTCATGCGCCGCAACCCCGCCGCCAAGGTGCCTGTGCTGCGTCTGGACGGTGTGATGATGTGTGAAAGTGCGGCGATATGCGAATATATCGAGGAAACGCGCCCTGAACCGGCCCTGATCCCGACCAACCCGATTGACCGCCTTGAGGTCCGCCGCCTTGTGGGCTGGTTTGACGACAAGTTCCACAACGAGGTCACGTCAAAACTGCTCTATGAGCGGGTCAACAAGAAGATGATGGGTCAAGGGTTTCCTGACAGTCGCAACGTCAAGGACGGGGCCAAGGCGATCAAATACCATCTCGATTACATGACGTGGTTGCTGGATCATCGCCGATGGTTGGCAGGCGATGCCATGACGCTGGCGGATTTTGCGGCCGCCGCCCATCTGTCGTCGCTGGATTACATTTCGGATGTGGATTGGAACCGCAGCGTCGTGGTCAAGGATTGGTACGCCAAGATCAAGTCGCGCCCCGCCTTCCGTTCGATCCTGGCCGATCAGGTGTCCGGTTTTCCGCCGCCCAAGCATTACAATGATCTGGATTTCTGATTTTTCTGTCAGTGGGGGGCTCTGCCCCGTCGCTTGCGCGACTCCCCGGAGTTTTTTTGGCAAGATGAAGTTATGGATCTGAAGGAGCGTGTTGTCGCGCGCGCTTTGGAGGAAGGGTTTGTGATGGCGCGTGTGTGCCGTCCGGATTCGGTGCCGGAGGTTGCGGATCGCCTTGCCGCCTTTGTTGCGGCAGGCCATCATGGTCAGATGGGGTGGATGGCAGAGCGGATGCACTGGCGCGCGGACCCGTCCGTTTTGTGGCCCGAGGCCCGATCAGTCATTATGCTGGCCGAAAGCTATGCCCCCGAACATGATCCATTGGCGGTGCTGGACCGCCCGACGCTGGGCGCTGTGTCTGTTTATGCACAGGGCCGCGATTATCATGACATCGTCAAAAAGCGGCTGAAGCGGTTGGCCCGCTGGTTGATCGAGGAAGGCACGCGAGAGGCGACGCGCCTGCCGCAGTCGTCCCCTGTTGCCCCGCCCGAAGTGAAGGTGTTTGTCGATACAGCCCCCGTCCCGGAAAAGGCGCTGGGTCAGGCCGCTGGTTTAGGGTGGCAGGGCAAGCACACCAATCTGGTCAGTCGGAATTGGGGCAATTGGGCCTTTTTAGGGTCTGTTTTTACCACGTTGGAGTTGGACCCGGACCCCGCCGAGGTCGATCATTGCGGGTCGTGCCGCGCCTGTCTGGATGTGTGTCCGACGAATGCCTTTCCCGCGCCCTATCGTCTGGATGCGCGGCGCTGCATTTCCTATCTGACCATCGAACATAAGGGGCCCGTCGACGAGGCGCTGCGCCCGGCGCTGGGCAACCGCATCTATGGGTGTGACGATTGTCTGGCAGTCTGCCCTTGGAACAAGTTCGCCGTGGCGGCCAGCGACTTGCGCTATCTGGGCGGTGTCGGTGCGCCCCCTTTGGCGGAGTTGGTTCAGCTGGACGACACGGCCTTTCGGGCCCGGTTTTCCGGGTCTCCGATCAAGCGTATCGGGCGCGCCCGGTTTGTGCGCAATGTGCTGTATGCCATCGGAAATTCCAGAGATATGTCGCTGATTTCTGCCGCGCAGTCGCTGACCCACGATCCTGACGCCGCTGTTTCGGACGCCGCGCGTTGGGCCGTGACGCAATTGGGCGCGACGGGTCGCAAACACGCGCGTTAGGCACAGCGCAAAAAAAGGGAACAGGCATGGCGATACTGTTGGGCGTGGATACGGGCGGTACATATACCGACGCGGTTTTGATCCGCGACGAAGAGGTCGTGCTGGCCCGTGCCAAGGCGTTGACCACACGCCATGATCTGGCGATCGGCGTGGGTGAGGCGGTGCGCGCGGTGCTGGCCGCATCTAATGTGGCACCCGCCGATGTCGGGATGGCGTCCCTGTCGACCACGTTGGCCACCAACGCGCTGGTCGAGGGGCAGGGTGGCCGCGTTGCCCTGATCTATGTTGGATTTCGCGCGCAGGATCTTGAGGCGCAGGGATTGTCGGACGCTTTGGCGGGTGATCCGGTCTGCGTGCTTGCGGGCGGGCACAATCACGATGGATCGCAGGTTGTTTCACTGGATGAAACCGCTCTTTTGACCTTTTTAGAGACGCATAAATCGGATGTGAGCGGCTTTGCCGTCGCCGCCCAGTTTGCGACCCGAAACCCGGCCCATGAGCAGCGCGTCATGGAATTGGTGCGCGATGTGACGGGCCGCCCTGTGTCTGCCAGCCACCAGCTGTCCGCCAAGCTGGGCGGGCCGAAACGCGCGCTGACGGCTGTACTGAACGCCCGTTTGATCGGAATGATCGATGCGCTGATCGGGCGGGCCGAAGCAGAATTGCGCGCAATAGGCATCGAAGCCCCGATGATGGTGGTCCGTGGGGATGGGGCGCTGATGTCTTCGGCGCAGGCGCGCATGCGGCCCATTGAAACGATCCTGAGTGGCCCTGCAGCCTCTATCGTGGGGGCGCGGTGGCTGACGGGGGCGGATCATGCGCTGGTCAGTGATATCGGGGGGACCACGACTGACGTGGCTATCCTGAAAGGCGGGCGGCCTGCGATTGATCCCGATGGCGCGCGTGTCGGCCCCTATCGCACCATGGTCGAAGCGGTGGCGATGCGCACCACCGGGCTGGGCGGGGACAGCGAAGTGCATTTTGTCGGGGCAGGCCTGCGCGGAGGCGTGACACTGGGCCCGCGTCGGGTGATCCCTGTGTCGCTGATGGCGCAACAGGCCCCCCAAGTGGTTCTGCCAGCGCTTGAGGCGCAGTTGCGCGCCACAACACCCGGCGATCACGATGGCCGTTTTGTGCGGGCCGTGGCGGGGGTGCATGATGGCGGGTTGGGCGCGCGCGAGGCGGATTTGCTGTCTCGGATCGGAGAGGGCGTGCAGCCGCTCGGGGCTGTCTTGCGCACCCGGATGGAGCAGGGCGCGCTGAAGCGGTTGGTGGCGCGTGGGTTGGTGCAGGTGTCTGCACTCACGCCGTCGGATGCATGCCATGTGCTGGGGCGGGTTGCTGTCTGGGATATCAATGCGGCCCGGATGGCGTGCCAGCTGTTTGGGCGTCGTCGCACCGGAGCAGGCGAAGTCCTGGCGCGCGATCCCGCGCAAATGGCCCAGATGATCGTGGATCAACTGACCCACCAAACCGGCATTGCCTTGTTGCAGGCGGCGCTGGCAGAGGATGGGCTGGACGAAGGCCTCGCCACGCATGTGCTGGTTCAAAAGGGGCTGGGCGGACATACGGGCGCACTGCGCATCGAGACTGGTCTGGGCGTACCAGTTGTGGGGTTGGGGGCGTCAGCGGCGAGCTATTATCCGGCTGTCGGTGAGTTGTTGGGATCAGAAATGATCCTGCCGGCAGATGCGGGTGTGGCCAATGCGATTGGTGCCGTCGTGGGGCGTGTGACGATGCGCCAAAGCGGCACTGTGACCTCACCCAGCGAAGGGCGGTTCCGCGTCCACCTTGATAGCGGCCCCGAAGATTTCACCGCCGCAGACACTGCACTGGCCCGGCTGGAAGAGGCATTGCGCTGCGCGGCATTGGCTGCCGCAGGGGCCGCAGGAGCCGAGGAAATTGATGTGCGTGTCACCCGTGACATCCGAACCGCGCAAACCGAAGGGCGCGAAGTATTCATCGAAGCGATATTGACGGTTGAAGCGGCAGGGCGTCCGCGGGTGGCGGTGGGATAGGGGGCCAGCCCCCTCGGCCTGCGGCCTCACCCCCGTGGTATTTCTGGTCAAAAGAAACGCAATCCCGCCTCGTTTCTTTTGACTGAAAATACCATGGGGGCGTACCGAAGGTACGGGGGCAAAGCTCCCTGAAACATGATGTGGCCCGGTGCGTCTGCACCGGGCCTCCGTTTCATCAGTTGACGGCTTTGGCGTCCACGACGTCCGTTTCTATGGCCTTTTGACCAGAGATATGGATTTGACGTGGCTTCAGGGCTTCGGGCACTTCCTTGACCAGATCAATGTGCAGCATGCCATCCACATGGGATGCGCCGGTCACCACCACGTGGTCGTGCAAGTGGAACCGTCGCTCGAAAGCGCGGGTCGCAATGCCGCGATGCAGGTAGGTCTTGGCCTCGTCCTCGGCCTTTTTGGCAGAGATGATCAGGTTCTTTTCCTTGACCTCGACGTTCAGATCGGCGTCGGAAAAGCCTGCCACTGCGACCGAAATACGATAGGTATCATCGTCGGTCTTTTCGATGTTGTAGGGGGGATAGGTGTTGGCGTTGGTTTCCGTAGCCAAGACCCGATCCATCAGGTCGGCGATTTGGTCAAAGCCAACGGTTGCGCGGTAAAGCGGTGCAAAATCATATGTACGCATTGTTATCCTCACTTGAGCGATGACAGGCGGGTGCTCCGATTTGGACGCACCCGCAGGGTTGCTATGGTCGGACCCCGTTTGGGCATCCGATGGGTTTGATGTGGTGCGTATTTTTGCCGGTTCAAGCCCCCTAGGGCCGCACGAACTTTGCGCCTGTCGTATTGCGTGCTCCGCCTCCGACGGTGATCCGTTTGATTTGTGCAGTTGGGGGTGGCACCTGCAACTGCAGTTGCGATTTCACCTCTTTCACCCGATCTGGCAGCACCATGCCAACCGATCTCTTTTCGCCGTCCACGTCCATCATTCCCGAAATCACGGCCATGATCCGTCCGCGCCCATTCAGGTGCGAAAATACGGGTGATCCTGATGAGCCAAAGGTCACATCGCAGTCAAATACCATGGCATCACCCTGTTGAGCCAGCATCTGACATTGTTTCTGGTGGGATTGCGCATCGGCCCGGTCGCGCCCGTAGGACACAACGCTGACGGGCCCCGGCGCGATCTGGTCGTCATGGATGTGAAACGGAGGCACCTCAAAGCTCGAGATCGGTTCGTCCAGTTGGATCAGCGCCACGTCATGCGCCACATTCACAGCCGTGAGTGGCCCAAGCGGGTTAAACCGGGCGTGCGCTGCCGCGGCTTTGGCCATGCGCGTGGCAGCCGCTGTTCCGTCCCTCAGGCCCGCATGAAAGCGAATGTCCTTGGTCGCCCAGGTCTGGCTGGTGCCGGGTTGATAGAGGCAGTGCGCCGCTGTCAGAACCAGATTTGGTGCGATCAGCGTGCCGGAACAAAACGCGTTATGTCCAAAGTCGATCCGCCCAACCGCCTTCCAACTTGCGGCCGCATAGTCGGTGTCCAATGCCCGCAACGCAGTCGTTTGTGCCCCCGCACCTCCGGCTAGGCCAAGGCACATAAGCGCCGCCAAAAGCCTCATGGCTTGACGAACTTTGCGCCGGTCGTGCTGCGTGTTCCGGCCCGGACGCTGTTGCGCAGTCTGGTCTGTCGCGTCACCATTTCGGCCTGCAGCTGTGCCAATGGTGCGCCCAGTGATGTGCCCAGCGATACTGCCGCGCCGTCGACTTCGGCCTTGGCTGACACCACCGACACGATTTGCACGGTGCCGTCCTGTACCATGAAAATCGGTGCGCCCGAACTGCCGAAATCGACGCTGCAGGATGTGACCAACATGCCCTGTTGCAGGGCCAGAACGCTGCAAAGTTCCTGCAGGGACGGGGCCTCGGAGCGTCCAGCACCGTAGCTGACCACCGCAACTTTGGCCCCGCGTTGCGGTTTGGCTTCGGTTGCGAAGGGTTGGATTTTGCCGTCGCGGATCGGGTGATCAAGTTTCAACAGCGCCAGATCGTTGCCAACGCCTCCGGTGTTGACCCGGCTGGAATAGATGTATGTGGGATGGATCACCGCCTGTTGGACAGACCGATAGGCCGAGGCCCGCCCGTCCCGCCACCCGGCCAGAAATTCGATCTGGGTATGGTCGATCCGCACGCCAGTTTTCTTGTCAAACAGGCAATGTGCTGCCGTCAGCACCATGTTCGGTGCAATCAGCGTGCCGGTGCAAAAGCCGGTGCCACCGATGTTCAGCCGTCCGACGGCTTCCCACGATTTGACATCGTCCCCGGTGCTCAACCTGCGCAGCCGCGAATCCTGCGCGAGTGCTGTCGAGGTCACAACCAGCGCCATGATCGAAATTGCCATCCAACGGCGCATATTTTACCCGCTTCGCCTTTAACCGTTCCTCAGGCTACAAACCAAAGGCGGCAGAAATAGGGCAAAGCCTGCATTTAGCGCAAAATGGGCACGTCCGAATGTGTCCGATCCAGCGCGGGCGGGCGTGGCCCCCCGGTGGCCCAATCCAGCAGTTCAACGGTGTGCACCACCGGCACCCCTGCGGCCGAGCCGATCTGCATCATGCAGCCGATGTTGCCGGCGGCGATGATGTCGGGGTTCTTGGCCATCAGCGTCTCGACCTTGCGGTCCTTGAGCTGCTTGGAAATCTCGGGCTGCATCAGGTTGTACGTGCCTGCCGATCCACAGCACAGGTGGCTGTCTTTGGGTTCAACCACTTTGTAGCCCGCCTTTTTCAGCAGGTCCTTGGGATAGGTTTTGATCTGTTGCCCGTGCTGCAGCGAACAGGCCGCGTGATAGGCGATCGTCATGTCTTGGGGTGCGCTTGCGGGCAGGTCCAGTTTCATCAACACTTCGCTGACGTCCATGGCAATCCCGGCCACGCGGGCGGCGTCATCTGCCAGCGCCTCGCCTTTGAACATATGGCCGTAGTCCTTGACTGTCGTGCCGCACCCGCTGGTGTTGATCACGATGGCATCAAGGCCCGCGCCATCCATTTCCCGCGTCCAGGCGGTGATGTTCTTGCCGGCGGTCGCGTGGCTTTGGGATGTTTTGCCCATGTGGTGGGTCAGGGCACCGCAGCACCCTGCGCCCTCGGCCACCACCACTTCGCAACCCAGACGGGTCAGCAACCGGATCGTGGCATCATTGATATCGGTGTTCAGCGCCTTTTGCGCACAGCCCGTCATCAGCGCCACGCGCATCTTTTTGGCGGCCTTGGGCGCGAATGTCTGCGGGTCGTCATTGCGGCTGACAGGGGGGATGTGTTTGGGGGCCATTTCAAGCATGGCACGCAGCCGCGCATCGGGCATCATCCACGCAAAGGGGCGTCCGATCTTGGCCCCCAGCAGGGCCACGCGAAAGCGCATCGGATAGGGCAGGATTTGCGCCAGAACCCAGCGCAGGGCGCGATCGGTTAAGGGACGTTTGTAGTTGTCTTCGATGTACTCGCGCGCGTGATCCACCAGATGCATGTAATGCACGCCGGATGGGCAGGTCGTCATGCAGGCCAGACAAGACAGGCAGCGGTCGATATGTTTGACCACTTTTTCGTCCGGAACACGGTCGTTTTCCAGCATATCCTTGATCAGGTAAATCCGCCCGCGCGGGCTGTCCAGCTCATCGCCCAGCACCTGATAGGTGGGGCAGGTGGCGGTGCAAAATCCGCAATGCACACAGTTGCGCAGAATGTCATTACTGCGCTGAATTGCAGGGTCTTTCAGCTGATCGGGGGTAAATGTCGTTTGCATGTCGTGTCCTTCAGCCCAAGTAATTCAGTGCAGCACCCAGTGCCACGGCCAGACCCAGAGAGACGCACAGAAACACACCCCGCGCCGCCCAAAGTGATGTGAACCGTCCCAGAAACAGGTGGTATCCCATACCGCCGGTCGCAGCGGACAGAATGCCAACGCCACCTGCCATCAACCCGGGGACGGGCGCGGGCGCAGGATCTGATCCCTGCTCAAAGCTGTAGGCGACGAACAGAATGATCGCGCCAATACCTGTGCCCAATTGTCCGATCAAACCGCCGCGCCGCCTGTCCTGCATCAGGACCAAGGCAGAAAACACCGTAAATGCGATCAGTGCCGCAAGCACATAGGCACCGCTCATGCGGCGGCCTGCGCTGACGCGGCACCCATCAAACCGGGGTTCAGAATGCCACGTGGATCAAACCGCGCGCGCAGGGCGTCGCTGATGGCAGCCACACCTGCGGTTTCGGGCTGGAACACGGACACGGCGGCGCGCATTGGTTCGGGTGCTTTGATCAGTGTCGCATGTCCACCAAAGGCGGCAACGGCGGATTGCAGTGCAACATGGGTTTTCGCATCGCCTGCGGCATGACCGGCCCAGACCAGACCGCCACCCCAATCCAGTATCGCATCAGTCCCCTCGGGCAAGGCCGCGATAACAGCCGGCCCATCGCTTGGTTTGACCGAAATGCGCCAGACTGTGGCGTGCGGGTGCAAGGGGGCCGCATCGCGCACGCTGGCCCAATCTGCCGCATCATCGCGGCTGATCTCGCCAAAGGGGCGCAACAGATCACACAGCGACGTGGCGCGGTAATCTACGGACATGGCGAACCCTTCAAGGCGGAGCCAAACGGCCCCCCCGATCCACGCAGCACCCGACACCTCATAAGGAGAACCAAGGGCGGCACTCATGGCTGCAACAGCTTGGGGGGCGTCGATGTCCTTGATCACCAATGTGGTCACGGCCTCGACTGCGGGCAGAACCTTCAGGCTCACTTCGGTCAACACACCCAGCGTGCCCCAGGATCCGCTCATCAGTTTGACCAGATCATAGCCTGTGACATTCTTCATCACGCGCCCACCGTTTTTGACGATATTGCCCGTGCCATCGACAAACCGCACACCAAGGGCAAAGTCACGCGCAGCCCCGGCCTGAATGCGGCGTGGGCCGCTGGCATTGGTTGCAATGACACCGCCAATTGTCGACGCACCACTGGTGCCCAGCATGGCAGTCAGATCATAGGGTTCAAACGCAAGGCGCTGGTTTTCAGCGGCCAAGGTCGCTTCGATCTCGGACACCGGGGTGCCTGCTTGGGCCACTATGGTCAGGGCACCCGGCTCGTACAGGGTGACGCCCGACAGGCCGGACACGTCCAGAACATCCCCGACCACGGGCCGCCCGACGCTGCGCGTTCCCCCGCCACGAATGGCAAGCGGCCCCTTGGCCCCGGCCACAAAGGTTGCCACATCGGCTTCGCTTGTCATTTTTTCCATCTTCATCTCTCTGGGTAAACTCCGGGGGTGAGGCCGCAAGGCCGAGGGGGCTGGCCCCCTATTCGGCTGCCATCTGCGTGCCCCGTCTGGATTGAGACACCGCCAGCGGGAACACCTTGGCCGGGTTCAACAGCCATTTGGCGTCGAACACGTCCTTGATCGCCATCTGGGCTTCCAGATCGGCGGGAGCATATTGATAGGTCATCAAATCGCGCTTTTCGATGCCGACGCCGTGCTCGCCAGTCAGGCAGCCACCCACTTCAACGCACAGCTTCAGCACCTCGGCACCAAATTCCTCGCAGATTTCCAAATCGCCGGGTTTGTTGGCGTCATAGCAGATCAGAGGGTGCATATTGCCGTCGCCTGCGTGGAACACATTGCCAACGGCCAGCCCGTATTGCTTGGACATCTCACCAATGCGGCGCAGCACATAGGGCAATTCACTGACAGGAATGGTGCCATCAAGGCACATGTAATCGCTGACCCGACCAATGGCCGAAAACGCAGCCTTGCGACCGGCCCAGATGCGGGCGGATTCGTCTGCCGACGCGCTTTCACGCAAGGCGACGGGATTGTGACGCTTGGCAATGTCGGTGATCAGGGCCAGCTGGTGGTTGATCTCGGCGTCTGATCCTTCGACTTCGACGATCAACAGGGCCTCGCACATCGGATAATCCGCCTTGGCAAAATCTTCGCAGACCTCGATCAGCATGCGGTCCATGAATTCGATGGCAACAGGCAGGACACCCGCCTTGATGATGTCAGCAACGCAGGCCCCCGCAATCTCGGCACTGTCAAAGCCCATCAGAACGGGGCGCGCGCCTTCGGGTTTGTGCAAAATGCGCAAAGTCGCCTCTGTGACAACGCCCAACTGCCCTTCAGAGCCGCAGATCACGCCCAGCAGATCCAGCCCGCCGGAATCCAGATGCGCGCCGCCAATTTCGACGATGCTGCCATCCATCTGTACCATGGTGACACCCATCAGATTGTTGGTGGTCACCCCGTATTTCAGACAATGCGCGCCGCCGCTATTCATGGCGATGTTGCCCGCGATGGCACAGGCGAGCTGGCTCGACGGGTCCGGCGCATAGAAAAAACCGTCTGATTCGACAGCCCCGGTCACACTCAGGTTGGTGCGACCCGTCTGAACCCGGACAAAGCGGTTGTCGTAATCCGTCTCGAGCACATCATTCATGCGCGCCACACCAAGGATCACGCAATCCGCCGTAGGCAGCGCGCCACCCGCCAGCGATGTGCCCGAGCCACGGGGCACGACGGGCACGCCTTCCTGATGGCAAATACGCAAGACGGCAGACACTTCTGCGGTCGATGACGGCAAGACAGCAACCATGGGCGGACAGCGATACGCGGTCAGCGCGTCGCATTCATAGGCGCGGGTTTCCATGGGGTCGTCGATGACGGCATTGCGGGGCAGAACTTCGCACAAACGCGCAACCACACGGGCCTTGCGGTCCAGAATTGCAGAATCGGGGATGGGCATTTGCATGAGGGCTCTCCTTGTGGATTGGTAAAATAATATGACCAATTTTGCCAGGATGCAATCTGAATCGTAGCGGTGTATGACCTCGATCATGACGTGGCTTGACCGACTTCCATTCTTTTCGACGCTGGATCTGGCGGCACTTGCGCTGTTGGTTGTGGTGTGGCTGTTCATCGGATGGCGGATCGAACTGCCGGGTGCGCGCCATCCGTCGACCTCGCAAATCATGGCTGGATATCGCCGGGAATGGATGCGCCAGATGATCACCCGGCAACCGCGCATTTTCGACGCACAAATCGTGGCAAGCCTGCGGCAGGGGACCGCGTTTTTCGCATCGACCTCTGTGATTGCAATTGGGGGTACGTTGGCTGTGATCGGAAATGCCGAACGGGTGACGGACATCGCCAACGACCTGACCCTGATGGAAACACCGGCGTTTGTCTGGGAAATCAAACTGGTCGTGCTGGCACTGTTTTTGACAAATGCATTTCTGAAATTCGTCTGGGCAAACCGCTTGTTCGGGTATGCAGCAGTGGTCATGGCAGCCGTGCCCAACGATGTTGGCGACCCGCTGTGCAACACGCGTGCCGATCAAGCGGCCGAAGTGAACATCACAGCCGCCCGCTCCTTTAACCGAGGGCTGCGGTCCGTCTATTTCGGGCTGACTTGCGCGGCATGGCTGGCCGGGGCGATCCCGCTGATCATCGCGACGCTGTTTACCTTGGGCGTGATTTGGCGGCGGGAATTTGCGTCTCAATCACGTACCATCTTGCTGGGCACACAGACGTGATGGGACATCAGACAATGCTCCGGGCTAAGATCAAAGCATGAAACGACTTCTCTCAACCCTCCTTGTGGTGGCTGCACCCGCACTGGCCGAAGAGCCGGTGATAGAAAACGTGACCGCGACGCGCACAGCACCTGAAACCTACCGCTTTGACGTGACCATCAGACACCCGGACACGGGCTGGGATCACTACGCAGACGGCTGGCGGGTGCTCGATATGAACGGAAATGAATTGGGGATGCGGGTGCTGTTCCATCCACATGTTAACGAACAGCCTTTCACGCGCAGCCTTGATGGTGTGAAAATTCCCAGCGGAACCACGCAAGTGCAAGTGCAGGCTCGCGATCTGCCCGCAGGCTGGAGCGCCGATGCTACAGTGATCGACCTGCGCTGATCCAATGTGTGGCAGGGGGCCAGCCCCCTCGGCCTACGGCCTCTCCCCCGTGGTATTTAGGGTCAAGAGAAATCATATGCGCCCGTGTGTTCTTTTGACTGAAAATACCATGGGGGAGTCCGAAGGACGGGGGTGAAACCCCCTGATGATCGTGTCGCATCAGCGGCCTTTGGATCAGGCGCGGTGGTAGGGTGCTCCGGCAAGGATCGAAGCGGCCCGATAGAGTTGTTCGGCCAGCATCACGCGCACCAGCATATGCGGCCAGACCATCGCCCCAAAGGACAGCGCATGATCTGCCTGCGCCCGCAAGGCAGGGTCTATCCCATCCGCGCCGCCAATCACAAAGGCGACGTCGCCGCGCCCGGCGTCCCGCCAGTCGCCCAGCCGCCGCGCAAAGCGGGGAGAGGGTTCCACCTTGCCCCGCTCGTCCAAGCAACATAGCACCGCGCCCTTGGGCACGACACGGCGCAGCAGCTCCGCCTCGCCGCTCATGCCGCCACCTTTGCGATCGTCCACTTCGACGACAGACAGTGGGCCAAGGCCGAGCGCCCGGCCCGTTCTGTCAAAGCGGTTGGTGTAGTTGGAAATCAGATCAGCCTCTGGCCCGCCTCGCAGGCGGCCCACGGCACAGATATGCACGCGCATCGGTTCTGGATCAGTTGGTCGTGGCCGGTGTAGGCTGCCACATTTTTTCCAACTGATAGAATTCGCGGACTTCAGGTCTAAAGATATGGACGATGATATCGCCCGTATCGATCAGCACCCAATCGCCGGTCCCTTTGCCTTCGGTCCGGGCGGTGCGCCCAAACTCGGCCTTCAGCCGTTCGACCAGCTTTTCGGACATCGCCGCCACTTGGCGCGATGACCGCCCCGAACAGATCACCATGTGATCCCCGATCTCGGTCTTGCCGCGCAGATCGATCTGCACGACGTCTTCGGCCTTGTCATCGGAAAGAGAAGAAAGAACGGCCGCAAGGAGCAAATCGCTTGTGGCCTGTGTTTTGGCGTTGGCCATCATGGCCGCGACCCCATCAGCGGTACGCACCGCGTCTGCAGAAATTGACAGGACATTGTCCTCCTTTTCAGTGCGTCGACCATGTCCCCGACGCTGGGACTCTTATTAATGGTAACAACGCAGGCGTAACATTTCAATGAAAGCTGTCTGTGGTGGCGTTGTGCCCTGTTGCGTGCCTAATTGAACGACAAATGGCTTTGGTCAAGCCAATAGGCGCGAATAGTTCGGTCAATGTGGTCGATCGGCCCCGAAAACGTGGCGTCTGATGCAGTTGCGACACCGTTGCTTGATCGGCGCGGGGAATCCGTCTAACAGCATCTTTATGACACGCCTGTTTGATATGGACGACCGCGCGCGCTTGCGCGAACGCTTTTTCGGGGCGACGCACACGGTGCTGGCACGCCTATAAACGGTGCGTGATCTCACGCATCTGACGCCTGTTGTTTCCAAATCTACATCAAGGGAGAGGACCACATGTCCCCCAAGACACTTTACGACAAAATCTGGGATGCTCACGTTGCCCACGAGGCCGACGACGGCACATGCCTGCTCTACATCGATCGCCACCTAGTGCACGAGGTGACCAGCCCCCAAGCCTTTGAAGGGTTGCGGATGGCCGGGCGCAGCGTTCACGCCCCGGACAAGACGATTGCGGTGCCCGATCACAACGTGCCCACGACGCTGGACCGCGCCAATGCGGCCACGATGACCGAGGACAGCCGGGTTCAGGTCGACGCGCTCGACAAGAATGCCAAGGATTTCGGCATCCACTATTACCCCGTCTCAGACGTTCGTCAGGGCATTGTGCACATTGTCGGCCCGGAACAGGGTTGGACCCTGCCCGGTATGACCGTCGTGTGCGGTGACAGCCACACTGCCACGCACGGTGCGTTCGGCGCGCTGGCCCACGGCATCGGCACATCCGAAGTTGAACATGTCCTTGCCACCCAGACGCTGATCCAGCGCAAGGGCAAGAACATGAAGGTCGAAATCACTGGCAAGCTCGCCCCTGGCGTCACCGCCAAGGACATCACCCTGTCCGTGATCGGCAAGACAGGCACCGCAGGCGGCACCGGCTATGTCATTGAATATTGCGGCGAAGCGATCCGCGATCTGTCCATGGAAGGGCGCATGACCGTCTGCAACATGGCGATCGAAGGCGGCGCGCGCGCTGGTCTGATTGCCCCGGATGAAAAGACCTATGCCTATTGCAAGGGCCGCCCCCACGCCCCCAAAGGCGCACAATGGGAAGCGGCAGAGGCATGGTGGAAAACCCTGTATTCAGATGACGATGCCCATTGGGACAAAGTCGTCACGATTGCAGGCGAAGACATCGCGCCTGTCGTCACCTGGGGCACGTCGCCCGAAGACGTGCTGCCAATCACAGCCAACGTGCCATCCGCAGATGATTTTGAAGGTGGCAAGGTCGGTGCGGCACAACGTTCGCTTGATTACATGGGTCTGACGCCGGGCACGCCGCTTAGCGACATTGAAATCGACACCGTATTCATCGGGTCCTGTACCAATGGCCGCATCGAAGATCTGCGTGCTGCCGCAGAAATCCTGAAGGGCAAAAAGATCAAGGTAAAACGTGCCATGATCGTCCCCGGCTCTGGCCTTGTGCGCGCACAAGCCGAAGAAGAAGGGCTGGCCGATATTTTCAAGGACGCCGGTTTTGAATGGCGTCTTGCGGGCTGTTCCATGTGTTTGGCGATGAACCCCGATCAGTTGAGCGAGGGTGAGCGTTGCGCATCGACGTCCAACCGGAACTTTGAAGGGCGACAGGGATACAAGGGCCGTACGCATTTGGTGTCTCCCGGTATGGCGGCAGCCGCCGCGATCACCGGCAAGTTGACGGATGTGCGGGACCTGATGTGATAAAATGCGTTCAGCGCGGCCGAATCGCGCTGAACGCCATGGCCGAAAAGGGAATGCAAAGATGAAGATCTGGAAAAAATGGCTCGTTCTGGGTGTTGTTTCGGTTCTGTTTGGCTTGTTCATTCTGGCCAACCCGGTTGCTGCATCGGTCACCGTGACCATTATTGCCGGGGTAACATTTGGCCTGATGGGCGTCGCACAGATTTACGCAGGTGCCGTATCTGACGACAGGATGTCCAAAATCATGGGCATCGGCTTGGGCGTTTTGCTTGTGCTTATGGGCCTCTCGTTTACGATTCACCCATTGCAGGGCCTGATTTCGTTGGCGACCATTGCGACGATCCTGATTGGTGCGAGTGGCGTGATGCGTCTGATGACCAGCTTTCAGATGCGCAACACTCCGATGTTCTGGCCCATGCTGTTTTCCGGGGCGTTTTCGGTTTTGCTGGCGGGTTACATCCTTGCCAACTTTTCCGAAATTGGACCACAGCTGTTGGGTATCTTGCTGGGTGTCGAATTGCTTTTCAACGGGATCGGCTTGATTGCGTTGGCGGTTTTCTTGCGCACAGTAAAAGGTGCGATCAAGGCCAAGTTGGAAGCGCGGTTTAATAAATAGGAACGGGACAGGGCGTGCCATTTCTGTGCCGCCCTTTACACTGACATCGCCTTGCGCATGAGCCCACCTGATCTGATGTGGGTGCAAGGCAACGAACAACGCCCAATCGGGCAGGAGACCAAAGTCATGGATAAATTCGAAACACTCACCGGGATCGCGGCCCCTATGCCGCTGGTCAATATCGACACCGATATGATCATCCCCAAACAGTTCCTGAAAACGATCAAACGGTCCGGCCTTGGTGTGAACCTGTTTGACGAGATGCGCTTTGACCGTCAGGGCAATGAAATCCCCGATTTCGTGCTGAACCAAGACGCCTATCGTTCTGCTGAAATTCTGGTGGCGGGCGAAAATTTTGGCTGCGGTTCGTCGCGCGAACACGCCCCGTGGGCAATCAAGGATTTCGGAATTCGCTGTGTTATTTCGACAAGCTTTGCCGATATCTTTTACAACAACTGCTTCAAGAACGGCATCCTGCCCATCGCCTTGCCCGCCGAAGCGGTCGCTGTGCTGATGAAGGATGCGGAAAAAGGGGCCAACGCCCGCATGACCGTGGATCTTGTGGCGCAGACAGTGACCACATCGGACGGCGAGGTGTTCAGCTTTGAGGTGGACGCGTTCAAGAAACACTGTCTGATCGAAGGGCTGGATGACATTGGTTTGACCATGGCCAAGGCCGACAGCATCGCCAGTTTCGAAGCCCAAGCCAGTCAGGCGCGTCCTTGGGTGTAAGCCCCTGTTGATCAACTTGCGGCCTAAATAGGCAGTTACTATGCTCCCGACAGGGCCCAGCCACAACATCTGGGGCCCTGTCTTATTGCTGCCTCAGAAATGATGCACAATGGCACCACCCCCTCCCTCAAAATGTCTCATGTGTTACCTCTGATGACCCTCTGGGCTTGAGCGGCTCGACCAATCAAGGCACAAATGGGGCAATAATGAGGCACCCTGCCGTAACGCGGTGGGATCAAGTTGGAACAAGTGCGCGGCAACGTATCGCGGCTGGCCAGTTTGAAGGGATCGAGACGTGATAGCACGACTATATGGTGCCGCCATGCGCGGCCTTTTGATGGCGATCATGATCGCCACGCCCGCACTGGTGGTGTCGGACGTCTCGATTGAGTCGTCTCAAGTGACTGTTTTAGTTGCGCTTTTGGCGGCTTTCCTGACCTTTGTTGAATACAATTCCACGAGTCCAAGCATCGTAGGGTTCCGCGATGCCGCTCCGTTCAACAGGCTCCGTTTTTTGGGGCTGTTCCTTACCGTGTTCATGCTCAGCATGATTTGCAGGGGCAAAACGGACCCAACTGCGTTGACCAATGCACTGACGGCGATCGGCACAATTGTGGGCAACAGTATTGATTTCCCGTACTCGCCTGTGCGCCTTGTCGTGCTCATGCTGCCCGAAGGTTCGGACTATGAGATCGTGCAATCCGTCCGCACCGCCGCTGGTCTGTCTTACCTGACGTCCCTGATTGCGATGGCCGCGTTTCTGTTTCTGGTGCGCGTTCTGGGTTGGCCGTCGCGCAATGGGTCATTCAATGTGTGGGTGAACCTGCCCATGTTTGATCCCACAACCGGGGGCGATGTTTTGCGCAGGCTGACTCGCGATGCGCGGATCAACGTCATTATCGGCTTCCTTTTACCTTTTGTTATCCCCGCCGTCGTTAAGCTGGCGGCAGACATGATAAACCCGATTTCACTTGAAAACCCGCAAACGCTGATCTGGACAATGACTGCATGGGCCTTTCTTCCTGCCAGTATGATCATGCGGGGCATCGCATTACATCGCATAGCAGAGATGATCCGCGATCAACGCAAGCGCGCATACGCCAGTGCAGATGGCGGTTTGCAAGCGGCCTGATTGCGCTGAGTGTATGCCTGTTGCTGGGCACACTCGTACGGGGCGACACGCTGCGCATCGCCACCTACAACACCGAATTGCAACGTGACGGGCCGGGCCTGTTTTTGCGCGACCTTGCCCGTGGTGGTGATGAACAGATCAACGCCGTTTTGGCCGTGATTGCGGCGGCGGACGCTGATGTGCTGGCGCTGCAGGGCATTGATTATGATCTGACTGGCGAGGCGCTGGGCCGGTTGGCTGACGCGGCTGGATACCCCCACCATTTTGCGTGGCGTCCGAACACGGGCATGCCGACCGGGCTGGACATGGACGGCGATGGCCGCCTTGGCGGGCCGCGCGACGCCCAGGGCTATGGCCGGTTTTCCGGGCAGGGCGGTATGGCGATCCTGTCGCGTTTCCCGATTGATGCAGGCCGGGTACAGGACCTGTCGGCCCTGTTGTGGGTGGATATGCCGGACGCACTGTTGCCAGAGGTCAATGGCGCTCCTTTTCCGACGGCTTCGGCGCAGGCGGCGCAGCGGCTATCGACAACGGGCCATTGGATCGTGCCCATTGCTGGCCCGAACGGTCCGTTCCATTTGCTGACCTTTCACGCCAGCCCCCCGGTGTTTGACGGACCAGAGGATCGCAATGGCAAACGTAACCACGATGAAATCATGCTGTGGTTGAACGTGCTGCAGGGCGGTTTTGGTGCGCCCCCGCCCGGCCCCTTTGTGATCGCGGGTGACGCCAATCTGGATCCTGTCGACGGCAGCGGGATCAAGGGCGCGATGTCTGCCCTGTTGGGTGCGCCAAACCTGCTGGACGTGGCCCCCCGCGGATATGCGGGCACGGACACGGTCGATTGGGACGATCCGGTGCCCGGCGATTTGCGGGTGGATTACGTCCTGCCCTCGACCCATTGGCAGATCGCAGGCCATGGTGTGTTGTGGCCCGCCCCGGATGATCCAATGGCGCAAACGGTTGCGATGGCCAGTCGGCATCGGCTTGTCTGGGTTGACCTGTCTTATTGACGCGGTCGCGGTTGACCCAGCGCCCCCTGACGCGTAGTCGATCTGCAACCAAGATTTTAGGAGTTCACACATGTCCAATCCATCGCTTTTGATCTTGCCCGGTGACGGTATCGGCCCTGAAGTAATGGACCAGGTTGTCCGCGTCATCGACTGGTTCGGTGCCAAGCGGGACTTGCCCTTTGATGTCTCGACCGATCTGGTCGGCGGCGCGGCCTATGACGTGCATGGCACGCCTTTGCATGACGACACGATGGCCAAGGCCCTCGAGGTGGACGCGGTTCTGTTGGGCGCTGTGGGTGGTCCGAAATACGATGATCTGGATTTCTCGGTCAAACCCGAACGCGGCCTGCTGCGCTTGCGTAAAGAGATGGATTTGTTTTCCAACCTGCGCCCCGCGCAGTGTTTCGACGCGCTTGCAGATTTCTCGTCGCTGAAAAAGGATATCGTCGCCGGCCTTGATATCATGATCGTGCGCGAACTGACCTCTGGTGTCTATTTCGGCGAACCGCGCGGCATCTTTGAAGAAGGCAACGAACGTGTTGGCATCAACACGCAGCGTTATACCGAATCCGAAATCGAACGCGCCGCCCGCTCGGCCTTTGAACTGGCGATGCGCCGCAGCAAAAAACTGTGTTCGATGGAAAAAGCCAACGTGATGGAAAGCGGTATCCTCTGGCGCGAAGTTGTGACGCGCGTCGGCAAGGACTATCCCGAAGTCGAGTTGAGCCACATGTACGCAGACAATGGCGCGATGCAGTTGGTACGTGCGCCCAAGCAGTTCGATGTGATCGTCACAGACAACCTGTTTGGCGATATCCTGTCCGATTGTGCGGCCATGCTGACGGGTTCTTTGGGCATGTTGCCCTCTGCCAGCCTTGGTGCGCCGATGGCCAATGGACGTGCGCGGGCCATGTATGAACCCGTACACGGATCGGCCCCCGACATCACAGGTCAGGGCAAGGCGAACCCGATCGCCTGCATGCTCAGCTTTGCCATGGCACTGCGCTATTCCTTTGATCAAGGGGACGAGGCTGCACGGCTTGAAGCTGCGATTGAAAAGGTTCTGGCAGATGGCGCGCGCACTGCTGACCTGATGGGCCCCGAAGGCGGCACGCCGCTGTCGACCACAGAAATGGGCGACGTGATCCTCGCCGCCCTTGACGCGAGCCTCTAGACCCGGAAAGGGCCAGTCATGTCTCCGAATATCAAAGGTGCAATACTGGCCCTGATCGCCTTTGGCGTTTATGCGACCCACGACGTGTTTATCAAAACGCTCGGGGCGACCTATTCGCCGATCCAACTGGTGTTTTTCAGCGTCTTGCTCAGCTTTCCGCTGGCCACAGTCAGCCTGATGCGAGATCGCGCACCCAGCACGTTGCTGCCGGTGCATCCGTGGTGGATTGCGGGGCGAACGGTCGCCGCCGTCATTACAGGTTTTGCGGCGTTTTATGCGTTCGCCAATCTGCCGCTGACACAAACCTATGCCATTTTGTTCGCAACACCGTTGATCATCACGGTGCTGTCCATTCCGGTGCTGGGCGAAAAGGTACGCCTGCCACGCTGGCTGGCGGTCACGGTCGGGTTGATTGGCGTTCTGGTCGTGCTGCGCCCCGGTGGGGCTGAACTGTCCCTTGGCCATGCGGCGGCGTTGCTGGCGGCGTTTACGGGGGCATTTGCATCTATCGTCTTGCGCAAGATCGGGTCCGACGAACGCCCGGTTGTTGTCATGCTTTATCCCATGGTTGCCAATTTCGTCGTCATGGGGGCGATGCTGCCGTTTGTTTATGTGCCCATGCCGATTGAGGATTTGGGCTATATGGCCATTGTCTCTGTCTTTGCGTGGGTCGGTGGGCGGTTCATCATCGCGGCATATCAAACCGGCGAAGCGGCGATTGTCGCCCCGATGCATTATTCCCAGATCCTGTGGGCGTCTGTTTTCGGCTATGTGTTTTTCAACGAGAGCATTGATTTTTATACGGGCGTCGGCACGGCAATCATCATTGCATCGGGTCTGTTCATCGTGTTCCGCGAAAGCCGGGGTGGCAATTCGTCGAACACACCTGTTTTGCGCACGCGCAGCCGCATCGGCACCCCGTCCGCCTTCCGCGTCAGTGATTTGATGACCAGCGGGCGGTATCGCGACAAGCAGACGAAAAAAGAAAACCTGCCGGAATAATGGGCCGCTGTCTTGTTGGACTTTGCCCGACACATCGGTGCAGTGCGCAGGCGCTGGTCTGTGCCTGACGGTGACCCTATCTTGGGCTGATGATGGACAGTCTGACAGATAAAACCGTGATCGTCGTGGGCGCTGGCATGGTCGGCGTCTGCGCGGCGCTTGAGTTGCAGGCGCGCGGTGCGCAGGTCACCTTGATTGATCGACGTCCACCCGGTCAGGAAACGTCTTATGGCAATGCAGGGATCATTGCGCGCGCATCGCTGATCCCGCTCAACAATCCCGGACTTTGGGCTGAACTGCCCAAACTGCTTGGCAATCGGTCGGCCCCTTTGCGCTATTCCTGGTCGTTCATGCTGCGCAATCCGGGCTGGGCGATCGGGTTTTTACGCCGTGCGCGCATGGCCCCATTTATGGAGACCGCCACGGCGCTGGATGGTCTGATCAACCTGTCCTTTGCGGGGCATAAACGGTTGCTAACCGAGGCGGGCGTGCGGGATCGACTGCGCGAAACAGGCTGGGCGTATCTCTATCGTACACAGGCGGCATTTCAGGGGGCTGCATTCGGGCATGACATGCTTGCCGCGTTTGGCGTGGATACAGAAGTGTTGGATCAGGCGGGCATCCGCGATCTGGAACCTGCGCTGAACCCCATTTTTGAGCGGGCGCTGTGGATCAAGGATGCGATGTCGGTCAATGCGCCGGGCCGCGTGGTCGAGGCCTACGCCAAACTGTTTGCGGATCGGGGCGGGCGGATCGAACAGGCGGCAGTTGCCTCGTTGACGCGGGTCGACGATGACTGGCTGGTCAACACTCAGAAAGGTCCCTTTGCAGGCAAACGGGTGGTTGTTGCCCTTGGTCCGTGGTCGCGCGCCTTTCTGGAACGCGCAGGCATGACAGTGCCGATGGCTTACGAGCGTGGGTATCACATGCACTATACCGGGCACTGTTCCGGGGCGGATGGTGGTTCACTGACGCGCCCGATCTATGATCCTGCGGGCGGCTATGTGTTGTCCCCGATGGAGGATGGATTGCGCCTGAGCACGGGTGTCGAACTGACCGACCTTGATGCGCCGCCAAACGATGCGCAACTGACCCTTGCCGAGGCATCCGCACGCGATGCAATTGATCTGGGCACGCGGTGTCACGACACGCCGTGGATGGGCCGCCGACCGACTTTTCCGGACAGTCGCCCGGTAATCGGTGCGGCACCGGGGCACCCCGGAGTGTTCGTGGCCTTTGGGCATCAGCATATCGGGTTCAAAACCGGCCCCGGAACGGCCAGCCTGCTTGCCGATGTGATGGAGGGTAAGACGCCGGATATCCCCGCCGCCCCGTTTTCCCCCGCACGTTTCCTGCGCTGAAACCGGCACCAACCGGATCAGGGCAACATCATCTAGAATGCGACCCGGTCGCCGCCTTTCAGCGCCAGTATGTCGCGCGCCTCGTCCGGGGTTGCGACTTCGTTGCCCAGATCTTCGATGATGCGCCGGATCTTGGTGACCTGTTGGGCGTTTGAAGTGGCCAATTCACCACGGTTGATGAACAGGCTGTCCTCCAGGCCCACACGGACGTTGCCGCCCATCTGACTGGCCGTGGTCGCCAGTGGCATTTGTGCGCCCCCCGCCCCCAAGACGGACCAGCGGTAGTCGTCGCCAAACAGACGATCCGCGGTGCGTTTCATAAAGATCAGATTGTCGATGTCCGGGCCTATGCCGCCGAGTACCCCAAATACGAATTGCAGGAACACTGGCGCTTTGAACAAGCCTGCATCCATGCAGTGTTTCAGGCTGTAGAGATGCCCGACATCGTAACACTCGTGTTCGAACTTGATGCCGAGTGGCCCAAGCGTTTCTGCCGCCTGCCGGATATCGGCAAATGTGTTGCGAAAGATATTCGCTTCGGAACCCAGAATATAATCCTTTTCCCAGTCGTGTTTCCACGTGTCATAGCGCCCGGCCAGCCCGTGAAAGGCAAAGTTCATCGACCCCATGTTCAGGCTGCACATTTCAGGTGAAAACTGAACGGCTGCCTGAATGCGTTCAGAAATCGCCATCGTGGGCGCACCGCCTGTGGTGATGTTGATCACCGCATCGGTGGATTGTTTTACGCGGGCAAGGATGGGGGCATAGTGATCCGGGTCGACCGACGGGCGGCCATCAACGGGGTGGCGCGTGTGCAGGTGAAGGATCGCCGCGCCCGCCTCTGCGGCGGCGATGGCTTGTTCTGCGATCTCGTTCTGGGTGATCGGCAGATGGTCTGACATGGTCGGTGTGTGAATGGACCCGGTGACTGCGCAGGTGATGATGGTTTTGGTTTTGGCCATGTGAATGTCGCCTTTCTGCTTTCGGTTCGTTTGTGGGGGCGCATTTACAGGACCACGGTTGTGGTGCGCTTGGGTACCTCTGTGTGGATGCTAGCACCATTTTTGCAGCGTGTGGTTTTCTGTTTCAATGGGGTGGCCGCGCGTCGCGGACTGGCACCTGTGTGTCGTGAAACCATTGGACAGGTGCGGCCAGTTCCACGACCTTTCTATGAACAGATCAAAGAGGGTTGGGTATGAAATCGCATTACCGGGTTGTTGTCATTGGTGGCGGTGTTGTGGGGGCTTCGGTTTTGTACCACTTGGCCAAAATGGGCTGGAGCGATGTGTGTCTTATTGAACGTTCGGTTCTGACGGCGGGCAGCAGCTGGCATGCGGCGGGCGGCATTCACGCTCTCAACGCTGATCCCAACATTGCGCAATTGCAGGCCTATACCATAGACCTGCTGTCCGAGATCGAAGAGGAATCGGGCCAGAACATCGGTCTGCACATGACGGGTGGTTTGACCATGGCGGGTACGCCGGATCGCTGGGAATGGCTCCAATCGGCCTATCGCACCTTTCAGTCCATCGGGATCGAAGATTGCCGCCTTGTCAGCGTCGAAGAGGCGGTGGAACTGAACCCGATCATGTCCGGCGAGGGCCTGCTTGGTGGCATGTGGGCTGACCGCGAGGGGTATATCGACACCACAGGCACTGTGCACGCCTATGCAGGGGCCGCCAAGAAACGCGGCGCGACAGTGATCGAACACAACCGTGTTCTGGAACTGAACCAGACCTTGCAAGGCTGGGAAGTGGTGACTGAAAAGGGCACAATTTCCTGTGAACATGTGGTCAACGCCGCAGGTCTCTGGGCCAAACAGGTGGGCCGTATGGCGGGCGTTGAATTGCCGGTTTCGCCGCTGAACCACCACTACCTGATTTCCGACAGTATCCCCGCCCTCGAAGAGATCGATTTCGAAGTGCCCATGACCGTCGATCTCGAAGGGTTCACATACCTGCGTCAGGATCAAAAGGGTGTGCTGCTAGGCATTTACGAGGTCGACCACCAGCACTGGAACATGGACGGCGCGCCGTGGGAATACGGGTTCGAGCTGCAACAAGAAGACCCCGATCGCATTGAAAAAGAGCTGATTATGGGGTTTGAACGCTATCCTGCCTTGCAGGACGTGGGCGTGAAAACATGGGTGAATGGCGCGTTCACCTTCTCCCCCGATGGTAACCCGTTGGTCGGCCCTATACCCGGAAAACGTGGCTATTGGTCGGCTTGTGCGGTCATGGCCGGGTTCCTGCAAGGGGGCGGCGTCGGCAAGTCGCTGGCCGAATGGATGATCCATGGCGAACCAGAGGCGGATGTTTATGGCATGGACGTTGCGCGTTACGGCATCTGGGCCGAGAACAAACAGTACATCAAGGAAACGACCGGCCAATTCTATTCCCGCCGGTTCGTGATGACCTATCCCAACGAACAACTGCCTGCAGGGCGTCCCCTGAAAACGTCCCCCGCCTATTCCGATATGACGGCAGCAGGATGCCAGTGGGGTCAAAGTTGGGACCTTGAGGTGCCGTTGTACTTCGCGCCCGAAGGGTTCAAGGAAACCCCATCGCTGAAACGCTCCAATGCGCACGACATCGTGGCCGCGGAATGTAAGGCGACGCGCGAAACGGTTGGGCTGCTCGATATCACCGGCTTTTCTCGGTTCGAGGTCACGGGCGAAAATGCGGAAACGTGGCTGAACCAAATCATGGCGTCCAAACTGCCCAAGCCCGGCCGCGCACGTCTGGCCCCGATGCTGGGCGAAGACGGTCGGCTCAAGGGCGATCTGACGGTGTTCAATTGGGGGGATGGCGTTTGGTGGATCATGGGCAGCTACTATCTGCGCACATGGCACATGCGCTGGTTCAACGATCATATGATGGACGGTGTCAGGGTCCGCGATCTGGGCGAGGAAATGGCGGGTTTTTCGCTGTCCGGCCCCAATTCCAAGGCCGTGATCGAAAAACTGACAGACGGACCCGTGGGCGATCTGCCCTTTATGGGCTGCGGCGACTTCGACATCGGCTTGTTGCGCTGCAAGGTCGGGCGTTTGTCGGTCACAGGTGAGATGGGGTACGAGATACACTGCCGGATGGGCGACCACATCACCTTGCGCACCGCGCTTTTGGCGGCCGGTGCCGATCAAGGAATGGTCGAGGTGGGGTTCAACGCCTTGTTGTCTCTGCGCCTTGAAAAGTCATTCGGCATTTGGTCGGCGGAATTCACCCAAGGCTACACGCCCGGCATGACTGGCATGGATCGCTGGATTGACTGGGACAAGGATTTCGTCGGTAAATCTGCTGCTGTGGCCGAACGGGACGGCAATGGCCCCGCGCAAGTGCAGGTCACACTGGATATCGCGGCTGATGGGGCAGACGCATCCGGGTATGAACCGATCTGGAAAGACGGCGAAAAAATCGGCTTTGTGACGTCAGGTGGCTATGGGCACACTACGGGCAAATCGCTGGCCATGGCGTTGGTCAATGCAGAACACGCGCGCCCGGGGTCCGATCTGAAGGTGCATGTTGTCGGCGCTGAACGCGACGCGACCGTCATCGCGGCATCACCTTACGATCCGTCTGGAACAGCCATGCGAGGATGAGCATACGCCCCAAACGACGCAGGCAAGGTGCCCCCCCGGCGAAAACGATGATGCGCTTGAGGCGCTGGATCGCTATATTGTAGTTCGCACTGCGGCGGGTGGCTGTGCCCCCGCAAGCTGACTGTCCGGCTTTGCAGTTGCGCGATGTTTGCGAAGTCGTATAGCGATGTCAGTGGGGAGAGTTGCACAGCATATGCGTACACAAGTGGTCATCATCGGTGGCGGACCATCCGGGCTTTTGCTGGGGCAGTTGCTGTATCGCGTCGGGATCGAGGCTGTCGTTCTGGAGCGCAAGACGCGGGACTACGTGCTGAGCCGCATCCGGGCAGGCGTGTTGGAACGGGGTCTTGTCGGTTTGATGGGCGAAGCAGGCGTTGACGCCCGCATGCAAGCCGAAGGGTTCATTCATGACGGCACCCTGATCGCCTATGACAGCGATATGTTCCGGGTCGATTTTGCCAGCCATACGGACGCAACCGTCATGGTCTATGGCCAGACCGAAGTGACCCGCGACCTCTATGATGCCCGCGCGGCCACTGGGTGCGACACACGGTTCGAGACGGAAAATGTCGTGATCCATGACGCGGATACGGATGCGCCATTCGTCACCTTTGACCAGCATGGCACCAATGTTCGGATCGATTGCGATTTCATTGCTGGGTGCGACGGGTTTCATGGTGTCAGCCGCAAGACGATCCCAACACACGTGCGCAAGGAATATGAAAAGGTCTATCCCTACGGCTGGCTGGGCATCCTGTCGGAAACGCCTCCGGTCAACGACGAACTGATCTATGCCAATTCTGATCGGGGTTTCGCGCTCTGTTCGATGCGCAATGCAGAGCTAAGCCGCTATTACATCCAGTGCGATACGACCGACAGCCCGGACAATTGGTCAGACGATGCGTTCTGGGACGAGTTGCGTCGCCGCATCCCCCCAGAGGTCGGCGCGGCGCTTGTGACTGGCCCCAGTATTGAAAAATCCATCGCGCCCTTGCGCAGTTTCGTCACGGAACCGATGCGCTGGGGGCGGTTGTTTCTGTGTGGGGATGCGGCCCATATCGTGCCCCCAACCGGGGCCAAGGGGCTGAACACCGCAGCGTCGGATGTGCATTACCTGAACCAAGGGCTGCGCCAGTTCTATGGGGACGGCGACAGTCACGGGATCGACACCTATTCGGAACGTGCATTGGCGCGGGTGTGGAAAACCGAACGCTTCAGCTGGTGGTTTTCAAACCTGATGCATCACTATCCGGGCCAAAGCGATTTTGACAAAAAGATGCAATTGGCAGAACTTGCGTTTCTGCGCGACAGCCCAGAGGCACAGGCGGCCATGGCCTTGAACTACGTCGGTTTGCCTTATTAGGGCCTGTTATACGGCTCGGTGTGACGGCGTTAAACCAGTGTCTATGCAGTCGATTGTGCGATCAGTTGTGAAATCAATTCCGCCACGTCCCTGGGTCGCTCTTCGTGGGCGAGGTGCCCCAGTTCGGGCAGGTTCGTCACCCGCGCATCCGGCATTTTCTGCGCTGCCGTAAGGGACACAGTGGGCGGCACGGTGGCGTCCTTTTCCCCGACAATGAACCGCACTGGCCCTGTGTGGTCGGGCAGGGCGCGCAGCAGCGGTGGTAGTTTCCATTGCGCCATCATCAACAATGTGGCGTCCACATGCGCGCGATCCGCGACCAAACGGCGATACAGGTCCAACCCTTGGGCATCCAGATCAGAGCCTGTGGATTTGATCAGCGTCTTGATCCGGGCCGGATTGGCCGCAGCCCCTGCAAACAGGGTGGCGGTGAACGGAACGGCGGCCAGAGCCTTGGCCATGATGGGAAAGACAAGGCCGGCCAGCCCCGGAAATTCGCCCAACGCTGCGTTGATGCCGATCACGAGCGGGGTGTGCCCTTGTGGGGCCAGATCGCTTTGGGCCATGCGCAGCGCAATGGCACCGCCCGCCGAATGGCCGACGATCACGTCCGGCACGCACCCTTCTTGTGCGCACAGGGCCGCGATGTCCTGCGCCATCGGGTCAAGCCCACAGCGGTGACGTGCACCCAATTGCGTAAATCCCTGTCCGGGCAGGTCGATGGCAATAACGCGAAAGTCGCGCGCCAGCAGCGGGATCATGTCGCGGTAGGTATGGGTCGAGCCCCCCGCACCGTGCAGCATCAAGATCGTCTTGCCTTGTCCCGCCTCTTGCATATGCCAGCGGTGCACCGGGCCCTGAACCCTGCGGGACAGATTGCCGTTTGGCCAAGTGTCGATTGCAGTCCAATCCATCTGTCAGCCATCCAAGGCGGCGTTGACCGCGCCAGTCAGCCGATGCGCGTCCGCTCTTGGCAATGCGATGTAGGGCGCGCACAGCGTTTGTCCCAACGCGGCGAGCGCGGGTTGCGGGCGGTTCGACATGTCGATGACAAGGCCGGCAATCCCGGCGGCGCGCACGGCACCTGCCATTAGGGTGGCATCGGCAGCGGCTTGTACGCGGTTGGCGGTTCCATCCAGCGCGATATTGGCGCGCCCGTCAGTGATCAGAATGACAGTGGGCGTCATCCCCTTGGCCCGTGATTGTATCGCCAGCAGCAGGGCGGTTTGCAGGCCCGCGGCCAGCGGCGTACCACCCCCGCCCGGCAAAGCCGACAGGCGGCGTTTGGTTTGCACAAGCGAGCGTGTCGGGGGCAGCAGCACTTCGGCTTCGGTGCCGCGAAAGGAAATCAGCGCCACCTGATCGCGGCTTGCGTAGGCTTCGGCCAGCAGCAGTTCGATGGCCCCCTTGGCCTCGCCCAACCGCGACACGGCCGCCGACCCCGATGCATCCACGCAAAAGATCAGCAAACGATCGGATTGTTCCTGATAGCGTTTCAGTCGGATGTCAGAGGGACGGATCAGTAGCCCCTGTCGATCCGGTTGTTGTTGACGGCGCAGCGGTTGCCACGGCGCAGCGGCGCGCAAGGTGGCGATCAGATCGATGCGCGATGTGCCATCGAGCCGTCCGGGCCGCGAGGGCAGGGGGCGACCACGCCGGTTCGACGTTCGTTTTTGCCCTGCACCGGCACCGCCCGCTTGCCGCGTTGTTCCGGGCGCGACAAGGCCGTCCAGCAATCCCTGCGGCAGCAGGGATTTGACGGCTTCGATCAACATGTCGGTGTCGGGCAACGACATATCCTGATCGGTGTCTTGCCCTTGGCCATCCTCTTCGTCGGTATCGGGCGGCGGGGGTGGTTCACTGTCTTCGGGCTGTTCGTCCTGGGGCACAAGTGTGGCGCGGTGCGGGTACACAAGGGCGGCGGCGGTCGAGATGTCGCAGTCATACAGCTGATCGCGCCCCATCAATTTCGCATGCGCCCGCGCCGCTTTCATCGCCAGCGTCGGTGCGCGCAGGGATGCGATGCCGAACCGTGCGGCCAGCAGCGTCAGCTGGGTCAGGGCATCGTCCGTTGAAATCTGCACGTCTGGGGCCGGTGTATCGGGTGTGTTGGCAGGCGCGCGTCCTTCGGGACATATGTGAAAGGCACAGCGATCCGCGAGGGCATCAGGGATGCGTTCGTCGGCCTCTATTCCTTCGTCCAGCGCCAAAAACCCCTGTGTTAGAGCCTGATCTGCCAGTGACGACAGTTTCGCCGCCAAGGCAGTCGGGCAGCGTTCGGCCATTGGGATCAATGCGATACAGGGATGTTGAAAGAACCCCGCATTTTCGACGACATGCGATGCCGCCAGCGTGGCACCAAGGTCGATACCGCCAAACAGCTGTTCATCAGAAATACTGACCGGCAGCTTACGGATGGGCAGGTCCGGCTTGAAACAGGCAAGCAGTGCATCCCGCGCCGGGCTGGCGCGCATACGGATGACGGCACCGCCAAGCCCTTGGGGATCAAGGGCCAGCAATTTGAGCGCGAGAGCGGCGTTATGCCAGCTTTCGTCACTCATTTCAGGTTGGGCGTGATTGTGGGGCAGCTCATGCCAACACAGTCTCGACCGTGCGGGCGACGCGTGTGCCGCTGCCCGCCTCGTCCAGCGGGTCACGGCGCAGGCGGTGAGACAGTGCAATCGGGGCGATGGTGCGCAGGTGATCGCGCGTCAGTACGCGCGCCTTTTCATAGGCAGCAACGGCACGCGCGGCGCGCAAGAGCGTCAACTCACCGCGCAACCCGTCAGAGCCGAGGGCGATACAAAGTTCGGCGCAATCATGCAGGATGGCATCGGGCGTTTCGATCTGGGGCAAGAGTTTGCGTGCTGCCAGGATCTTGCGCCGTATCTTGGCGTCTTCTTTTGCGTATTCGGCCATGAACGCGTCATGATCGCGTTCAAATCGGTCGCGGCGTTTGATGACTTCGATCCGTTGGGCGACGTCATTGGGGCTGCGCACCTCGACGGACAGGCCGAACCGGTCAAGCAATTGGGGGCGCAATTCGCCTTCTTCGGGGTTGCCGGACCCGACCAGTACGAAGCGGGCGGGGTGGCGGATGGACAGGCCTTCGCGCTCGACCACATTTTCGCCGGATTGGGCAACGTCCAGCAGCAGGTCGACGATATGATCCTCTAGCAGATTGACCTCGTCGATATAAAGATAGCCACGATTGGCCCGCGCCAGCAGGCCCGGTTCGAACGCCTTTTCCCCGCGCGTCAGGGCGCGTTCGATATCCAGCGCACCGACCACACGATCCTCGGTGGCCCCCAGCGGCAGATCAATGACGGGGGTGGGGCGTTTGGCGGTTTTTTTCGTCTCTAAATTGGCCCATTCGGGGCATTCTGCGCCAGTCGCGGCATTGATCGGGCAGCCAACAACGGCTGTGATCGGTGGCAGCAAGGCGGCCAGCGCGCGTACGGCAGTCGATTTGCCTGTGCCCCGGTCGCCAAAGACAAGCACGCCCCCAATGCCGGGATCGATCGCCGTCAGGATCATCGAACGTTTCATATCACTCTGCCCGACTATGGCAGAGAATGGGAATGGGGTATTCGTCATTACAGTTTTAGTCCTTCGAGCGGGCTTGATCCGCCCCATGTTCCCGTATCACCAACGATGGCAAAGCGGGCATAAAGCTCTTCTTGAAACCAAGCGCCGTCGCGCACGGCCTGAATGGCGGCGGCATGCGGCCCGTTGTTGCGTGCGAATGCCGCCATTTCCGCGGTGCCGGGCCAGATCGAAAAGGTGATTTGATGCAGCATCGGCACTTCACCAATGCCGATTTTGAACAGCACGTTGTGATCTGATCCGATCATCGCCGAGATATCGGGCACCCGCCGCCAGAATTTCGCCGCAACACCAGGTTTGATTGTCGCACGTGTCAGCGCGGCCAAGGGGCCGGAAACAGGCTCTGATACGGGTGAAAACGGTTTTTGCCCGCTCCAGACGCCGCGGGCAGAGGTGGGCGACAGAAAGACGGTCCAGTGTTCGCTGGCGCGTTTGCGGTAGCGGTTGAATATGGGTGTTTCGCTGATGCGTTTGCGTGCGGTATCTGCGTCGGGCCAGACACAAAGAATTGCATAAACCCCTGTATTAGGCACAGGTGTGAACCCTTCGCCCGTGCCAGAGCCGCACAATTTCCAGAACCCGAGGTCAGGGATGCGCGGCATGGACAGTCGTGCGCCGCCCATCATGGTCAGCGCCCATGCCCGGTCGCGCCACCGGGCAAATCGAAAGAAGGAAAGGGTGATCGTCTGGCTCATCTTTTTCGCACTGTCGGGATGCCGAATGGCACCTGCCCAAGATTATGGGTGGAAAAGAAATTGTCAACCAAACTAGACACATCTATGTTTGGAAAACATGACACGTCTTGACGCAATTGATTCGGAAACCCGAAACGGAAACCGCGCCATCGTAATTGGCGCAGGCCTTGGCGGCCTTGCGTCGGCCATGCGGCTGGGGGCCAAAGGCTATAAAGTCACGGTCGTCGACAAGCTGGACGTTCCGGGTGGGCGCGGCTCTGCGATCTGGCAGGATGGCCATCGGTTTGATCTGGGCCCCACCATCGTCACGGTCCCGCAGTTGTACCGAGAACTCTGGGCCGCCTGTGGCAAGGATTTCGACGCCGATGTCGATTTGCGCCCGCTGACCCCGTTTTATGAAATTCGCTGGCCGGACGGCACCACCTTTGTCGCCCAGCAAGACACGGACGCGATGCGCGCCGAAGTAGCCAAGATCGAACCGCGCGATGTCGCCGGGTTTGACAAGTTCCTGCAGGATTCGGCCCGCCGCTATTGGTTCGGCTTTGAGGACTTGGGCCGTCGATCCATGCACAAGCTGTGGGATCTGGTCAAAGTGCTGCCAACCTTCGGGGTGCTGCGCGCGGATCGTTCTGTCTATGCCCATGCCGCCAAGCGGTTCCGCAATGAAAAACTGCGCATGGCCTTTTCGTTTCATCCGCTGTTCATCGGCGGTGATCCGACCCATGTGACCAGCATGTATATTCTGGTCAGCTATCTCGAAAAAGAATTCGGGGTGCATTACGCCATGGGCGGTGTTGCCCATATGGCTCGCAAGATGGCGGACGTGATCGAGGATCAGGGCGGCACCCTGCTGATGGACACAGAAGTGGACCAGATCGTCATTGATAACGGTCGCGCACGCGGTGTGCGCCTTGCCTCCGGGCTTGAGTTGGGGGCTGATGTTGTTGTGTCCAATGCCGATGCCGGTCACACCTATGAGCATTTGATGCGCGAGCGCCCCAAGAAACGCTGGACCCCGGCCAAGCTGCAACGCACCCGGTATTCCATGAGCCTGTTCGTCTGGTATTTTGGCACCAAAGGCACCCGTGCCGATTGGGCGGATGTTGGCCATCACACGATCCTGAATGCCCCGCGTTACACTGGTTTGCTTAACGACATCTTTATTAAGGGCAAACTGGCGGATGACATGAGCCTTTATGTGCATCGTCCCACCGTCACAGACCCAAGTGCTGCCCCCGAAGGGGACGACACGTTCTATGTCCTGTCACCCGTGCCTCATCTGGGTCATGGCGGCGTCGATTGGGCGACAGAGGCTGAAGCCTACAAGGCCAAGATGCTCAAGGTGCTCGAAGAGCAGTTATTGCCCGGGTTAGGGTCGAAAATCAGCACTGAAACCGTGTTTACCCCCGAAACATTCCGCGACCGTTACCTGTCGCCTTATGGTGCTGGGTTTTCAATTGAACCGCGGATTTTGCAATCGGCTTGGTTCCGCCCCCACAATGTCAGCGAAGAGGCCGAAGGCCTGTATCTGACAGGCGCGGGCACCCATCCCGGTGCGGGCGTGCCGGGCGTGATTTCCAGCGCCGATGTGCTGAGCCAACTTGTACCGGATGCTGTAAAATGATGGACCCTCGTGATCTGGACGCCTGCACCGAAGCCATCCGCCACGGGTCGTTGTCCTTTCACGCGGCGTCAAAGTTGTTGCCCAAGCGCGTGCGCGACCCTGCGTTGGCGCTGTATGCTTTTTGCCGTCTTGCCGACGACGAGGTCGATCTCAAGGACGAAAAGGTAGATGCGGTTCTGCGTCTGCGGGATCGCCTGGATTTGGTTTATGCCGGGACACCGCAGGATGCTGCCCCTGACCGGGCGTTTGCTGCCGTGGTCGACCAGTTCGAGATGCCCCGCGCCTTGCCTGATGCCCTGCTCGAGGGGCTGGCCTGGGATGCAGAGGGTCGGACCTATGCGACCCTGTCCGGAGTAAAGGATTATTCGGCCCGCGTCGCGTCTGCTGTGGGTGCCATGATGTGCGTGCTGATGGGTGTGCGGGATCGTGATGCGCTGGCCCGCGCCTGTGATCTGGGTGTTGCAATGCAACTGACCAACATCGCGCGCGATGTGGGCGAGGACGCGTTGGAAGGTCGGTTGTACCTGCCGACCGATTGGATGGACGAAGCCGGGATTGACCGGGCTGCATTCTTTGCCGATCCGCGCCCGA